>Ga0180218_1000138_pt1 | contig 109254 bp, 101 predicted proteins | sample eDN3rd37CKraftBY_FD_151334 | JGI IMG/M metagenome (GOLD analysis project Ga0180218, IMG submission 151334) | Enriched backyard soil microbial communities from Emeryville, California, USA - eDNA 3rd pass 37_C Kraft BY (version 2) (version 2) | ecosystem: Environmental > Terrestrial > Soil >... | reverse complement strand
AGAAGGCGCGGGGGCTGGCGATGCCGAGGCGCAAACTCACCCGCCAGGCGGCGCGCCACAAAGACATCGACACCGAACGCCGAGCCAATGCGGCCGTCAACACCGCCCGCATCACCAAACGCAACCAACCCCCACCCTTCTAGGCGGAATCGCGACACGCCGAGAGATCGCCCGCTTGAAAGGGAGACCCTCGCCCCCAGATGCTTTCGAGCGCAACGATCCTGTGTCGGCCGGGAACGGCGCGAGTGGTGCGCCGAGGGATAGGTGCGCCACCCCGTCTGCCGGGTCCGCAATCGGCGGGAAACGGCGGGCGACGCATTTTCCGACAGCGGCCCAATGCGATTGCCGCCCACAGCCTCGAAAACAAGATCGGGAATGGTCCACAGGCCCGCTGACCGCCCCGGCCGCGCCGCTACCTGCGGCTGTAACGGTCTTGGAGCACCTCAAAACCAGTTAATAACTGACGCGAAAATAAGACCGAACAGGTTTCAAATCTGCAAACTAAATAATATTTGCGAATAACGAATGGACAATTCTGCAACTCGCCAGTAGTTAATCATCCATACTCTTGCGTATCGATGTTAACGCACTTCACTTGCGCCACAGATCCTCGACGTGGCGTTGTCGCAAGCGTCGTATATCTGCCTGAAACATTTGCCGAACCTGCTACAAGCGTCTCCCATCTATGGGAGTGTGATGCTTGACACACGCGTCAGCAAAGTTCTACTGTCCCGCGCAGGAGCTACCGGGGGCAGCCAGGTGGAAGGAACGCCGATGAGTTCGGATCGCAACGGAGCGGACCGACGCCGACGCAGGGCCGGCGCTCACCGCAAGAGTCGCCGCACCCGTTCCTGGGTCGCCCGGTCGCTGGTGGCCGGCAGCGCAGCCGTGTGCATAGGCACCGCTTACGACATGGGCATCCCGTCGGCCGACGCACTGTCGATCGTGCTCCCCGGCCGCTCGTCCGACGGCACCGCCAACGCGACGCGGATCAACATCCTCGAAGGCAACGTCTTCAACCCGCAGTTCGCCATCACCGGCGGAAACACCAGCAATAACAACACGATCGGCAACGTGTTCATGAACCTGGGCAACAACATCCTCAACAAGTTGTTGTCCTTCGAACTGAACTTCGCCGGCACGGTGGGCAACGGCAACACCACGCAGATCAACATCCTGTCCTACAACATCTTCAACCCGCAGATCAGCCTCTTCGGCCCGAACATCAGCAACAACACGACGGTCAACAACGTCGCGATGAACAACGGCAACAACAGCTCCGCCTCGGTGTCCAACGACAGCGGGCTCCCGCTGATCGGCGCAATGGGCGGAAACGGCAACGCCGTTCAGTTCTCGTTCCTGTCGGGCAACATCTTCAACCCGCAGATCAGCTTCTTCGGCGGCGGCAACGTCAGCTACAACACCGCCGTCACCAACGTCGCCATGAACAACGGCAACTTCAGCGGCGCCACGTTGGCCTGGGGCGGTTGGTTCGCCACCTTCCTGTTCGGCGGCGGTAACGGCAACACCGTGCAGTTCGGGTTCTTCGTGTCCAACATCTGGAACCCGCAGATCAGCTTCGGCGGCGGCAACGTCAGCTACAACACCGCCGTCACCAACGACGCCAACGGCAACGGCAACAACAGCACCACCAACGCTTCCGGCGGCATCATCGTCGGGACCACCGGCAACGGGAACACCAACCAGGGCGCCATCGGCTCGGGCAACATCTGGAACGACCAGATCAACATCGGCCCCGGTAACCAGACGGTCGTCACCACACCTCCGCCCGACCCGATCGAGCAGCTGCTGAACTCGCAGACCACCAACGCCACCGGCGATCCCGACAATTCGGCCAGCCTGATGGCGGCCAGGCAGACCGGCGACGATCCCGAAACATCCACCGACACCGACACTCTCACCGATCTCGACTTCAAGATCGACGACGACGGCATCGGCTCGCTGAACGGCAGGTCAACGTCGCGCATCAAGGCGGGCAACCACGTCGACGACGAACCGACGAAGGCCGGCGGGTCGGCCACCACCCCCACGGGCGGCTCCGGACCCGAGACGGGCACAGAACCCGAGAACACGACACCGACCACCGAGACCGACAACACGCCGGGCGGCGATGCCGGTTCGGAGGGCGGCGGCGACGGATCCGGCAACTGACAACCACGAACGGGGGTCGCGGGAGGTGGCGATGAAGTGACAGCCGACAGCAGTGTTGCGCGATGTCGCACTGCCTCGACGCAAGAACTTTTCGACGGTTCACAACACGAAAAAGCAAAGGAGCTTTGACATGAAGACCAACACAGCACGTCGTACTGTCGCGGCGGGGGCGATCGCGGGCGCCGCCATCGGTTTCGGTGTCCTGGCCGGTGCGGGCACCGCCGCCGCCCAGGACAACGATGACTGCATCAGTTCGGGTTTCGCCTGCGGCTGGTTCAGCGGCATCCTCAACGGCAACAACCTTCTCAACGGTCTGCTCAACGACAACAACCTGCAGATCGGCAGCAACGGCAACGGCGTCACCAATCAGATCGGCGCGGCCAACGGCAACATCGCCAACGGTCAGCTGAACGTCCCGATCCTCAGCCCCGTCATCGCCGGCGGTAACGCGATCAACGCCGCCCCGACGCTCGGCGGCGCCGCGCTCGGCGGCCTGGCCAACAGCCTCGCCGCCGACGTCGACCTCCCAGTCGCCGGTGCGGCGCTGGGCGTCAACCCGGCGCTCGGCGGCATCGGGGTCGGCGGCTCGAATCTCGGTGCTGCCCTTGGTGGTTCGTCTCTGGGCGGCTGGGGCCTGGGTGCCGCGATCCCGGTGGCGACCGGTGGTGTCGACATCCCGGTCGACGTCGGCCTCGGCCTCGGCGTCGGCGGTGCCGGCGTCGGCGCGCTCGACGGTCCGGGCACCGGCGGTAACGGCACCGGTGACCAGACGGTCGGCGGCGGCGACAGCAGCGCCACCGGCGGCACCGCCACCGGCGCCAACGACATCGACGGCGGCGACGCCGACGCCGGGGACGCCGACCTCGGCCAGATCGCCGGTGACGGCGACGGCGGCGGCGCCTTCAGCAACGGCAACATCACCCGCGGCGGCAACGCCTTCAGCAGCGGGTCGGCCACCAGCGGCCCGGCCAACGGCGGTGCGGCCACCGGCGGCAACGCGCGCAGCAGCGCCAACGCCAACGCCGGCGGCAACCAGTCGAACAACAACTCGACGAACAACAATTCGAGCAACAACGGCAACAACTCGAATAACAGCACCGGCGGCGGTAACAACTAACTTTCCGGCCCGCCAGCGCGGCGGCGTCACCCTGCACCAGGGTGGCGCCGCCGTCGCCTATCCGGGACCGCCCGCTACGGTGGCGGAATGTCGTGTGTTTTCTGCGCCATCGTGGCCGGTGAGGCGCCGGCGATCCGCATCTACGAGGACGACGACCACCTCGCGTTCCTCGACATCCGCCCGTTCAGCCGCGGCCACACCCTCGTCGTGCCCAAGCGCCACACCACCGATCTGACCGACACCCCGCCGGAGACCGTCGCCGCCATGGCGCGCATCGGGCAGCGCATCGCCCGCGCCGCGCGGATCTCCGGACTGCACGCCGACGGCAACAACATCGTCATCAACGACGGAAAGGCGGCGTTTCAGACCGTCTTCCACATCCACCTGCACGTGCTGCCGCGCCGCGACGGCGACAAGCTCAGCTTCGCCAAGAACATGCTGGTGCGCCGCGACCCCGACCGCGAGGAGTCCGGCCGGCTGCTGCGCGAGGCGCTGGCGCGTCTCGAGCCCTAGAACAGTTCCTTGGCCAGCAACTCCAGCGTCCGGTCCCGGGCGGGCGCGGTGGCCGGGTCGGTGCCCACGCGCGCCGAGGCGACCGGGTTGACCATCACCTCGTCGACGTCGAACCGCTCGGCGAGGGCCCGGATCTGCGCGGCCGCCTCGGTCGGATCGCCGACCACCGCACGGCCGAACGCCGCCTCGGCGATCCGCTGCGCCTGCGGGCTGAGCTCCTGACGCTGGGCGTCCTCCACCAGGTCCAGCGGCCCCAACGGCTGACCGGTACGCAGCCGCGCCATCATCTGCAGATTCGGCAACGCCAAAGCCGTTGCCTCCTCGCTGGTTTCGGCCACCACCGCGTTGACGGTCAAGAACGTCACCGGTTCGGGCGTCGACTCGCTGGGCCGGAACTCCGACCGGTACGTCTCGAGCGCCTCGGCGGTGCCCTGCCCGGAGAAGTGGTGCGCGAACACGTACGGCAGCCCCTTGGCGGCGGCCAGATGCGCCGAGTACATCGACGACCCGAGCAACCACAGCCGCGGCACGCTCACCGCGGCGGGCGTGGCCTTGAGGATGTAGCGCTGATTCGGCACCGGCACCCGCACCCCGCGGGTCCCCATCAGTGCGACGACGTCGTCGAGATACTCCGGGAACGCCTCGATGTCGCGGTCGTCGCGGCCGGCTGCACCGCGCAGCGCCAGCGACGTCACCGGGTCCGAGCCGGGCGCGCGGCCGATGCCCAGATCGATACGCCCCGGGTGCGCGGCCTCCAGCAGCGCGAACTGCTCGGCCACCGCCAGCGGTGCGTGGTTGGGCAGCATCACCCCGCCCGAACCGATGCGCATCCGCTGGGTGTGCGCGGCCAGGTGCGCGATCACCACCGGCGGGCTGGTGGCCGCCACCGACGGCATGTTGTGGTGTTCGGCGACCCAGTAACGGGTGTAGCCGAGCCGGTCGGCGGTCTGCGCGAGGTGCGTCGACGCCGCCAGCGCATCCGCGGTGGTCTGGTCGCTGCGCACGGGTACGAGGTCGAGGACGGAAAGCCGCATGACGGTCACAACGCTCCTTCTCCGGTAGACGTTCCCGCGATCCGGGTGGCCAGCGCGAACACCTCGTCGAACATGGCCGGGGTCAGCCGGCCGGTGAAGGTGTTCTGCTGGCTGGGGTGATAGCAGCCGAGCAGCGTCACCCCGTCGAGTTCCACCGTCGCCGCATGCCCGAACTTCGGGGCCGGCGCGGGCACCGCCACCCCGCCGTCACGCAGCATCTGCAGCGCCGCGCGCCAGGCGAACCCGCCCAAAGCGACCACCACCCGCACGTACCGGGAGATCAACCGCCACTCCGCGTCCAGCCACGGCGCGCAGGTCGCGCGTTCGGCGGGCGTCGGGCTGTTGCCGGGAGGGGCGCACCGCACCGCGGCGGCGACGCGAGTCGCCTTGAGCTTCAACCCGTCCGTGGCGTCGACGCACGACTCCTGGTTGGCCAGCCCCGCGCGGTACAGCGCGGCGTACAGGAAATCCCCCGAGCGGTCGCCGGTGAACACCCGGCCGGTCCGGTTGGCCCCGTGCGCCGCCGGCGCCAGCCCCACGATCAGCACCCGCGGCCGCGCCGCCCCGAACCCCGTCGCGGGCCTGCCCCAGTACGGCTCGTCGGCGTAGGACCGGCGCTTGGAGACGGCGACCTCCTCGCGCCACTCGACCAGGCGCGGGCAGGCCCGGCACACCGAGATCTCGGCGTCGAGCTCGGCCAGCGAGCGCGCCGCCGCGGCCATCGAGGCGACCTGCGCGGCCGTCGTCGCCACCGCGGTGCGCGGGGTGGCCGGGTCTCCGGGCCATCCCGAACCGGGCGGCACCGGCGACTCGAACCGCCGCCCGGTGCGCGGATGGGGCAACTGCATGACAACCACTGTGCCGGTGCGCGATATTCGGCCGCCCGGCGGGGCCGGTCGCTGTTAGATTCTGGCCCGATAACTCATGACGAACACGCGGCGCGGTCCCCTGCTCCTGGTCCTGTTCGCCGCGTTGACGGCCGGCGCGGGCAACGGCATCTCGCTGGTCGCGTTCCCGTGGCTGGTGTTGCAGCGCAACGGGTCTGCGGTCGAGGCGTCGATCGTGGCGATGGCGGGCACGCTGCCGCTGCTGGTCGCCACGTTGATCGCCGGCGCCGCGGTGGACTACCTGGGCCGACGGCGGGTGTCGATGCTGTCCGACGCGTTGTCGGCGCTGTCGGTGGCGACGGTGCCGGTGCTGGCCCTGACCTTCGGCGTGCAGGCCGTCAACGTCGCGGTGCTGGCCGCACTCGCCGCTCTCGGCGCCTTCTTCGACCCGGCCGGGATGACCGCCCGCGAGACCATGCTGCCGGAGGCGGCCACCCGCGCGGGCTGGACCCTGGACCGCGCCAACAGCTTCTACGAGGCGGTGTTCAACCTGGCCTACATCGTCGGGCCGGGCATCGGCGGCCTGCTGATCGCGACGCTCGGCGGCATCAACACGATGTGGGTGACCGCGGGGGCGTTCGTCGCCTCGATCGTGGCGATCGCCGCGCTGCGGCTGGAGGGCGCCGGGCGTCCCGACCGCGAGGCACTGCCCGACGGGGTGTGGGCGGGCATCGTCGAGGGGCTGCGGTTCGTCTGGCGCAGCAGGGTGCTGCGCACGCTGGCGATCGTGGACCTGGTCGCGACCGGGCTGTACATGCCGATGGAGTCGGTGCTGTTCCCCAAGTACTTCACCGACCGCGAGGAGCCGGCCCAACTCGGCTGGGTGCTGATGGCGCTGTCGATCGGCGGACTGGTCGGCGCGCTCGGCTACGCGTGGCTGTCGGAACGCATGAGCCGGCGGGCCACCATGCTCGCCGCGGTGCTGACGCTGGGGGTGGCGATGACGGTGATCGCGTTCCTGCCGCCGCTGCCGCTGATCCTGGTGCTGTGCGCGATCGTCGGGCTGGTCTACGGACCGATCGCACCGATCTACAACTACGTCATGCAGACGCAGGCGCCGCCGCATCTGCGCGGCCGGGTGGTCGGCGTGATGGGGTCGCTCGCCTACGCGGCGGGGCCGCTGGGGCTGATCGTGGCGGGCCCGCTCGCCGACACCGCGGGCCTCAACGCGACGTTCCTGGCGCTGGCGCTGCCGATGGTGGCGCTCGGCGTGGTGTCGCTGTTCCTGTCGGCGCTGCGCGAACTCGACCGTCCCGCTTGAGGTTTCAGCCGCCCGGTCCGCGCAGGGCGATCGCGGCCAGTTCCTCGCGGGAGCTGGCACCCACCCGCTGGCAGGCCCGGTAGATGTGACCCTCGACGCTGCGCACCGACATCACCAGCCGTTCAGCGATCTCGCGGTTGCTCAGCCCGGCGATGACGAACTCGACGATCTCGCGCTGACGACCGGTCAGCGGCTGGCTGGCCGGGGTGCGCAGCGCCGGGGTGCACAGCCCGCCGCAGGCGTCGCTGAGCTCGCGCGCCACCGCGGCGGCGTACAGCCCGCGCTTGCGCTGCTGGGCCGCGGTGAACGCGACGGCGGCCTGCGCGGCGGCGTCGGCGGCGGCCGCCCGGTCCCCGATCGCGCGGTACTCGTCGGCCACCGCGAGCAGACCCTCGCCGTCGTTGGCGGCCAGCGACTCGGCGTGGTGCGCAACGGCGTTCGCCAGCGGCAGGCCGAGCTGCGTGGCCAGCTCCCCGGCCCGCGCCACACCCGAGGCGTCACCCCACTGCGCGGCGACCTGCAGACAGGCCACCTCGTGCGTCGGCTGGTTGCGCTCCCGCGCCACGGCGGCCTCGGCCAGCACGGTGGCGATCGCGTCGCCCACACACCCGTTGGCCGCCTGCGCCCAGCCGGTCGCGATGGCCAGCGCGGTCTGCATGAACAGAAAACCGGGTGGCACACTGACGCGCGCCTCGGCGATCGCCGCGTTCGCCGCCTGCGGCTCACCGAGTTTGGCGTGCGCCTCGGCCAGCGCGAAACACGTCGCGGGCCGCAGACCCGTGTGGACACCGTGCTGTTCGACACCGGCCAGCGCCTCGTGCAGCAGCCGCACCGCCTCCCGGACCTCGCCACGCATCAGCGCCGTCACCCCGAGCAGCGATGTGAGGTTGGCGTAGGCCAGGCTGGGCACCTCGTGCGCCGAGTCGGCCAGACGCCGCGCCATCGCCGCGCACTCGTCGAACAGACCGGTCAGCCGGCAGGCCCTGGCGTACACGCTGGCGTACCAGAACCGCATGTGCGAGGCCTGAAACGACGTCAGCGCCCGGTCCAGCGCGGCCCCGGCGACCGGGGCCAGTTCCCCGGTCCTGCCGAGCGCTCCCAGCGCCATCGTCAGCGCCACCGACGCCATCATCGCGTGCAGGTCGGTGAGCAGACCGGAATCCAGTGCGGCCCTTGCCTTTCGCACCGCCGTCTGGCACCGCGCCGACGACACGTCGACACACGCCTCGATCGCCGCCCGGGCGAACTGGTCGGCGGTGGTCTCCGGCCCGTCGGCCAGGCCGGCGAGGATGTCGGCCGCGTCGCCGATGCGGCCCAGCATCCACAGCAGGTTGACCGCCCGCAGCGTGGACCACTGATTCGAGCCCGCACCGGCGGCGGTCAGTCCGGCCAGCATCGCCTCGGCCTGCGCACCGCGGCCCAGCAGCAGCAGGTTCAGCGCCCGGATCTCGGCCGCCTCGGGTGCACCGGCCTCGGCGGCCGCCGTCGCGAACCGGTCGGCCAGGTCGAGGTCGAGCAGCGTCATCGCGTACCGCGCCGCCTCCAGGCACAGCTGCGGATCGGTCGGCAGGTCGGACTCCAGCCGCAGCAGGCCGCGGCGCACGGTGGCCTGCATGTCGGGATCGCCGTCGGCGGCCAGCCGGTCGGCGAGCCGGCCACGCAGCTTCGACAGGTACATCTCCCCGGCGGCCGCCCGGCGCAGTTCGCCGAACAGCGGATGAGCAAGCCGCGCCACCAGCGCACCGCCGTCGCGGTCGACGGTGACCAGCCGCATCTGCTCGGCGGTCTCCAGATCGGCCCGGTCGACCAGATCGCACAGCGCGTCGACGGCCAGCGGCTCACACTGCGACAGCGTGTCGACCACCAGCTCCACCCCGGGGCTGAGCCGGCGCAGCTGCCTGCCGACCATGTCGCTGATGCTCTGCGACACCGCGACGTCGCCGTCCCACAGCCACACCCCGGCCGTCGGCCGCATCCGCCCGGCGTCGACCTGATCCTTGACGAGCTGGTGCAGGAACAGCGCGTTGCCGCCGGTGAGCCCCCAGAACTGGCGGGCGCTGCGCGCGTCGACCGGGCCGCCGAGCGCCTGCTCGATCATCTCGCGGGTGGCCTCCACCGACAGCGGTTCCAGGTCCAGCCGGGTCAGCAGCCCGTCCTTCCACAGCGCGGTGATGGCGTCGGGTTCATCGGCGCCGGCGCGCAGCGTCACCACCAGCCGCGCGGCCCGGCTCTGCGCCAGCTGGTGCAGGACGTGCGCCGACAGTCCGTCGAGTAGGTGGGCATCGTCGACACCGATCACGACGCGACCCTGACGTTGTTGGGCGACAAAGGTTTTGATGAGGTGTCGGACGTTGGGCAGCGGGTCGTCGACGACGTCGTTGATCAGTGCGGTGAACGCTCCCAGCGGCAGCGCCCGCGCCGACTCGGTGCCGACGATCCAGTTGGTCCGCTCCCCCGAGCGCTCGGCGAGGTCGAGCGCCTCGCGGGCCAGGCGCGTCTTGCCCACACCCGGCGCGCCGACGATCACCACACCGGCTTTGCTGTTGATTCCCCCGCTGAGCGTGCGGCGAATTGTGGTCAGTTCGCCGTCGCGCCCGGCCAGCGGAGTCCCGCTGATCACGGTCGGACTATAACGCGCGGTATGCACCACCACCTGGCTTTTCGGGGCCGCTCGTAGGATGTCCGGGTGAGCGCCGTCCTCGACGAACTGATCGCCGCGCTGCCGGAGGGCGGCGTGGTCACCGATCCCGACATCCTCGCGTCCTACCGGCAGGACCGCGCGTTGGACCCGGACGCGGGCACCCCACTGGCCGTTGTGCGCCCGCGCACCACCGAGGACGTCCAGGCGGCGCTGCGGTGGGCCAGCACCCACAAGATCGCGGTCGTCCCGCGCGGGGCGGGCACCGGATTGTCCGGCGGCGCCTCGGCTCTCGACGGCGCGATCGTGCTGACCACCGAGAAGATGCGCGACATCACCGTCGACCCAGTGACCCGCACCGCCGTCGCCCAACCCGGCCTGCTCAATGCGGAGGTCAAGAAGGCGGTCGCCGAGTACGGGCTGTGGTACCCCCCGGACCCGTCGTCGTTCGAGATCTGCAGCATCGGCGGCAACGTCGCCACCAACGCCGGCGGGCTGTGCTGCGTGAAGTACGGCGTCACCACCGATTACGTACTCGGCCTGCAGGTTGTGCTGGCCGACGGCACCGCGGTGCGGCTGGGCGGCCCGCGGCTGAAGGACGTGGCGGGCCTGCCGCTGACCAAGCTGTTCGTCGGCAGCGAGGGCACCCTCGGCGTCGTCACCGAGGTGACCCTGAAACTGCTTCCCGCACAACGCTCTTCATCAACAGTGGTGGCCAGCTTCGATGCCGTCGAGGACGCCGCGCGGGCGGTGGTGGCGATCACGAACAAGATCCGGCCGTCGATGCTGGAGTTCATGGACGCCGCGGCGATCAACGCCGTCGAGGACAAGATGAAGATGGGCCTGGACCGCACCGCGGCGGCGATGCTGGTGGCCGCCTCCGACGACCGCGGACCGGCGGGCGCCGAGGACGCGCAGTTCATGGCCGACGTGTTCACCGCGCACGGCGCCAAGGAGGTGTTCTCCACGTCGGACCCCGAGGAGGGCGAGGCGTTCGTCGCCGCGCGGCGGTTCTGCATCCCGGCGGTGGAGATGAAGGGCTCGCTGCTGCTCGAGGACGTCGGGGTGCCGCTGCCCGCGCTGGCCGATCTGGTCAGCGGTGTCGCCGCGATCGCGGACCGGCACGACCTGCTGATCTCGGTGATCGCGCACGCCGGCGACGGCAACACGCACCCGCTGATCGTCTACGACCCCGCCGACGCGGCGATGACCGAACGCGCGCACCAGGCGTTCGGCGAGATCATGGATCTGGCGATCAGCCTGGGCGGCACCATCACCGGTGAGCACGGGGTCGGCAGGCTGAAGCGGCCGTGGCTGGCCGGGCAGCTCGGACCCGAGGCGATGGAGCTCAACCGGCGGATCAAGCAGGCGCTGGACCCGGACAACATCCTCAACCCGGGCGCCGCGATCTGACCCCTGCTATTGACACGTTCCCGGAACCTGTCGTACGAATGAGACATGACTGCGACTGTGTCTCATGACACGCCGGTGCGCTTCCAGCTCGCCGACGCGGACACGTGGGGGAATCCGTGGCCGATGTACCGCGCACTGCGCGACCACGATCCGGTCCACCACGTCATCCCCGAGAACCGCCCGGACCACGACTACTACGTGCTGTCCCGGCACGCCGACATCTGGGCGGCCGCACGCGACCACGAGACCTTCTCCTCGGCGCAGGGGCTGACCGTCAACTACGGCGAGCTCGACCTGTTGGGTCTGGCCGACAACCCGCCGTTCGTCATGCAGGATCCGCCGGTGCACACCGAGTTCCGCAAGCTGGTGTCGCGCGGGTTCACCCCGCGGCAGGTGGAGGCGGTCGAGCCGAAGGTGCGCGAGTTCGTCGTCGAGCGCATCGAGCGACTGCGCGCCGCCGGCGGCGGTGACATCGTCGCGGAGCTGTTCAAACCGCTGCCGTCGATGGTGGTGGCGCACTACCTCGGGGTGCCCGAGGCCGACCGCGGCCAGTTCGACCGGTGGACCGAGGCGATCGTCGCCGCCAACACCAGCCCGGGCGGGGTGGCCACCGCAGGCGACGCGCTCGGCGAGATGATGGCGTACTTCACCGCGCTCATCGAGCGGCGCCGCGTCGAACCCGAGGACGACACCGTCTCGCATCTGGTGGCCGCCGGGGTGGGCGCCGACGGCGACATCGCCGGGGTGCTGTCGATCCTGGCGTTCACCTTCACGATGGTCACCGGCGGCAACGACACCACCACCGGAATGCTCGGCGGCACAGTGCAACTGCTGCACCAGCGGCCCGACCAGCGCCGGCTGCTGGTGGAGCACCCGGAGCTGATCCCGGATTCGGTCGACGAGTTCCTGCGGCTGACCTCGCCGGTGCAGATGCTGGGCCGCACCGTCACCCGCGACGTCACCATCGGTGACGTGACGATCCCGGCGGGCCGGCGGGTGATGTTCCTCTACGGCTCCGGTAACCGCGACGAGCGCCAGTTCGGCGACGACGCAGGCGAACTCGACGTCACCCGCAGACCGCGCAACATCCTGACGTTCAGCCACGGCGCGCACCACTGCCTGGGTGCGGCGGCCGCCCGGATGCAGTCGCGCGTCGCGCTGACCGAACTGCTCGCCCGCATCCCCGACTTCGAGGTCGACGAGGACGGAATCGTCTGGGCCGGCGGCAGTTACGTGCGCCGCCCGCTGTCGGTGCCGTTCACGGTGAAGCGTTGATGGCCGGCGACTGGCTGGCCTCGCGGCGCACCGAGGTCGCCGCCGACCGCATCCTCGACGCGGCGGGCGAACTGTTCGCCAAGAAGGAGGCCGCGACGGTCGGGATGCACGAGATCGCCTCGGCCGCAGGGTGTTCCCGTGCCACGCTGTACCGCTACTTCGAGAACCGCGAGGCGCTCTACACCGCCTACGTGCACCGGGAGAGCTACCGGCTCTACCGCGAGATGACCGAGCAGATCACCGCGCTGACCGATCCTCGGGAGCGGTTGATCGAGGGCATGCTGGCGTGCCTGCGCAACGTGCGGCAGAGTCCCGCGCTGGCGTCGTGGTTCGCCACCACCCAGCGGCCGATCGGCGCGCAGGTGGCCGAGGAGTCCGACGTCATCAAGGCGCTGACCGAGGCGTTCGTGATCTCACTGGGCCCCGACGATCCGGAGCTGGTGGCCAAGCGGGCCCGCTGGCTGGTGCGGGTGATGACGTCGCTGATGCTGTTCCCGGGCCACGACGAGGACGACGAACGCTCGATGCTCGAGGAGTTCGTCGTCCCGATCGTGCTGCCCAGCGAGTCGCGTCAGGCGACCCAGTAGGCCTGCGCCTTGATCGACTTCTTCGGGATCTTGTACTGCTCGCGGAAGACCTTGGCCACCGCGCGGGTGGTGCGGTTGTCGCAGGCCACCCAGCCGAAGTGGTCGGAGGCGTCGAACGCGGCGGCGGCGACGGCCTCGACGAGTGCCTCACCGGCGTTCTTGCGGTCCACCCAGACGATGTCGGTGCTGCGCGCGACCGGCAACTGCTTGTCGTCCTCGTGGCCGGCCTCCAGGAACACCCGGGCCGGGGCGTCGCCGATCGCGGTGAGCAGCGAGTTGATCGCGGGCAGCGACGCGGTGTCGCCGACGATCACGTAGCCGGCCGGCGGCGGCTCGGGCAGCGTGAAGTTGCTGCCCAGCACGGTGGCCTCGACGGTGTCGCCGGGCTGGGCGTTGCGGGCCCAGTCCGAGGCGATGCCGTCGTGCAGCGCGAACTCGATGTCGACGGTGTCGGCCGCCGGGTCGGGGTCGACCAGCGTGTAGCCGCGCTGGTGCAGCTTGTCGCCGTCGGCGAACCACATCCGGATCCACATCGTCGGATGCACCGGCCGGTCGGCGAGCAGGCCGCCGGCGTTGAAGCTCAGCCGCAGGTAGTGCGGGCTGATCTGGCGCTTGCCCGTCACGGTGAGCGTGTAGTCGCCGGCGCGCAGCAGCTTGAGAACCGCCCCCTGGAAACCCCGCGTTGGCTTCTTCTCCGACATAAACCAGCCCTTCGTGTCGACGTACGCTGGTTAGGCTAGCCTAATCTTCGGCTCAGGTGGGGCGCACCCTCGTCAACCGGTGCAGCAGCCAGGCCAGCGGGACGGTCACCACGAACGTCAGCACGAACAGCCACAGGAACGAGCCCGTGTAGATCGGGTAGTGCAGCACCTCCACCATCACCAACTCCATGGTGATGAGGTGGATCAGGAAGATCTCGTAGGAGATCTCGCCGAGGAACACCATCGGCCGGCTGGCCAGGAAGCGCTCGTAGAGGCTGCGGTCTTTCATCGTGGGGTCCGCCAGCGCCAGCGGCGCCACCACCAGGGTGGCGATCACCATGTACAACACCACCTTGAACAGCGCCTCGTACAGGTGCGACGGCGACGTCGTCGGATCCCCGGCGATCGGCGTCGACGCGATGAAGTAGGTGATCACCGCCAGCGGGACGCACGCCAGCGCATACGCCCGCACCCCCAGCGGCGCCAGCGCCGCCAGCAGCATGCCGCCGATGAACCACGCGAGATAACCGGGCAGCCACAGCTTCGCGCCGTCGGGCAGGAAATGCGTGGTGTGCACCAGGATCAGCCACGCCGGGCTGATCAGCGCCAGCCCCACCAGCCCCGCCACCAGCAGACCCGGCCGCCACCGCCGCCGGCACAACACCACCAACAACAGCCACGCCAGCACCGGCAGCGCCACATAGAACGCCACCTCCACCGCGAGGCTCCACATCTGCGTCAGGCCCTGGTGCAGGAACGAGAACAGGTAGTTGTCGGTGTAGATCTGGGTCAGCGTCAGGTTGCGGAACAACCCCTCCCAGGTGTGGCCGGGATTCGGTCCGGCCGTCCGGAAGTGGTAGACGAGGTAGGCGATCAGCACGGTGACGACGTAGGCGGGCATGATCCGTCGCACCCGGTGCCAGGCGTAGCGCTTCACCGACGGCGGCGCCGTACCCGCGGCCGCGGCCTTCACCCACGGCGAGAACAGCAGAAAACCGCTGAGCACGAAGAAGATCGGCACACCGATCTCCATCCGCGAATACACCAGCCCGACATAGCCCTGCGGGTACTTGCCGACCGTGTAGGCGGCGTGCGTCGCCAGCACCAGCAGTGCCGCGACCGCCCGGATCCCGGTCAGGGAGGCGACTCGCTCCGGCTTGCCGACGGATTCCAGGCCGCCCTGTGTGTCCAGTCCGCTCGACACGCTCATTTCTGCTTGCGCCGGTTCTTCGCCGGTGCACGGTCCGGCTGCAGGTTGATCTTCACCCCCGAAATGCGGGTGTTCTCAAGCGCTTTGATGGTCTTGCGGGGCAGCTTGGCGGGCAGCTCGACCAGCGAGAAGTCCGGCAGGATCGTGATGTGGCCGAAGTCGCTGCGGTGCAGGCCGCCCTCGTTGGCCAGCGCGCCGACGATGTGGCCCGGGCCGACCTTGTGCCGTTTACCCACCGAGATGCGGTACGTCGCCAGGTCGTCTCGGGTCCGGCGTTCCGGCCGCTCCCGGCGCGGCCGCTCGTCGCGGTCGCGCTCTCGACGCTTATCTGGCGGCGGCTCCTTCATGAAGAACTCCTCGCCGTCGCGGGTCTGCGCCGCCAGCGCCGCCGCGATATCGGCCATCGGCACGTCGTTCTCGCGTTCGTAGTCCTCGACCAGCTTGCGGAACAGGTCGATGCCCGGGGCGTTGAGCGCCTCGGAGATCGAGTCGCGGAACTTCGCGACCCGCTGGGCGTTGACGTCCTCGACGCTGGGCAGCTCGGCCTCGATCAGCTTCGAGCGGGTGGCCTTCTCGATCGACTTGAGCAGATGGCGCTCGCGCGGGGTGACGAACAGCAGCGCCTGACCCGACCGGCCCGCCCGCCCGGTGCGCCCGATGCGGTGCACGTAGGACTCGGTGTCGTGCGGGATGTCGTAGTTCAGCACGTGCGAGATCCGCTCGACGTCCAGGCCGCGGGCGGCCACGTCGGTGGCGACGAGGATGTCGATGGTGCCGTCCTTGAGCGCGGCGATGGTGCGCTCGCGCTGCGCCTGCGGGATATCGCCGTTGATGGCCGCCGCCGCGAACCCGCGGGCCCTGAGCCGCTCGGCGACCTCCTCGGTGGCCTGTTTGGTGCGGACGAACACGATCATCGCGTCGCCCTGCTCAACCTCGAGCACCCTGGTCAGCGCGTCCATCTTGCGTGGCCCGGCGACCTGGATGTAGCGCTGCGAAATGTTCTCCGCGGTCGCGGTTTTCGACTTGACCGTGACCTCGACGGGGTCGTGCAGGTACTTGGTGGTGATCTTCTTGATCGCCGCGGGCATGGTCGCGGAGAACAACGCCACCTGCTTGTACTCCGGGGTCTCGGCGAGGATGCGTTCGACCTCCTCGGCGAAGCCCATGGTCAGCATCTCGTCGGCCTCGTCGAGCACCAGGTAGTCCAGGTGCGACAGGTCCAGCCGGCCCTTCTCGAGGTGGTCGATCACCCGGCCCGGGGTGCCGACGACGACCTGCGCGCCGCGCTTGAGGCCGGCCAGCTGCGGACCGTAGGAGGCGCCGCCGTAGATGGGCAGCACGTTGATCTCGGGCAGGTGCGCACCGTAGCGGCCGAAGGCCTCGGCGACCTGCAGCGCAAGCTCGCGGGTGGGCGCCAGCACCAGGGCCTGGGTGTCGCGGCGCTTCGGGTCGATCTTGGACAGCAGCGGGATCGCGAACGCCGCCGTCTTGCCGGTACCGGTCTGCGCCAGCCCCACCACGTCGGAGCCGGCCAGCATCGCCGGTATGGTGGCCGCCTGGATGGCCGACGGCGTCTCGTAGCCGACGTCAGCGATGGCCCGCAGTACCGACGGATGTATCTGCAGGTCGTTGAAGGTGAGATCGGCGTTGGCCAGATCGGCCGTGGAAGACGTCATCGTCCACCGAGTCTAGTGCCCGAAAGCTGCGGTTTTCGCCACGCGGTGTGTCGGCGCGACCTGTCCGGCGCAATTTGCAAGGGTGGCTCGAGTGATGAGCACGGTTCGGTTCTTCAGCATCACCGCGATGGGAGCAGTCCTGATCGCCGGATGCGGGTCCGGCGACTCCACCGTCTCGAAGACCCCCGATGCCGCGCCGCCACCGGCCACGTCGGCGCCCGCCGCACCGGCGCCGACGGTCGCGCCGCCCAGCGCCGCGCCCGCCTCCGATCCCTGCGCGGTCAACCTCGCGGCGCCCGAGATCGCGCGGGCGGTGTCGGAGCTGCCCCGCGACCCGCGCAGCAACCAGGGCTGGAACCCCGAGCCGCTGGCGGGCAACTACAACGAGTGCGCACCGCTGTCGGTGGTCATCGTCAAGGCCAACACCAACGCCGAGAACCCCAACACCCGCGCGGTGATGTTCCACCACGGCAGGTTCATCCCGACCGGGGTGCCCGACACCTACGGGTTCAACGGCCTGGACACCACGCAGACCACCGGGGACACCATCGCGCTGCGCTACTCCAGCGGTGTGCCCGGGCTGGACAGCGTGGTGAAGTTCCGGTGGAACGGCAACGGCGTGGAGCTGATCGGCAACACCCCCTGATTTCCTTCGCGCCGAACGTGGGTTACCCGCACGCCGAAATGCCAATTCGCGTGCGTTAAGCCCACACTCGGCGTCAGAGCCAGGAGATCCGCGCGTCGAGCCGAACCCGGTCGGCGTGCGGCCAGCCGCGCGCGGCCATGGCATCGCGCACCCGGGCGAGGAAGACGTGCGGTCGGTTCCTCAACAGGTCGCGACTGACCCGGATGATCAGCCAGCCCGCGGCGGCCAGCTCCGCCAGCCGGTCGATGTCACCGGCGTGCTGGGCCGGATCGTCCCAGTGCTGCGGGCCGTCGTACTCGACGGCGACCTGGTACGCGTCCCAGCCCATGTCGACCCGACCGACGAACACGCCGTAGTCGTCGGTGACCAGGATCTGGGTCCGCGGCCGCGGAAACCCGGCGGCGATCAGCAACAGCCGGGTGCGGGTCTCCTGCGGTGACTCAGCGCCGCCGTCCATCAGCCCGATCACCCGCCGCAACTGGACGATGCCGCGGGCGCCGGGACGGGTCTCGGCGAGCCGCTCCACCTCGGCGGCCTTCAGGCCGGTGGCGTTGGCGAGCGCATCGACGTCGATGACCGCCCGCTCGAGGCTGGACCGCCTCCCGAGGTCGAAAGCGGTCCGGGGCGGCGTCGTCACCGGCGTCCCCCGAACCAGGCAGACCTCGTCGTCGCGCAACCCGGCCCGGTGGATACGAATGCCGTCAACATCACAGAACTCGGGACGGATCAGTTCGGCAGGTGCCGCGCTGTCGATCCATCGCGTCCCATGCAGTGCGGCGGCCGACAACCCGGCGATCGTGGCGTCGCGCCCCGACCACAACCACGCCGCCAGGGCGCGACGGGTCGGCGTCAACTCGACACCCCTGGGCAGGTAGACGTTGCGGTAGATCATGCGGTGGCCGCTGGCCAGGCTCCGTCTGGTGACCAGTCCGGATGTGAGGGCTTCGGTGCCGATAAACGGTTGTGTGTTCATGGAGTCACCGTCTGCGTGGATCCCACAACTTCGGGCGACGACGACGGGTGCGCGGCCGGACTGTGGATGAAGTGCCCGTTGGGGACAACCGCTGGGCGCCGAGTGTGGGCTTGTGACACGCCTGACTGGCGATTCGCGTGCGGGTAACCCACGTTCGGCGGGGGACGTCGGCGGGCGGTCCTACAGTGGCAGGCGTGTTCGTCGCCGGCGACCGCGTCATCTACAGCGCCTCCGACCTCGCAGCGGCCGCCCGCTGCGAGTACGCGCTGCTGCGCTCGTTCGACGCGAAGCTCGGCCGCGGCCCGGCCGTCGCCGCCGACGACGAACTGCTCGCCCGCACCGCCGACCTCGGCGCCGACCACGAGCGTCGCCACCTCGACGAGTTCCGCGACCGCGACGTGGCGATGATCGGCAGGCCGCCCTACACCGTCGAGGGCCTGACCGCCGCGGCCGAGCAGACCCGCCGGGCCGTCGAGCGCCGCGCCCCCGTCATCTACCAGGCCGCGATGTTCGACGGCCGCTTCGCCGGTTTCGCCGACTTCCTGGTCCTCACCGACGACGGCACCTACCGGCTGCGCGACACCAAGCTGGCCCGCTCGGTCAAGGTCGAGGCGCTGCTGCAGATGGCCGCCTACGCCGAGGCGCTCGCCGCCGCCGGGGTCCCGGTCGCCGACGAGGTGGAGCTGGTGCTCGGCGACGGCGCCACCGCCCGCTACCGCGTCGACGAGCTGCTGCCCGTCTACCTCCCCCGCCGCGCCGCGCTGCAGCGGCTGCTCGACGACCACCTGGCCTCCGGGAAGCCGGTCGACTGGGCCGACGAGTCCGTGCGCGCCTGCTTCCGCTGCCCCGAATGCGAGATCCAGGTTCGCGCCACCGACGACCTGCTGCTGGTGGCGGGGATGCGGGTGAGCCAGCGGGCCCGGCTGATCGACGCCGGGATCACCACCGTCGCCGAACTGGCCGACCACGACGGGCCCGTCCCCGAACTGCCCGCGCGCACCGTGCGGGCGCTGACCGCGCAGGCGCGGCTTCAGCGCACCCCGTGGGTGGACGGCAGACCGCCGTACGAGATCGCCGACCCGCAGCCGTTGAACCTGCTGCCCGACCCCGACAAGGGCGACCTGTTCTTCGACTTCGAGGGCGACCCGCTGTGGACGACCAACGGCCAGGAGTGGGGCCTGGAGTACATGTGGGGCGTGCTGGAGGCCGGCGGCGCCTTCCGCCCGCTGTGGGCGCATGACCGCGCGAGCGAACGCCGGGCGCTCGTCGGCTTCCTCAAGTACGTCCGCCAGCGCCGCAAGCGCTACCCGAAGATGCACATCTACCACTACGCGGCCTACGAGAAGTCCGCGCTGCTCCGGCTGGCCGGCCGCTACGGCGTCGGCGAGGAGGAGGTCGACGACCTGCTGCGCAGCGGTGTGCTGGTGGACCTGTATCCGTTGGTACGCAAGAGTATTCGCGTCGGCACCGAGAACTACAGCCTCAAGTCGCTGGAGCCGCTGTACATGGGTTCGGAGCTGCGCAGCGGCGACGTCACCACCGCGACGGACTCGATCACCATGTACGCGCGGTACTGCGAGCTGCGCGCGGCAGGCCGCGACGACGAGGCCGCCAACACGCTCAAGCAGATCGAGGACTACAACCGCTACGACTGCCGCTCCACCCACAAGCTGCGCGACTGGCTGATCAAACTGGCGATCGAGGCCAGCGTCCCGCCGCTGGGCCCACAGCCGATCTCCGTCGCCGACGCCGCCGAGGAGACCGACGAGCTGGCCCGCACCCTGGCCCGGTTCGCAGGCGACACCGTCGAGGAGCGCACCCCCGAGCAGACCGCCGTCGCGCTGATCGCCGCCGCCCGCGGCTACCACCGGCGCGAGGACAAGCCGTTCTGGTGGGCGCATTTCGACCGGCTCAACCATCCCGTCGACGAATGGGGTGACAACAGCGACGTGTTCCTCGCCGAGTCCGCCACCGTCGAGCAGGACTGGCACGTCCCGCCGAGGGCGCGCAAACGGCAGCGCCACGTCCGGCTCACCGGTGCGTTGGCGTCCGGCAGCCTGGGCCGCGAGGTGTTCGCGCTCTACGACCCGCCGTCGCCGCCCGGGATGGCCGACAGCACCGACCACCGGGCCGCGGGCAGCGCCGAGGTGATCGACGTCGACGACGAGAACCTGCCCACCGAGGTGCTGATCTGCGAACGCGAGGGTCCGCAGGGCACGTTCGACCAGTTGCCGTTCGCGCTGACGCCGCGCTCGATCGTGCCCACCACCAAGCTCCGCGAATCCATCGACGCGGCGGCCGCCGACATCGCGGCCGGGCTGCCCGACCTGCCGCACACCGCCGTCGTCGACGTGCTGCTGCGCCGCCCGCCGCGCACCCGCAGCGGCACCCCGATCCCGCACACCGGCGACGTCGCCGCCGACATCACCGCCGCCCTGCGCGACCTGGACTCCTCCTACCTCGCCGTGCACGGCCCGCCCGGCACCGGCAAGACCTACACCGCCGCGCGGGTGATCGGCCGACTAGTCACCGAGGACCGGTGGCGCGTCGGCGTCGTCGCACAGTCGCACGCGGTGGTGGAGAACCTGTTCCGCGATCTGGTGAAGGCCGGCGTCGACCCCGAGTGCATCGCGAAGAAGAACTGTCCGGAGAACGTCGGCTGTCAGTCGATCTCCCCCGACGCCTACGCGTCGTTCATCGCCGCCCACGACGGCTGCGTGATCGGCGGCACCGCATGGGATTTCGCCAACGACACCCGAGTCGAGCCCGGCAGCCTGGACCTGCTGGTCATCGAGGAGGCCGGCCAGTTCAGCCTCGCCAACACGATCGCCGTCGCGCGGGCGGCGCGCAACCTGATGCTGCTCGGCGATCCGCAGCAGCTGCCGCAGGTCAGCCAGGGCCACCACCCCGAACCCGTCGACGAGTCGGCGCTGGGCTGGCTGGTCGGCGAGCACCGCACCCTGCCCGCCGAGCTCGGCTACTTCCTGGACCGCTCCTTCCGCATGCACCCGGCGGTGTGCGCACCGGTGTCCCGGCTGGCCTACGAGCGGCGGCTGCGGTCGGCCGAGGGCGCGCCGGCCGCGCGCAGGCTCGACGGCCACGCGCCGGGGGTGCGGGTGCTGGCGGTCCCCCACGACGGCAACTCGGTGGCCAGCCCCGAGGAGGCGGCGGCGATCACCGAGCAGATCACCGCGATGCTCGGCGCGACGTGGACCGACGAGGACGGCAGCCGCCCGCTCGGCCAGTCCGACGTGCTGGTGGTCGCGCCCTACAACGCGCAGGTGCTCACCGTGCAGGCCCATCTGGCGGCGGCCGGGCTGACCGACGTCGACGTGGGCACCGTGGACAAGTTCCAGGGCAGGCAGGCGCCGGTGGTGTTCGTGTCGATGACGGCGTCGTCGATCGACGACGTGCCCCGCGGAATCTCGTTCCTGCTCAACCGCAACCGGCTCAACGTGGCGATCAGCCGCGCGAAGTACCTGAGCGTGATCGTGCGCTCACAGGCGCTGACCGAGTACCTGCCGGGTACCCCACAGGGGCTGGTCGAACTCGGCGCGTTCCTGTCGCTGGCGCCCTAGTCGCGCGCGTGCCCGACCGTGGGCAGCGGGTCGGTGACGGGCTCCTCCCACTCGACGACGTACTCCAGGTAGTCGTCCTCGTCGGGGGCGAACGCCTCGTCACCGCCGTACTCCACCGCCAGCGGCTGCGGCTCGACCAGCGGCCGGCGGGCGAACCCGAGCAGGAACAGCGCGGCGACGACGCCGAACAGCGCGACGAACCCGGACAGCAGCAGCGCCTGTGACATCGCCGCCGCGAACGGCGCCTGCAGGCCGGCGGGCAGATCGGTCACCCCCGCCCCCTCGGCGGATTGCCTTGCCCACGGCGGCATCTCGTCGTTGATCCGCCACGTCATGAACGCGGCCATGCTGGCGCTGCCCAGCACCGCGCCCACCTGCCGGGTGGTGTTGTAGACCCCCGAACCCGACCCCGCGAACTGCGGCGGCAGGTTGCGGGTGGCGGTGGCGGCCAGCGGCGACCAGATGAACGCCATGCCGACACCCGTCACGGTCAGCGGAACCACGATCCGCCAGATCGGGGTCGTCGGCGTCATCTCGAACGCCAGCCAGGTGATGGCGATCGCCAGCACCGAGAACCCGAACCCGATCACCGGCCGCGGGTGGGCGCGGTCCACGATCCGGCCCACGTACGGCGCGAGCAGGCTGGTCACGATCGCCATCGGCGCGGTCAGCAGCGCGGCGCGCGTCGGCGACAGCCCGCACACCTCCTGCGCGTAGAACATGATCGGCACCATCATCCCGGTCACCACGAAGCCGATGGTGGCCACGCCGAGGTTGGACAGCGAGAAGTCACGGTCGCGGAAGATCACCAGCGGGATCAGCGGGTCACGCGGGTTGGCCGCCTGCCAGAACAGGAACGCCGCCATGAACCCGACGCCCAGCGCCATCAGGCCCCACACCCAGTGCGTCCAGGCGTGGGCCTGGCCCTCCTGCAGCGCGAAGACGATCAGGAACATCCCGACCCCGGACAGCAACACGCCGAGCACGTCGAAGCGGGGCCGGCCGGTCGGCAGCTCGGGCACCAGCCACCACGCCAGCAGCACACCGGCGACGCCGATCGGCACGTTGACGAAGAAGATCCACTGCCAGCCGAGGCTGTCGACGAGTATCCCGCCGGCCAGCGGGCCCACCAGCGTGGCCACCCCGGCCGTCGCACCCCACACGCTCATCGCCATGCCGCGGTTCGCGGCCGGGAACACCCGGGTGATCGTCGACAGCGTCTGCGGGGTCAGCAGCGCCGCGCCCATCCCCTGCACGACGCGGGCGGCGACCAGCATCCCGATGGTGTCGGCCAGCCCGCACCACAGCGACGCCACCGTGAACACCGTCAGCCCGAGCAGGTACAGGTTGCGCGGGCCGAAGCGGTCACCGAGCCGACCGGACACCAGCAGCGGCACCGCGTAGGCGAGCAGGTAGGCGCTCGTCACCCACAGCACCGCGTCGTAGCTGGCCGACAGGCTGGCCATGATCGACGGGTTGGCCACCGAGACGATCGTCGCGTCCACCAGGATCATGAAGAAGCCGACCATCATCGCCCACAGCGCATGCCACGGGCTCGATGTCGCGTTCTGCGAACGGATCACTGCTGAAAACATCTCGGAGGGGTCGACTCGCTCGGGGTCCAGCCGACGCTACGGCATCAGGCCGGTTCGGGCACAGCGTCGTCGATGACGTCGGCTTCGGTTGCGGCAGAACTGTCGTCGGCGCGCCAGACGACGAGCGCCAGCGCGATCAACGCGACCACCATACCGACCATCATCACCAGCGCCAGCGCGAACTCGTCGTTGCCCAGCGCCCCCACCAGCGGGGCCACCGCGGCACCCACACCGAACTGCGCGGCGCCCAGCAGCGCGGCCGCCGTGCCCGACGCCTCGTTGTGGCGGGTCAGCGCGATCGCGGGGGCGTTGGGCATCACCAGGCCCATCGCCGCCAGCACGATCCAGACCGGGATGACGAACCCGGCCAGCCCGCCGGCCCCGGTGGTCGCCATCCACAGGAACACCGCCCCGGTGACCGTCGCGACGGTCAGCGACCACAGCACGATCGTCTGCGGGGTGAACCAGCGCAGCAGCACGACGTTGCCCTGCGACGCGGTGATCAGCGCGATGGCGCCGGCCCCGAACACCAGCGCGAAGGCCTGCTGGTCCAGGCCGTAGGTGCCCTGCAGCACGAACGGCGCCGCCGAGATGTAGCCGAACAGACCCGACATCGCCAGCGCGGAGACCAGCGCCAGCACCACGAACCGGGCGTCGCGCAGCAGCGACAGATAGGTGGCGGCGATGCCGCGCACCTGCAGCGGGCGCCGGTGCGCGACGGGCAGCGTCTCGGGCAGCACCAGCGCCGCCACGGCCAGCAGCATCCCGGCCAGCACGACCAGCGCGGCGAACACCCAGTGCCACGACGCCTTCAGCAGCACCGCGGCACCCAGCGACGGCGCCACCACGGGGGCGACGCCGATCACCAGCATCAGCCGCGACATCACCCGGGCGGCGACGGAGTCGGTGAACAGGTCACCGACGACGGCGATCGCCACCACCATCGCCGCGGCGGCGCCCAGGCCCTGCAGGCCGCGCGCCACGCCGAGCACGGCGACATTCGGGGCGAACATGCACAGCAGCGACGCCAGCATGTGCAGCACGATGCCTGCCATCAGCGGGCGACGGCGGCCCAGCGAGTCCGACAGCGGGCCGACCAGCAGCTGTCCGAGCGCCAGCCCGGCCAGCGTCCCGGTCAGCGTCAGCTGCCCCACCGAGGAGGACACCCCCAGGTCCTCGGTGATGCGCGGCAGCGCGGGCAGATACATGTCGATGGTGAGCGGACCCAGCGCGACGAGGACGCCCAGGACGACGATCATCTTCAACCGGCTCGGCGTGGGGGCGGACGTCACAGCGCGCAATGGTGCCACGAAATTTGTTAGCGCCGCTTGGCAGTTTTTTCTTCCCCCAGCATGCGAACGCCGGCAGTGAGGACTATCACGTCGGGGCACGGTCCGCGTTCTCTCACACGTTATTGAGGCGTTAGCCTTGACACGAGCGTGCGGACAGGAGGCCTACATGAGTGCCCGGTCGAAGGCCAAGAGCCAGTTGCCGGCAACCGACCAGGGTCTCGTCGATGATCCGGGTGCGGCGGCCAAAGCGTTGTCGGCGATCATCGAGCGCGGCTCCCGCGTCCAGGGCCCCGCGATCCGCGCCTATGTCGAGCGCCTGCGCCGGCAGAGCCCGGACGCCACACCGGCCGACATCGCCAAGAAGCTGGAGAAGCACTACCTGGCCGCCGTGATGGCCAGCGGTGCGGCCGTCGGCTCGGCCGCGGCGTTCCCGGGCCTGGGGACGCTGACCGCGCTGTCGGCGATCGCGGGCGAGACGGTGGTCTTCCTCGAGGCGACCGCCGTGTACGTGCTGGCCCTCGCGGAGGTCTACGGCATCCCCGCCGAGCACCGGGAGCGCCGTCGCGCGCTGGTGCTGGCGGTCCTGGTCGGCGAGGACGGCCGCAGCGCCGTCGCCGACCTCATCGGTCCGGGCCGCACCAAGGGCGCCTGGATCACCGACGGGGCGGCGACACTGCCGCTGCCCGCGGTCTCACAACTCAACTCACGCCTGCTGAAGTACTTCGTCAAGCGCTACACGCTCAAGCGCGGCGCGATGGCCTTCGGCAAGCTGCTACCGGTCGGCATCGGGGCCGTCGTCGGTGGCGTAGGAAATCGCCTGATGGGCAAGCGCATCGTGGCCAACGCACACACCGCGTTCGGCGATCCGCCGCCGCGGTGGCCGGCCGCACTACACGTCCTGCCGGCACCGCAGGACTAGGCAGGGTAGGGCAGCCGGATCGATGACCACACACGCGTTGCAACGACCACAACGATCACAACGCCGTTGTCGTGGTCCGGCCGTTGCTTCGGCGCTAGCCTTTAGGCGGCGGTAATGCGGGTAACCGCGGTAAACCCTGGCGAGCGCGACGGCGGCGCTCGCGCGAAGCGAAGGAATCGAGGCGAGTAGCTACCGTGAGCTCACCTTCACCATTCGGTCAGAACGAGTGGTTGGTCGAGGAGATGTATCGCAAGTTCCGCGAGGATCCCTCGTCGGTCGATCCCAGTTGGCACGAATTCCTGGTCGACTACTCCCCGGGGCCGACCTCTGACAGTGCCAACGGGCAAGCCAACGGACAACGCGCAGCGGCCCCGGTGAGCCCGCCGGAACCGGCGCCGGCGCCGCAACAGGCCAAGCCCGCGCCGAAGGCTCCCGAGAAGAAGGCCGCCGAGAAGAAGGCCGCCAAGACAGAGGCCAAGGCTGAGGCCAAGGCCTCCCCTAAGACAGAAGCCAAGGCATCCCCTAAGACAGAAGCCAAGCCGGCCGCGGAGGGCGAGGAGTCACAGGTGCTGCGCGGTGCGGCCGCCGCGGTGGTCAAGAACATGTCCGCCTCGCTGGAGGTGCCGACGGCGACCAGCGTGCGCGCCGTCCCGGCGAAGTTGATGATCGACAACCGGATCGTCATCAACAACCACCTCAAACGCACTCGCGGCGGCAAGATTTCGTTCACCCACCTGATCGGGTACGCGGTGGTGCAGGCGGTCAAGAAGTTCCCGAACATGAACCGCCACTTCGCCGAGATCGACGGCAAGCCGCACGCCGTCACCCCCAAGCACGTCAACCTGGGCCTGGCGATCGACCTGCCCGGCAAGGACGGCAACCGGCAGCTCGTGGTGGCCGGCATCAAGGCCGCCGAGACGCTGTCGTTCGGCCAGTTCATCGCCGCCTACGAGGACATCGTGCGACGGGCCCGCGACGGCAAGCTCACCGCCGAAGACTTTTCCGGAGTGACCATTTCGCTCACCAACCCGGGCACCATCGGCACCGTGCACTCGGTGCCGCGACTGATGCGCGGGCAGGGCGCGATCATCGGCGTCGGCGCGATGGAGTACCCGGCCGAGTTCCAGGGCGCCAGCGAGGAGCGCATCGCCGAGCTCGGTGTCGGCAAGCTGGTCACGCTGACGTCCACCTACGACCACCGCATCATCCAGGGCGCGGAGTCCGGCGACTTCCTGCGCACGGTGCACGAGCTGCTGCTCGACGACGACTTCTTCGACGAGATCTTCCGCGAGCTCGGCATCCCGTACGAGCCGGTGCGGTGGCGCACCGACAACCCGGACTCGATCGAGGACAAGAACGCCCGCGTCATCGAGCTGATCGCGGCGTACCGCAACCGCGGCCACCTGATGGCCGACATCGACCCGCTGCGGCTGGACAACGACCGCTTCCGCAGCCACCCCGACCTCGACGTGCTCACCCACGGCCTGACGCTGTGGGACCTCGACCGCGAGTTCAAGGTCAACGGGTTCGCCGGCGCCGAACGCAAGAAGCTGCGCGACGTGCTGGGCCTGCTGCGCGACTCGTACTGCCGCCACATCGGCGTCGAGTACACCCACATCCTCGAGCCCGAGCAGCAGAAGTGGCTGCAGGAGCGCATCGAGAAGAAGCACGAGAAGCCGACCGTCGCGCAGCAGAAGTACATCCTGAGCAAGCTCAACGCGGCCGAGGCGTTCGAGACCTTCCTGCAGACGAAATACGTTGGGCAGAAGCGGTTCTCGCTGGAGGGCGCGGAGACCGTCATCCCGATGATGGACGCGGTGATCGACCAGTGCGCCGAGCACGGGCTCGACGAGGTCGTCATCGCGATGCCGCACCGCGGCCGGCTCAACGTGCTGGCCAACATCGTCGGCAAGCCCTACAGCCAGATCTTCAGCGAGTTCGAGGGCAACCTGAACCCGTCGCAGGCGCACGGCTCCGGCGACGTGAAGTACCACCTCGGGGCGTCGGGCAAGTTCATCCAGATGTTCGGCGACAACGACATCGAGGTGTCGCTGGTGGCCAACCCGTCGCACCTGGAGGCCGTCGACCCGGTGCTGGAGGGCCTGGTCCGGGCCAAGCAGGACCTGATCGAGGAGAACACCGCCGAGGACGAGCGCAAGTTCAGCGTCGTGCCGCTGATGCTGCACGGCGACGCCGCGTTCGCCGGGCAGGGCGTGGTGGCCGAGACGCTGAACATGGCGCTGCTGCGCGGCTACCGCACCGGCGGCACCATCCACATCATCGTCAACAACCAGATCGGGTTCACCACCTCGCCGCAGTACTCGCGGTCCAGCGAGTACTGCACCGACGTGGCCAAGATGATCGGCGCGCCGATCTTCCACGTCAACGGCGACGACCCGGAGGCCGCCGCCTGGGTGGCCCGGCTGGCGGTCGACTTCCGGCAGCAGTTCAAGAAGGACGTCGTCATCGACATGCTGTGCTACCGCCGCCGCGGGCACAACGAGGGCGACGACCCGTCGATGACGCAGCCCTCGATGTACGACGCGATCGACATCAAACGCGGTGTGCGTAAGAGCTACACCGAGGCGCTGATCGGCCGCGGCGACATCTCGCTCAAGGAAGCCGAGGACGCGCTGCGCGACTACCAGGGCCAGCTGGAACGCGTCTTCAACGAGGTGCGTGAACTCGAGAAACACGAGGTCGAGCCCAGCGAGTCGGTGGAAGCCGACCAGATGATCCCGCGCGGGATGAAGACCGCGGTGGACAAGTCGCTGCTGGCCCGCATCGGCGATGCGCACGTCGCACTGCCCGAGGGCTTCAACGTGCACCCGCGCGTCAAGCCGGTGCTGGAGAAGCGCCGCGAGATGGCCTACGAGGGCAAGGTGGACTGGGCGTTCGCCGAGCTGCTGGCGCTGGGTTCGCTGGTCGCCGAGGGCAAGACTGTGCGGTTGAGCGGTCAGGACACCCGCCGCGGCACGTTCACCCAGCGGCACGCGGTGATCATCGACCGCAAGACCGGCCAGGAGTTCACCCCGCTGCAGCTGCTGACCCGCGACGCCGACGGCAACCCCAACGGCGGCCGGTTCATGGTGTACGACTCGCCGCTGTCGGAGTTCGCCGCGGTCGGTTTCGAGTACGGCTACTCGGTGGGCAACCCCGACGCGCTGGTGCTGTGGGAGGCGCAGTTCGGCGACTTCGTCAACGGCGCGCAGTCGATCATCGACGAGTTCATCAGCTCCGGCGAGGCCAAGTGGGGCCAGCTGTCCGACGTCGTGCTGCTGCTGCCGCACGGTCATGAGGGGCAGGGCCCGGACCACACGTCGGGCCGCATCGAGCGGTTCCTGCAGCTGTGGGCCGAGGGGTCGATGACGATCGCGATGCCGTCGACGCCCGCGAACTACTTCCACCTGCTGCGCCGGCACGCCCTCGACGGCATCCACCGGCCGCTGGTGGTGTTCACGCCCAAGTCGATGCTCCGAAACAAGGCCGCTACCAGCGACATTCGCGACTTCACCGAGCAGAAGTTCCGCTCGGTGCTCGAGGAGCCGGGCTACACCGACGGCGACGGCGACCGCGAGAAGGTGCGACGGCTGCTGCTGTGCAGCGGCAAGCTCTACTACGAGCTGGCCGCCCGCAAGGCCAAGGACAGCCGCGACGACGTGGCGATCGTGCGGATCGAGCAGCTCGCTCCGCTGCCGCGGCGCCGGCTGGCCGAGACGCTGGACCGGTACCCGAACGTAGAGGAGAAGTTCTGGGTGCAGGAGGAGCCGGCGAACCAGGGTGCGTGGCCGACGTTCGGCCTGACGCTGCCGGAGGTGCTGCCGGACTACTTCACCGGGCTGCGGCGGATCTCGCGGCGGGCGATGTCGGCGCCGTCGTCGGGGTCGTCGAAGGTGCACGCGGTCGAGCAGCAGGAGATCATCGACGAGGCGTTCGCCTGAGGTACGAAGGCGGACGCCGAGGAGACGACCACCTGCGCGAGGCGTTCGCCTGAGGTACGAAGGCGGACGCCGAGGCACGAGCTTTTGCGGCTTAACGGGTTGATCACTAGCACTATTTGCAAGTGATCAACCCGTTAAGGCCAATCTCGCCGGACATTCGCCCAGTGCCGCTGGTTGCGGGTCAGCCGCCCGCTGTGGGTGACGTAGACGCCGGGATGGACGGCGACCAGTTCACGACGGCGCAGCAGCCTCACGATGTCGTTGTCCGCTCCGCCCGCCGCCAGATTGTCGCGGCGCGTGACGACGCCGTCCTGCCGCCACATCAGCCGCCTGAGACAGTCCAGCTGCCAGCGCGTCATGCGGTAAGCGTGACCGTCGGCAACGCCGGGGCCAATCTCCCACCCGTCGGCGCTGTGGATAACCGGCCCGGCTGTAGGCGGAACCGGCGGTACCGGCTAGCCTCTCCTTAAACCGACACGAAGGAGTGCGTATGGAGGGCTTCGCCGGGAAGGTCGCGGTCGTGACCGGCGCCGGATCGGGCATCGGCCGGGCGCTGGCGATCGAGCTGGCCAAGTCGGGGGCCAGCGTCGCGATCAGCGACGTCGACACCGAGGGGCTGGCCGCCACCGAGGAGCGGATCAAGGCGATCGGCGCACCGGTCAAGGCCGACCGCCTCGACGTCACCGAGCGCGAGGCGTTCGAGCTGTACGCCGACACGGTGGTCGAGCACTTCGGCAAGGTCAACCAGATCTACAACAACGCGGGCATCGCCTACGTCGGCGACGTCGAGGTCACCCCCTACAAGGACATCGAGCGGGTGATGGACGTCGACTTCTGGGGCGTCGTCAACGGCACCAAGTCGTTCCTGCCGCACCTGATCGCCTCGGGCGACGGCCACATCGTCAACGTCTCGAGCCTGTTCGGCATCTTCTCGGTGCCCGGTCAGGCGGCCTACAACTCCGCGAAGTTCGCCGTCCGCGGCTTCACCGAGGCGCTGCGCCAGGAGATGATCGCCGCCGGTCACCCGGTCAAGGTGACGACCGTGCACCCCGGCGGCATCAAGACCGCGATCATGCGCAACTCGACGACCGCCGAGGGTGTCGACAAGGAAGGCCTGACCCAGTTCTTCGACAAGAAGCTGACGATGACCACACCGGAGAAGGCCGCCCTGGAGATCCTCGGCGCCGTGCGCAAGAATCGCGCCCGCGTCCTCGTCGGCCCCGACGCCAAGGTGCTCGACCTGATCGTGCGCATCACCGGCAGCGGATATCAGCGGCTGTTCTCCACCTTCGTGGAGCGCTTCGTCCCGAACGCGCACTAGTCGCCGAGCGGACGCTCCTCGAGGAACGCGTCGGCGACGTGGCCCGGGTCGGCCCCGTCGGCCACCTCGGCGCGCATCTCGGCCAGCGCGGCGGTGTCGAGCACCCCGGCGACCTCGTTGACCGCGAGCACCTGGAACTCGTTGAGCTCGTTGCGCCGGTACAGCGGCACCAGGTTCTCGGCGCGGATCAGCGCGGTGCGGTCCGAGAGCATCAGCAGGTCCTGCGGGATGAACGGCGCCGCGGTCGTCGTCCACACCGCGCGGAACCGACCAGCCTTCACCGCGTCGAAAGCCTTTGCCGCTGAAGGCACTTCGGTCACCTTCGGCGTGCAGGTGCCGATCTTGCGCGGTCTCGGCGCACCGGTGACGGCGACGACGGTCAACTCGTCGCAGTGGCGCACCGCCGCGGTGACGTCGCGGCCGCCCCACTCCTCGGCCGTGCGCGCGGTGACCGCTAGCGCCGGCTTGTCCTCCGCGGACTCGGTGTAGTCACCCGCCGCCACCCCCTCGGGCAGCGCGGACACCAGCTCGCGGTACACCTGCGCCGGGGCGCGCGCCGTCGCATCCGGATCGAACCGGGTCAGCAGTTGGCCGGTGAACCCGGGCACCACCCGCACCTCACCGGCGTCCAGGTCGGTCAGCGGGTCGTCGCGGTACTCGACGTGTGCCGGGTTGCCCTTGGAGCGCAGCGCCGCCGCGTACAGATGCGCGACCAGCTGCACGTCGGGATCGGTGGTGGCGCCGACGACGATCGGCGGCGGGCCGGACTGCCCGCCGCACGCCGTGGCACCAGCCACGATCAGCGCGACGAGCGCCAGCCGGCCGCGCACCGGTTACACGCCGGACGCCGCGGCGACCGCCTGCGCCACCGCGGGTGCCACCCGGGTGTCCAGTGCGCTCGGCACGATCTTCTCGGGTGACAGGTCGTCGCCGAGCACCCCGTGGATCGCGTGCGCCGCAGCGACTTTCATCTGCTCGGTGATCCGGCGCGCACCCGCGTCGAGCGCACCGCGGAACACCCCCGGGAACGCCAGCACGTTGTTGATCTGGTTCGGGAAGTCGCTGCGCCCGGTGGCGACGACGGCGGCGTGGTGGCGCGCCTCGTCGGGGTGGATCTCCGGGTCCGGGTTCGACAGCGCGAACACGATCGAGTTCGGCGCCATGGTGTCGATCAGCTCCGCTGGCACCACGCCGCCGGACAGCCCGAGGAACACGTCGGCACCGGCCAGCGCCTCGGCCAGCCCGCCCTTGAGCCCGCGCGGGTTGCTGACCTCAGCCATCTCGGCCTTGGAGGCGTTGAGCTTGTCGCGGCCCTTGTAGATGATGCCCTGCGAGTCCAGCAGGGTGATGTCGCTGACGCCGGCGGCGATCAGGATCTTCGCGCAGGCCACACCGGCGGCACCGGCGCCGGCCACCACCACCCGCAGCGACGGGATCTCCCGGTCGACCACCTTGGCGGCACCCAGCAGGGCGGCCAGCACCACGATCGCGGTGCCGTGCTGGTCGTCGTGCATGACCGGGCAGTCCAGCGCCTCGATCAGCCGGCGCTCGATCTCGAAGCAGCGCGGCGCGGAGATGTCCTCCAGGTTGACCGCCCCGAACGTCGGGCGCAGCCGCACCAGGGTCTCCACGATCTCGTCGGGGTCCTTGGTGTCGAGCACGATCGGGATCGAGTCCAGATCCGCGAACGCCTTGAACAGCGCGCTCTTGCCCTCCATCACCGGCAGCGACGCCGCCGCGCCGATGTCACCGAGGCCGAGCACCGCGCTGCCGTCGCTGACCACGGCCACCAGCCGGTTGGCCCACGTGTAGCGGGAGGCCAGGGTGTGGTCGGCGGCGATCGCCCGGCTCACCTGGGCCACGCCCGGGGTGTAGGCGATGGACAGCGCCCGTTCGGTGTCGAGGGGGGCTTTCAGCGCCGAGGAGAGCTTCCCGCCGAGGTGGGCGGCGAAAATCTCCTCGTCGCTGACTGCGAGGGGGGAGGTCGTGTTCACTTGGGAATCTCTCAGCGCTTGCGCCACGGCGGTCAGGTTAACCCCGTACTCATAGGTAACCTAATCGACGCGGATGGGTCTCGGTCGTGCCCGGGACCCCGGCTGACCGGCTAGATCAGGCCGAGCTCCTTGACCGCTTCACGCTCGTCGCTGAGCTCGGCCGCCGACTTGTCGATCCGGCCGCGGGAGAACTCGTCGATCTCCAGGCCCTGCACAATCGACCAGTTGCCGTCCTTCGTCGTTACCGGGAACGACGAGATCAGGCCCTCCGGGACCCCGTAGGAGCCGTCGGAGGCCACGGCCATTGACACCCAGTCACCCTCGGGGGTGCCCAGCAGCCAATCACGGGCGGCATCGATGGTAGCCGATGCCGCCGAGGCCGCCGACGAGGCTCCGCGCGCCTCGAGGATCGCCGTGCCGCGCCGGGCCACGGTCGGGATGAAGTCGTTCTCGATCCAGTCCTGGTCGTTGACCACTTCGGCGGCGTTGCGGCCGTTGATCTCCGCGTGGAACAGATCGGGGTACTGGGTGGCCGAGTGGTTGCCCCAGATCGTCATCTTCTTGATGTCGGTCACCTTGGCACCGGTCTTGCGGGCCAGCTGACTGATCGCCCGGTTGTGGTCCAGGCGGGTCAGCGCGGAGAACCGCTCCCTGGGGATGTCGGGGGCGTTGTTCATCGCGATCAGCGCGTTGGTGTTGGCCGGGTTGCCGGTCACCTCGATGCGGATGTCGTCGGCGGCCACGTCGTTGAGCGCCCTGCCCTGCGCGGTGAAGATCGCGCCGTTGGCCTCCAGCAGGTCGGCGCGCTCCATCCCCTTCGACCGGGGCCGGGCCCCGACCAGCAGGGCGAGGTTCACACCGTCGAAGATCTTGGTCGCGTCGGAGCCGATCTCGATGCCGGCGATCAGCGGGAACGCACAGTCGTCGAGTTCCATGACCACACCCTCGAGCGACTTGAGCGCCGGTTCGATCTCGAGCAGCCGCAGTTCGATCGGGCGGTCGGGGCCCAGCAGCGACCCGTCCCCGATGCGGAACAGCAGGCTGTAACCGATCTGGCCGGCGGCCCCGGTGACGGCGACCTTGAGGGGAGTTGTGCTCACAGATGCTCCTTGCGCCGAGGTATTGGGTTCTGGTGTCGAAACTACCGCCAGCGCAGGCGCTCAGTACGTTAAATCGGTTTAGCAGCCGGACGGTTCGGGTCGAGGATGTCGACGCCGTCCTGGCCCCAGGCCTCCCGCATCGCGTCGGCGCCCTTGAGCCGCACCCACGCCGCCTCGGTCGGGGTGATCGGGGTGGCCGCGAGGATCCGCACCGGCGGCAGCGGCGGGGTCAGCTCGACGTCGTCGATCGGGCTCTCCCCCAGCAGGAACGCGGTGAACGCCGCACCCTCCCACAGCGGGGTCTCCAGATCGATCAGTGCACCGGGCTCCAGCACCAGGCCCTCCACCGCGGGTGCGGCGGCGACGATCGCGATCGAGCGGGACAGCCCGCGCGGCGACGGCCCGCGCAGCGCGACGGTGATCTCCGCGCGCGGCCCGTGCAGTGCGTCGGTGACCATCTCGGTCGGGTCGAACATCGGGTGCCGCGAACAGCCCAGCGACACATAGTGCACGACGCCGTCGGGGGTGGGACCGAAGCGCAGCACGTCCATGCGCTCGGTACCCAGAAACGTCACGCTGGCCTCGTCCGGTTCGGCGGTGATGCCGATTCCGGCGAAGTGTTCGCGCAGCTGGCGACGAACCTCGGCGAGGACGTCGATCACTCGGCGGGCGACGCCGGGGCTGCGGTCGGCGGCGCGGACGGGTCGGCGGTCTTCTCGTCCGGCAGCGTCAGGTTCGCACCCGACTCGGGATCGAAGATCGCCAGCTTGGTGGTGTCGAACGCCAGCTTCAGCGGCTGGCCCATCCGGGCCTGGGACTCCACCGAGACGCGGGCGACGAACTCGTTCTCCCCCGCACCGGATTCGGCGGCCAACTCGGCCAGCTGCGCCGAGCGCGCGCCGGCGCCCTCGGTCTTGAAGTGGACGTACTTGTCGGCGCCCAGCGACTCCACCATGTCGACGGTGACGTCGAACGTCAGCGCCCGGATACGGGCGTAGCCGTCGAGCACGGCGGCGTCCTCGAAGTGCTCGGGACGCACGCCGACGATGACGTCGCGCGGCGCCTTGCGCCGGGCCAGCAGGTCGTGGGTCTCCTGGGTCAGCGTCACCTCGCCGAACGGCAGCCGCACCCCGACGTCGGTGATGGTGGCCGGGAAGAAGTTCATCGCCGGCGACCCGATGAACCCGGCGACGAACAGGTTCGCGGGCCGGTTGTACAGCTCGTCGGGGGTGCCGATCTGCTGGGCCCGCCCGGCGAGCAGCACCACCACGCGGTCGCCCAGCGTCATCGCCTCGGTCTGGTCGTGGGTGACGTAGACGGTGGTGGTGCGCAGCCGGTTCTGCAGCCGCGCGATCTCGGTGCGCATCTGCACGCGCAGCTTGGCGTCGAGGTTGCTCAGCGGCTCGTCCATCAGGAATGCCTTGGGGCTGCGCACGATCGCGCGGCCCATCGCGACGCGCTGGCGCTGACCACCGGACAGCTGGCCCGGTTTGCGGTCCAGAAGTTCGGTCAGGTCAAGGATTTTCGCGGCCTCCTCGACCTTGCGCGCGATCTCGGCCTTGTCCATCTTGGCCAGGGTGAGCGGGAACGCGATGTTCTGGCGCACGGTCATGTGCGGGTACAGCGCGTAGGACTGAAACACCATCGCGATGTCGCGGTCCTTGGGCGCCTTCTCGTTGACCCGTTCGCCGCCGATGCGCAGTTCGCCCGACGTGATGTCCTCCAGGCCCGCGATCATGTTGAGCGTGGTGGACTTTCCGCACCCGGACGGCCCCACGAGGATGATGAACTCGCCGTCGGCGATCGTCATCGACAGCTCGTGGACGGCCGTCGCGCCGTTGGGGTAACTCTTCGTCACCCGGTCCAACACAATTTCGGCCATGGAACTACCCCTTCACCGCGCCGGAGGTCAGGCCGGCGACGATCCGTCGTTGGAAGATGAGAACAAAGATGATGATCGGGATGGTGATGACCATCGCGCCGGCCGCGATCGACCCGGTGGGCTCCTCGAACTGTGAGCTGCCGGTGAAGTTCGCGATCGCCACCGGCGCGGTGATCGCCCGTTCGGTCGCGGTCAGCGACAGCGCCAGCAGCAGGTCGTTCCAGGCGAAGATGAACACCAGGATCGCGGCGGTGACGATGCCGGGCATCGCCAGCGGGGCGATCACCTTGCGGAACGCCTGAGCGGGCGTGGCGCCATCCATCTTCGCGGCCTTCTCCAGATCCCAGGGGATCTCCCGGAAGAACGCCGACAGCGTGTAGATCGCCAGCGGCAGCGCGAAGGTGATGTACGGGATGATCAGGCCGGGCCAGGTGTCGAACAGCCCGACGGCGCGCTCGATGTTGAAGATCGGGGTGACCAGCGAGATGTGCGGGAACATCGCGATCAGCAGCGCGATGCCGATTAGCAGCTGCTTGCCCGGAAAGTCCAGGCGCGCCACCGCGTATGCGGCCATACCGCCGATCACCACCGCGATGACGGTGGTGATCAGGCCGACGCCGATGGAGTTGATCAGCGCCGAGGTGAAGAAGTTGCCCTGGAAGATCGCCTTGTAGTTGTCGAAGGTGATCTCCTTCGGGATCAGCCTGCCGTCCTTGACCGTTGACGTCGGCTTGAGCGACAGCGACAAGATCCACAGCACCGGGAACAGCGCGTAGATGATCACCAGGATGTTGATGACGGTCCAGCCCGCCGCGCGCGACGTGTTGCTGCGGTCAGCCATCAGCGCCTCTCCTCCGCCGAACCGGGTGCGGCCGCACCGAAGATCTTGATGAAGATGAACGCGATGATCGCCACGCACAGGAAGATCAGCACGCTGATGGCCGAACCCAGACCCACGTTGAACGCCTTGAACAGGTTGTCGTAGCCCAGGATCGACACCGAGCCGGTGTCATTCGCCCCGCCGGTCAGCACGTAGATGTTGTCGAAGATGCGGAACGCGTCGAGGGTGCGGAACAGCAGCGCCACCAGGATCGCCGGTTTGATCAGCGGCAGGATCACCTTGGTGAGCCGCTTCCACGCACCGGCGCCGTCCATCTGGGCGGCGTCGAGCAGATCCTGCGGCACCAGCGCCAGACCGGCCAGCAGCAGCAGCGCCATGAACGGCGTGGTCTTCCAGACCTCGGCGAGCACGACGATCGCCAGCGACGGCAGCTGCTCGGTCAGCGGTGCGGTGCCCTCGGGCAGCAGGTTGGCCAGGTACCCGGTATGCGGGGTCCACGCGTAGTACCAGCTGTAGGACGCCGCGACGGTGACGATGCCGTACGGGATCAGCACCGCGGTGCGCACCACACCCTTGCCGAAGATGGTGCGGTGCATGACCAGTGCCAGCGCCATGCCGAGCACGAACTCGATGGCCACCGACACCACGGTGATGCCCAGCGTCACGAAAAACGCGTTCCACCAGTACTGGTCGGTGAGGATGGTGATGTAGTTGCCCAACCCGATGAACTCGGTGTCCTCGGGTGCGGCCATGTTGTTGCGCTGCAGGCTCAGCCAGAACGCGTACGCGATCGGGTATCCCGTCACCGCGAGCATCAGGATGACCGCGGGCGCGATGAGCAGGAACGCCAGCCGTCGCTCGGAGCGCTTGTCGTCGGAGCCGGTGGCCGGCGCGGCCGGGGTCTCGGTGGTGGCGGTCACGGGATCAGCCCCTTACCGTCGATGGCCTTCTGCACCTGTTCGGCCAGTTCGTCCGCGGTGCGTTCCGGGTCGATGTCGGTGATCGGCGCCAGCGTCGCCGAGATCCGGGTGGACACCGCCTGGTAGTTCGGGGTGGCAGGCCGCACCGCGGCGTTGGTGAGCTGGTCGCGGATGATCTCGTACTGCGGGTACTTCTGCTGGAACGCCGGATCGTCGTAGAGCGAGGCCCGCACCGCGGGCAGGCCGCCCTCGACCGAGGTGTAACGCTGGTTCTCCACGTTGCGCAGGCAGCGGATGGCCTCGAACGCCTCCGCCTTGTGCTGGGTCGTCTTGGCAACCGCCAGGTTCAGCCCGCCGAGGGTCACCTTGGCCGGTTCGCCCGGGTTGACGCCCGGATAGTGCGCGAAGCCGAACACCTTCTTGCTGGCGTCGTAGGCGATCTCGAACTGCTCGTCGGTCGGCGAGAAGGTGCCCGCCTCACCGATGCTGCCTGCCAGCGCCGGATCCTCGTTCAGCGGGAGGAACGGCACCCCGCCCTTGACGGCGTTCTCCAGCATCGACGGCAGCACGAACGGCCAGTTCACCTCGAGCGCGGCGCGGCCCTGTTCGAGCGCCAACCGGGCGGTGCCCTCGTCGGTCTGGGTGATCGAGGGGTCGGCCCCCGGCGCGGTGGCCACCGACTTGATGATCTCCAGCGCCTTGACGGTGGCGGCCCGGTGCTCGGGGGTGTCGGTCAGCGTCACCGTCGAGCCGTCGTCGGAAAGCACCTTCCCGCCCGCACTTTCCAGCAACGTGTTGAACCAGACAACCAGGCCTTCGTACTGCTTGCCCTGCACGGCAATCCAGCTGGGCCCACCCTCCCGGTACAGGCGGGTCGCCTCGGCGACCATACCGTCCCAGGTGGTGGGCGGCTCAGGCATCAAATCTGCCCGGTACCAAAGTAATTGGGTGTTCGTGGTGATCGGTGAGGCGTACAGCTTGCCCTGCCACTTCGCGGTCTCCAGCGGGCCGGGCAGCGTGTTGCTCATCGCGTCGGACTCGGCCAGCCCCGCCGGATCCTCCGACAGCGGCAAAGCCCAACCGGCCTCGGCGAACTCGGCGGTCCACACCACGTCGAGCGCCATCACGTCGAGGGTCTTGTCGTTGCCGGTGAGCCGGCGCGCGAGCTGCAGGCGCTGGTCGTCGGCGCCCTTGGGCAGGCTCACCTGCTTGATGGTGAAACGCCCGCCGAGCTGCTCGTTGCACCGGTTGGCCACCGCGGTGAACGTCTGCGCCTCATTGGCCGGCGTGTAGTAGTTGATGACGATGCCGCCGTCGCTGGACCCGCACGCCGTCAGCATTGACGCCGTCGCCAGCGCAGCCACCGCCGCAGCACCTAGCCGCTGAGCGCGCACCACCCGCCTCCATCCGCGTCCGATGTCGGCCGCCGGAACACTCCCGGCGGCAATCTCCCGCGCGCAAACCGTATTGCCACAAGCGCGTGATATGCAACACCCCGGCCGCGCGCGTCGCACACCGTTATGGAATTGGGAGCGGACGCGAACTGCGGAGACGGCCGCCGCGGCGTCAGATGCTCAAGCGCGCCAGCAAATCCCGGCCGCGTTCGGCGTTCTGCGGGTCACACAGCACGTCGTAGCGGCCGGCGACCAGTTGCATGGTCGAGCTGAAATCTCTTGTGCCACGCGTCATCGCATAGGGCACCGCGGAGGTGATCAGGCCGAAGAAGACGCCGGCGATCAGACCGGTGATCAGCGCGGCCCACGGGTTCGGGGAAAAGAAGCCCAGGATCAGGCCGATGAACAGACCCAGCCAGGCACCGGACAGCGCACCCCCGCCGAGCACCTTCGGCCAGGTCAACCGCCCGGTCACCCGCTCGACCTGCATCAGGTCCACGCCGACGATGGTGACCTGCTGCACCGGGAACTGCTGATCCGACAGGTAGTCGACGGCGCGCTGGGCCTCGGCGTAGGTCGGGTAGGAACCGATCGGCCACCCCTTCGGCGGAGTCGGCAGGTTCACCGGACCCCGCTTGGCCGGGGTCGGGCCCGGGTTGGCCCCGGATTGGAACGGGCTGGTCATTCGTCCTCTTCCTCCCTCGTTGGCGCACACACTCGCTACCGGTTGATCCTGTCCGATCAACGATCGTCGGGCCGGGTTGGTGCCCCCACGGTGCGCTAGGTTGACAGCATGACAAATCCGACGGGCGAGGCGGGAGGAACGCCGGCATCCGACGCCGCCGCGGCGGACACCCGGACCCCCGCGCCGCCGGCGGAGCACGCGCAGCCGTACAGCGCCTACCCGGCGCCCTACCCACAGCCGTACGGCCACCCCGTGTCCGGGTACGGGGCCCGTCCCGCACCGAAGGTCAGCACGGTCGCGATCTGGTCGGTGGTGGCCTCGGCGCTCGGCCTGCTGCCGATGCTGTTCGGGCTCACCTCGGTCATCGGGGTGGCGCTCGGCGTGATCGCGCTGAACCGGATGCGGTTCACCGGGGAGAGCGGTCGCGGTCTGGCGATCGCGGGCATCGCCGTCGGCGCCGTGACGTTCCTGGCCAGCTGGCTGATCGGCATCGCGTTTTTGACCAGTGGGCCGGCGCTGCGATGACCGGCCCCGACGAACAGCCCCGCGGCGACGAGTACCCGCCGCTGGAGGACTACCCGGCCTATCTCCCGGAGGAGACGCTGCCGCCGCCGGTCTACCCGGCGCCGCCGCCGTACCCGCCGCCCGCCTATCCGCCACCACCGAACTACCCGCCCCCGCAGGGGTATTCGCCGTACTACCCGTACCCCGGATACCTGCCGCCGAAGCCGGCCGGCGTCAACGGCATGGCGATCGGCGCGCTGGTGGCCTCGATCGGCGGCGTCGCCTGCTGCGGGCTCAGCGCCGTGCCCGGGCTGTTGCTCGGCGTCCTGGCGATGCGCGAGACCCGGCGCACCGGCCAGGACGGCTACGGAATCGCGTTGGCCGCCACCATCATCGGCGGCCTCGTCGTCGCGGGCACGCTGCTGTACTTCCTGGTCCTGCTGCTGTTGGGCGCCTGACCACGGATCATGTCGGCGGGGTGAACCGCTCCCCGGTGCGCTGCATCCCCGCCGCGCGGCCCTTGGCGGCGATCACCAACGCCATCTTGCGGCTGGCCTCGTCGATCATCTCGTCGCCGAGCATCACCGCTCCCCTGGCGCCGCCCTCGCGGGAGGTGTGCCACTCGTAGGCCTCCAGGATCAGCTCGGCGTGGTCGTAGTCCTTCTGCCGCGGGCTGAAAACCTCGTTGCCCGCAGCGATCTGGTCGGGGTGCAGCACCCACTTGCCGTCATAGCCGAGCGCCGCCGACCGGCCCGCCACCCGGCGGAAGCCGTCGACGTCGCGGATCTTCAGGTAGGGCCCGTCGATCGCGAGCACACCGTGGGTGCGCGCGGCGACCAGGATCTGCATCAGCACGTAGTGGTGGGCGTCGCCGACGTCGTAGCCCTCGGGCTGTTCGCCGACCTCCAGCGTGCGCATGTTCAGGCTGGCCGCCATGTCGGCGGGGCCGAGCACCAGCGCCTGCACCCGCGGATGCGCCGCGATGCCGTCAATATTGGTGAGGCCCTGGGCATTCTCGATCTGCGCCTCTATGCCGATACCGCCGACGGGCAGCCCGTAGGTGGTCTCGAGCTGGGTCAGCAGCAGATCCAGCGCGTGGATGTGCGAGACGTCGGGCACCTTCGGCAGCACGATGATGTCGAGCTTGCCGTCCTCGGACTGCGCCACGGTGGACACCACCTCGATGGTGTCGGCGTACGTCCACGGCGTCGTCCAGTCGTTGACCCGCACCCCGCGCAGCTGGTCACCCCAGCCGGGCTCGGTCAACGCCCGGGCGACCCGGCTGCGGGCCTCGGCCTTGGCGTCGGGGGCGACGGCGTCCTCGAGGTCGAGGAACACCTCGTCGGCGGGCAGGGTTTTGGCCTTCTCGACCATCTTCGCGCTGCTCCCGGGAACGGACAGCACCGTTCGTCGGGGTCGGTACCGGTTTTCCACGCCTACAGTCTCTACCCTTTGAAATATGGCGGCGGTGAACAGGGTCTATGCAGCCCGGCTCGCGGGCATGGTGGTGCTGGGCCCCGACGGCGAGTCCATCGGCCGCGTCCGCGATGTGGTGGTCAGCATCAGCATCATCCGCCAACAACCGCGGGTGCTCGGGCTGGTCGTCGAACTGCTCACGCGGCGAAGGATTTTCGTTCCGATCCTGCGGGTGACCTCGATCGAGCCGGGCGCGGTCACGCTGGCCACCGGCAGCGTGTCGCTGCGCCGGTTCCAGCAGCGGCCCGGTGAGGTGCTGGTGCTGGGACAGGTGATCGAGACCCGGGTGCAGACCGACGATCCGGATCTCCCGGAGCTGGCCGGCATCGACCTGATCGTCGTCGACCTCGGCATCGAGCAGACCCGCACCCGCGACTGGATCGTCACCAAGGTCGCGGTGCGCCCGGCGCACCGCAGGCTGGGCAGGCGCAGCAACGTGCACATCGTCGACTGGCAGCACGTGCACGGGCTGACACCGTCGGGGCTGGCCATGCCCGACCAGGGGGTGGCGCAACTGCTCGAGCAGTTCCAGGGCCAGCGCGCCGTCGAGGTGGCCGAGGCCATCCGCGAACTGCCCGCCAAACGCCGCTACGAGGTGGTCAGGGCGCTCGACGACGAACGGCTCGCCGACGTCCTGCAGGAGCTGCCCGAGGACGACCAGACCGACGTGCTCAAGCGGCTGCCCGCCGAACGGGCCGCCGATGTGCTCGAGGCGATGGACCCCGACGACGCCGCCGACCTGCTGGGGTCGATGACCCCCAACGACGCCGAGCAGTTCCTGCGCCGCATGGACCCGGAGGACTCCGAGGACGTGCGACGCCTGCTGGCGCACTCCCCCAACACCGCGGGCGGCCTGATGACGTCGGAGCCGGTGATCCTCGCGCCCGACACCACCGTCGCCGAGGCGCTGGCCCGGGTCCGCGACCCCGACCTGACCCCGGCACTGGCGTCGCTGGTGTTCGTGGTGCGCCCGCCGACCGCCACCCCCACCGGCCACTACCTGGGCTGTGTGCACCTGCAGCGGTTGCTGCGCGAACCCCCGGCCGACCTGGTCAGCGGCATCGTCGACACCGACCTGCCCAACCTGAGCCCCGACGACTCGCTGGCCGCGGTGACCCGCTACTTCGCCGCCTACAACCTGGTGTGCGCCCCGGTGGTCGACGAGGAGAACCACCTGCTGGGCGCCGTGTCCGTCGACGACGTGCTCGACCACCTGCTGCCCGACGACTGGCGCGACACCGAGGAGCCCGAGCTGACCAGCGCCGAGGGGGCGACATGACCGAGCGCAGCAGGCTCGACACGCCGGTCACCGGACGCCGGTTCGCCTTCAACTACGACCCCGAGGCGGTCGGCCGGTTCAGCGAGTCGATCGCCCGGTTCCTGGGCACCGGCCGCTACCTGGCCTGGCAGACGATCATCGTGATCGTCTGGATCTCGCTGAACCTGTTCGCGGTGGGCCTGCGGTGGGATCCCTACCCGTTCATCCTGCTGAACCTGGCGTTCTCCACCCAGGCGGCCTACGCCGCGCCGCTGATCCTGCTGGCGCAGAACCGCCAGGAGAACCGCGACCGCGTGGCGCTCGACGAGGACCGCCGCCGCGCCCTGCAGACCAAGGCCGACACCGAGTACCTGGCCCGCGAACTGGCCGCGCTGCGGCTGGCGGTCGGCGAGGTCGTCACCCGCGACTACCTGCGCCGCGAGCTCGAGGAACTGCGCGAGATCCTGACCCAGATGCAGGACGCGACGGCCGACGCGGACGAGGACGGCGAGGCCGCCGAACGACGGACACGCAAGTCGGGTGCCGGCGGCTGACCCCATTGCCGTAACTTTTACGTGATCGACTAGGTATGGTGACTTGGTTCACAAGCGATCTCACACCAAGGACGGTTGAGTGCAGATAAGGGGAGGAGCCGCCCTCGAGGCCGTGCGGCGCCGAGCCGGGCGCCTGATGCGCAAGCCGGGGCCGCGCGTGCAGCAGGCCAGTTCCGGTAACCGCATGCGAGCGGGATTCGGCGTCGCGTGCATCGCCCCGATCGTGCTCGCCGGCGGCGTCGCCGCCGCCCCGGTCCGGCAGACCCCGGTGTTCGACGGTGAGGTGACGAACCTGGCCGCCGTGGAACCGTCCCCGGTCAAGCGCGACGGCGCCTCGGTGGTCGCCGTCAAGAAGGAACCGGCCAGCTTCAACGTCGCCGCCTCGACGGTGTCCTCGCCGCCGCCCGCCGCGATCGTCAACGCCCCCGGCGCGCTGGGCATCCCGGCGACGGCGCTGGCCGCGTACCGCAACGCCGAACGCATCATGGCCGCCTCCTACCCGGGCTGCGGGCTGAGCTGGAACCTGCTGGCCGGAATCGGGCGCATCGAGTCGATGCACGCCAACGGCGGCCAGACCGACGCGCGGGGCACCGCGATCAAGCCGATCTTCGGTCCCACCCTCGACGGCACCCTGCCCGGCAACGAGGTCATCGTGGAGAGCCGCACCGCCGACCGCGTCACCTACGCCCGGGCCATGGGCCCGATGCAGTTCCTGCCCGGCACCTGGGCCCGGTACGCCTCCGACGGCGACGGTGACGGTAAGGCCGACCCGCAGAACCTGTACGACTCCGCACTGGCGGCCGCCCGCTACCTGTGCAGCGGCGGAATGAACCTGCGCGATCCGCAGCACGTGATGGCCGCGGTGCTGCGCTACAACAACTCGGTCGCCTACGCCCGCAACGTGATGGGCTGGGCGGCGGCCTACGCCACCGGCGTCGTGCCGATGGACCTGCCGCCGATCACCGGCCCGGTGCCCGCGCTGGGCGACCCGCACCTGGAGAACTACGAGGGCCTGGGGCCGGGGCTGCCGATCAACGCGCTGGCCCTGCCCGACGGCGACCCGATGGCGCTGATGCCGCTGCTGACCCGCGACTCGGTGGCCAACCAGATCGGCAGCCTGCCCGGCTTCGCCCCCGGCCAGCGGCTCGGCCCGCTGCCGGGACCGGCGCCGCAGACACCGGCCACTCCGGAGGCGCCGCCGCAGCCGGCGCCGTGGGTGCCGCCGTGGATGCAGCCGCCGCCCAAGCCCGAACCCGAGTGCGCGGTGTTCTGCATCGAGGACAACCCGCCGCCGCTGCAGCCCGCCCTCGACGGACCGCCGCAGGCGCAGCCGATGCTGCCGCCCGCGCCGGGTCCCGCTCCCGGTCCCGCGCCGGGACCTGCCCCCGGCCCGGCTCCGGTGGGAATCGGGCCGGCGCCCGGGCCCGCGCCCGGACCGGTGGGTTAAAGGGCGGTTCACGGGTCGGCCTAGACTCGACGGTGATGTCTCAAACACCGCCTGAGCTGGAAGCCGCTGTCCGCCGCGCGCTGACCAAAGTGATCGACCCCGAACTGCGGCGTCCGATCACCGAGCTCGGCATGGTCAAGAACGTCACCGTCGAACCCGACGCCGCGGTGCACGTCGAGATCTACCTGACCACCGCCGCGTGCCCGAAGAAGACCGAGATCTCGGACATGGTCAGCCGCGCCGTCGCCGACGTGCCGGGCACCGGTTCGGTGCGGGTCAGCCTCGACGTGATGAACGACGAGCAGCGCGCCGAACTGCGCAAACAGCTGCGCGGCGACTCGCGCGAACCGGTCATCCCGTTCGCCCAGCCCGGCTCGCTGACCCGGGTGTACGCGGTCGCCTCCGGCAAGGGCGGGGTCGGCAAGTCCAGCGTCACGGTGAACCTCGCCGCCGCGATGGCCGCGCGCGGGCTGTCCGTCGGCCTGCTCGACGCCGACATCTACGGCCATTCGGTGCCCCGCATGATGGGTGTCACCGACCGGCCCACCCAGGTCGACTCGATGATCGTGCCGCCCGTCGCCCACGACGTGCGGGTGATCTCGATCGCGATGTTCACCCAGGGCAACACCCCGGTGGTGTGGCGCGGCCCGATGCTGCACCGCGCGCTGCAGCAGTTCCTCGCCGACGTCTACTGGGGCGATCTGGACGTGCTGCTGCTCGACCTGCCGCCCGGCACCGGTGACGTCGCGATCTCGGTGGCCCAGCTGATCCCCAGCGCCGAGATCCTGGTGGTGACGACGCCGCAGCTGGCCGCCGCCGAGGTGGCTGAGCGGGCGGGCGCGATCGCGCTGCAGACGCGTCAGCGCATCGTCGGCGTCGTGGAGAACATGGCCGGTCTGCAGCTGCCCGACGGCACCACCATGCAGATCTTCGGCGAGGGCGGCGGCAACCAGGTCGCCGAGCGGCTGACCCGCGCGATCGGCGCCGACGTCCCGCTGCTCGGCCAGGTGCCGCTGGATCCGGCGCTGGTGGCCGCCGGCGACTCCGGTGTGCCGCTGGTGCTTTCCGCGCCGGACTCGGCCGCCGGCAAAGAGCTGCGCAGCATCGCCGACAAGCTGTCCAGCCGTAAGCGCGGGCTGGCCGGCATGTCGCTGGGACTCGATCCGGCGCGCCGATAACCGGGGTTTCGTGTCCGGCACCGAAGATGGCCCGATCTTGACGGGCCCGGCACTACAGTGCATCCCGTGGGACTGTTAGCAAACGGCCGTGGGCGCGTGTTGGCGCTCGCAGGTTCGATTGTGTTGTCCGCCGGACTGTTCTACGCGCAGGCCGCACAGCCCCCCGCGCCCAAGCCCGCCGAGACCCCGGCCACCGAGGCCGCCCCGGAGGTCGCGTCACCGGACGACGTGGCCGCGGTGCTGGAGCAGCCGCCGGTGATGTCGGCACCGGCCCTGACCGAGGCCGAGCTGATGGCGGCCAGCGCGCAGGTGAACCCGGGCAACACCGGCGCGTTCGCGCTGCCGCCCGGGGTGGCACCGGAGAACGGGTTGCAGCGCAACACGATTCGCGTCGCCCGCGCGCTGAGCATCCTGTTCCCGGAGATCAAGACCATCGGCGGCTACCGGCAGGACCCGTTGAAGTGGCATCCCCACGGCCTGGCGATCGACGTGATGATCCCGAACCACAACACCGAAGAGGGCATCAAGCTGGGCAACCAGATCGCCGGCTACGCACTGGCCAACGGTAAGCGCTGGGGTGTCATCCACGTGATCTGGCGGCAGGGCTTCTACCCGGTCAGCGAGGCCCCGAGCTGGACGGCCGACTACGGCAACGAGACCGCCAACCACTTCGACCACGTGCACATCGCCACCGACGGCGGCGGCTACCCCGACCCGGGCGAGCAGTTCTACATGTGAGACGCGTCAGGTCGCGTCGGGATCGAACGGCGTCTGCGCCGGCGGGGTCTGCGGGGTGGGCGCCGGCGAGCTGACGGGTTTGGTGCCCGGCGCCGGATCCTGGGCGGACGGGGTGTCGAACCTGCCGGTGAAGATCGAGTCGTCGCCGTCGAGCAGGTGCTTGGTCAGCGCCGCCCGCGGCGTCATCCCGCGCAGCTTGTTGAGCTCGCTGAGCGGCTCCCGCAGATCCTCGAACTCCGGTCCGAGGTCCTCGCGCAGCTGTTTGGTGGCGCCGCTGAGGTAGTCGCGGGCCTGGCGGAGGGCACCGGCGGTCCAGCGGATGGCTCCGGGCAGCCGCTCGGGCCCCAGGATCACCAGACCGGCGATCACCAGGATGAGCATCTCGCCCCAGCCGACGTTGGCGAACATCGCGGCTACACGGAGTTGTCGGGGCCGGGATTGACGATCAACGTCACCCGCCGGCCGTCGCGCACCACCTCGATCGGCGCGTCCTGCCCGATCTTGAGCTGACGGACCGCGACGACGAACTCGTCGGCGTCGGCGACCTCGCGGTCACCGACCTTGACGACCACGTCGTTCTCCAGGATGCCCGCCTTCTCCGCCGGGCTGCCCGCCTTGACGTTGGCGACCTGCGCACCCGAGGCGATGTCATTGCTGACCGACCGGGCGGTCAGGCCCAGCGTCGGGTGGGCGATCTTGCCGTCCTTGATCAGCGCCTCGACCACGGTCTTGACCTCGTTGACCGGGATCGCGAAGCCCAGGCCGCTGGCGCTGTCGGACAGCGACTTACCCGCGGTGTTGATGCCGACGACGTTGCCGTTCATGTCGATCAGCGGGCCACCGGAGTTGCCGTGGTTGATCGGGGCGTCGGTCTGCAGGCCGTCGATGACGGTGTCGGTGTCCGAGCCGTCGCCGGACAGCGGGACCGGCCGGTGCAGCGCGCTGACGATGCCCGCGGTGACCGTGCTGCGCAGGCCCAGCGGGGCGCCCGCGGCGATCACCTCGTCGCCGACGCGCAGCTTGTCGGAGTCACCCATCTGCGCGACGGTCAGGTTGTCGACGTTGTCGACCTTGAGCACCGCCAGGTCGGTCTTCGGGTCGCGGCCGACCAGGTTGGCGGGCACCTCCTTGCCGTCGTTGAAGACGACCTTGATCTTGTACTTGCTCGGGTTGAGCGCGGCCTCGGAAATCACGTGGTTGTTGGTGACGATGTAGCCGCGGCCGTCGATCACCACACCCGAGCCCTGCGAACCGTCGGTGTCGCTGGTCGCCTCCACGGTGACCACCGAATCCGCCACGGCGGCAGCGACTTTCGCGATCCGCCCCTCCGGCGGCGGCTCGATGTCGGAGGTGTTGAGGGTGACCTTCGAGGTGGTGAACGCCTCGACCACCTCGGCGGTCTTGCGGCCCACCCAGCCGCCGGCGACCCCGATGACCAGCGCGACGATGGCCAGCACGGCCAGCGCGGCGTAGGACACCCGGCCGCCGAACAGCACGTCGCGCACGCCGAGCTTGCCCGTCGGGGCGGTGCTCGGGGCGGGCGGCGGCGCCTCCACCGCGGGGGTGCCCAGCGCCACCGGCGTCGACGGGTCACGCCACGGGTCGGGCTGCTCGTCGCCGGAGTCGGCGTTCTTCTCGGCCTCCAGGGCCCCGGCGTCGGCCGGGTGCCGCTGCAGCGACTCCACCCCCGGGTGCGGGCGGCCGAACGCCTCGGCCAGCACGGGGTCCGGCGGCTGCGGGGTGGGGGTGAACTCGCCCTGGTCGATGTACTTGTCCAGGCCCTGGAAGGAGCCCTGGACGCCGGGCGGCCTGCCGAAGGCGCGCTGCGCCGCCGGATCGACGGGCGGCCGCGAGACAGGCCGCGGCTCCAGGCGCGGACGCCCGGTCTGGTCCAGATTCGTCACCCGTTCATCACCCTTTTGTGCATGGACCGGCCACTCGCCGGCGCAAGAATCGACTTGGCACTACCCTACCGGCGCTTGCGGCGGCCTCGCCCGACCTCATCAGCAAAGAACGGCTGCGCAGGCTCGACGGGCGGCTCAGGTGGGGCCTGTCGGGGGATCTCGGACAACAACCCCAGCAGGGAGCTGGGTGCGGCGACGGGGCGCGATTCCCGCAATGCCGCGCGGGCCTGCCGCTGCGCCTCCACCTCGGCCGCGCACTCCGAACACAGCGACAGGTGGTTGGCCGCACGCAGGTGAGGGGTCAACCGCAGCTCACCGTCGACGAAGGCCGCGATGGCCTCGATCGACAGATGCTCGGTCGAACCGAACTGGCGCGGGCCGACCGGCGCGTCGGACTGCGAGGCGAATTGGGAAGGCAACCAGGAGAAGGCCCGGCGGAACACATGTCCCGGGTCAACCATCACCCAGCTCCTTTCGCGTCGTGTCGACGGCTCGCTCATCAACGGTGCTCACTCGAATGTAGCGCGGCGCGCTGTGCGCGACCTCGCTATCTCAGGCGGTCTTGGCCTCGTCGCCGGCGCGGTCGTCGGCGCGCTGCGCCCACTCGCCGCCGCCGTGGCGGGCCAGGTAGTCGCGAATGGCCTGCCGACCTCGGTGGATGCGGCTGCGCACGGTGCCGAGCTTGACGTCGAGTGTGGCGCCGATCTCCTCGTAGGACAGACCCTCGATGTCGCACAGCACGACCGCGGCGCGGAACTCCGGGGGCAGCGAGTCCAGCGCCGCCTGCAGGTCCGGGCCCAGCCGCGAGTCGTGGTAGATCTGCTCGGGGTTCGGATCGTCGGCCGGCACCCGGTCGTAGTCCTCGGGCAGCGCCTCCATGCGGATCCGCTGCCTGCGCCGGACCATGTCCAGGAACAGGTTCGTGGTGATGCGGTGCAGCCAGCCCTCGAAGGTGCCCGGCTGGTAGTTCTGCAGCGACCGGAACACCCGGATGAAGGTCTCCTGGGTGAGGTCCTCGGCGTCGTGCTGGTTACCGGACAACCGGTACGCCAGGCGGTACACCCGGTCGGCGTGCTGGCGCACCAACTCATCCCAGGACGGCATGGTCGACTTGTCGCCGGTGGCATCGAAGATCGCCGTGCCGGTCAGCTCGTCGGTCGTCTCGACCCAGTCGCTGTCGGTGAACTGCTCGAGATGGGCCATGGATGTCGGTGCGGTCTTGATGGTCGTCAGATCCTCCTGGTCACAGCCGCCATCGCGCGGCGGGGTTTCGCTACCACCAGCAACGCGCGAGTCCCCCTCCTTATTTCCGGAGGTATTCCCGGACTTCCAGCGGACGGCTTCGTTCATGGACATACCGTCGCCGACCGCTCCGTGCCTGGCATATGAGCAAACTGAACTTTTCCTGAGAAAGACTCCCTACCCGGTTTTGACCTGCGCTAATCCGATCGGAACTTCTTCAGGTTCGGCACCCGCGCCCCGGCGTGTCGCCGCGTGTCGGACTACCGGACGATCTCGCTTGGCTCTACGCTGCGGGGCATGGCCGGCATCGACGACGTCATCGGACCGCACAGTCGCGCCGAGTCGATCGTCAACCACGCCGAGCAGTCCATCTCCGAGGACGCGATCGTCACCGCCGCGCGGGAACGCGCCGTCGACATCGGCGCCGGCGCCGTCACTCCCGCCGTCGGCGCGCTGCTATGCGTGCTGGCCAAGCTGACCAGCGCCAAGGCCGTCGTCGAGGTGGGCACCGGCGCGGGGGTCAGCGGGCTGTGGCTGCTGTCCGGGATGCGCGAGGACGGCGTGCTGACCACCATCGACGTCGAACCCGAGCACCAGCGCATCGCCAAGCAGGCGTTCACCGAGGCCGGGATCGGCCCGGGCCGCACCCGGCTGATCAGCGGACGCGCCCAGGAGGTGCTGACCCGGCTCGCCGACGAGTCCTACGACCTGGTGTTCATCGACGCCGACCCGATCGACCAGCCGCAGTTCGTCGTCGAGGGGGTGCGGCTGCTGCGCCCCGGCGGCGCCATCGTCGTGCACCGCGCCGCGCTCGGCGGGCGCGCCGGCGACGCCAGCGCCAACGACGCCGAGGTCTCCGCGGTACGGGAGGCCGCCCGGCTCATCGCCGAGGACGAGCGGCTCACCCCGGTCCTCATCCCGCTCGGCGACGGCCTGCTCGCCGCCGCCCGCGACTGAATCTCCGCGCCATCTCCGCGCCGCAGCCCACTCCGCGCCGATAATGGCCGGATGGAGTTGCTGACCGGCCTCGGCCTGGCGACCGCGGCGGGTCTGAACGCCTACATCCCCCTGCTCGCGCTGGGGCTGCTGTCCCGGTTCACCGACCTGGTGAACCTGCCCGCGACCTGGTCCTGGCTGGAGAACGGCTGGGTGATGGCGATCGTCGCGGTGCTGCTGATCGTCGAGATCGTCGCCGACAAGGTGCCCGCCCTCGACAGCGTCAACGACATCGTGCAGACGGTCGTGCGGCCCACCGCGGGCGGCATCGTGTTCGGGTCGGGCACCGCCGCGGAGACGGCCGCGGTCACCGACCCGGGGGCGTTCGCCCAGTCCGGGCAGTGGATCCCGGTGGCGATCGGGGTGGTCACCGCGCTGGTGGTGTCGCTGACCAAGACCGCGGTCCGGCCTGCGGCCAACGTCGCGACCGCGGGTGTGGCGGCGCCGGTGCTGTCGTCGGTCGAGGACGGGCTCAGCGTCGGCCTGGTGTTCGTGGCGATCCTGCTGCCGGTGCTGGTGCTGGCCGCGCTGGTGGCGCTGGCGTGGGCCGCGTGGCGGCTGTGGCGCTGGCGCACCCGCCGCCGGGTGCAGCCGGGCTAGATCCAGACGCCCTTGCCGACCGCGACGACACCGCCCTGGCTGACGGCGAACCGCTCACGGTCGCGTTCGATGTCGACGCCGACCATCTCCCCCGGCCCGACGACGACGTTCTTGTCCAGGATCGCGTGACGCACCACCGCTCCGCGACCGATCCGTACTCCGGGCATCAGCACGCTGCCCTCGACGATCGCGCCGTCGTCGACCACCACGTTCGACGACAACACCGAATTGCGCACCGAGGCCGCCGAGATGATGCTGCCCGCGCCGACCACCGACTCCTGCGCCGAGCCGCCGTTGACGAACTTCGCGGGCGCCAGCATCTCGGACTCGCCGCGGATGGGCCAGCGCTTGTTGTAGAGGTTGAACACCGGGTGCACCGACACCAGGTCCATGTGCGCGTCGTAGAACGCGTCCAGCGTGCCGACGTCGCGCCAGTAGCCGTGGTCTCGCTCGGTGGCGCCGGGTACCTCGTTGTCGTTGAAGTCGTAGACCGCCGCCATGCCGTCGGCGACCAGCCGCGGGATGATGTCGCCGCCCATGTCGTGGTCGGAGTGGTCGTCCTCGGCGTCGGCGCGGATCGCGTCGATGAGCACCTTGGTGGTGAACACGTAGTTGCCCATCGACACGAACGACTCGTCGGGGTTGTCCGGGGTGCCGGGCGGGTCGGCGGGCTTCTCGACGAAGTTGCGGATGCGGCCGGACTCGTCGGCGTCGATCACGCCGAAGGCGCTGGCCTCGGCGCGGGGCACCCGGATGCCGGCCACCGTCGCGCCCGCCCCGCTGTCGATGTGGAACTGCACCATCTGTTCGGGGTCCATCCGGTACACGTGGTCGGCACCGAACACCACGATGTAGTCGGGGTCCTCGTCGTAGATGAGGTTCATCGACTGGTAGATCGCGTCGGCCGACCCGGTGTACCAGCGCGGGCCGAGCCGCTGCTGGGCGGGCACCGGGGTGATGTACTCCCCGGCAAGACCGCTCAGCCGCCAGTTCTGCGAGATGTGGCGGTCCAGCGAGTGCGACTTGTACTGGGTCAGTACACAGATGCGCAGATACCGGGCGTTCACCAGATTCGACAGCACGAAGTCGATCAGCCGGTAGGCCCCGCCGAAGGGAACCGCGGGTTTGGCCCGATCCGCGGTCAGCGGGTAGAGCCGCTTGCCCTCGCCGCCGGCCAAAACGATGCCCAGCACGTGTGGCAGTTCCCTCATTCCTCAAACCTATCCGCAGCTGCGGTCATCGGCCACCGATCTGCACCACGAGTCAAGGTATTTCGCGCTCGCGGCCAGAGCCGCGATCGTCGTGCGCGGGTCGACGGGCGTCACTATCGTCGTGACCATGCGGGTGGCGATGATGACTCGGGAGTATCCACCCGAGGTCTACGGCGGGGCCGGGGTACACGTAACCGAGTTGGTCGCCCAGTTACGCCGACTCTGTGAGGTCGACGTGCACTGTATGGGCGCGCCGCGCACCGACGCGATCGTCGCTCAGCCCGATCCGGCGCTGGTCGGCGCGAACGCCGCGCTGTCGATGCTGTCGGCGGACCTCAACATGGTCAACAACCTGGACAATGCGGCCGGGCGGGCCACCGTCGTGCACAGCCACACCTGGTACACCGGGCTGGCCGGCCACCTGGCCGCGCTGCTCTACGGCGTGCCGCACGTGCTGACCGCGCACTCGCTGGAGCCGATGCGGCCGTGGAAGGCCGAACAACTCGGCGGCGGCTACCGGGTGTCGTCGTGGGTGGAGAAGACGGCCATCGAGGCCGCCGACGCGGTCATCGCGGTCAGCTCCGGGATGCGCGACGACGTGTTGCGCACCTATCCGGCCCTGGATCCGAACCGGGTCCACGTGGTGCGCAACGGCATCGACACCGACGTCTGGTATCCCGCCGAGCCGGACCCCGCCGAATCGGTGCTGGCCGAGCTTGGGGTGGACCTGTCGCGGCCGATCGTGGCGTTCGTCGGGCGTATCACCCGCCAGAAGGGAGTGGCGCATCTGGTCGCCGCGGCGCACCAGTTCAGTCCCGAGGTTCAGTTGGTGCTGTGCGCCGGGGCGCCGGACACGCCGGAGATCGCCGCCGAGATCACCGAGGCCGTGCAGGCTTTGGCGCAGGCCCGCACCGGTGTCTACTGGGTGCGCGAGATGCTGCCGATCGTCAAGGTGCGCGAAATACTCAGCGCGGCAACTGTTTTCGTGTGCCCGTCGGTGTACGAGCCGCTGGGCATCGTGAATCTCGAGGCGATGGCCTGTTCAACCGCGGTGGTGGCCTCCGATGTCGGCGGCATCCCCGAGGTGGTCGCCGACGGACACACGGGGCGGCTCGTGCATTACGACCCGCAGGACGCGGCCGGCTACGAATCCCGGCTTGCCGCAGCGGTCAACGACCTGGTCGCCGACCCCGACACGGCCCGCCGCTACGGGCAGGCCGGTCGGCAGCGCTGCATCGAGGAGTTCAGCTGGGCGCGCATCGCCGAGCAGACCCTCGAGATCTATCGCAAAGTCGGGGGCTGATCCGGGGCTGCGATAGCCGGCCCCACCGGAACTGCTACTGGCTCGTGACGTTCTTGAGCTCGTCCCCAAGTGCGGCGGCTTCATCGGGGGTGAGCTCGACGACCAGTCGACCGCCACCCTCCAGTGGTACCCGCATCACGATGCCGCGCCCCTCCTTGGTTGCTTCCAGAGGACCGTCGCCGGTCCGGGGCTTCATCGCCGCCATCGAGTGCTCCCTCCACATGAGCCGGCCCACGCGGGGCTCGGGTCTGGGCCGAGGCTGCCCCACTCGTTTCGACAGCTCTCGGCACTGAACTGCAACTGAACTCCCCCTATTGTTCCCTATCCGCGAGAGTTGGTGTGCAAAGACCCGGCTACCGGCGGTGCCACGTCACATTTCGGGGTCACATTTCGGGTCACATTTCGCGGTCACTGTCCCGGCCGGGTGGGCGGCACCCAGCAGTCGGCGGTGTGGTCGTCGACCATTCCGGTGGCCTGCATCAACGCGTAGGCGGTGGTCGGGCCGACGAACCGGAAACCGCGGCGTTTGAGTTCCTTGGCCATCGCCTTGGATTCCGGTGTGACGGCGGGCACATCGGCCAGGGTCGCGGGCCGGGGCCGCGGCGGCGGTGCGAACGACCACAGCAGCTCGGCGAAGTCCTCCCCCGCATCCGTCAGCTCCGCCAGCGCCCGCGCGTTGGCGATGGTGGCCTCGATCTTGGCCCGGTTGCGCACGATCCCGGCGTCGGTCAGCAACCGCTCGATGTCGCGGTCGGTGTAGCGGGCGATGCGCTCGACGTCGAACCCGTCGAACGCGCGCCGGAAGTTCTCCCGCTTGCGCAGGATGATCAGCCACGACAACCCGCTCTGGAACGCCTCGAGGGTGACCCGCTCGAACAGCGCCCGCGAATCCCGCAGCGGCTGCCCCCACTCGGTGTCGTGGTAGTCCCGGTACAGCTCGAAATCCGCTGGTGCCAGCCGGGATTCGTCAAGCCAGGCGCAACGCGTACGACCGTCGCTCATGACTCGCAGTCCGCGGGCAGCGCATGCGCCCCGCCTTCGATGTGGGTGTCGGTGGGCTCGATGCCGTAGCGGGCCCGCAGCGCGGCGAGTTCCCCGCGCAGCGAGTCGATTTCCTGACCGAGCCGGTCGAGCACCCAGTCCACCTCGCTGGTCTTGTAGCCGCGCAGCGTCTGGGCGAACTTGACGGCCGCCACGTCGGCGCCGGTCACCCCGGAGGCGGGCAGCACCGTGGCGGTGGTGTCGCGCGGTAGCGGGGGCAGCGGCTCACCGCGGCCGAACAGCACACTGCCGACCGCGAACAGCACCACGGCGATCAGGACGAGGACGACCAGATACAGCAGAACCAGGGTCACGCCCTCGATACTGCCTCAGCCCACCGACAAACGGGTTCGGACCGGGGTCAGCCGCGCGGTCGCAGCGTGATCATCGGCGGCCGGTCGTCCAGCGACACCGTCGACGTCCGCGGGGTGTAGTCGTCGCCGTCAGCGAAGAACTGGGTCAGCCCCACCCCCGAGTCCGGCACCCCGCACCGCGACAGCAGGGTCGCGATGACCTGGCGGCTCATGGTGGCCAGCTCGGTCAGCGGCCGGTTGCGGTGGGTCCGCACGCCGAGGTTGACCTGGGCGATGGCGTCCAGCCCCAGCCGGTCGTAGGCGTCGATCAGCAGGCCGATCTCCACGCCGTAGCCCGGCGCGAACGGCACCGCGGTCAGCAGTTCGCGGGTGCCGGCGTACTCGCCGCCCAGCGGCTGCATGATGCAGCTCAGCTCGGGCCGCAGCGACGCCAGCAGGGGCCGGGCCACCAGCTCGGTGACGCGGCCGCCGCCGTTGGCGTCCTCGGCGCCGCTGACCTTCAGCGGACGCCGGTAGAAGCCCTTGACCAGGTGCACACCCTCGGTGGTCAGCAGCGGGCCGACCAGCTTGGGCACGAACATCGGATCCGGGTCGAGCAGGTCGGAGTCGACGAAGACCACGATGTCGCCGGTGGTCGCGGCCAGCGACCGCCACAGCACCTCGCCCTTGCCGGGCTGCGGCGGCACCTCGGGCAGCGCCGTCTCGCGGCTGACCACCCTGGCCCCGGCGGCGACCGCCCGGATCTCGGTCTCGTCGGTGGATCCGGAGTCCAGCACGATCAGCTCGTCGACCAGCCCGCCGAGCAGCGGGGTGATGGTGCCGACGACGTTGGCGACCGTCTCCTCCTCGTTCAGCGCGGGCAGCACCACCGAGACCGTGCGGCCCTTCTTCGCCGCCTCCAGTTCGGCGACCGTCCAGGTCGGGCGGCTCCAACTGTGGGTGGCCAGCCACCGGGCGGTGACCACGTCGGTCGTGTCCAAATCGGGTGTGAGTGTCATGCCAGTCCCCTCACCGTTCGCGTCGGCGGCCGTCCGCCCTGGATAGACGCGACCATCTCCAGGACGCGCCGGGTGGGTGCGACCTCATGCACTCGAAACATCGCCGCGCCCTGCGCCGCTGCCAGTGCGGTGGCTGCCAGGGTGCCCTCGAGGCGCTCGGTCAAACCCACACCCAGAGTCTCCCCGACGAAATCCTTGTTGCTCAGTGCCATCAGGACCGGCCATCCAGTGTTTACAAGCTCTTTTACGTGGCGCAACAAAGTAAGACCGTGATGAGTGTTCTTACCGAAATCATGGGTGGGGTCGATGAGGATGGCGTCGCGCGGCACCCCGGCCGCGACCGCGCGTTCGGCGGCGGCCGTCGTCTCGGCGATCACCGCGTCGACAACACCGCGCTCGGTGATGCCGTAGTTGACCCGGAACGGCCGGGTGCGGGGCTGCGCGCCGCCGGTGTGCGAGCACACCAGACCCACCCCGAACTCGGCAGCCACCTCAGGTAGCGCCGGGTCGTGCCCGGCCCAGGTGTCGTTGATCAGGTCGGCGCCGGCCGCGCAGGCCTGCTTGGCCACCGACGAGCGCCAGGTGTCGACGCTGATCAGCTGGTCGGGATAGGTGTCGCGCAGCCACTCGACGAACGGCACCACCCGCGCGATCTCCTCGTCGGCGTCCACCGCGTCGCCGGGGCCGGCCTTGACCCCGCCCACGTCGATGACGTCGGCGCCCTCCTCGATGACCCGGTGCGCGGCGGCCTTGGCGGCCTCGTCGGTGAACGCCGCACCCCGGTCGTAGAACGAGTCGGGCGTCCGGTTGACGATCGCCATGATCAGCGCCCGGTCACCGTCGGCGGGTCGGAATCGCGATTCCACGCCCTCTAGGCTACGGGCGCACCGGCCGCTAGTTCTTCGGACGTTTGCCCGCGACGACCTCGGCCGGGTACTCGTCGTAGTAGGGCACGTAGCCCTCCTCGCGGCCGGCCAGCACGTAGATGGGGTCGTCGGAGGCGCTCCGGTAGCCCTCCTTGCGCAGATCCACCTTCTGGCTCTTGAACGTCGAGGTGTGCGCGATCTGCTTGACCACCCGCACGAACAGCGGCACCGCGTAGACCGGCAGCTTGGCGTACGCGGCCCGGGCCAGCGATCTGCCGTCGAACTCGTGGCCCTCCTTGAGCTGGATCGCGGCCATGCCCGCGCGCCCGCCCGCGCCCTCGACCTCGACGCCGAACACCGTCGCCTCCTCAACCTGCGGGTCGGTCGAGATCGCCGCCTCCACCTCGGTGGTGGCCACGTTCTCGCCCTTCCAGCGGAAGGTGTCGCCGAGCCGGTCGGCGAACGCGGCGTGCCCGAAGCCCTGCGCGCGCATCAGGTCGCCGGTGTTGAACCACACGTCGCCGTCGCGGAATGCGTTGCGCACCAACTTCTTTTCCGACTCGCTCTGGTCGGTGTAGCCGTCGAACGGCTGGAAGCTGCTGACCTTGGACAGCAGCAGACCCGGCTGGCCGCGCTTGACCTTGCGGACGCGGCCGTTCTCGTCGCGGATCGGCTGGCCGGTGTCGGGGTCGTACTCGACGAACGCCACCGGCGACGGGCAGATGCCGGTGGTCTTGTCGAGGTTGAAGAAGTTGACGAACGCGGTGTTGCCCTCGCTGGCGGCGTAGAACTCGCAGATGCGCGGGATGCCGAACCGTTCGGAGAACTCGTCCCAGATCGACGGGCGCAACCCGTTACCGCAGATCACCCGCACCTTGTGCTTGCGGTCGGTGTCCTTGGGCGGCTGGTTGAGCAGGTAGGTGCAGATCTCTCCGATGTAGACGAACGCGGTCGCCTCGTGGCGGATCACGTCGTCCCAGAACCGCGACGCCGAGAACTGCTTGCCCAGCGCCAGCGTGGCGCCCGCGTTGAGCACCGACGACAGCGCGACCGTCAACGCGTTGTTGTGGTACAGCGGCAGGCAGCAGTACAGGGTGTCGGAGCCGTTGAGCCGCATCCCCAGCCCACCGAACCCGGCCAGCGCGCGCAGCCAGCGGTAGTGGGTCATCACGCTGGCCTTGGGCATCCCGGTGGTGCCCGAGGTGAAGATGTAGAACGCCTTGTCCTTGGCCAGCACGGCCGCGGTGGTCGGCGGGTTGGTGGTCGGCGCGGTGGCCGCCAGCCGCTGGATCTCCTCGACGGTCATCAGCCCGGCGGTGTCGGCACCCGACTCGGTGACCGGTTCGACGAAGTCGGTGTCGGCGACGATGACGGTGGAGTTCAGCAGGCCCAGGCTGTGCTTGAGGACGTCGCCGCGCTGGTGGTAGTTGAGCATGCCGGCGATCGCGCCGCACTTGACGGTGGCCAGCATCAGCAGCACCAGCTCCGGCGAGTTGCGCAGCATGATTCCGACGACGTCGCCGTGCCCGACCCCGCGGGCCGCCAGCACCGCCGCGTAGCGGTTGACGGTCTCGTTGGCCTCGCGGTAGGTGATCTGCTGGTCCTCGAACCGGATGAACACCCGGTCGCCGTAACGGGCCGCGCGCTCCTGGAACACCTTGCCGATCGACGTCTTCGCCGACGGCCTGGCCCCGAAGCCGGTGACGACACCGCGCAGGATGGTCGGCACGTCCATCACGATGCCCGGCACCTTCGTGGCGATGTCCAGCAACCCGACGCTGCTGCGAACACCCGACTTCTGATCGGTCATATCGCGTTCGTCCTCCCGCTGTCCGCTTGTCGCACCACCCTAGTGACCGCCGGCCGGTGCGCACGCGGCCATCGCCGCCTCGACGTCGGACACCACGATCAGCCGGTCCAGCGCGCTCTGGGCGACATAGCCGCGGTCGGCCAGGTCGCGCAACCAGACCAGCAGCCCGTCGTAGTGCCCGAACGGGTCGAGCAGCACCACCGGCTTGTCGTGCATCCCGAGCGCCCCCGCGGTCCAGGCTTCGAAGATCTCCTCGAGGGTGCCGATCCCACCGGGCAGCGCGATGAACGCGTCGGCGCGCTCCTCCATCACCTGCTTGCGCTGCCGCATGGTGTCGGTGACGACGAGCTCGTCGGCGTCGACGTCGGCGACCTCGCGGTGCACCAGCGCCTTCGGGATCACCCCGACGGTGTGGCCGCCGCGGGACCGGGCCGCGACCGCCAGCGCGCCCATCGCGGAGACGTTGCCGCCGCCGGAGACCAGGGTCCAGTTGCGCTCGGCGATCGCCACACCGACATCACGGGCCAGCGCAAGCAGTTCCTCGTGGGTCGGTCCGGACGCGCAGTACACACACACCGCCCATTCGCGGTCGGTTTCGCGGGACACGAGCCAAACCTAGCCATAGACTCCGGCGGTGCCGATCGACTGGGTCATCTCTCCTCCCGAACCGGCACTCGACGCGGTCGAAGCCGGGCTGGCCAAGCGGGCCGGCGCGGTGCTGATCGGTCCGGCCGGGGTGGGTAAGACGACGCTGGCGCGCACCGCGGTGGAGCGGTTCGGCGCGGCGTATCCGCGGGTGCACTGGGTGCGCGCGACGACGCCCGCGGCGACGGTGCCGTTCGCGGCGATCAGCCATCTGCTTGAGGTCCCCGACACCGGAAAGCCGACCGAGCTGCTGCGCACCGCGCGCGAGGCGCTCGGGGAGGGCGCGCTGCTGGTGGTCGACGACGCGCACCTGCTCGACACCCTGTCCGCGGCGCTGGTGCACCAGCTGGCGGCCAGCGGCGCCGCCGCGGTGATCCTCACGGTGGCGCCCAACGGTGTGGTGGCCGAGGAGATCTCCTCGCTGTGGGACGACGGCGTGGTGGAGCGGGTGGACCTGCAGCCGCCCGGCCACGACGACAGCCGGCTGGCCGCGGTGGTCGACGAGTTCGTCGCCGGCCTGCCCGAGGGGGCGCACCGGGCGCTGCAGTACCTGGCCGTCGACGACCCGCTGACCCTCGACGAGCTCGAGACGCTGGCCGGTGCCGACGCCGTCGAGCAGGCGGTCTCCGCCGGGGCGGTGACCGTCGCCGACGGGCGTGCGCACCCCGCGCATCCGCTGTTCACCGACGCGGTGCGCGACGCGCTGGGCGGGCCGGGACTGCGACGGCTGCGCACCGACCTGGTCGAGCTGCTGACCCAGCGCCCGGCGACGACGGTGACCGGCAGGCTGCGGCTGGCGGTGCTGGCGCTGGACAGCGACCGCCCGCAACCGGCGACCGAGGTGGGCGCCGCGGCCGCCGACGCGCTGCGGCTGGGTGACCTGCTGCTGGCCGAGCGGCTCGCCCGGGCCGCGCTGCAGCGCGCACCGGAGCTGTCGACGCGGGTGACGCTGGCCTACGCGCTGGCCTGGCAGGGCCGCGGCCACGACGCCGACGCGGTGCTCAGCGAGGTGGACCCGGCGACGCTGTCGGACACCGACCTGATGGCGTGGGCGCTGCCGCGGGCGGCCAACCAGTTCTGGATGCTGTCGGAGCCCGAACGGGCGACGGCGTTTCTGCGCACCACCCGCAACCGGGTGACCACCGCGGCGGCGCGCACCACGCTCGACGCGCTGTCGGCGACGTTCGCGATGAACGCGGGCAACCCGGTGCGGGCGCTGGGCCTCGCCGAGGAGGTGCTGTCCGCGCCGTCGGCCGAGGACACCGCGATCGGCTGGGCGGGCGCGGCCGCGGCGCTCTGCGCGGCGCGCATCGGCCGGTTCGCCGACGTGGACCCCTACGCCGAACGGGCGCTGGCCGCCGGGCACCCCGGGCTGCTGCGGTTCACCAGCGGGTACGGGCAGACGACGGCGCTGGTGATGGCCGGCCGGCTGGAGCAGGCGCACGAGCTGGCGCAGCGGCTGACCGACCTGGCGCAGCTGCAGCAGCCGGGCCGGGCGATCGGCGAGGTGCTGGTCGCCGACGTGCTGATCGCCAAGGGCGAGCTCGACGAGGCGGTGCGGCTGCTGCGCCGCGCGGCCACCGCGCTGGCCCCGACCGGCTACTCGTGGGGTGCGCTGGCGTGGATGCTGCTGACGCAGGCGCTCGGCCAGCTCGGCGCTCCGGCCGACGCGGGAAAGGCGTTGGCGCGCGCGGAATCTCGACACGGGTTGAAGTCGATGCTGTTCGCACCGGAGTTGGCGCTGGCGCGGGCGTGGACACTGGCGGCCCGCCGCGACGGGCACGGTGCGGTCGCGGCGGCGCGGGAGGCGCTGCGCACCGCCGAGCGCGGCGGGCAGCACGCCGTGGCGCTGCGGGTGCTGGTGGACGCGGCGCGGCTGGGCGACATCAGGGCGGCCGACGCGGCCGCCCGGGTGGGCGCCGAATGTGACTGTCTGCTCGGGCGGTTGGCGTTGGCGCACGGTCAGGCGCTGCTCGACCGCAGCACCCTCGCCGAGGTGGCTCAGCGCTACGCCGAGCACGGTTTCCACCGCGCCGCCGCGGACGCCGCCGCGACGCCCGGGTCCTGAAAAATCGGTGTCAGGACCCCCGCCGAAGCGCCCTTAGACTTTGGGCACGCGCTCGTGGGCGGTGGAGGTGGCGATGAACCAGATGTACGTGCAGACCGACGGTGTGCGCACGTTCGCCCAGATTCATGACCAGGTGGCATCGGAGTTGTCGCAGGTCATCGGCGGGGGCGCGGCAGAGGCGACGGGGGTGACGACCAGCCACGGCCCGATCGCGTCGGCGGTCAGCGACGCACTGTCCAGTGTGCTGGGCGCACGGCACGGCACCATGCGGACGACCGCCAACTCGAGCAGCACGATCGCCGAGTTGCTGGCGAAGGCCGCCGCCATGTACGAGGGCGGTGACCAACAGGGCGCCGACAGGCTGCGCAAGGCCGCCGAGGCGCTGCAGGACGCCGAGACGGCGCAGGCGGGCGGGTCGTCGCCGTCCACCGGTCAGGTGGCCGCGCCGCCCGCAGCGACACCCGCCGGTGGCGGTGGCGCCGACGTCGCGGGCCAGCTCGCCGGCCAGATCGGCCAGCAGGTGGGCCAGGCACTCGGCGCGGTGACCGGGTCGATCGGGGGCCTCGTCGGGGGCCTGGCGCAGATTCCGCAGCAGGTCATGCAGGGCGTGCAGGGCGCGGCCTCGGCCGGGGTCGGCGGCGCTGAGGCCGCCGGATCCGGTGGTGCCGAGGTCGCCGAACTCGCCGCCGACGTCGCAACCGAGGACGCCACCGGGGACGAGCTTGCGGTCGCCGAGCAGGCGGAGGCGACCGAGCAGCCTGAGGGCGCGGCCGGACCGGCGAACGCCGGTGAACAGGCGCCGGTCGAGGAGCAGCGGCCCGCGCAGACGCGGCCGCAGTCCCGTCTCCTCTAGAGGTTGCGCGTCACCTCGCCGCCCTCGCCGCCCTGCTGACGCGGCTCCGGCGGTGTCACGGGCACGGGCCCGGTGCTCTCGTCAGCGCGGTGCAGCGGCGCGCGCTCGCGGTCCTCGCGGGCTTCCTGTTGCTGCGCGTCTTCCTGCGCATCGGGCTCAGGCACCCCGGCCGGCGCCTCGACCGGGGCTTGCGCCGGCGCGTCGGCGCGGGGCTGGCCGGGTGCCGCCGCCGGTGCGGGCGCACCGGCCCCGGCGGGGGTCTGCCCGCCGCCGGACTGCGCGGCCTGCATCGCCTGCTGCATAAGGGATCCGAACGTGCCGGCCTGTCCGCCGAGGGCACCTGCGGGTGCACCCGCCAGCTGGCCCATCTGCCCGGCCTGCTGTCCGATCTGGCCGAGCATGCCGACGACCTGACCGACCGCCTGCGAGCCCGAGGACTCCGAGTTTTGGTAGGCCGCCTCCGCGGCAACCACCTTGCCGGAGAACAGGTTCTCCTTGGCGGCCAGGGTGGTGACGTTGGTGGTCATCTCCGCGGCCAACGTCGGCAGCACGGCGGCGATCGTCGCGCTCATCGCGTCCGGGCCCGGCGAAATCGTTGGCATTTCCGGCAATTCGACGGGGGCCGCGTTCCAGAAGATACCCTCGGGTTTACGCAGTGTGCTCATTCGCGTCCTCCGTCACCAGTCGTCGTCGTCATCGTCGTAGCCCAGGTCGTGGTCCAGCGGCGCGGGCACCTCCAGCCCGGGCGTCGACCCGCCGGAGGTGGCGCGCTGTCCCATCATCGGCGCCATGCCGCCCATCCCGCCGCCGGCCATCGGCACCGCGCCACCCACCGCGGCCGCACCCGCCTGCGCCCCCACCGCCGGGGCGGTACTCACACTTCTGGTGCCCACCAGGTTCGCCATCAACGGCGACTGCAGCGGCGTCCCGCCCGCCCCGGGCAGACCGGCCGCCCGCATCATGCCCGCGCCGCCGCCGGGCCCGGAGCCGCCGGCGAGCGGATGGTTGGAGAACGCCGAGAAACCCAGTCCCGCCGCACCCAGCGAGTCCGCCTTGCCGCCCATCCCGAACATCGACGTCAGCTGCTGCAGCGGTTGGGTCAGCTGCATCAACGGCTGAGACATCTGCTGGGGCAACGACATCAGCGACTGACCGATCTGCATGGGCAGCTGGGTGGCCATCGACAGCATCTGCCCCATCGACTGCATGGCCTGCTGCGACCCGTCGGCGGCCTGCTGGCCGGCCGCCTCACCCGCCTCCTGCGCGGCGTCCTCACCCTCCTTGGCGCCCGGTATCGGCGGGGCGCCCGCGATGAACGGGATGTTCGGCGCCACCCCGAGGGTGTTGGCCAGCTCGGTGGTGTTGGTGGTGACGTTGGCGATGTTCTGCGACAGCCCGAACTTGATGCGCGCCTGCACCAGTTCCTGGGCGTTGCTGAACGGCATGGCCGCGATCGCCTCGCACTCGTGCTGGGTCTCCTGGGCGATGGTGTTGGCCAGCATCTTGGTCTTGACGACGGTGGCCTCCATCGCGCGCAGTTTGGCGGCGATCGCCGCGGCCAGTGCCCCGTTGGCCTCGTGGCCGCCGATGATCGTGGTGGCCTCCCCCGCGGCGGCCATCGAGCCGAGTCCCTCCCACTTGTCGACGAGCGACATCAGCTGGCTGTGTTGCTGCGGCACGATGCCGCCGGTGATCTTGGCGGCCAGCGCCTCGTAGGAGGCCGCGGCGGCGGCCAGCGTCTCCTCCTCGACGTTCGGCCAGCCCGGGCCCGTCACCGTCTGACCGCCGTATGGGCTGGTATCGGGCTGAATGCCCATGGACGCGACCCCCTTGACACAGGCTCCGGCAGTCAAATCTACCGTGGCCGCACCCGGCGTCCGCGCACCAAAATTTCTGCGCTCAGCCCTCGTGGAGACGCCCGCCGGACAACCGCAGCCAGCGGTGCACCCCGATGTCGGCGAGGAACCGTTCGTCGTGGCTGACCACGATGAACGCCCCGCGGTACGCGGCCAGCGCCGACCGCAGCTGCCCGACGCTGACCAGGTCGAGGTTGTTGGTCGGTTCGTCGAGCAGCAGCAGCTGCGGCGCGGGTTCGGCGAACAGCACGCAGGCCAGCGTCGCGCGCAGACGCTCTCCGCCCGACAGCGCGTGCACCGGCAGGTGGATCCGGTCGCCGGTGAACAGGAACTGCGCCAGCAGGTGCATCCGGCGGGTGTGGGTCAGGCCGGGCGCGGCGGCGGCCAGGCTCTCGGCGACGGTGCGGTGCGGGTCGAGCAGGTCGAGCCGCTGCGACAGGTAGGCGACGCGGCCGTCGGCGCGCCGGACCGTGCCCGTGTCGGGCGGAAGATCGCCGTTGAGGATGCGCAACAGCGTCGTCTTCCCCGACCCGTTGCGCCCGGTCAGCGCGATACGTTCGGGGCCGCGCACGGTCAGATCGACCCCGTCGAACAGCACGCGGTCACCGCGGGACGCCCGTAACCCGTTGGCGATCAGCACATCCCGGCCCGCGGGTACGTCGGTGTCGGGCAGGTCGAGCACCAGGGTGTCGTCGTCGCGCAGTTCGCGTTCGGCCTCCCGCAGCCGGTCTTGCGCCTCGGCGACGCGCTCGGCGTTGACCCCGTCGATGCGGCCCGCCGACTCCTGTGCGCGGCGTTTCATCGCTCCGGCAACGATTTTCGGCAGGCCGGCGTCCTTGAGGTTGCGTGCGGCGGTGTTGGCACGGCGGGCCGCGCGTTCGCGGGCGAGCTGTTTCTCCCGTTTCTCGCGCCTGAGCTGTTGTTCGGCGGTGCGGATCCTGGTCTCCGCGCGTCGTTGCATGGCGTCGACGGTGTCGGTGTAGGCGGTGAAATTGCCGCCGTAGAGCGTGATTTCACCGTTGCGAAGTTCGGCGATGGTGTCCATCCGGTCGAGCAGGACGCGGTCGTGGCTGACCAGCAGCAGGCAGCCGGTGAACTCGTCGAGCGCGGTGTACAGCCGGTGGCGGGCCTCGGTGTCGAGGTTGTTGGTGGGCTCGTCGAGCAGCAGCACGTCGGGGCGGCCGAGCAGTTGGCCGGCCAGACCGATCGTGATGATCTCGCCGCCGGACAGCGTGGCGAGCCGCCGGTCCAGCGCGATGTGGTCGAGGCCGAGCCGGTCGAGTTGGGCGCGGGCGCGCTCCTCGACGTCCCAGTCCTCGCCGATGGCGGCGAAGACGGCCTCGCTCGCGTCGCCTTCGGCCAGCGCGGCGAGCGCGTCGAGTACCGGCGCGATGCCGAGCAGGTCGGCGACCCGGCGGTCCGGGCCGGCGATCGGCAGGGTCTGCGGCAGATAGCCGACGCGACCGTCGACGGTCACCGACCCCGCCGACGGGGTGAGCTCACCGGCGATCAGGCGCAGCAGCGCGGACTTTCCGGCGCCGTTCGCACCGACCAGACCGGTGCGCCCGGGGCCGATGGTCACCGACAGCCCGTCGAACAGTGGGGTGTCGTCGGGCCAGGAGAAGGACAGGGTGGAGACGACGATGGAAGACATGCGGGACTCACAGACGATCGGCGGAAGGGATACCGGGGTCGTCGTCTCACCGCATGCTTTTACGGTAGGGCCCGTGTCAACCGGTTAAATAGCGCCGCAGCACGTCGGTGGTGGCGGTGATCGCGGCGGTGTCGACGTGTTCGTCGACGCGGTGGGCGAGGTTGGGGTCGCCGGGCCCGTAGTTGACCGCCGGGATGCCCAGCGCGGCGAAACGGGCGACGTCGGTCCAGCCGTACTTGGCGCGCACCTGTCCCCCGGCGGCGTCGACCAGCGCGGCGGCGGCCGGGGTGCCCAGCCCGGGCAGCGCCCCGCCGGCGGCGTCGGTCAGCTCGATCGCGACGTCGAGCCCGTCGAACACCTCGCGCACGTGGGCCTCGGCGTCGTCGACGCTGCGGTCCGGGGCGAACCGGAAGTTGACGGTGACCGAGGCGGCGTCGGGGATCACGTTGCCCGCGATACCGCCGTCGACCCGCACCGCCGACAGGCCTTCGCGGTAGACGCAGCCGTCGATGTCGACGCTGCGCGGCCGGTAGTCCGAGAGCCGCTGCAGCACGGCGCCGAGTTTGTGGATCGCGTTGTCGCCCAACCAGGATCGCGCCGAGTGGGCGCGCGTTCCGGTGGCGCTGACCACGACGCGCAGCGTGCCCTGGCAGCCGGCCTCGATGAAGCCGCCGGACGGTTCGCCGAGGATCGCGACGTCGGCGCGAAGCCAGTCCGGCAGTTCCCGCTCGATGCGGCCCAGCCCGTTGGCCGAGGCCTCGATCTCCTCGCAGTCGTACATCACCAGCGTGATGTCGTGCACCGGGTCGGCGACGGTGGCGGCCAGGTGCAGGAACACCGCGTCGCCGGACTTCATGTCCGAGGTGCCGCAGCCGTAGAGCAGCGCGCCGTCGCGGCGGCTGGGCAGGTTGTCGGCGACCGGCACGGTGTCGGTGTGCCCGGCCAGCAGCACCCGCGACGGCCGGCCAAGGTTGGTGCGGGCCAGCACGGCGTCGCCGTTGCGGATGACCTCGAGCGTGGTCTGCTCGCGCAGCGCGGTCTCGATCTCGTCGGCGATGCGCTTCTCGTGGCGGGATTCGCTGGGGATGTCGACCAGCGCCGCGGTCAGGGCGATCGGGTCGGCGTGTAGGTCCAGCACAGGTCCTACGTTAGCCGCTGGCGCGCCCCGGTAGCCTGAAGCACCGTGAGTTCCGCAACTGGTGCAACAGGCGTTGGCGTCGCGACGATCGCGGCGGACGGATCCGTTCTCGACACGTGGTTCCCGGCTCCGGAGCTGGTGGACGGCGGCCAAACCGGCACCGAGACCGGCACGGTCCGGCTGTCTGCGGACGAGGCGCCGGCCGAGCTCGCCGCGCTGGTGGGCCGCGACGAGGACCGCGACGTCGAGACCGTGGTGGTGCGCACCACGATCGCGTCGCTGGCCGATAAGGCCGTCGACGCCCACGACGCGTACCTGCGCCTGCACCTGCTGTCGCACCGGCTGGTACGGCCGCACGGCCTCAACGCCGACGGTCTGTTCGGTGTGCTGACCAACGTGGTGTGGACCAACCACGGGCCCTGCGCGATCGAGGGTTTCGAGACGGTGCGCGCGCGGCTGCGCCGCCGCGGCCAGGTCGCGGTGTACGGGGTGGACAAGTTCCCGCGGATGGTCGACTACGTGCTGCCGTCCGGGGTGCGTATCGCCGACGCCGACCGGGTGCGGCTGGGCGCGCACCTGGCGCCGGGCACGACGGTCATGCACGAGGGTTTCGTGAACTTCAACGCCGGCACGCTCGGCAGCTCGATGGTCGAGGGCCGGATCTCGGCGGGCGTGGTCGTCGGCGACGGCTCCGACATCGGCGGCGGCGCGTCGATCATGGGCACGCTGTCCGGCGGTGGCACCGAGGTGATCTCGATCGGCCAGCGCTGCCTGCTGGGCGCCAATGCGGGCCTGGGCATCTCGCTCGGCGACGACTGCGTCGTGGAGGCGGGGCTGTACGTGACCGCTGGGACCAAGGTGCTGACCGCCGACGGGCAGACCGTCAAGGCCAGGGAGCTGTCGGGCGCGAACAACCTGCTGTTCCGCCGCAATTCGTTGTCGGGCGCGGTCGAGGTCGTCAAGCGCGACGGCACCGGCATCACCCTCAACGAGGCCCTGCACCAGAACTAGCCCCCCCTTTTTTTCCGCGAGCGTGCGTGTCTGTCCACGACACGCCGCGGAATCCGCAGCATTTGCGCACGCTCGCGGACCGACGCGCACGGCATTAGCAAGTACAGCAAACAATTTTGCCGAGCGGCCGAGCGCTGACCGTAGAGGTCGCCGCCCGCGGTGGGTACTCGCACGCCTCTTGCCTGGTGAACCAGCAATTCTCCGGCTCGTTGAGCGACCGACCCACTGCCCGCGCATCGGGAAGTATTTCCTGAGGAAAACTTCTCAATTTGCTGTACAGGATTATTGACCATGCCGTAAGTTCTGCCCGGCAACGCACACCGAGGCGGAGGACGCATGCAGACTTCAGGTCAGACGTACGCCCGTCACATCGGTCGCATCGGAGCCCTCGCGGTCGCGCTGGGCGTGGGTGCGGCGGTGGCCACGGGACTGGGCGCGGGAACCGCGTGGGCGGACGACGATTCCGATTCGTCTTCGTCGAACTCGTCGAGTTCGTCGTCGGATCCGGACACCTCGAGCACCGGCGGCGACACCGGTGCGACCGTGAGCTCCCCCGCCCACGATGACGGCGGATCAGACGGCGATGCGTCCCAGGACGCCGGGCCGCGCGCGCCGTCCGTGCCGGAGATGAAGGTCCGCAGCTCCGGCGGCGCCCACACCGCCAACACCTTCGACTCCTCCGACTCCTCCGACGCTGGGGCCGAGACCGGCACCAACAGCATCGTCTCCACGAGAACCGTTGTGCAGCGCCGTGATTCCTCGCACGAGGACGACACCGACTCCGTCGCTGTGGTTCGGGCGGTGTCGACGCAGTCCGTGCCGGACGCGCAGCCCGAACCGGCCGAGCCGGCGCCGTCGGCGGCACTGTGGGGCGTGCTGGGCTGGACCGCCCGCCGCGAGGCCCAGGGCGAACTGCGCGATGCGGCCGCCCAGATCGCCGTCGCGACCGCCGCGGCCGATGAGGGCGCCGGCGGGGAGGAACCGAAGAACCAGCCGCCGGTCGTCATGGACGCCACGTACACGATCGACTTCTACGACGTCCTGGAGATCCGGGCCGTGGAGTCCGCGCACGACCCCGACGGCGACCCGATGTGGGTCAGCGCGGTGGGTAAGACGTTCTACGGTTCGATCACGGTGTCCGAGGGTTCGATCTTCTACATGCCCACCCTGCGCGAGACCGACACGATGGTCACCGAGAAGTTCAGCTACACGATCACCGACGCGGCTGGCAACAGCAGCACCGCGACGGTCATCGTCAACATCCGGCCGCCGAAGGCCGACCCCGTCGCCGTCGATGACAACGTGTCGACCTCCGTTAACACCCCGGTCACGATCGACGTGCTCCGCAACGACAGCGGGGTGCTGAAACTGGTCTCGGTCGGCAACCCGCAGTACGGGACCGTGGTGCTCACCCGGGAGGGCCTGGTGTCCTACACGCCGAAGGAGAACTTCACCGGCGTCGACACCTTCCAGTACACCGTCGTCGACGGCAAGGGCGTGTCGCACACCGCGACCGTGACCGTCGAGGTCCGGGGCAAGGAGGACACCGGTCCGACCTACACCGTCGAGCGGGACGACAAGCTGACCGTTCCGGTCGAGACCGGGGTGCGCGACCCGAAGTACGACGGCTGGAAGGTCAACCTGGACAAGAAGCCGGAGAACGGCACCCTGGAGTTGAACGACGACGGGTCGTTCACCTACGTCCCGAACGAGGGTTTCGTCGGCCAGGACACGTTCGCCTACTACGTCACCAACGGCAAGGAGAAGGTCGGGCCGTTCGTCGCGGTGATCAACGTGACCGACCGCGAGCTGGCCGAGCCGGAGGGCCCGACGCAGCCGATCGAGTTCGAAACACCCGTGGCGGCACCGGGTCTGGGCGTCCCGTTCGCGACGTCCTCGGCGATCGGGGTGTGCTGGGACGACTGGGTGCCATGGCAGCAGGGCCCGGGTGCGCTGAACCTGACCTGTCTGTACCCGGAGGCCCGCCGCGAGGTGTGAGTTCAGTCCGCTGCGGCGTTCGGCTTCAGCGGTGGGCAGCGGCCGTCGACGGCGGCGAGTTCGAAGTGCCAGATCTCATTGGCGTAGATCTGGCACAGCCCGAATCGCGGCCCGTTGGCGATCAGCCACAGGTCGGCCTCGACCGGGGCGATGTCGACGGCCGTGCCGGTGACGTGGTTCGACTTCTCCGGTGAGGCGACGAATTCCTTTGCCGCTTCCGGACTTCCGTAGCGCTGGATGCCGTCGGCGAACAGCCGCTGCTGGAAGCCCTTGGTGCGCCAGCCCGAGCTGATGCGCATCTCGATCCCCTCGGCCTGGGCGGCTCGGGCGGCCCGCTGCACCGCGCCCAGCAGCGCCGGGTCGATCCAGCCGACGATGGGGTTGGCGGTGTCGAAGGGACTCAGCGTCGCATCGTCGGGCAGCCAACCGCCGACGGTGTCCTGGGCAGCGGGTCCGATGGACAGGGGTTCCTGGCCGACGACCGGCGCGGACGCGGGTGTCTCGGGCGTCGCACACGCGGCCAGCAGCACCGCGAGCGTGCACAAAATGCCGAAAATCCGCGGCGTGTCGTGTGCAAACACGCACGCTCGCGGGAAGGGGGAAAGGGTCAGTCCTGAGCGGCGAGGATGCAGAATTCGTTGCCCTCCGGATCGGCGAGCACCACCCAGGACTCGTCGCCCTGGCCGATGTCGACATGACGCGCACCCAGCCCGATCAGCCGGTCCACCTCGGCCTGCTGGTCGTCGGGCCGGAAGTCGAAGTGGATGCGGTTCTTGACGACCTTGTCGTCGGGCACGTCGAGGAACAGCCACTTCGGGCCCGCACCCGGCGGCGGGGTCAGCTCCACGTCACCGTCCTCGTTGACCGCGTGCGGCCAGCCGAGCACCCGCGACCACCACTGCCCGAGCGCCCGCGCGTCGTGGGCGTCGATGCAGATCTCGTCGAACACCAGCGTCACCGGGCCAACTCCTTCTTCAGCACCTTACCCATGGCGTTGCGCGGCAACGCATCCACGATACGCACCTCGCGCGGCCGTTTGTGCACCGAAAGCTGCTGGGCCACATACTCGATCAGCTCGTCGGGCTCGGCATCGCCGACGACGAACGCCACGATCCGCTGCCCGAGATCCTCGTCGGGCAGGCCGACGACGGCCGCCTCGCGCACCCCGGGATGCCCCAGCAGCGCGGTCTCCACCTCCCCGGCGCCCACCCGGAACCCGCCGGTCTTGATGAGGTCGACCGACTCGCGTCCGACGATCCGGTGCATCCCGGACTCGTCGATCACCGCGACGTCGCCGGTGCGGAACCAGCCGCCGTCGTCGAACGCCTCGGCGGTGGCGTCGGGCCGGTTCAGGTACCCGTCGAACAGCGTGGCGCCGCGAATCTGCAGGCGCCCAATGGTTTCCCCGTCGTGCGGGACCGGGCCACCGTTCTCGTCGACCAGGCGGGTCTCGACCCCGGTGAGCGGCAGGCCCACCCAGCCGGGGCGGCGCTCCCCGTCGACGCGGGTGCTGAGCGTGATCAGCGCCTCCGTCGATCCGTACCGCTCGATCGGCTGGTGCCCGGTCAGCGCGGCCACCTTCTCGAAGACCGGCACCGGCAGCGGCGCGCTGCCCGACACCAACAGCCGCGCCGACCGCAGCGCCTCGGCCGCCGCCGGGTCGTTGGCCACCCGCGACCACACCGTCGGCACCCCGAAGTACAGCGTGCCGCCGGCCTCGGCGTAGGCCTGTGGTGTGGGTTTCCCGGTGTGCACGAAGCGGTTTCCGACCCGCAGCGACCCCAGCAGGCCCAGCACCAGCCCGTGCACGTGGTACAGCGGCAGCCCGTGCACCAGCACGTCGTCGGGCGTCCACTGCCACGCCTCGGCCAGCGCGTCGAGGTCGGCGGCGATCGCCCGCCTGCTCACCACCACACCCTTGGGCGCGCCGGTGGTGCCCGAGGTGTAGACGATCAGCGCGGGCGCGTCGGCGGGCGGTTCGGCGTAGCGGTGCCACGACCGGGCGTGCAGCCGCACCGGGATGTGGGGCAGCCCGCCGGTGTCGGCCGGCTTCTCCCCCAGCCAGGCCTGCGCCCCGGAGTCGGTGAGGATGTGCTCGCGCTCGGCGACGCCGACGTCGGCGGACACCGGCACCACGGTCACGCCGGCGATCAGGCAGCCCGTCACCGCGAGCACGGTGGCCGCGGTGGGGGTGGCCAGCACGGCGACCCGGTGCGCACCGGCGACCCGCTCGGCGACCGACGTCGCCGCGCCGACCAGATCGCTGCGGCTGAGCACGGTCCCGTCGATGCGGACCGCGTCGGGGATGTCGGCACCGCCCGCGACCGCCGCGGGGTTCAGCGAAGCGAGCAACATAACCAGGGAGGTTACCCACCGGCGCCTCGGTGATACTGGGCGCGTGACTGAGTTTCAGCGGCTGGCCTCGCGGGAGGTCTACCGCAACCCCTGGATGACGCTGCGTGAGGACGACATCCGCCGCCCGGACGGCACCGGCGGCGTGTACGCGGTGGTGGACAAGCCGACGTACGCGCTGGTCATCGCCATGGACGGGGACCGGATCCGGCTGGTCGAGCAGTACCGCTATCCGCTGGGGGCGCGGCGCTGGGAGTTCCCGCAGGGCACCGCACCCGGCGGCGACGCGCATCCGCCCGCCGAGCTCGCGGCGCGCGAGCTGCGGGAGGAGACCGGGTTGCGTGCGTCACACTTCGAGCCGCTGGGCCAGCTCGACGTGGCGCCGGGGCTGAGCAGCCAGCGCGGCTGGGTGTTCCTGGCGACGGGCATCACCGAGGGCGAGCACGAGCGTGAGCTCGAGGAGCAGGACATGCACAGCGAATGGTTCACCCGCACCGAGGTGGAGCGGATGATCCGCGACGGGGTGATCACCGACGCCCAGTCGGTCGCCGCGTGGGCGCTGCTGCTGCTCCGGGGCCACTGACCGATACGAATCCGTGACGGTCTCGTGTCCGTCGGCAGACCGTGTCGACGGCCGTTTCGTCAGATCCGCCAATTACTCTGCGAGGCATGTCCGTCCGCCCTCTGACCAGCGCGTTGATCACCCTGATCTGTGCTGCCGCGATGAGCCTGGTCGCCGCGGCGCCGTCGACCGCGGCGGTCCCGGCGTGGAACGGGCGCTACCTGTTCATCACCTACGCCTCGGACAAGATGGGCACCTCCATCACGGCGTCGCAGTCCGAACCCGACTTCAGCGCGCAGTACGAGCTGGTGACCAACTGCAGCGCGGGCCTGTGCGTGGCGACCGTCGTCGCCGGGCCGCCGCCGAGCAATCCGACCATCCCGCAGCCTGTCCGCTACACCTGGGACGGATCCCGCTGGGTGTACTCCTACAACTGGCAGTGGGAGTGCTTCCGCGGCGCGGGTGTGCCCGCCGAGTACGCCCCGGCGCGGTCTTCGGTGTTCTACGCGCCCGACATCGACGGGTCGCTGTTCGGCACGTGGCGCACCGAGATCCTGGCCGGCTACTGCAAGGGCACCGTGATTATGCCGGTGGGCGCGCGGCCGGTCGCCTAACGGCCCACCAGCGCGCGCAGGAAGAACGTCAGGTTGGCGGGCCGCTCGGCCAGTCGGCGCACGAAGTAGCCGTACCACTGTGAGCCGAACGGCACGTACACCCGCACGTGGTTCCCCGCCTCGGCGAGCCTGCGCTGTTCGGCGTCGCGGATGCCGTACAGCATCTGGTACTCGAAATCGTCGACACCGCGCCCGAATTCGGATGCCAGCGCCGGAACCTCCGCGATGATCTGCGGATCGTGGGAGGCGACCATCGGGTAGCCGTCGCCGGCCATCAGGATCCGCAGGCAGCGCAGGTAGGCGTCGGTGACCTCGGCGCGGTCGCGGTAGGCCACCGACGCCGGTTCGTCGTAGGCGCCCTTGCACAGCCGGATCCGCGCGTCGGCGAAGTCGGCGCAGCCACCGGGCGTGCGTTTCAGGTAGGCCTGTAGAACCGTTCCCACCCAGTCGAATTCGGTGCGCAGCTCACGCACGATCGACAGCGTCGAGTCGGTCGTGGTGTGATCCTCGGCGTCGACGGTCAACCACACCCCGGCGCGCTGCGCCCGCGCGCAGATCGCGCGGGCGTTGTCCAGGGCGATCTTCTCGCCGTCGCGGCCCAGCGCCTGTCCCAGCGCCGACAGCTTCACCGAGACCTCCAGCGGCCGCACGGCGGTGTCGGGCTCGTCGCGGCGTTCCAGCGCGTCCAGCAGCGCCAGGTACACATCGACGTTCTGGTTGGCGGTCTCGAGGTCGGTGACGTCCTCCCCGAGGTGGTCGATCGACACCAGGCGTCGCGAATAGCGAAGCTGCGCAACGGCGTCCATCGCGTCGGCGATGCTCTCCCCCGGCACGAACCGGTGCACGACCTCGCGGGTGATCGGCAGCCGCTCGGCGGTGCGGCGCAGCCCGTCGCGCCGCGACGCCGCCAGGATCGCCGGGCGCGCCACCCGGTCGAAGAACCCGCTCATCGTGCCATGTGGGGGTAGTTGTGGTCGGTGGGCGGCACGAACGTCTCCTTGATGGAGCGCGCCGAGGTCCACCGCAGCAGGTTCAGCACCGAACCGGCCTTGTCGTTGGTGCCGGAGGCGCGGCCGCCGCCGAACGGCTGTTGCCCGACGACGGCTCCGGTCGGCTTGTCGTTGACGTAGAAGTTGCCCGCGGCGTGGCGAAGCCGACGTTCGGCGGCCAGCACCGCGGCCCGGTCGTCGGCGATCACCGCACCGGTCAGCGCGTACTTGGTGCCGCCGTCGATGACGTCGAGGATCCGGTCGTACTCGTCGTCGGGGTAGACGTGCACCGCCAGGATCGGGCCGAAGTACTCGGTGCGGAACGCCTCGTCGTCCGGGTCGTCGGACAGCAGCACCGTCGGTCGCACGAAATAGCCTTCGCTGTCGTCGTATTCGCCGCCGACGGCGATCGTCACGTGCGCGCTCTTGGCGCGTTCGATCGCCTTGACGTTCTTGGCGAACGCCCGCTCGTCGATCAGCGCGCCACCGAAGTTCGTCAGGTCGGTGACGTCGCCGTAGCGCAGCGCCGCGGTGGCCGACAGGAAGTCGTCGCCCATCTTCTGCCACACCGAGCGCGCGATGAAGGTGCGCGACGCGGCCGAGCACTTCTGGCCCTGGTAGTCGAAGGCGCCGCGGATGAGCGCGGTGCGCAGCACGTCGGGGCGTGCGCTGGCGTGCGCGACGACGAAGTCCTTGCCGCCCGTCTCACCGACCAGCCGCGGATAGCCGTGGTAGTTGGCGATGTTGGCGCCGACCTCGCGCCAGAGGTGCTGGAACGTCGCGGTCGACCCGGTGAAGTGGATGCCCGCCAGCCGCGGGTCGGCCAGGGCGACCTCCGAGACGGCCAGCCCGTCGCCGGTCAGCAGGTTGATCACGCCGGGCGGCAGTCCGGCGGCCTCGAGCAGCTGCATGGTCAGGTAGGCGGCGTAGGTCTGCGTCGGCGAGGGCTTCCACACCACGGTGTTGCCCATCAGCGCGGGCGCGGTCGGCAGGTTGCCCGCGATCGCGGTGAAGTTGAACGGGGTGATCGCGTAGACGAACCCGTCCAGCGGCCGGTAGTCGGTGCGGTTCCACACCCCCGGCACGCTGACCGGCTGCTCGGCCAGCAGCCGGCGCGCGAACGCGACGTTGAAGCGCCAGAAGTCGATCAGCTCGCAGGCGGCGTCGATCTCGGCCTGGTAGGCGGACTTGGACTGGCCGAGCATGGTTGCCGCGCACAGCTTTTCGCGCCACGGGCCGGCCAGCAGGTCGGCGGCGCGCAGGAAGATCGCGGCGCGCTCGTCGAACGGGGTGGCCTCCCAGCCGGGTTTGGCGGCCAGCGCGGCCTCGATCGCGGCGCGCGCGTCGGCGTGGGTGGCGTTGGTGAACGTGCCCAGCCGCGCGCTGTGCCGGTGCGGCTGCACCACGTCGACGCGGTCGCCGTCGCCCATCCGGTGGCGCCCTCCGATGACGTGGGGCAGGTCCATCGGTTCGGCGGCGTCCAGCGCCGCCAGCAGCCGGGTGCGCTCGGGGCTGCCCGGTGCGTAGTCGTGTACGGGTTCGTTGGCGGGAAGTGGCACATCGGTGATGGCGTCCATGAGGCCATGATCTCCGTCACACTTTCCGCATCCGATGGGAGATCGAACAAAACATCTCGGGCCTATAGTCGGATTGAACAAAGGAGCGGCGTGTGCGGAACACCGGCTTGGGTCTGGGCCAGTTGCTGCTGGCGCTGGACCGCACGATGGTCACGCTGGTCGAGGCGCCGCGCGGGCTGGACATGCCGGTCGCCTCGGCGGCGCTGGTCGACGCCGACGACGTGCGGCTCGGCCTGGCGGTCGGCCCCGGCTCGGCCGACGTGTTCTTCCTGCTCGGGGTAGCCGACGTGGACGCGGTGCGCTGGCTCGAGCAGCAGTTCGCGGGCACCGGCCGCATCCCCACCGCGATCTTCGTCAAGGAGCCGACCGACGAGGCGGTGCGCCGGGCGGTCGCGCTGGGCACCGCCGTCGTCGCCGTCGACCCCCGTGCCCGCTGGGAGTCGCTGTACAAGCTCGTCAACCACGCCTTCGAGCACCACGGCGAACGTGAGGGCGCGGACAACGACACCGACCTGTTCGGGCTCGCGCAGTCCATCGCCGACCGCACCCGCGGCCTGGTCAGCATCGAGGACGAGCGCTCGCATGTGCTGGCGTACTCGGCCTCCAGCGAGGAGGCCGACGAGTTGCGCCGGCTGACCATCCTCGGCCGGGCGGGCCCGCCCGAGCATCTCCAGTGGATCGGCCAGTGGGGCATCTTCGACGCACTGCGGCGCGGCCCGGACGTGGTGCGGGTGGCCGAGCGTCCGGAACTGGGCCTGCGACCGCGCCTGGCGGTCGGCATCCACCTGCCGGGCGAGCGGCCGCGGTTCGCGGGAACCATCTGGCTGCAGCAGGGTTCGGCCCCGCTGGCCGACGACGTCGAGGAGGTGTTGCGCGGCGCCGCGGTGCTGGCGGCGCGGATCATGGCGCGGCTGTCGTCGACGCCGTCGTCGCACACCCGCCGGGTGCTGGAGGTGCTGGGCCTGGCCGGCGAGGGCGCCGACATCGTCGCCGCCGCGGCGGAACTGGGCGTCGCGGCCGACGGCCGCGGTGCGCTGGTCGGATTCGCCGACCCGTCCGGCGCCACACCCCACGACGTGATCGCGCTGTCCGCCAGCGCGTTTCGCTCCGACGCGCAGATCGCGCCGTGGAACGGGCGGGTGTACGTGCTGTTGCCGAAGGTCGGGGCGCCGTCGACGGTGATGTCGTGGGCGCGCGGTGTGGTGGCGGCGCTGGACCGCGAGCTCGGGCTGGACCTGCGGGCGGTGGCCGCCGCACCGGTCGCCGGGCTGGCCGCCGCCGCGGGCGCGCGGGTGGAGGTGGACCGGGTATTCGACAGCGCGCAGCGTCATCCGCAGGCCATCGGACATGTCACCTCGCTCGACGAGGCGCGCACCACGGTGCTGCTCGACGAGATCGTCTCGCAGGTGGCGGCGCAGCCGCGGCTGGTCGACCCGCGGGTGCGGCTGCTGCGCGAACAGGATCCGATGCTCGCCGACACGCTGGCGGCCTATCTCGACGGTTTCGGTGACATCGCCGCCGTCGCGCAGCGGCTGCACGTGCACCCCAACACGGTGCGCTACCGGGTGCGCCGGATCGAGAAGCTGCTGGGCACGTCGCTGGAGGATCCCGACGACCGTCTGGTGCTGGCGCTGGGCCTGCGCGCGACGGCCCGCTAGCCCTTGAGCCGCTCGGCGGCGGCGGAGATCCGCTCGTCGGTGGCCGTCAGCGCCACCCGCACGTGCCGCTCGCCGCGCGGGCCGTAGAACTCGCCCGGCGCGACGAGGATCCCGCGTTCGGCCAGCCAGGCCAGCGTCTCGCGGCACGGCTCCCCACGGGTCGCCCACAGGTACAGCCCGGCCTCGGAGTCGTCGACGGTGAACCCGACGGACTTCAGGGCGGGCAGCAGGATCTCGCGGCGCGCGGCGTAGCGGTCGCGCTGTTCGCGCTCGTGCTCGTCGTCCTCGAGCGCGGCGACCACGGCCGCCTGCACGGGGGTCGGCATCATCATGCCCGCGTGCTTGCGCACCGCCAGCAACTCGGCGACCACCGCGGGATCGCCGGCGACGAAGCCCGCCCGGTACCCGGCCAGCGACGACGTCTTCGACAGCGAGTGCACCGCCAGCAGCCCGGTGTGGTCGCCGTCGCACACCGACGGGTGCAGCACCGACACCGGCGTGGCGTCCCAGCCCAGCCCGAGGTAGCACTCGTCGGAGGCGATCAGCACCCCGCGCTCACGCGCCCAGCTCACCACCTTGCGCAGGTGGTCGGCGCCGAGCACCTTGCCGGTCGGGTTGCTCGGGCTGTTGAGGTAGACCAGTGCCGGGGTCCGGGGGCCGATCTGGGTCAGCGAGTCCGCCCGCAGCAGCTGCGCACCGGCCAGCCGCGCGCCGACCTCATAGGTCGGGTACGCGAGCTCGGGCACCACGACCAGGTCGTCGGGCCCGAGCCCGAGCAGCGTCGGCAGCCAGGCGATGAGCTCCTTGGTGCCGATGACGGGCAGCACGGCCGATTCCGGCACGCCGGTGACGCCGTAGCGGCGCGCCAGCGCGTCGGCGGCGGCCATCCGCAGCGCGGGGGTGCCTGCCGTCGTCGGGTAGCCGGGCGAGGAGCTCGCCGCGGCCAGCGCGTCGCGGATGATCGGCGCGACCGGGTCGACCGGCGTGCCCACCGACAGGTCCACGATGCCGTCGGGGTGCGCGCGGGCGAGCGCGGTCACGTCGGCCAGGGTGTCCCAGGGGAACACCGGCAGCGACGCGCTACGGGGCTGACGCGTGGTCAGTCGTCGCCCTTCGGAGGCAGGTTCTTGATGGCCTCGGGGTCGTTGTCGGTCTGGCCGACCTTGGAGGCGCCACCGGGGGAACCGAGCTCAGCGAAGAAGTCGGCGTTGGCCTGCGCGTAGCTGGACCACTGGTCGGGGACGTCGTCCTCGTAGTAGATCGCCTCGACCGGGCAGACCGGCTCACACGCACCGCAGTCGACGCACTCATCCGGGTGGATGTAGAGCATGCGGGCGCCCTCGTAAATGCAGTCGACGGGGCACTCCTCGATACACGCTTTGTCTTTGACGTCGACGCAGGGTTCGGCAATGACGTACGTCACTGTGCTCTCCTCAAGGTCTCCGGTCTCCTGTCCGGTGGGCTGCCGTACGGGGGTAGGGCTAATGACTCGGCCGCAAGTATGCGTGGTCGCAACCTGGACGGTTGTCTAAGTGTGCCCTAACTTCGCGCGCGGCACCGGTTCCGGGCGCGCGTGGTTACTGATACTAAACGTCGCACATACAGGTGCCTAGTGACACGCCCTTATGCACCAGGGTGCAGTGCAACTTATTGCATAGGCACCCGCCGTCGTCCTAGGCTCGCCGCGTGGCCCTCCCCCACGCGATCCTGGTGGCGCTGGCCGAGCAGTCGGGCAGCGGCTACGAGCTCGCGCGGCGCTTCGACCGCTCGATCGGCTACTTCTGGGCCGCCACCCACCAGCAGATCTACCGCACCCTGCGCGCGATGGAGAGCGACGGCTGGGTGCAGGCGACGACCGTCACCCAGCACGGCCGGCCGGACAAGAAGGTCTACACCGTCTCCGAGGCCGGCCGCGCCGAGTTGGCCCGGTGGATCGCGGCGCCGCTGACCGGGCGCGGCAGCACCGTCGCCGACAACCGCACCCGCGATCTCGCCGTGAAGGTGCGCGGCGCCTCGTTCGGCGATGCGGCCGCCGTCGCCGCTCAGGCCGCAGAGCTGCGCGCCGAGCGCGCCGCCCTGCTGGACACCTACCGCGCGTACGCCAAACGCCAGTTCCCGGATCCGGCATCGCTGAGCGGCAGCGCCCTGCACCAGTACCTGGTGCTGCGCGGCGGCATCCGCGCCGAGGAGAGCGCGATCGCGTGGCTCGACGAGGTCCTGACGTCGTTGCAGGAGGCCCGGTGAAGTACCCGAACCTGTTGTCGCCGTTGGATCTCGGCTTCACGACGCTGCGCAACCGCGTCGTGATGGGGTCGATGCACACCGGCTTGGAGGACCGCGCCCGCGACATCGACCGGCTGGCGGCCTATTTCGCCGAACGGGCGCGCGGCGGCGTCGGGCTCATCATCACCGGCGGGTACGCGCCCAACCGGACCGGCTGGCTGCTGCCGTTCGCCGCGCAGATGATCTCGTCGTCGGACGCGCGCAGGCACCGCACCGTCACCGCCGCCGTGCACGAGGAGGGCGGCAAGATCCTGCTGCAGCTGCTACATGCGGGACGCTATGCGTACCACCCGTTCTCGGTGAGCGCCTCGGCGATCAAGGCGCCGATCAACCCGTTCCGGCCGCGGGCCCTGCGCGATGTCGAGGGCACGATCGACGACTTCGTGCGGGCCGCGGTGCTGGCCCGCGACGCCGGTTACGACGGCGTCGAGATCATGGGCAGCGAAGGCTATCTCATCAACCAGTTCCTCGCGCCGCGCACCAACAAACGCACCGACGCGTGGGGCGGCACATCGGCCAAACGCCGCCGGTTCGCGGTCGAGATCGTGCGCCGGGTGCGCGCGGAAGTCGGCTCCGACTTCATCGTCTGCTACCGGATGTCGATGGCCGACTACGTCGAGGACGGCCAGAGCTGGGACGAGATCGTCGCGCTGGCAACCGAAGTCGAAGCGGCCGGGGCGACGATCCTCAACACCGGGATCGGATGGCACGAGGCGCGGGTGCCGACGATCGTCACCTCGGTGCCCAACGCGGCGTTCGTCGACATCAGCAACGCGGTGGCCGAACACGTCGGTATCCCGGTGGTCGCGTCGAACCGGATCAATATGCCCGACACCGCCGAACGAATCCTCGCCGAGGGCCGGGTGCAGCTGATCTCGATGGCACGCCCACTGCTGGCCGACCCCGACTGGGTGCGCAAGGCCGAGGCCGGCGTCGCCGACGAGATCAACACCTGCATCGCGTGTAACCAGGCCTGTCTGGATCACGCGTTCGCGCACAAGACGGTGTCATGTCTGCTCAACCCGCGCGCCGGGCACGAGACGACGCTGGTGCTGGGACCGACCCGGCGGGCCAAGCGGGTGGCGGTCGTCGGCGCGGGCCCGGCGGGACTGGCCGCGGCGGTCAGCGCCGCGCAGCGTGGGCACCGCGTGACGCTGTTCGAGGCGGGCGCGACGATCGGCGGTCAGTTCGATTTGGCGCGAAGGATTCCCGGCAAGGAGGAGTTCGCCGAGACGCTGCGCTACTACACGGTGATGCTCGACAGGCACGGCGTCGACGTGCGACTGGGGACCCGCGCGGGAGTCGACGACCTGGCGGACTTCGACGAGGTGGTGCTGGCCACCGGGGTGCGGCCGAGGTTGCCGTCGATTCCCGGGATCGACCACCCGAAGGTGCTGACCTACCCCGAGGTGATCACCGGCGCCCCGGTCGGCAGCACCGTCGCGGTGATCGGCGCCGGCGGAATCGGTTTCGACGTCAGCGAGTTCCTGGTCACCGACGAGTCACCGACGCGCAACGTCAAGGAGTGGAAGGCGGAGTGGGGTGTGGCCGACCCGCAGGAGGCCCGGGGTGCGCTGACCACTCCTCTTCCCGCGCCACCGGCCCGCACGGTGTACCTGCTGCAGCGCTCGAAGGGGCCGCAGGGCCGGCGGCTCGGCAAGACGACGGGCTGGGTGCACCGGGCGTCGTTGCGAGCCAAGGGGGTTGAGCAGTTGTCGGGGGTGAACTACGAACGCATCGACGACGACGGGCTGCACATCACCTTCGGCCCCAAGCGCACCGGTGCGCGGGTGTTGCCCGTCGACAACGTCGTGATCTGCGCCGGTCAGGAGTCGGTGCGTGGTCTTGAGACGGTGTTGCGGGACAAGGGAATCGCGGTGCACGTGATCGGCGGGGCCGCCCGCGCAGCCGAACTCGACGCCAAGCGGGCGATCCGCGAGGGCACCGAACTCGCCGCCACCCTCTGACACCCCCCCTTCCGCGAGCGTGCGTGTCTGCACACGACACGCCGCGGAATCTCCGGCATTTGCGCACGCTCGCACAGGTGTCAGTCGACGATCAGACAGCTGTTGTCGCCGGCGTTACCGGCGTCGCCCTGGTTCTGGATCAGCACGCGTCCGGTGTTGTCCTCGACGACGCGACAGTAGACGCGGGTGCCCGGGAACACGTGCGGGTTGACTCCGACGTGCGCGGGCGCCCCGGCGGGCACCACGTGGTGGAACAGCTTCGGCGCCGGATCGCCGAGATTGCACTGGTAGTCGGGCCGTGTGCCGCCGCCGACCTCGGCGACGTCGATCGTGATGCAGCTCGGCGGTGTCCAGGACAGCTCCGTGGTGTAGCTGCGCTCGATCCAGATCGGATCCTGTGCGGCGGCGACGGGAGCGCCCGCGAACGCGAGGGCCAGCGGCACGCAGGTCATGGCGAGAGGTCTCATGCCTCCATTCGTATCGTGCGCACGGGCGGTCGCGTCAACCCCCAAAGCGGCGCAACAGATTTCGTGCGATTGCCCGTCGGCACCACGGCGAAGAGGTGTCCGTTGCCGTCGTCGCCAACGCGCACGTGGGCGGGTATCACATCCGTCACCAGGCGAAGTCGCCGGAGTTTGGTCAGGTTTTCAATTGAATCGGCGTGGGCTGTTCGTCGGGCACCACCAGCGCGACGACGGACTCCAGGATCCAGAACACCACCGTCGACACCAGGATCGTCAGCGCGGGCAGTGCGACGACCGGCGCGGCCACCAGCAGCAGGAGCGTCAGCGCGCCGGGCAGGTCCTTCCACCAGCCCGCCCCGCCCTTGCCCTGCAGGATCGCCGACATCCGGACGGCGCTCCAGATGATCCAGCGCCGCAGCAGGCTCACACCGTCGCGCTGCATCTGCAGCCGGAACCGGTGATCGGCCTGGCGGCGGTCACATCCGGTGCGGTCGGGACAGCGCCACAGGTAGTCGTGCAACACCGCTGCGCGCGCATACCGGCCTGCGCGGGGAACGAACCACGAGACCACGCCCGGCACCGACACCAGGTCGGTCGCGAAGTCGGCGCACACCTCGTACTGTTCGTTCGGTCCGTCGAACTTCAGCGGCTGGGTGGTGCGCCATTCGTCCCAGGCGCTCTCCTTGAAGAACCGTTTGGCGGCTTGGACGGTCTCGAGTTCGGCGGCGGTGAGCTGACGGACGTGCAGGACTGCCGCCGCGGTGGCCGGGGGTACACATCGCTCCATGCCGCCGGTATACCCCTCCTCGGCGGCGACGAGCGTGCGCAAATGCCGGAATTTCGGCGGCGTGTCGTGTGCAGACACGCACGCTCGCGCGCTGAGGGAGGGGTCAGGCCCCCAGCGGGGCGTACGTCGTCGAGCGCTGACGGGCCGGGCGCCCGATACCCTCGGCGATCGCGACGAGCTCCTCGACCGTCTTGTACGACCCGAACTCCGAGCCGGCCATCCGCGAGATCGTCTCCTCCATCAGCGTGCCGCCGAGGTCGTTGGCGCCGCCCTGCAGCATGATCTGCGTGCGCTCGACGCCGAGCTTGACCCAGCTGGTCTGGATGTTGGCGATCCGGCCGTGCAGCATGATCCGCGCCAGCGCGTGCACCGCCCGGTTGTCGCGGTGCGTCGGGCCCGGCCGGGAACCGCCGGCCAGGTAGAGCGGCGAGCTCTGGTGCACGAACGGCAGCGGCACGAACTCGGTGAAACCGCCTGTGCGGTCCTGGATCTCCCGCAGGATGCGCAGGTGGCTGACCCAGTGCCGGGGCTGGTCGACGTGGCCGTACATCATCGTCGAACTGGACCGCAGGCCGACTTCATGTGCGGTGGTGACGATCTCGATCCACATCGACGTGGGCAGCTTGCCCTTGGTCAGTACCCACCGCACCTCGTCGTCGAGAATCTCCGCGGCGGTGCCGGGGATGGTGTCCAGCCCGGCCTCGCGCAGCGCGGTCAGCCACTCCCGGACCGACAGCCCGCTGCGGGTGACACCGTTGGCGATCTCCATCGGCGAGAACGCGTGCACGTGCATCGACGGCACCCGCTGCTTGACCGCGCGCACCAGATCGGCGTACCCGGTCACCGGCAGTTCGGGGTCGATGCCGCCCTGCATGCACACCTCGGTGGCACCGGCGACGTGCGCCTCCCACGCCCGGTCGGCGACCTCCTCCACCGACAGCGAGTACGCGTCGGCGTCACCCTTGCGCTGCGCGAACGCGCAGAACCGGCAGCCGGTGTAGCAGATGTTGGTGAAGTTGATGTTGCGGTTGACGACGAAGGTCACGTCGTCGCCGACGGCATCGCGGCGAAGCGAATCCGCCAGCGCGGCAACGGCATCCAACGCGGGCCCGTCGGCGCAGGCCAGCGCCAGGTACTCGTCGTCGGACAGGCCGGCGGGATCGCTCTCGGCCTTGCGCAGCGCCGCCAGCACGTCGGTGTCGATACGCTCGGGCGCCCGGGCGACCAGCTCGGAGATCTTCTCGCGGATCGACTCCCAGTCGCCGAACGCGCTGTCGAGGTCGCTGCGCGTCTCGGTGAGCCGACCTTCCTGGTCGATCGCGGTGTGAAGATCGGTGCGCCCCAACGACTGTGACGCCTCGTCGGGCTCCTGCCACGGGCGGCCGACCGGATTGACGTCCAGCGCGTAACCGGTCTCGGGGTCGGCCAGCGCCTCGACGTGGCCACGCACCCGCGGGTCGATCCACGCCACGCCGGCCTGCACGTACTGCGGCTGCGCGGTCAGCCGCTGCACCAGGTCGTAGCCCGCCTCGGCGGTGATGGCCGCCAGCTCGTCCAGCGCCGGCCACGGCCGTTCCGGGTTGACGTGGTCGGGGGTCAGCGGCGACACCCCACCCCAGTCGTCGACCCCGGCACCGACCAGCGCCAGGCACTCCTCGCGCGACACCAGGTTCGGGGGCGCCTGCACCCGCATCTTCGGCCCCAGCACCAGCCGGGTGACCGCGACGGTGGCCAGGAAGTCCTCGAACGCCGCATCCGGCGCCGACGCCATCGCGGTGTGGTCCTTAGCGCGGAAGTTCTGCACGATCACTTCCTGGACGTGCCCGAACTCCTTGTGCACGCGGCGGATCGCGTGGATCGTCTCGGCGCGCTCGGTCAGTGTCTCCCCGATCCCGACCAGCAGACCGGTGGTGAACGGGATCGACAGCCGGCCCGCGTCGGTCAGCGTGCGCAACCGGACCTCGGGGTCTTTGTCGGGGCTGCCGTAGTGGGCCAGGCCCTTGGTCTCGAACAGCCGCCGCGACGTGGTCTCGAGCATCATGCCCATCGACGGTGCGACGGGCTTGAGCCGCGACAGCTCTGACCAGCTCATCACGCCGGGGTTGAGGTGCGGCAGCAGGCCGGTCTCCTCGAGCACCCGGATCGCCATGGCGCGCACGTAGTCCAGCGTGGAGTCGTAGCCGCGCTCGTCGAGCCACTGGCGGGCTTCCTCCCACCGCGCCTCGGGACGGTCGCCGAGGGTGAACAACGCCTCCTTGCAACCGAGTTCGGCGCCGCGGCGAGCCACCTCGAGGATCTCGTCGGGCTCCATGTACATGCCCTTGCCCTGGGCGCGCAGCCGGCCGGGCACCGTGACGAAGGTGCAGTAGTGGCAGGTGTCGCGGCACAGGTGGGTGACCGGGATGAAGACCTTGCGGGAATAGCTGACCGGTAGCCGCCCGGTGGGCCCGCGCCGGCCCGCCGCCTCCAGACCCGCGTCGCGCACGCGCGCCGCGCTGGCGCACAGGTCGGCGAGGTCGTCGCCGCGGGCGGTCATCGCGATCGCGGCCTCGTCGACGTTGAGCGCGACGCCGTCGCGGGCGCGGCGCAGCACGCGCCTCAGCGCGGCCGGGCTGGGTGCGTTGGACTTCGGTGGGATCACCGGATCGGGCAGTTCAGCGCCTCGTTGAGGGTTCAGAGCCACTCCCGTGTAACTCCGGTGGAGACGTGAATCATTCCTGCTGTCGTGGATGTGGTCTCACAGCGTGGACCCAGGTGCGTCTGCCATACGCCGGACATACCGGTCACCCTAGTCCCCGTCGCCGCGAGGGGCGCGCGCCACGTCCGGCTTGTTTCCCCCAATCCCCGTGGGAGCGCTGACATACGCGTAAGTTGCTGGGCACAGTGGGTGGTGTCGCGTGAAGGAGGCGATTGCGGTGAGTGCAGCGGTGCGTTCGATGCTGGCGGCGGGTGCGGCGGTGGTAACTGCGACCGCGCTGACGGTCGCCGCCCCCGAACCCGCTGCCTCGGCGCCGAAAGCCGCGACCTCGCACGTCGCGGCGGCGCCGCTGCGGCTGACCGCGGCGGTCCAACCGCTGGCGGTGACCGACCTGCCGGATCTGCTGACCGGATGGGTGCAGAACCTGGTGCCGAGCGCCGGGGCCGGTGTACCCACGCCACAGGTGCAGCCGCTGGCGCTCGGCACCTCGATCGGCACGTTCATCGAGAACGCCTACATGACGATCGAGCCGTGGGTCGAGTGGGGATTCGAGTTGGCCGCGTATGTGGTCGGCTGGATCCCGTGGGTGGGTCTGCTGGCGCCGCAGATCATGATCTTCTACAACACCGGCGAGCAGATCGTTCAGAGCATCGTCTTCAACTTCGCCGACTGGATCGACGGGCAGGTCGGCTTCCTGCAGGGCCTGCGCAACATCGCCGTCGACACCATCAACGCCGGCATCTACTTCATCAACCAGGAGATCGCGACCTACTTCCCGCCGCTGCCCCCGATCCCGCCGCTCGGCGGTTTCGCAGCGGCCGTCCCCGATGAGGGTGTCGATGGGGGTGATGAGCTCGTCGACGACAGCGACCCGCCCCTGCGAATGACGTCGTTCGCCACCGAGGACGCTCCCGAGGCCGAACCCGAGGAGCCGGCCCAGGAGCCCACCGACGAGGTACAGCCGGAGGAGAAGACCTTCACGGAGGTCGAGCAGGAGGAGATCGTCAAGCAGGAGGAGATCGAGGACACCGACCCCGGGTCGTCCACCGACTCCAACGGCACGGTGTCGGCGCAGGGCGAGGTGCGCGGACCCGTCGTCGCCCCCGGAGCAACCCCGGGATACGAGCCCGAGGACGAACCCTCGGCTCAGGGGGAAACCCCGACGGTCACCCCGGAGACACCGGAGACCCCGGACGCCGACGAGAGCGAATCCTCCGACACCGACGCCGAGTAGCGCTCAGCCGCGCGTGCGCCGGTACAGCAGGTAGGCGGGCGGCAGCCCGCCGAGCACGAGGAGCAGGAGCAGGGCGTACCCCAGGACTCCGACGCCGCCGAAGACGATGTCGTCGCCGGGGCCGCCGACCGTCAACACGGCGACGGTGGCCAGCCAGGTCCACAGCGGCAGCGCGGCCAGCCGGGGTTCGGAGGTCCAGTGCAGGGCCGCCCACACCAGCGCGACGTTGACGGCGCCGGCGAGCACGGCACTGACCGGAAACGGCACCGCGCCGAGGCGTAGCGGCAGGAAGAACGCGGACGCGACGGCGCAGAGCACGCCGTCGAGGGCAAGCAGCGTCAGGACCGCGATGCGGCCGCGGTACGACGCGGAAGAGGGTGAGCTCAGGTCGGGATGCTGTCCAGCAGTCCGGTGATCGACCCGATCACCCACTGCAGGTTGTCGAAGCGGTCCTGCCAGTGCTGCAGGTTGGGATCGAGATCCTGATCCATGCGCCGTCCCTTCCTCGCTCCGCCGATTGTCGGGGAGCTTACCCCGTCGCGCCATCGCTATTGAAGGTCCAACCCGGCGAGTAGATCGGTCTCCCAGCCGCGTGCGTCGCGCTCCCCCGGCGTGCCGGCGGCGAGGATGTAGTGCTCGACGGCGGAGACGGGCAGCGCGATCTTGTTCGACAGCGCGAACGTCGCGCCGTCGTCGGCGACGGTGATCTGGGTGGCGTGTGCGCGCATTGCGGCGATCTTGGCGGGCAAAGCCTCCGGCGCCTCGATCACCGCGTCGATGGCGTCGTCGGGATACCCGAAGCCGAGGTCGTCGGCGCCGACGCGGATCCAGCCGTCCGGGAGGTCTGTCATGTCGGCGAGCCCTTCGGTGAGCGCGGATTTCGCGGTCGCCGCCCAGTACACCTTCGGGACGTCCCAGGGCTCACCGGGATGTTCGGCGCCCGCCGCGGCGGCGACGGCCGCCATTGTCACCTCGTGGCAGTGGATGTGGTCGGGGTGGCCGTAGCCGCCGTTCTGGTCGTAGGTGACGACGACGTGCGGACGCAGCTCGCGGATGACGGCGACCAGGGCGCCCACGGTCTCCTGCGGGTCGGCGTCGATGAAGCGCTGGTGCTGGCGGGGTGGGGTGCCGGCCATGCCGGAGTCACGCCAGCGGCCGGCGCCGCCGAGGTATTCCGGACCGTCGAGGCCGAGCGCGTTGAGTGCGGCGGTCAGTTCGGCGATGCGGTAGCCGCCCAGCTGGTCGGCGTGGTCGACGGCCAGGTAGGCCCATTTGTCGCCGATCACCTCGCCTTCCTCGCCGAGGGTGCAGGTGACGACCCGGACCTGGGCGCCGCGAGCGACGTAGTGGGCGATCGTGGCGCCCGTCGCGAGGGTCTCGTCATCGGGGTGGGCGTGCACGAACAGCAGGCGGGGACGTTCCATTCGAACCAGCTTGCCCAACCGGCGGCTGTCGCTCACATCGGGTCCGTCGTCACGACGCTGTGAGACCGCTCAGCAAACACCATGGCGTCTGAATTTGCTGAATCAACAGCCGTGTAGTGATTGCGATCACAATTAGCTAACATCGACCCGTCGCGCCCGCAACGAGGTGATCCGTAACACATCTGTAATCGTTCTGTGATTATTGACGCTATCGTCACCCAACAGCTAATTAGATTAGCTTGTTTCATGGGCAAGCCTTGAGCCTTCACCGATCTCAGCGAATTCTTTGCGGAACCCAAATCTGATGCGAATTCGGTGCAACTGCTGATATCAGAGCAGCTTAGTGTGGTGAAACCTGTTTCATTTTCTTACTCAAATGTGGTGACACGCAAACTTACGCTGAGGTAGATTTCGGCTGCCCCTGAACACAGCGATGTCAAAGGAGAAGCAATGCAGATCGCTGTACGACCCCATCTCAAGACCGGTCTAGCCGTCGTCGGAGCGAGTGCCCTCGCGATCACGCCGATCGCGGTGGCGCCGCCGGAGATCAAGCTGCCCGTACAGGCGGCGGTAACGAGCGCCGCAGTCGCGCTGAAGGCCAGCCCGATCGACTTCTACACCGAAGTCTTCGAGCGCACGCTCAGCAACACCGAGGCGCTCGCCGACATCTTCCTGTCGAGCCCGGTGCCGATCCTGCAGGCGGTCCTTGAGAACCAGTTCGCCAACGTCGAGGCCCTCGTCGAGGCCGTCAGCAACGCCGCCGACGGCCTTGTGACAGCGCTGACGGAACAGGTACCCGAGGAGCTTCAGGCCGCGTTCGAGGCACTCGCCGACGGCGACGTGGAGACAGCCCTCAACACACTGCTCGCCGTGCCGGTGGGCCTCGCGCTTCCGCTGCTCGAGGTCCTCGGCGCCGTCATCACTCCGATCACGACCGCCTTGAACAACTTCAACGCGGTGGTTCAGGACGTCCTGGCTGCCGCGATCCTCGGCGGCGCTCTCGCTTTCGCCGGCCCGGTGCTGAGCGGAATCGGCGCGGTCGGGACGGCGGTCCAGGGCGTCATCGACGCCGTCGGTTCCGGTGACATCGGTGCGATCGCCGACGCCCTCATCAACATCCCTGGGGTGATCGCCGACGGCGTACTCAACGGTGGTTACGGCCCGTTGCTGCTGGGCGCACTGCCGGCACCCGGGCTCCTGACGGCCGAGGGCCTGCTCGGCCCGCTGGGCGCCGGCCCGATCGGGTTCCTGCTCGGTCTCCGCCAGGCGATCGCTGACATCATTGCCCCCCAGCAAGGGCTCGGCTTGATGTCCCAGGAGAGCGACGCGGGAGCGTCCCAGGCCGCCAACTCGGTCCCCAGCGAGGACGCGACCTTCTACAACGTCAGCACGACCGACGCGGGCTCGAGCGACGGCGCTACCGAAGACACCGAAGCGGCTGAAGGCGCCGAGGGTGCTGGCGCCGAGGGCGAAGGCTCCGGCGGCGCTGCCGGCTCCGGTGACGAGAACGGCGCCGGCGCTGGCGGCGACGAGGGCGACGAGGGCGAAGAGGACGGTGACCTCGGCGACCTTGGTGACCTCGGCGACGACGGCGAGGAGGGCAAGGACGGCTCGACCGCCAACGGCGGCACCGATCTGTCGGGCGGTAACAGGGCCGAGCCCGGCCAGGCCGGCGGCAGCGATGCCAACACGGGCGGCGGCGACGGTGACGATGATACCACGTCGACCACTCCGAGCGACGACGCCGGCAACGGTGGCGGCGCCGGCGAAGGCTCCGGCGGGGGCGCCGGCGGGGACGCCGGCGGGGACGGGTCCAGCGACGGCGGATCCGACGAGTAAACCTCACTCCCCCTGAGGCGATCGGCCCCTTCTCCAGGCGAGAAGGGGCCGATTGTTTTGTGCTGCCTGGCCGCAGAGTAAACGGCTCGGCGAGCGCAGAGATGGGCTGGCGTCGCGCCCGACGGACCGTTCCGGCAATCGCTAGACCGCCTGCCCAAAAGGGACAACCGTCCCGGGAAGCCAATTGAGCAAACCGCTTAGTACAGGCAAGCAGGCAAGGCAATCGGAGCATGTCGCCGACACATGCTCTGTTGAGCTATTGCCATCCGCAAGAAGTTTGCTATGAATTCATCCGGCTGGGTTGCTATTGAATACAACAAGGTTTGCTTCAGCGGGGTAACGCCGTTGCTGAACAGGTAATTCTCAGTTTTCAAGATCTTTTCTGTTCGCTTTGACGGAAGTGCAATATTTGCCACAACGCTACTTTCTCGGGTGTAAATTTTTGCTTGCTCGGGTTCCCGCTTCGACATCAAAGGAGATGACATGCAAGCAACAATTCGCCCATACATCACAACGGGAGTTGCGCTGGTCGGTGCCAGCGTCATAGCTGTCAGCCCAGTCGCGCCGCCGGTGCCGGATCTGGAATCGCAGGCGCACGCATTGTCGAGCGTCGCAGTCGCCCTGAGAGTGAATCCCATCGACTTCTACACCGAAGTCTTCGAGCGCTCGCTCGGCAACGCCCAGGACTTGGCGGACGCCTTCCTGGCGAATCCCTTCCCGATCCTCGCGCAGGTGTTGGCCAATCAGTTCGCCAACGTCGAGAACCTTGTCGACGCTCTCGGCGTCACAGGTGAGTTGCTGCTGACAGCACTGACTGAAGAGGTACCCGAGTTACTGCAGACGGCATTCGACGACCTCGCCGCCGGCAACATCGAAGGGGCACTGAACACCCTGCTGACTCTCCCGCTGACGGTTGCTCTGCCGCTGCTCAACCTCCTCGACCCGCTAATCAGCCCGCTCACGAACGCGTTGAACAACTTCAACGCAGTCGTACAAGGCGTTCTGGGCGAGGTTGTCCTCGGCGGACTCATCGGGCTGTCCGGGCCGGTCATCAGCGGGATCGGTTCCATCGGAACGGCGATTCAGGGTGTCGTGGACGCGGCAGGTTCAGGAGACATCGGCGAAATCTTCGACGCGCTGGTCAACATCCCCGCAGTGATCGCCGACGGCGTCCTCAACGGCGGCTACGGCCCCCTCCTGCTCGGATTCCTTCCCGCGCCCGGCCTCCTGTCACCGGACCTGGGGCCGATCGGCATTGTCCTGGCCATCCGTGAGTCAATTGCCAACTTCCTCACTCCGACGACCATGCTGGCGAAGTCCGGTGCCGTGGAGGACGTCGAAGCAGACGAAGGGCTCCGGTCCGCGAACTCGCTGCCGGACGATAGCGCCAACGTCGTCAACATCAGTACCTACAGCAGTCTTGCCGAGGACACGGGCGAAAGCGCAGGCGAGGGCGCGAGCGCCGGCGAAGGCGACGACGGTTCAGGCGAAGGCGGCGGGGGCGTCGTGGGTGGCGACAACGGCGCAGGCGGCGAAGAGCAGCAGAAGCAAGAGGAAGAGAACCAACAGGAAGAGAACGAGGAAGAGGGCGGCGACGACACCGGTTTCGGCGACGAGCGCGGCGACGGGAACACCGCCAACGGCGGCACCGATCTGTCCGGCGGCAACAAAGCCGAACCCGGCCAGACCGGCGGCAACGAGGCCAATACCGGCGGCGGCGACAACGGTCAGGTCACCCAGGCTGAGGAGAACACCAACGAAGGCGGTGACGGTGGCGACGACGGAGACAACGGCTCCGGTGGCGGTGACGGCGGCGAGGGCGGCAGCGAGTAGCCCCGCCGAGACGATCGGCCCCTTCTCCAGGCGAGAGGGGGCCGATTTCTTTGCTCATCGGCCAGAACCAACGACAACATATCCTTGCGAAGGCAAACAAGCTCATCTGTTCTGCGCCGAGGTTCATCGCGCGACTCATCATCGAACTCTGAGGCCGACTCGCAGTATCGGTGTGGCTATGGCAACTGCGATGCGGACGCGACAGTGTCTGTAGCACTCCGAAATAAGACCTCAGTAGCATACACAGCAATTTCCACAGGCGACACTCAAGATCAGCATCTGTCGATTCTCCGAAAGTAATTGTCGTCAGCGAAATTTTGCCAGGGATTCAATTGGTTATTAGATCGACTAGCTCCGAATTGAGAATCATCGTCGCAAATGGTCATACCACCCTCTGACCAGCGAAAATCAATTTTCTGATTTGGCTATCGCAAACCGTTACTTGGCGGTAACTTTCGAGCGCACCCAATTAACGTCGACATAAAGGGAGTGGTCATGGAAGGTGCAGCTCGGTCGTATTTGGTCGCCGGTATCGGGGTGATCGGAGCGGGCGCAATCGCATTAGCTCCGGTTTCTCCTGTGGTACCCGCCGACCTCCAGGCTGCGGCCGCCAAGGCGGCAAGCCAGGCGCAGCAGGTTCAACTCAGCGCCGCGGTCAACCCGCTCGAGGTCTACCTGGACCTCTTCCAAACCACCGGCGGAAACATCGGTGCTCTGGTGGAACGGGTTCTCGAGAGCCCGGCGCCCATCCTGCGTCAGGTGTTGCTGAACCAGTTGGCCATCGCCGAGGAGCTCCTGCCCGCGTTGCAGGCAGCCGGCGGTGCGTTCTTCGAGAATCTGCAGACGATCGCGGCGCCTGCGATCCAGGATGCCTTCGAGGCGATCGCAGCCGGGAACTTCAACGCTGCGGCCAACGACGTGGTGACGGCGCTGTTCCAGCCGGCGTTGTTCGCGGCGCTGGAACTCCTGCCTGCCCTGGAGACCGCGATCCAGGCGCCGATCCAGAACATGCTCGCCGTCTCACAGCAGTTCCAGACGATCACCGCGCTCGGCGCCCTCGGCCTGCTCGCGCCGTTCTCAAGCTCGATCTACGCCACCGGCCAAGCCCTGCAGAACATCGCCGACGCAGCCTCGTCCGGAGATCTGATCGGTGTGGCAGCGGCGTTCATCGCCGCACCGGGGATCGTGATCGGCGGCTTCGTCAACGGGTTCGAAAACAACGGTGGCCTCCTCAGCGACGGCCTCGGAACGTTCAGCGTGCTGCTGCAGATCCGCGATCTCATCGCCGGAGCGATCACCCCGACCGCCGCCGCGAGCACCGCCGAGGCCACGGATCTGCCGTCGGAGGACGCGGTCACCGTCGCCGTGTCCACCTCGACCGGTGAGGCAGCCGCCGAGAACGCCGTCGCCGGGTCTGAGGAGTCCGCAGAAGGCGCCGGCGGCACCGGTGGATCCGGTGCCGTCACCGACACCGAGGACGGTGAGGAAACCGACGTCGCCGAGGAGGAGACCGAGGAATCCGATGTCGCCGAAGAAGAGGTGGACGACACCGAGGCCGACGACGCCGACGAGGCGGAGGACACCGAGGAGGTCGACAACTCTGAGATCAGCGACGGGGCGGAGGACACCGGGGATTCCGACGACACCAACGTGAAGGACGGGAACAAGGTCGCCCCGGGCGGGACCGGCGGCAACGCCACCGACGACGGCGCTGCCAGCGGCGGCGACAGCAGCGGCACCGGGACATCGGACTCGAACGGTGACGACGGTGGATCCGACACCAGTGGATCCGACACCGGTGGGTCCGACAGCGGTGGGTCCGACAGCGATTCCGGCGGCGACTCCGAGTAATTCGATATACGATCGGCCCCCTCCTCCGGGAGGGGGCCGACGTGTCTTCGGGCGCCGCCGCCGGGACATGGCCCGGCCGACCACACGAGGCCACGTCCCCGTCGGGCAAACACCCGGGAATCGGCCCCTGCAGCCAGCCGATATTGCTGCAACCGGATCGGATGCTTCGACCGCCCACCACACCCCTGCCGACGGACACCACGTTGTTTTCATGCCACCGCAAACAATTAGGGATACAAACCGATATTACTAGCGGGTAAGTTAGCGGGTCTTGTTCGGCCAGGCTAATGAGACGAGCTAACAGGTCGCCTCGATTGTGCGTCGTTCTTGATTGCTAGCTGTCACATTTGCTAAATCGTCATCGCCAGAGCCCTAACTCTGACCAGGCAATTCTTACCTTAGGTCGACTCAAAGCGCTTGATACAGCAAAGTTCGTGAATTTGCCAAAAACGAACTTACTTGTGAGTAAATTCAGCCTCGTACGAGATCGCAGCGATGCCAAAGGAGGCACAATGCAAGTAGCTATCCGCCCCTTCGCCACCACGGGTATTGCCCTGGCCGGCGCCAGCGTGATCGCCCTCTCCCCGGTAACCGTCGCGCCACCGGACATCGGTGTGCCTGCGCCGCCGATCGCCTCCGCAACCGTCGGGCTGGCCGCAGCCACCAACCCCATCGCGGCATGGCTGCAGGTGGCCTCCGACGCGTTCGCCAATGCGGCCGCCATCGGTGAGGACTGGCTCTCCGACCCCGCCCCGGTGCTGCGGCAGTTCATCAGGAACCAGTTGGGCTACGGCCAGACTCTCTTCGCGACGGGCCAGGGCGTAGTCGATGCCTTCGCGAATTACATCTCGCCCGACAACCCGATCGGGCTATTTGCGCAATTGGAGAGGGCTGGAGAGGAACTGGAGTCCGGCAACATCGCCGGCACGGTCAGGATTCTCGGCGAAGCACTGATCGGTGGGCCCATCCTCAACATCGGCATCGGGCTATTGAGCGCCGGTCTTCTCGAAGTTCCCGCCACCATGGCGCAGAACTTCGCGAACGTCGTCGCGACTCTCACCGATGTCACCACGGCACTACCTATCGTCCTCGGCACCCTCGGCCCGGCACTCGGCATCATCAACGCCACCGGCGACAGCATCCAGGCCGTCGTCGACGCTGTCGGCGGAGGCGATCTCCTCGGCGCGATCGGCACGGTACTCAGCGCACCGGCCGTCATCGTCGGTGCGTTGGTCAACGGTTACACCAACATCGAGGGAACCGAGTACCCCGGCCTGCTCAGCTACGGCGACATCTTCGCGGGTGGGCTGGTGCAGGCGCTGTTGGTCACGCTGCCGCGGGCGATCGCCAATGCCATCACCCCACCGGCCGAGGAGAGCGCGGGCGTTATGACCACGGTCGACGACAGCACATCCGAGGTCTCGTCGACGGTGAGCGAGCCGGCGGCCACCGTCACCATCGACGCCAAGGCGGTTGCGGCGGCGGTCGACGCCGACACCGACGCTGCAGAGGTCGAGGCGGCTGCTGTCAACGGCGACGAGGGTCCCGACCCGGCGGGTGCGGTGGCCGCTGACGAGTCGACAGAGAGCGAGTCGACGGAGAGTGAGGAAGCCACCGAACCGGATCTCGAGGCTGAGCTCGGCGACGACGACGCAGCTGAGGAAGACGAATCCGGTACAGCCAACGGGGGAACCGATCTGTCCGGCGGCAACAAGGCCACGCCTGGTGACGCCGGCGACGACGGCGAGTCCGCCGACGACGGCCCGGCCACCGGTGGTGCAGGCGGCTCCGAATCCGGCGACGACGATCCCGACACCGGAGGGTCCGGCGACTCCGGCAGCGGATCCGATAGCGGCTCTGAGGAGTAACCCCCCTCCCCTCAGGGCGATCGGCCCCCTCAGCCAGAGGGGGCCGATTTCTATCTGTTCGTCTTCGTCCACCGGCCGGCGTCGCCGACGATGCCGACCGGCACCGCGCCGGACAGGCTGACGTTCTGCACGCTGGGCCCGGCAGCGACGATCGTGGTGTCCTGCAGGATCGGCAGCACGGTCGCCATGTTCCACAGCCGCGGCTCGACCGCGGTGATGACATCGGCGATGTTCTCGCTGCCGTCGAGCGCGGCGTCGATCTTCGGCTGAATGCTGCGATCACAGATGCCGGTGATGTTGCTCGGCGCCTGCACCAGCTCACCGGAGTCCGGCGCCGGGGTCGGGGGCGTGGTCGTCGGCGTGGTGGTCGCCGTGGGCGTCGTCGTTGTCGGTGCCGGCGCAGGGGTCGTCGTCGTGGGTTCTGCTGTGGCGGACGTCGTCGTCGGCGGCGGCGATCCCGGTTGCGCGGTCGGCACCGTCGTCGCCTCCAACGCCCGGCAGCCGTACCGCGACGCCAACGCCGTCGCGAGATCCCCGCCGGCGTGATGCCATCCGACCACCGCGTCGACCCGGTTGTTCGGCAGCGCATCGCCGTAGAGCACCGGCGGATCCAGCGCTGACACCGACGCCGCGATGCCCACGTTGCGCAGCTGGTCGGCCGCGGTGTTGGCGACGGCGACCGACGTGGGGTCGTTGGCCGCCACACCGATCACCAGCGACAGCGGCACACCGTCCTTGACGATGCGACCGCGGCCGGTGTCCGGCGGGGGCACCCCGGGTCGCTGGGGTGGCGGCGTCTCGACCGGCTCGACCTCGTAGCCGGCCTCGGCCAGCAGCCCGAGGGCGTCCTCCTTGCTCATCGCGGGCGGCGCCGTCGGCACGTACCCGGGATCCGACGGTGACCGCACCTGCGCCTGCGCCAGCGTCACGGTGTTGTCGTCCCCGGCGCCGACAGCGGCCAGCAGATCCACGTCGAGCAGCCCCATAATCGCTTTGCGCACAAGGGGATCCGCCAGCGCCGGCTGCTGCGCCCGCAGCGTCAGCTGCATCACCCGCGGGGTGACGATCCGCGAGGTCCGCACGTCCGGGATCGCCGACAGCTGCGCGAACGCCGCCGCCCCGCCGTGCACCTGCGCCACCTGGGTGTCGCCGTTGCGGATCGAGTCGGCCAGCGCGGCGGAGTCGCCGCCGCGGCGGAACAGCACCTGATCGGGTTTGGCGGGCGGCCCCCAGTAGCGGTCGTTGCGTGCCAGCAGGATCTCGTCGCGCTGCGGGTCGATGGTCTCGACCCGGAACTGCCCGCCGGTGACGGGCAGCGCCCGCGCCAGCCCGGACGCGAACCCGCCGGGGATGTCCTTCACGATGTGCGCGGGCAGGATGTTGTTGAACAGCTCCCGCCACGCCGGATACGGCTGGGAGAACGTCACCACCGCGGTCTTACCGCCCTCCACCGACTGCACCCCGGTGATCAGGTCGTAGCCGGCGGGGTCGACGACGCCGGGCTGGCTGACCATCTGCCGCCACAGGTACCAGAAGTCGTCGGCGGCGATCGGCGCGTTGTCCGTCCAGGAGGCCTCCGGGCGGATCTTGTAGGTGACGGTGAACGGGTCCTCGTTGGTGACCTCCGCCGACTCCAGCAGCGTGGTGTCGAGCTCCCAGCGCGAGCCGGTCGGCGTCGTCGGGTCGGGCACCGGACGGAACGAGCTCGGCAGCACCAGCGCGCTGATCGCCGCGTTCACCGGCGACTGATCCGACAGCAGATGCGGGTTGAACCCGGGGCCGATCCAGTCGATGGCCATGATGATCTGCGTCGCCTTCGGCGGTGGTGGCGGCGACGTCTCGGTGGTCTCGGTGCTCTGCGGCGCGGGCGGCGGGCTGACCGTGCATCCGGCTACGAGCGTCAGCAGCGCGGACAGCGCGGCGACGACTCGGAGCGGATTCGACACGCTGTTCAGGGTATCGGCCCTCGTGCAGTGGTCCCCGCGCGTGACCCTAGGCGCGGGACTTCGCCCGGGCCTTGGCCCGTGCCCGCAGGCTGGCGTTGAGCTCCACCTTGCGCACGCGCACAATCTCCGGCGTCACCTCGACGCACTCGTCCTCGGCGCAGAACTCCATCGCCTGCTCCAGCGTCAGCTCCATCGGCCGGGCCAGGGTCTCCATCACGTCGGCCGTCGACGACCGCATGTTGGTCAGCTTCTTCTCGCGGGTGGCGTTGATGTCGAGGTCCTCGGCGCGCGGGTTGATGCCGACGACGTGGCCCTCGTAGGTCTCGTCACCGGGTTCGACGAAGAACGTGCCGCGGTCGGCGAGCTGGATCATGGCGAACGGCGTCACCGAGCCGCTGCGGTCCGACACCAGCGAACCGGTGTGGCGGGCGCGGATCTCCCCCGCCCACGGCCGGTAGCCGTCGAACACCGCGTTGGCGATGCCGGTGCCGCGGGTGATCGTGAGGAACTCGGTGCGGAACCCGATCAGCCCGCGGCTGGGCACGATGAAGTCCATCCGGACCCAGCCCGCCGCGTGGTTGGTCATGTCCTCCATGCGGCCCTTGCGCGCGGCCATCAACTGGGTGATCGCGCCGACGTACTCCTCGGGGCAGTCGATGGTCATCGCCTCGTAGGGCTCGTGCAGCTTGCCGTCGATCGTGCGGGTGACCACCTGCGGCTTGCCGACGGTCAGCTCGAAGCCCTCGCGGCGCATCTGCTCGACCAGCACGGCCAGCGCCAACTCGCCGCGGCCCTGCACCTCCCAGGCGTCCGGGCGGCCGATGTCGACGACCTTGATCGACACGTTGCCGACCAGTTCCTGGTCCAGGCGGTTGCGCACCATCCGGGCGGTCAGTTTGTGGCCGGACACCTTGCCGGCCAGCGGGGAGGTGTTGGTGCCGATGGTCACCGAGATGGCCGGCTCGTCGACGGTGATGCGCGGCAGCGCGTGTGCGTGGTCCGGGTCGGCCAGCGTGTCGCCGATCATGATCTCCGGGATGCCGGCGACGGCGACGATGTCGCCCGCGACGGCCTCGTCGGTGGGGTGGCGTTCGACGCCGACGGTGACCAGCAGCTCGGTGACCTTGACGGTGGTGACGACGGGTGCGCCGTCGACCTCACGCATCCAGGCGACCTGCTGACCCTTGCGCAGCTTGCCGTTGTAGATGCGGATCAGCGCGAGCCGGCCGAGGAACGCCGAGGCGTCCAGGTTGGTCACCAGCGCCTGCAGCGGCGCCTCGGGATCGCCCGACGGGGGCGGGATGTGCTCCATCAGCACGTCGAACAGCGGGTCGAGGTTGGTGCCCTCGGGGTTCTGCCCGTTCTCCGGCTGCACGGTGCTGGCGATCCCGGCCCGGCCGGAGGCGTACAGCGTCGGCAGGTCCAGTGCGCGTTCGGCGGCGGCCTGCGCGTCCTCGTCGAGGTCGGAGGCGACGTCGAGCAGCAGGTCGTGGCTCTCCTCGACGACCTCGGCGATGCGGGCGTCGGGGCGGTCGGTCTTGTTGACCACCAGGATGACGGGCAGGTGCGCGGCCAGCGCCTTGCGCAGCACGAACCGGGTCTGCGGCAGCGGCCCCTCCGAGGCGTCGACCAGCAGGACCACACCGTCGACCATGGACAGGCCGCGCTCGACCTCGCCGCCGAAGTCGGCGTGGCCGGGGGTGTCGATGACGTTGATGACGGTCACGGTGCCGTCGGCGTGATGCCGGTGCACGGCCGTGTTCTTGGCCAGGATCGTGATGCCCTTTTCGCGCTCCAGGTCACCGGAGTCCATGATGCGCTCGGTGGCGTCATCGCCACGATGGGTCAGGGCGCCGGACTGGCGAAGCATCGCGTCGACCAGGGTCGTCTTCCCATGGTCGACGTGTGCCACGATGGCGACGTTGCGAAAATCCACTTCCAGATTGTCGCAGTGCGGTCGGCCAATCACGAAAACGAGAGATGCCCGTCACTTGAAGCCCAGCAAGCTCGCCGACCTCAAGCCGAAGAAGAAGTGCTGTCGCAGCAAACCGCGGTGCAAGCGCTGTCCGGTGGTGCTGCACCAGGTCCGCAAGGCCGAACGCCACGGCGCCAAGGGCAAGGATCTGGTGAAGGTGTACGAGCGGGCGCGCGGCAAGTAGTTGCGTTGGCACAGCGCCACCGGCACCTGCGAGGATTCACAGCCGAGTGCCGGAAATCCGCGCTACCGTTGATTTCAGGAGGTGGCGAGATGGCGCTCTACGAGATCTCCACCGTCATTTTGATCGGGCTGCTGGCGACGGCGACCGTCGCGGCGATCTACATCGGGTTGTTCGGCTTGATGGGCGCGGCGTACATGGTGCGGTGCGCGAACTGCCACCACCTGACGCTGACGTCGTCGCGACAGTCGCCGCAGGCGTGTGTGCACTGCCGGCATCCGGCGCTGCTGCACCCAGTGTACACGCTGCACCACCACACGGTGCCGGTGCACCGCGACGGCCTGCGCTACTGACCCGTCAGCGCGCAACGCAGGTCGTCGAGCCAGGTGCGATCGGCGGGAACCCAAGGGAGAGCGTCGAGTTCGTCGACGGTGATCCAGCGCAGGGCCCGGTGGTCGTTGGCCTGCAGGGTGCCGCCGGTCTGGGTGACGCGGTAGGCCCGCAGGATCAGCGACGGCCCGATCGCGACGTCGGCGCCGACGCGGGCGCCGACGGTGACCTCGACGCCGAGTTCCTCCTGGAGTTCGCGGGCCAGTGCGGCCTCGTCGCTCTCTCCCGCCGCGACCTTGCCGCCGGGCAGCTCCCACAACCCGGCCAGCTCGGGCGGCCGCTCCCGCTGGGCCACCAGCAGCGCGGCGCCGGAGATCAGCGCACCGGCGACGACGATCTGATCTGACATCGCGACTGAAGGTATACCGTCGGACCCATGGCTGTGTTACCGGACGACCAAGTGGACGCCGCGCTGGCCGATCTGCCCGGTTGGGAGCGCGCCGACGGTGTCATCCGCCGCTCGATCACGTTTCCCGCCTTTCTCGACGGCATCGACGCGGTTCGCCGCGTCGCCGAGCACGCCGAGGCCAAGGATCACCACCCGGATATCGACATCCGCTGGCGCACGGTGACTTTCGCGTTGGTCACGCACTCGGAGGGCGGCATCACCGACAAGGACATCGCGCTGGCGCGCGACATCAACGCGATCGTCGGCCGCTAGCGGCGATCCACGCCAGCGTCGCCAGCGTCGCGACGATGTAGACCAGCCCGGCCCACGCCAGGTACCAGGGCCGGGCGATCTCCCAGATCGACGGCTGGGCGAAGCTCAGCAGCCAGGGCACCCCGACCGCCGTCAGCGCCAGCCAGCCCCAGCCCAGCACCCGCGCGCCCGGCCGCGCCCGCAGCGGGCCGTGCAGCAGCCAGATCATCAGCGGGACCAGCCACACCCAGTGATGCGTCCACGAGATCGGGGACAGCAGCAGCCCGAACAGCTGCACGACGACGATCGCGCCGAGCCGGTCGGCGGCCCCGCCGACCGCACGCCAGGCCAGCAGCGCCAGCACGGCCGTCACCGCGATACCGGCCAGCACCGCCGGGCCGTAGCCGGCGTCGTGGCCGAGGATGCGCGAGATCCCGCCGCGCCAGGACTGGTTGAACGACGTGCCGACGGGACCGACGCGGTCGGCGTCGCCGAGCAGTTCGAAGAAGTAGCGGTGCGTCTGGCCGCCGACCACCAGCGCCGAAATCCCAACGGTGGCAAAGAAGACCACCGCGGAGAAGACGACGGTCGCCCACCGGCGGGCACCCGCGAAGTACAGCCCGGACACCGCCGGGGTGAGCTTGATGCCCGCGGCCAGGCCGACCAGCAGCCCGGACAGCCACCACCTCGTGCTGTAGACGGCGTAGAGCACGGCCAGCACCAGCAGCACGTTGATCTGGCCGTAGTCGAAGGTGCTGCGCAGCGGCTCGGTCCAGATGCCGACCGCCGTCCAGACCATCGCGATACGGCGGTCGCCGCCGCCGAGCAGCCGCTGGCTGATCCGCACCACGCCGTAGAGCGCGGCGATGATCCCGAGCTGCCACAGGAACGCCAGCAGCCCGAACGGGATCAGGTGCAGCGGATAGAACACCACGGCCGCGAACGGCGGATAGGTGAACGGCAGCGGGAAGTCCGGCGTCTGGTCGGCGTAGACGTAGTCGTAGAGGGCGCCGGGGCCGTCGATCTCGCCGGCCCCGCCGACGTAGACGTGCAGGTCGACGAAGTTCGCACCGTTGGGCACCAGGTACGTCCATGCCAGCCGCGCCACGATGCTGGCCACCAACACCAATGGCGCCGCGGCGGCCAGACGGGCGGCCAAACGCGACGCTGACGGTTGGGCTGCGGTCGAGGTGTCGATTTCTCGACTCTAACGACCGGTCACCGTTCTCCCACGCTTGAGTAACGGTTGAGTCACCGCCACACGTGTCACTTGAGTAACACCAGTAACGACGTAGCTTCGCGTGCAGGCCTGCTTAACAAACTGATTGGGAGAACCATGCACAGCACCGGAAAACTGCTCGCGACCACCATGCTCGCCGCTGCGGGTGCGGTCTCGGCCGCCGTGGCGTTCAGCGCCACCGCCGCCGCCCAGCCCGCCGCCCCCGCGCCCGCCCCCAGCGTGCCCGGCATTCCGATCGTCGAGCAGCTGGCGACCAACCCGGCTGCCGCCCAGCAGTTGGTCCAGGGCTTCACGTCGCTGCTGAGCAACGCGACCGCCCCGGCGCAGCCTGCGGCCCAGCCGCCGACCGCGACGGCGACCCTGACGCTGCCGCAGCCGCCCGCCGCGCCGACGACGGGTGCCGCGCCGCTGACCAACACCACCCCGGGCACCGCACCGGTCAACCCGGCGGCCAACCTGCTGACCGGTCTGCCGACCGGCCTGGCGTCGCTGCTGCCGGACTCGGCGCTGGCCAGCCTGATCCCGGCGGCCGCCAACGCGGCGCTGCCCAGCGCGCCGGCCCCGGCGGCCCCGGCGGCTCCGGTGGCGCCGGCCCCGACGGGTACGACAGGCGTCGCGCCGCTGCTCTCCCCGCTGTCGGCGCTGCCCTGACCGGCGCCTGAGCACCACCGGCGACCCCGAACCGTTCACCCCTACCAGGCACTGAGGGAGCTATGACCGCTCACATGTCACCTCGCAAGATGTTCGCGACGGTCGCCGTCTCGGTCGGCTCGTCGGCCACGCTGCTGTTCGGCGGCGTGGCCGGCGTGGCCGCCGCGCAACCCTCCCCGGCTGCGCCGATCGACGCGCTGCAGGCGCCCGGCCTCGCCGCGATCGAGAGCATCGGCCCCGCGATCCAGCAGGCCGCGGCGGATCCGACCAACGCCGCGTCGACGCTGATGGCCGCGGCCGCGGTGTTCGCCGGCGACGCGATCGCACCGCCCGCCTCCCGGGAGGTCGCCACGGCGGTGAACCAGTTCGTCGCCCACACCCCCGCCCCCGGCGCCATTCCGGGCACCGAGGCGCACCTGCCCGCGGGCATCAACCCGGCGCACGCCGTCGGGCCGGTCGAGGAGCTGCCGGAGGCGGCGCTGCCGGCTCCCGAGCCCGCCCCGGCGCCCGCAGACGCGCCGGCGCCCGGACCCGAGGCGGTGCCGGTGGCGGCGGCCGCACCCGGCCCCGACGCGGCGTTCGGCCCGGACGCCCCAGTCAAGCAGGACTTCCTGTACCCGTCGATCAGCAACGGCTGCCTCAAGGACGGCGGCAACGTGCTGGCGACGGCGATCTCGGTGGCGGGTCCGGCGAAGATCCCCGCACCCGGCCCCGGCCCGGGTCAGGTGGCTTACGTGTTCACCGCGGTCGGCACCCCCGGCCCGGCGGCCGAGCAGAAGCTGCCGCTCAACGTCACCTGGGTGAACCTGACCACCGGCAAGTCGGGCACCGCGACGCTCAAGCCGCACCCGGACATCAACCCCGACGGCCCGACGACGCTGACCGCGATCGTCGACACCGGCCCGGGCAGCGTCCTGTCGACGATCTTCGGGCAGGTCACAACCACCGAGATGCAGTGTCAGTTCATGCCGACCATCGGATCGACGGTCGTTCCGTAAGCACGCATCAGCCATCGAGCGCCCGGTCACGCGACCGGGCGCTCGGTGTATCCGGCGAACGTCGGATCAGTAGGCCGTGAATCAGTAGGCCATGAAGAGGATCGCGTCCCGGTCGTAGTCGCGGCCGGGGTGCTTCTCGGACAGGTGCGCCTGCGCCTTCTCGACCAGGTCGTCCTCGTCCTTACCGACGATCGCTTCACCACACGGGCAGTTCAGATGCGTCTTCATATCCTCACCTTCGCACAGGTCGGCACCGACAGCCTCAAGATATAGGGATGGAGCTCTCCACGGTCATGCGGACGACCGCCGCGGTCCGCGAGTACACCGGCGACCCCCTGCCCGACGACGTCCTCGAGCGCATCCTCGACAACGCCCGCTTCGCACCCAGCGGCGGCAACCGGCAGGGCAACCGGGTGATCGTGGTGCGCGATCCGGCGACCCGCGAGGAGCTGATCCGATGCGGCATTCCCGCCGTCAAGCGCTACATCGCGCAGATCCGCAACGGCGAGAATCCGTGGAACCCGCTGCAGCCGTGTGGAGTTGACGAACAGACCATCGAGGCGGTGCAGGTACCGGACACCTCCCCGCTGCGCTCCGCCGACGTCGTCCTGGTCGTGTGCGTCGACCTGAGGATGCTGGCGGCGATGGATCAGCACCTGGACCGCATCGCCCTGGTCGCCGGTGCGTCGATCTACCCGTTCGTCTGGAACATCCTGCTGGCCGCCCGCGATGAGGGCTACGGCGGTGTCATCACCACCGCCGCGGCGGCCGAGGAGCCGCGCGTCAAGGAACTGCTCGGCATCCCCGAGCACTACGCCGTGGCGGCGCTGGTGCCGCTGGGCAAGCCGGTGCGCCAGCTGACCAGGCTGACCCGCAAACCGGTCCGGGAGATCGCCACCCGGGAGCGCTTCGACGGCGAACCGTTCGAGGTCGACGTCCGGTAACGGTTTGGTCGGCATCCGAACTCGGCGCTTCCGGGCGGGCGGCCGACCGTGAGACCGTGGGAGGGTGACCTGCACGCTGGGCTACGCCACAGCGACCGCCGTCGAACAGGACCTCGACGGTCAGCTCGCGGCGCTCGGCGCCGCCGGCGTGGACCCGCGGCGGGTGTTCACCGACCGGCTCGCCGAATCCGCTGACCGGGCGCGGGCGGGACTGCACGCGATGCTCAGCTACGCCCGCTCCGGCGACACCGTCATCGTCGTCGCGCTGGACCGGCTCGGCCGCACCGGAACCGAGGTGACCCGCACCGTCACCGAACTCACCGACCGCGGCATCCGGCTGCGCACCCTGCGCGAGGGCCTCGACACCGCGACGGCGACCGGGCGGATGGTGGCCGACATCCTCGCGACGCTGGCCCGCCTCGACGCCCAGCCGGCGCACCGGGCGCGGCGCGACGGTTAGGCCTTGGCGGCCTTCGCTCAGGCTGAATTCGCTCAGGCCTTGGCGGCCTTCGCGGCCGCCTTGGCCTGCTTCTTGTACGACCGCACCTTCTCCAGTGAGCCGGGGTCGACGACGTCGGCCACCGACATGTAGGTGCCCGCCTTGCCGTAATCCCCTGCGGCCTTTCGCCACCCCGCCGGGGTCACGCCGTACTGCTTGCCCAGCAGCGCCAGAAAGATCTTGGCCTTCTGCTCCCCGAATCCGGGCAGCGCCTTGAGCCGGCGCAGCACCTCGGCGCCGTCGGGGTCACCGGCGGTCCACAGCCCGGAGGCGTCACCGTCGTAGCGGTCCACGATCAACTGCGCCAGCGCCTGGATCCGCTTGGCCATCGACCCGGGAAACCGGTGAATGGCAGGGGTTTTCGAGCACAGCTCGGCGAACTTCTCCGGGTCGTAGTCGGCGATCTCGTGCACGTCGAACCCGCCGAGGCGGTCGGCGATCTTCTTCGGACCCGCGAACGCGTGCTCCATCGGGTACTGCTGGTCCAGCAGCATCCCGGTCAACAGCGCGAACGGGTTGGCCTCCAGGAGAGCATCGGCTGCGGGATCTTGGACTAGCTGCAGTTTCGCCACTTCGCCAGTTTAGGTGCTCAGCCCGCCGCTGATGAGTTGGCGAGTCAGACCCCTGGAATCTGCCATTCCGAGATACCCGGTACTGTCGGCGCCCTGCCCAACATCGTCGACCACGGGTAACGGGAGGGACTTAGTGCGGCGGACCCTGGTGGCTCTCGCGCTGATCTTGTCGATCACAGGCTGCGGAGGCGGCGACGTCTCGGATGCGAACGGATCAACGACCGCCCCGGCGGCGGCTACCTCAACCACTGTCCGCCCCCCGGCACTGCTTTCGGAGGAAGCACTCGCGGCGGCGCTCCTGGACCTGCAGGACCTACCTCCTGGCTACAGCCAAGAGCCGCCGTCCTCTCAAACGGGCAAGTCGAAGACGTTCTGTGACTACGAGCCGCCTTTCGAGGAGGAGATCCGGGTGAGACGAGACTTCGTCAAAGGCGCCGGGCTGTCCGCCGAGTACCTCAGTGTCGGACTACGTCAGTACGCCGGGGTCGAGCAAGCCAGTGCGGCGTTCGAGGCCCTCACCGATGCGCTCTCATGGTGCACCGGGGAAACCTACGAAGGAAGCAACCTAACCTATGCGCCGATGTCGGCGCCCAAAGTCGGCGCAGGCTCAGTCGGCATCAAGATGACCTCCGATGACGGTCCGGACCTGCTTCAGTTCTTTGCGGTTGTCGGGCCGGTACTCGTCAACACCGGTGGCGGTGGACTGGTAAATGCGAACGTCAACGAGGTGATGCACCTCCTCGAAGCCCAGGTGGACAAGTACGAAACCGCCGTCAGCCCCTGACGCGCCCCCTGGCGCAGCGCCAACGTGGCATCGCGGCTTCGAGCGCCCTCGTGCCGTAACCCGCTGTCGCCGCTCACCGGATTAGGGTTGCCCCATCATGTCCGGTGAGCTCGCGCTGGTGTTGGCGGCGGTTCTGCTGCTTGCCGCGGTGGCGGCCGCGGTCGTCGTGGTGCGGACCCGCCGGGTGGTGGCCACCCCGACCGAACGCGCGGTGCACGCCGCCCTGCACACCGCGTCGCAGGCCGCCCGGGCGCTGCGGCGCGGCCTGGACACCGACTCCGCCCAGACCGCCGCGCCGTTCCTGCGCGGGCTCACCGGCACCGAGGGCATCTCGATGTTCGACGGCGACGGCAAGCTGTTGGCCCGCGATCCGCTCACCGCCGAGATCTGGCCCGACGACGTCGCCGGCGCCTGCGACCGGGCCGCCGCCGAGTCGATCTCCGGGCAGCGCCGGGTGCTCACGCACGCCCGCGCGTCGGCCGTCGTCGCGCAGCCGTTGATCACCGAGGGCGGCGAGGTCGTCGGCGTGCTCGTCGTCGTCACCACCCGCTCTCCCGCCCCCGGGCTGCTCGGCGCCGTCGGCGAGGTGGCCCGCTACGCCGCCAACCAGATCGAGCTGGCCGAGCTCGACGCGTCCCGCGCCCGGCTGGACCGCGCCGAGGTGCTCGCGCTGCGCGCCCAGATCAGCCCGCACTTCATCTACAACGCGCTCAACACGATCGCGTCGTTCGTGCGCACCGACCCGGACCGGGCGCGCGACCTGATCCTGGAGTTCGCCGACTTCACCCGCTACTCGTTCCGCGCCGCCGGCCAGTACACGACGCTGTCCGACGAGCTGCGCAACATCGACCGCTACCTCACCCTGGAGCGCGCCCGGTTCGGCGACGCGCTGAAGGTGCGGTTGCAGGTCGCCCCCGAGGTGCTCAACGTCGTGCTGCCGTTTCTGGCGCTGCAACCGTTGGTGGAGAACGCCGTCCGGCACGGGCTGGCCGGCCGCGGCGGCGGGGAGATCGAGATCATCGCCCGCGACGAGGGATCGGACTGCGTGATCACCGTCGAGGACAACGGCGTCGGCATGGATCCGGAGGCGCTGCGCGCCGGTCCGGGTGACGCGCTGGCGGAGCGCTCCGCCGACGGCGACGGGCATTCCGCGCATGTCGGGTTGACGAATGTCGACCATCGGCTGCGCGCGGCGTTCGGCAACGATTACGGTCTTGTGGTCGAGACAGCGATCGGCGCGGGAACGCGGGTGATCATGCGGGTGCCCAAGTTCCGGTCGGGTGTACGGGCCAGCGGAGGAGCGTACGGGTGAGCGGGTTGACGGTGCTTGCAGTCGACGACGAGGCACCCGCCCTCGACGAGCTTGCGTACCTCCTCGAGCAACACGGCGACATCGGCGACGTGCTGCGCTGCGGCGACGCCACCTCGGCGCTGCGCGAACTCAACCGCAAGCACTTCGACGCGATCTTCCTCGACATCAACATGCCCGGCCTGTCCGGCATCGAGCTGGCCGAGGTGCTGACCAACTTCAACCAGCGGCCCGCCGTGGTGTTCGTGACCGCCCACGACGACAAGGCCGTCGCCGCGTTCGACGTCGGCGCGATCGACTACCTGCTCAAGCCGATCCGCCGGGAGCGGCTCGACGAGGCGGTGCGACGGGTGCTGGCCGCCCGCAGCACCACCACCAGTGGCGGCGGCGAACCCGCACCCGCGGCCACCGGCGACGACGTCATCCCCGCCGAGCTCGGCGGCGTCACCCACCTGGTGCCCCGCGACACCATCAGCTGGGTGGAGGCCGAGGGCGACTACGCCCGGCTGCATTCGGCCTCCGGCGCGCATCTGGTGCGGATTCCGTTGAGCACCCTGGAAACCCGCTGGCGCGACAAGGGGTTCCAGCGGGTGCACCGCTCGTATCTGGTGGCGCTGAAGATGGTCACCGGGCTGCGCACCGCCGACGGGGCCATGCTGGTGCGGCTGCGCGCCAACGGCGCCTCCCCCGCCGTCGAACTGCCCGTGAGCCGCCGCCAGGCCCGCGAGCTGCGCGACCGGGTGGTGCGCGATCCGATGCGCAACCTGAGGCCCGATGACTGACCCCACCCGCCCGCAACGCCAGCGCGTCGTGCTCAGCCAGCGGCGCGGCGCCCGCATGGTCCGCACCCGCGTCGAGGTGCAGGAGCAGACCCAGGTCGGCGACGCGCTGGTGCGG
>Ga0180218_1000137_pt1 | contig 109804 bp, 88 predicted proteins | sample eDN3rd37CKraftBY_FD_151334 | JGI IMG/M metagenome (GOLD analysis project Ga0180218, IMG submission 151334) | Enriched backyard soil microbial communities from Emeryville, California, USA - eDNA 3rd pass 37_C Kraft BY (version 2) (version 2) | ecosystem: Environmental > Terrestrial > Soil >... | reverse complement strand
CCACTTTCGTTGACAGTGTGTGCGGGGGTTTATACTTATCATGTTATGCTTTGTCACGCGCGGCAGGCGCGGACCCCGGAGAGGATCACCCCCATGTACGACAAGTCGGACCCACGCTCGACGCTCGCCACCGCCCAGCAGGACAGCGGCGCCACCGCTACGCCGGCCAGCTACGGCCTCTATTACCAGGACGATCCTGTCGAGGACAACGCCAATGGCCGCGCCTGGTACACGCGCGGTCAGGACCTGCTCGTCAACTATATCGAGGCCACGCCCGGCGCCACCTTCTCACGCTCGGGACAGGTCGACGAATATATGATCGTCCTGCCCGACGAGGACACCCCCTATGAAGCCACCGCCCTGGGCGAGACGATCACCGGCGAGGGCCACCAGCTCCTCATCGTGCCCCCCGGCGACAGCGTGATCCGCCTGCCAAAGGGCGGCCGCGTCGTCCGCCTCTTCTCCACCCAGTCGCCCGACCTCAACGCCAAATGCGCCAATGCCGACACCTATGCGGTGCACGATCCGGCCATTCCCCCCTTCAAGCCCTGGCCCGCGCCGCCCGCCGGCTACAAGCTGCGCGTCTACAACCTCCAGAAGACCCGCGAGCCCGGCAAGATCGGCCCCATCTGGCGCTGCACCACGATCATGCTCAACTTCCCGCCCCCCGGCGGCGGACCCCGCGACATCACCAAAATGTCCCCCCACAGCCATGCCGACTTCGACCAGTGCTCGCTCGTCCTCGCCGGCTCCTTCCGTCACAACATGCGCTGGCCCTGGGGGCTCAACAAAAATGACTGGCGCCCCGACGAGGACCCCGTCGTCGGCACTCCCTCCGCCACCATCATCCCCGCCCGCGTCATCCACTCGTCCGAGAGCCAGAGCCCCCCGCCAGGCGGCAACCGCATGGCCGATATCTTCGCTCCCCCACGACTCGACTTCTCCCTCCAGACAGGCTGGGTCCAAAACGCCGACGAATACCCATTGCCCGATGAGGCGAACGCCGCCGCCTGACGCACCCGCACTACGAACAGGGGAGGAGTTGAGATGGATCTGGAACTGAAGGACAAGGCCGTCCTGATCTGCGGCGGCGCGCGCGGCATCGGACGCGCCTGCGCCGAAGCCTTCGCACGCGAGGGCGCTCGCATCGCGATCTTCGACTGGGATGCCGAGCAGCTCGCCGAGGCGGAAGCCGCGATCCGGGCAATGGGTGTGGAGGTCTTCACCCAGCAGGTCGACGTTTCGAAGGCCGAGGCGGTCGATGCCGCGCACACGCGCGTGATCGAGACGTTCGGCGCGATCGACGTCGGCTTCAACAATGCCGGCATCGGCTCCGCCTTCCGCGCGATCGAGGACACGAGCGAGGAGGATTGGGACCGGGTAATCGCGGTCAACCTGAAGGGCGTCTTCCTGTGCGTGCGCGCGCAGGTGCGGCACATGCGCCAACGCAATCAGGGCGCGATCATCAACACGACATCGAACGTCGCCTTCGTCGGATCGCCCGGCGGCACGCCCTATGTCGCAACCAAGCACGGCATCGTCGGCATCACGCGTTCAGTCGCGCTCGAACTGGCGACGACGGGCGTGCGCATCAATGCCGTCGCGCCGGGGGCGGTGAAGACAACGATCGGCAAAAGGATCGGCACCTTCGTCGATCCCTTCCCCGACGCGATCATCCGCAAGGGCCTGCCGATCGGGCGCTTCGGCGAGCCGTCCGAAATCGCCGACGCGGTGCTGTGGCTGGCCAGCCCCCGGTCGAGCCTCGCGCTTGGCGAGACGCTCGTCGTCGATGGCGGCTTCCTGGCGCAATAGCGGCCATCGAGGAGAGAGAGATGCGAACCGACACCCCCCGCCTGCCGCCGCTGAAGGATGAGGAACTCGATGCCGAGCAGGAGGCGATTATCGCCCCCTTCCGCAAAGTGGGCGCCGATTTTGCCGTCTCCCGCGCGTTCGTCCGTCACCCCGCCGCGCTGAAGGCGTTCCGCGTCTGGGCCACCTATGTGATGATCGATCGCAATCCGCTGCCCGAGCGGGAACGCGAGATCGTCGCGCTGCGCACCGCCTGGCTGGTCAAGGCCGGCTATGTCTGGTCGCGCCACATTCCCTATGGCCGCAAGGCAGGCTTGAGCGAAGCGGAAATGGAAGCGCTCAAGCACCCGATCGCCGACCATGGCTGGAGCGCCCCCGACGCCGCCCTGATCGCCATGGCGGACGCGCTCGTCGCCGATTTCTACGTGCCCGACGATATCTGGGTGGAACTCGCTTCCCATTTCGACGACCGGCAATGCATGGACGCCATCTTCGTCGTCGGCCATTTCGTGATGCTGTCGATGTTCCTGAACACCGCCGGCGTGCCGATCGACCCCGACGTGACACTCGACCCCGATCTGGACCTGCGCGGCTAGGACAAACCAGCCACCACTTATCGTCATTCCGGCGAAAGCCGGAATCCATGGACGGCGGCTCGCTTAACAACGAAGCGAATCGAGCCCATGCGCCCTGACTTTCGTCCGGGTGACGAGGAGGAACATCTCCCGCGATCCTGCCTGTGGCGAACGAGCACAGGCTCCGCTAGATTGTCCCAAATGCGCGAGTCCGCCGCGATCCGCGCTGTAGGGAGGGGGACAGATATGATCCGATGGCTTCTGGCGGCCCTGTTGGCCGCCGCGCCCATGATGGCGGCGGCGCAGACCGGCGCGCGCAGCTTCGACACACGGTTGCAGCACGTCGAGGACGAACTCGCCATCCGGCGCATCCTGATCGATTATGCGGCCTTCCTCGACGGGCGCGATTATGCCAGCTACGCGGCCCTGTTCACCGCCGATGGCGAGTGGGCCAATGGAGCGGGCAGCCACAAGGGCCGCGACGCGATCCGGGCGATGCTGGAAAGCACGCTCGGCCCGGCGGGCGCGCCCAATCGATCGAACTATCATATCATCAGCAATCCGCGGATCGACATTGACGGCGATCGCGCCACCGCCACCTCGCGCTATCTTTTCGTGATGCGCGGCCCGAACGGGCAGCCCGTGCCCTCGCTCGCCGGAATCTATCGCGACGAACTTGTCCGCCAGAATGGCGCCTGGAAGATCAAGCGTCGTGTCGCCGACGACATCATGCCCACGCCCGAGGAATGGAAGAAGATCGTCCCCACGCCGCAGGGTGCGAAATGAGGCGCGCTATGTTGCCGCTCGCGCTGTTGCTCGCGGCCGCGCTGCCGGCGCACGCGACAGCCCAGCCGACACGCCCCGGCCTCTCAGCCGAGCAGCGCCTCCAGCGCGTCGAGGATGAGCTTGCGATACGCCGCCTCCTGATCGACTATGCCTGGACGCAGGATGCGCGGGACTATCCGGCCTATGCCGCGCTGTTCGCGAAGAATGGCGAGTGGATCAACGGCTCGATCGTCCGCAAGGGGCCGGAAGAGATAGAGAAGATGCTTGTCGGCATTTACGGCCCGCCGCCGCCCGGCTTCGTCAACCGCGAGAGCTTCCACATCAGCACCAATATCGAGATTCATGTCGATGGCGATCGCGCCACGGCCACCTCGCGCCACCTGCTGTTCATGCGCGGCCCCGACGGACGCCCTCAGCCCGCCCTCGCCGGCCGCTATGAGGACGAGTTGATCCGCGAGGACGGGAAATGGAAGTTCCTGCGCCGGGTAGATCATCCCATCATGCCCACCGCCGAGGAATGGGGGAAGATGATGCAGGCCCGGAAACCCAAATCATGATCCGCCGCACCGGCACGATCGCGGCGCTTGCCGTTTGTCTGGCGAGCGCGGCCCCCGCCGCCGCGCAGCGCAACGAGGCCGCCGATCGTGCGGCGATTCATGCGCTGCTGGTCGCCTATGGCGCGACGCTCGACGCGCGTGACTTCAATGGCTTCAGCAAGCTGTTCGGAAAGGACGGCGTCTATGTGGCCGGCGGCGGCAAGGCCGCGACAGGTCCCGAGGCGGGCGCGATGATGCGCAAGGTGTTCGCCGCCAACGCGCACGGCTTTCGTCAGCCCAATTTCCATCTTTTCTACAATGAGGTCGTGACCTTCGACGGGCCGGATCGCGCGCATGCGACCTCCATGTCGCTCTACATGGTGCCCGACGACAATAATCGCCCGGTGGCCGCGATGGCGGCGCGCTATGAGGACCAGTTGGTGCGCGAGGACGGCCATTGGCGTTTCGCCCGGCGCACCGTCAAGGCGATTACCAACGGGCCGCCTGCGCCTGCGAAATCAGCGCGTTAGCCTGAACCCCGCATAACCGGCATCCGCCACCTCGGCGCATTTTTCGCGGAAGGCGGCGTGGCCGCCCAGCCACAGCAGGAAACGACGCGGCTTGCCCGGGACGTTCGAGCCGAACTGCCACGAATCGGCCTGTTCGAAGATCGACCCCGCCACCTTCGCCTGCGTATCCTGCCCCCACGCCTCCTCGGCTTCCTCGCTGGGTTCGATCGCCTTGATCCCGTTCCTTTCGAGAAAGGCAATGCAATCGGCGATCCATTCGACATCATGCTCGATCGAGACGGGCACGTTGGTCGATAGTGCCGGATTGCACGGGCCGTTGACGGTCAGCAGGTTGGGAAAGCCCGCGAAGGCGAGGCCAAGATAGGCACGCGGCCCCTCCGCCAGCCGATCGGCGAGGCGAAGGCCGTCACGGCCGCGAATATCCATCGCCCGGAACGATCCGGTGACGGCGTCATAACCAGTCGCAAAGACGATCACGTCGAGCGGATAGTCCACCCCGCCCGCGCAAATGCCCGTCGGCGTGATCTTCGTAATCGGGTTCTTCTTCACGTCCACGACATGGACGTGCGGCAGGTTGAACGTCTCATAATAATGCGTGTCGAGCGCGACGCGCTTCGCGCCGACGGGATAGCCCTTCGGCGCCAGCGTCTCGGCCGTCGCCGGGTCCTTGACTATCTGGCGCACCTTGTCCCGAAAGAAATTGGCGGCGAAGTCGTTCGACTTCATGTTGCTGTAGACGTCCTTGAACACCTGCAGCACACGGACGCCGCCACGCTCCCAAGCCTCCTCGTACAGCCGGCGCGCCTCACCCTCGTCCACCTCGTCGAGATCGAGCGTCGGCGGATCGTAAGGCATGCCGCCCCGCGAGCTTTTCGCCTTGCGCCAGATCGCGGCATAGTCCGCCTTCACCGCCGACACGAAGCCGGGATCAAGCGGATGGTTGCGCGCCGGCATGATATAGGCCGGCGTCCGCTGGAAGACGGTCAGGTCGGCGGCCTGCCGGGCGATGACCGGAATGGCCTGCGTCCCCGTCGATCCGGTGCCGATCACACCGACGCGCTTTCCGCTGAGATCGACGCCCTCCCTCGGCCACCGCCCGGTATGATACCAGTCGCCCCTGAAGTCCCCGAGCCCGGGGATGGTCGGGACATTGGCCGTCGTCAGGCCGCCGATCGCGGTGACGAGATAGCGCGCCTCTGCCGTATCGCCCGCTTCGGTTCGGATCGTCCAGCGGCGAGAGTCCTCGTTATAATGCGCCGCCACGACGCGCGCGTTGAACCGGATGTCCCGCCGCAGATCGAGCCGGTCCGCCACGAAGTTCAGATAGCGTTCGATCTCCGGCTGGCCGGGAAACCGTTCGGACCAGGTCCATTCCTGCAAAAGCTCGTCGGAGAAGGAATAGCAGTAGAAATAGCTTTCGGAATCGCAGCGCGCGCCCGGATAGCGATTCCAGTACCACGCCCCGCCTACGCCCTCGCCTGCTTCAAAAACGCCACAGGTGAGGCCGAGTTCGCGCAGCTTGTGGAGCATATAGAGCCCCGCGAAGCCAGCGCCGACGACGACGGCGTCGAACGTCTCCGTCCTTTTATCCTTGGGAAGCTCCGCCATTTCGCTGCCCGGTTATCAGTGGATTTCCAGATCGGCGAAATCGGGATGAAGCAGAAAGTCCCTCACCTCATAGCCGGTGAACGGAATTTGCGAGGCGGTCCGTCCATGTTTCGTCCACCAATAATTGTGCGCTCGCGGATCGGCCCAGACCTTCTTGGCATTGAGTTCATCGACCAGCCGATTGTAGCGCCAATAGGCGTCCTCCTTCACTTCGATCGACCGCTTCTCGTCGAGGATCAGCCGCTCGATGCACTGCATGGCATAGACCATGGTCATTTCGTGGAACTGGGCGACGGGCAGGCCGCCATTCGTATTCGGTCCATAAAGCGCCCACAGGTTCGGGAAGCCCGGCATCATGCAGCCCAGATAAGCCCGTGCGCCATCTTCCGCCCACAACTGCTCGATCGTCTTGCCGTCCCGGCCGGTGATCGTCATCGGATACAGGAAATCATTAGCGCGGAATCCGGTCGCGTAGATAATCACGTCGACATCGTGCTGGCTGCCGTCTCCCGCCTCGATGCCGGTGCGATTGATCCGCCGGATGCCATCCGTCACCAGCGTGACATTGTCGCTCTGAAGTGCGTCCAATATGCAATATTCAGGATCGACGACAACCGGCCGCGCGGACCAGGCGGGATGGTTCGGCGTCATGATCGCGACGAGATTGGGGTCCTTGAGCTTGCTCTTCAGGAAGTCGATGCTCCGGTCGCGCGCCGCCTTGTTCGCTTCGCTTACCGAATAGGGATCGTCGAAGTCGGGATCGATATCGAACATTTTGGCGAGATCGGGCCCGGACCCATAGAAACTCTTGAAACGCATGAAGTTCGTATGGAACGGCAGATTCCGGTCCAGCCACAGAAGTTGTGGCGGAGACGGCGACAGATAGCCGGGCACCGGGAAGAGCCATTGCGGCGTGCGCTGGAACACGGTGATATGACCCGCCTCGCGTGCCAGTTCGGGGATCAACTGATAGCCGGTGCACCCGGTGCCGATCACCGCGATGCGCTTCCCCTTGAGGTCCACGCACTCGGGCCAGCGGGCGGTGTGCCATGATTGCCCCTCGAACGCCGCCATGCCCTCGATCTCGGGCATATTCGGCCGATTGAGGAAGCCGACGCCGGTGATAACCGCGTGCGAGCGCAGTGTACGTTCGCCCTCTGGGCCATCGACGCGGATGTCCCACATCGCCGCCTCGTCGTCCCAGACGAGCGAACGCACCTCGGTATTGAAAATGATATCGCCCCGCAGATCGAATTCGTCGGCGACCCAGTCATAATATTTCTGGTTCTCGACGTGCGTGCCGTAAAGATAGGGACAGGGGAAATCGACACCGAACAGGTTCGTATAGGACCGGCTTGGCGTATCGACGCGGGCGCCCGGATAGCGGTTTTCGTACCAGGTGCCGCCCACCCCCGAATTTTTCTCGATTACCTGATAATGGATGCCGGCCCGTTTGAGCTGCACGGCGGCGTTGAGCCCGCCCATGCCCGCACCTATAACCGATACGGTAAAATTCTCAAGCTTCTTGGGATCGGGCTCCGCCTGCCATTCGAGCGATCGCGCCCATGGTTCGAGCGCGCTCTCCTCGATCATGAGGTCGAGCGCTTCCTTCTTGATGGGATGGCCGACCACCATGCTCATGCTCTCGGGCAGCCGTTCCCACGGCCCATAGCCGATCCGGCCGGCGCCGGCATCGCGATAGCCCTTCAGGAAATCGACGGCGTTGCGCCGCAGCATCGCGACGTCGGCCGGGCTTGCGGGTTCGGCCGTTTCCACGCGGCCCATCCGCACCGTCTTCAGCTTCATCGCCTTGATCTCGGGATCGCCGGTGAGCTGATAGAGCAGGCCGCGCAGGACCATCGGGTCCGCATATTCAATCGCGTCTTCAATCGCCTCGTCGCTCGCTTCAAGCAACTCGGGCCGCTCGGGCGCGTCAATCGTCGCCATCCTCAACCTTCCTGTTTTTACGCAATCCACTTAACGTGATAATTAGTTTCGGACAAGGCGATTCCTGCCGGACCACCTCCGCCATCCTCGGGAGACGGACCGCCCGGCCCCATGCCGCCGGGCGGATTTCAACGCCTTTTGCGGATTGTCTATCGGCGGTGGTTCGGGTCCCACTCCGGCATTGGGCCGATCACTTTTTCCAGATCCTCGGTGATGCGCCCGGCCACCATGACGATGAAGAGCCGGCAGTGCGAATCGCTGCGGTTCACCCAGGCGTGATTCGTGGCGCGCTGGACGATGGTGTCGCCCTTGCGCAGCACCACCTCATGCTCGTCATCGTCGAGCAGCATCACCACTTCGCCTTCCAGCACATGCAGATAATCGACCGAATTGGTGCGATGCATGAAGGGTTCGGCGCCGGGCTTGGTCGGCGGAAGATCGGTCACACGCACGCGTATGCCATGCTCGGGAATGCCGAAATGGACCGGTCCCGCGGTCGGGTCCGCCTCCGTCGCATCGATCGGCACAGGCACCGTGTCGCTCTCCCAGATATCCTGCACGCCCCAGCCTCCCGCGGCGAGGTCGCCATGGAAAGTACAGGGCCCGTCGATCAGCACGACCGATCGGCCATCCTTGTCATGGCCGGTAACGACGCGACGAAGATTGGGATATTGCTCGATATTCGCTGGCATCATGCCCTCCTCATTGGCGCGGCGGGAAATTTGATGACCGGCATCGCCTTCCCCCTTGCTCGTTCATGACCGCATTATTATTAACGTGTGAAGTTTTACACACAGCCACCGCCCAAGCACAACCCGAATCTGGGGAAGGAAGGGCGCAAAAACGGGCGGAAAGGAAAGAATGAGCGTGTCAGGAATGCGCCGTCGGGCGTCGAGCGACTGCCGTTTCCGGTTGGCGTCGCAATGAAGGCGTTCGACTATATCGTGATAGGCTCCGGGTCCGCCGGATCGATCGTCGCCACGCGATTGAGCGAGGATGCGGATGTTTCCGTCCTGCTGATCGAGGCGGGGCGGCGCGACAATCATCCCTTCATGGCCATGCCGATCGCCTTCCCGAAGGTGGCAACCAACCGCGCCTTCATCTGGCCGTTCGAAACCGAGCCGGAGCCGGGCCTGAACGATCGGACGCTGCCGATCTGGCGCGGCCGGACGCTGGGCGGCTGCTCCTCGATCAACGCGATGATCAACGTGCGCGGCAGTCGCTACGATTATGACATGTGGCGGCAGAAGGGCCTCGAAGGCTGGGGTTATCGCGACGTGTTGCCCTATTTCAAGAAACTGGAAAGGAGTTGGCGCGGCCCCGGCCCGTATCACGGCGGCGAAGGCCCGATCGGCAGCGTCCCCGTCGATCTGCCCGAAGCCTTCTTTCCTTATCTGGAGCGCGCCGCCGCCAATGCCGGTCTGCCCGTCTGTCTCGATCACCACGGCATCGGCCAGGAAGGGATCAGCCGCCTTGAAGTGACCACCAACGGCGGCCGCCGGGCGAGCACCGCGCGCGCCTATCTCCATCCCGCGATGAAGACGCGGCCGAACCTCACGGTGCTCACCAAGGCACAGACGACGCGGATACTTTTCGAAGGCAAGCGTGCGATCGGCGTGGAATATCTGCGTGACGGCAAGGTCGAGCGTGTGCACGCTGATCGGGAAATCGTCCTGTCGGGCGGCCCCTACAGCTCGCCGCACCTGCTGATGCTCTCGGGCATCGGCCCCGCCGACCATCTGCGCTCGGTCGGAATCGATGTCGTCCAGGATCTCAAGGGGGTTGGCGAGAACCTTCAGGAACATCCCAACCTGCTCAACATCTATCGTGCCAATGGGAAGCTTGGCCTGACGCGGCACCTGCGGCTCGATCGGGCGACGATGGCGGTGATGCGCTGGGCGCTGTTCGGCACGGGGCCCTTTGCCATGGCGGGCACGTCGGCCAACATCTTCCTGCGCACGCGGCCCGATCTGGAGCGCCCCGACGTCCAGATCATCACCATGCCCGTGCACCAGCATGCCGAGCTCTGGTTTCCCGGCCTCACCAAGCCGCCCGTCTATGCCTTCACCGCGCGCGTCGGCATCCTGCACGCCCAGTCGCGCGGCTGGGTGAAGCTGCGCTCCGCCAATCCGCTCGATTATCCGCGAATACGTTTCAACATGTTCACCGCGCCCACCGACATGGAGAGGATGGTCAAGGCGGTGCGACTGAGCCGGAACATTTTCGATCAGGCACCGATTCGCGATCTGGTCGCCGAGGAGTTGCTGCCGGGCAAAGCCTTGCAGACCGACGAGGAACTGACGCAGGCCATCCGCGAACAGGCGGAGCATCGCCACCATGCGGTCGGCACCTGCCGGATGGGCACCGACGATTTTGCGGTGGTCGACGCGAAACTGCGCGTGATCGGCGTCGAGAATCTGCGCGTGGCCGATGCCTCTGTGATGCCCGACGATCCCTCCGGCAATACCAATGTGCCGACGATGATGATCGGCGAAAAGGCCGCCGATCTCGTCAAAGGCCGGACATTGGAACCCGAAGACGTATCCTGACCGGCCATCGTCGGCCACTTTCGTTGACAGTGTGTGCGGGGGTTTATACTTATCATGTTATGCTTTGTCACGCGCGGCAGGCGCGGACCCCGGAGAGGATCACCCCCATGTACGACAAGTCGGACCCACGCTCGACGCTCGCCACCGCCCAGCAGGACAGCGGCGCCACCGCTACGCCGGCCAGCTACGGCCTCTATTACCAGGACGATCCTGTCGAGGACAACGCCAATGGCCGCGCCTGGTACACGCGCGGTCAGGACCTGCTCGTCAACTATATCGAGGCCACGCCCGGCGCCACCTTCTCACGCTCGGGACAGGTCGACGAATATATGATCGTCCTGCCCGACGAGGACACCCCCTATGAAGCCACCGCCCTGGGCGAGACGATCACCGGCGAGGGCCACCAGCTCCTCATCGTGCCCCCCGGCGACAGCGTGATCCGCCTGCCAAAGGGCGGCCGCGTCGTCCGCCTCTTCTCCACCCAGTCGCCCGACCTCAACGCCAAATGCGCCAATGCCGACACCTATGCGGTGCACGATCCGGCCATTCCCCCCTTCAAGCCCTGGCCCGCGCCGCCCGCCGGCTACAAGCTGCGCGTCTACAACCTCCAGAAGACCCGCGAGCCCGGCAAGATCGGCCCCATCTGGCGCTGCACCACGATCATGCTCAACTTCCCGCCCCCCGGCGGCGGACCCCGCGACATCACCAAAATGTCCCCCCACAGCCATGCCGACTTCGACCAGTGCTCGCTCGTCCTCGCCGGCTCCTTCCGTCACAACATGCGCTGGCCCTGGGGGCTCAACAAAAATGACTGGCGCCCCGACGAGGACCCCGTCGTCGGCACTCCCTCCGCCACCATCATCCCCGCCCGCGTCATCCACTCGTCCGAGAGCCAGAGCCCCCCGCCAGGCGGCAACCGCATGGCCGATATCTTCGCTCCCCCACGACTCGACTTCTCCCTCCAGACAGGCTGGGTCCAAAACGCCGACGAATACCCATTGCCCGATGAGGTAAACCTCTGACACGGTAAGGCGGGGGGCACCCCTCGGTCGAACCTCGCTTCATTCACGGCATTCGAAAGGTACGCCAGGCCATGACGACTTCCACGCAACGTCCCGATCCGCGCGAATTCCGCAAGCGGCTGATCAATCGCGAGCCGCTGATCGGCACGTTCATGAAGTTCCCCGGGCCGCACGCGACCGAGATATTGGGTTCGATCGGCTATGATTTCGTCATGCTCGACGAGGAGCATGCGCCGTGGACGCGCGACCAGCTTGGCATGGGCCTGCTCGCGGCGCGCGCGTTCGGCACCGCAGGCTTCGTGCGGATTTCCCGGCCCGATGCCGCCAGTATCCTGTCGATGCTCGACGACGGCGCGATCGGCGTCATGGTTCCCCACGTCACCTCAGCGGAAAAAGCGCGCGATATCGCTTCCTGGGCCCGTTATCGTGGCGGACAGCGCGGATCGGGCGTCGGCCGGGGCGGCAATCATGGCGGACGGACGATCGACGAGCATTATGACCTTTCGGATGCCACCACCACGGTGATCGCGATGATTGAGGATCGCGAGGCGATCGACAGGATCGACGAGATTACGGCGGTGGAGGGGATCGACGCCTTTTTCCTCGGGCGTGGCGATCTCGGCCTGTCACTGAGCAACGCGACCGGCACGGCGCCGACGGTGAACGAAGCCGTCAAGATCATCGCCGAGTCGGTGCTCAGGAACGGCAAGGCCCTGTGCGCCGTGACGCCCAATCTGGCGTCCGACGATGCGAAGGCGATGGCCGATCTCGGCGTAACCGGCCTGATGGTGGGCAGCGATCATGGATTCATGCGATCCAACGCCGTCGCGCAGCTTGCCCATTTCGAGAAGCTGATGAAAAGCGGCGCGCGCTGAACAACGGACGCGACACGGCAAACCGGCAGGGAGTTGGATCATGGACTATCGCTATCTGGGCCGCAGCGCCCTGCAGGTTTCGCCGCTTTGCCTCGGCACGATGATGTTCGGCGGCGCGACCGACGAGGCGACGTCGCGGCGCATCGTCGACAAGGCCCGCGATCAGGGCGTCAACTTCATCGACACCGCCGACGGCTATAATGAAGGCAGGTCGGAAGAAGTGGTCGGCCGCGCGATCAAGGCGCATCGCCATCATTGGGTGCTCGCCACCAAGTTCGGCCATCGCATGGGCACCGGCCCCAATGAAGGAGGCCAGTCGCGCAAATGGATCTTCCAGGATGTCGAGAACAGCCTGCGCAAGCTCGGCACCGATTATATCGACCTGCTTTACTTCCATAAGGCGGATATACAGGCGCCGTTCGAGGAAGGGCTGCGCGCGATCGAGGACCTGATGACGCAGGGCAAGCTGCGTTATTATGGCGTCTCCAACTTCAAGGGCTGGCGGATCGCCGAAATCTGCCGCGCCGCCGATGCGATCGGCATGGATCGGCCGGTGGCGAGCCAACCGCTCTACAACATGGTCGATCGCCTCTGCGAGGTGGAGCAGCTTCCGGCCGCCGGCCATTACGGCCTTGGCGTCGTGCCCTACAGCCCGCTCGCACGCGGGGTGCTGACCGGCAAATATGCCAAGGACGCCCCGCCCCCCGAAGGATCGCGCCTTGCTCGTGGCGACGCGCGCATCCAGCAGACCGAATGGCGGTCCGAGTCGGTGGACATCGCCCGCGCGATCGGCGAGCACGCCGCCGCGCGCGGCATGAACACCGTCACCTTCGCGCTCGCCTGGGTGCTCAGGAACCGTTTCGTCAGCGCGGCGATCGCGGGGCCGCGCACCGAGGAACAGTGGGACGGCTATCTGCCCGCACTCGAAGCGCAGCTAGGGCCGGAAGACGAAGCCTTCATCGACAGTCTCGTGCCACCGGGCCACGCCTCGACACCGGGTTACACCGATCCGGCCTATCCGATCGAAGGCCGCCAGGTGCGCTGATCGGGCGCGGGCACACCCGACTTAACCTTCACCTTCTTCGTCACTGGTGTGTCGGAACACACGCGGATCGGTGACAATCCCGCAGGAGAGATCGCGGAAGCGTCCTCCCTGTCACCCCGGCGAAAGCCGGGGTCCATGGATGCAGTTCACTTCATTGTTGATCGACCCGCCACCCATCGCTTCCGGCTTCCGCCGGAAGGACGGGAAGAGCCCGGCTCATTCCTCCATACCCAGCAGACGAAGCGGGTTCAGCGAGATCATCTTGCGGATATCCTCGTCCGAATAGCCGAGCCCAAGGCAGACCTTGATGACATTGCGGAAGCCCACCACGGGATGCTCGTTCCCGCGCTGGCCAAGGTCGGAGGCGAGGATCGTCCGATCGACCGTGCCCGCCTTGATCAGTTCGTCCAGATCCTCTGGCGGCAGCGGGTCGCGCTTGCTGACCTTCACGAACATGCACAGCGAATGTTCGATATAGGCGCCCATCGCGACAAGCGCGCGGATGTCATCATGCGTCGCGCCCAGAATGAAACTGGGATGATTGACCAGCAACCGCTTCACGCCGCGCTTCTTCGCTTCCTCGAAGACCTTGAATATCTCCGAAACATGAAGATGCCCGCCCGACAGGATGATGTCATGTTCGGCGATCATGTCGAGGATCACCTTCACCTCGTCCTTGACCTCGCCCTTGTCGTCGATCGGCGTCAGCGGATCGAACGGGATCATCTTCTTGATCGTGTGCGGAAAGCCCGCCTTGATGCCGAAGGGCGAGTCGATATGGTTCTTCGACGAGAAGGTCGGCATCCACACCAGCTTGGCGCCGAGCGCGATGCCGTGATCGACCGCATGCCTGTTGAACCCGCCCACTGAATTGTTGAGCGGCACGCCTGAAAAGAGCGCGACGTTGAGATGCCCGTGCGTCTCGTTCAGCAAGGCGGTGATCGGCGTCGCCGAATAATAATGATCCTTGATCAGCATCGCGCGGAAGCCCGCGTCCGACGCCTCCTGCAATGCCTCCAGATGGTTGAGGTCGCGCGCCATCACCGACGGGCCGGAATGGCAATGCAGGTCCACCGCGCCGACAAGCAGGCGCGAGACATGCGACTCCAGCGCCTCGTCGGCGGTTTCGGTTTCGAAGGTCGTAGCCATATGATCTCCCAGTCTGAGGATGGCGCGAAGCCGCGCTTATTCTCCTTCCTCGATCCGCTGGCGGCAGGCGCGGCCGTAAGGCGCGATTGCCATCCAGATGAGGAACGCATCAATCGGGCCGAGCAGGAGCCGGAAGCCGACCAGAACGTAGCGCAGCGCGGCTTCCGAATGCGCGACGAAGTCCGTCAGCAGCGCGATCAGCAAGGGCCCCACCGCCCCCCCGACGGCGGCGATCGTGAACAGATAGAGCGCGTTGATCTGCGCCCGCATCTCGTTGGGCGTCGAAAGTTGCAGCGACGCATTATAAGCCGGCCCGCCCATCCCGGCGAGCACCATGCCGATCGCGGTCAGCCCCAGCGCCAGCCATGGGCTCGGCATCAGCGGCGCGGCCGCGACGAACGGCAGCGAAAGGACCTGCGCCAGGAACAGGACGCGCAGATTGGCGTCGTCGCGACGCTCGCCCAGCCACTCGGCGAACCGTGCCCCGATGAACAGGCCCGCCAGCGCACTCGCCAAATTCACGGTGCCGAGCAGCGGGCCGGCGACGGCGGGCCCCCAGCCATAGGTACGCTCGTAGAAGGCCGGTCCCCAGGCGGCGAGGCCGAAGCCCTGCATCGACATGACGAGCACGCCGAGCAGCAGTGGCAGGTGCATCCGGCGATTGTCGCGCAGGAAGCCGAATACCTCGCGCAGCGGGTAGCCGCCCGGCTTGCGCCCGCCCTTGCGGCGCGGCTCGGGAACGGTGAGCATGATGAGCGCCGCCACCGCCAGCCCCGGAATGCCGAGGATCATGAAAACCAGATGCCAGTTATGGATCGTGCCGACGCCCGGCAGGTGGATCGGCGGCACATCGGCGAGGAGGCCGAGCAGCAGCCCGCCGAACACCAGCGACAGCGCCATGCCCCCCATCACGCCCGAATTGTAGATCGCGAAGGCACGCGGCAGACGCTCGCGCGGGACGACGTCCGCAATCATTGACAAGGTGGCGGGGCTGCTGCCGGACTCCGCGCCTCCCATGACGGCGCGGGCGAAGAAGAAGCCCCAGAAGCTTTGCGCGAGGCCGCACAGCGCGGTGCCGACGCTCCACACAGAAAGGCTTGCCGCGACGACCTTCTTGCGGACGCCGCGATCGGCGATGCGCGAAATCGGCGGCCCCACCACGGCATAGAAGAAGGTGAAGGCGAAACCGATCAGCAGGCTCACCTGCGTATCGGACAGGCCGAGATCGCGTTTCATCGGCTGGACGACGAGCGAGATCACGCCTCGGTCGATCTGCCCCAGCATCGCGACGAGCGACAGCATGAAGACCGTGTACCAGCCGGTGAGGCCCACCACCGGCGGCGTCGCGGCGGGCTGCTTGTCCGACAGCTCGGCAAACTCGCCCGGCGCCTCGATCGCGGCGCTGCCATTGCTTCCGATCACGCTCTCTCTCCTCTCCCCGGCGTCTTCCGCGCCATATATTTTGCGTGATGTCGTGCATTCTCGGCACGCATTCTGGGCAGGCCGTAAAATGTAACATGATAAGTATATGGCCGCCCCGGGCGTGTCAACGTGCTATGCGTCGGGCGGGGCGGCGTTCAGCCGAGCAGGGCGGCGCGCGCAAAGGCGAGCAGATGAGTGAGCGAGTCGAGCGGCTCTTCACCGCCGGCGGATACCGGCGTCCGCTTGCGCGGCGGCGGGCCGAGCGCCGCGCCCGAGATGAACCGCAAGCGCGCGCGAAATTCGTTGCGGGCGAGATGGGACACGTGCGGCCGCAGCACCTCGCCGACCCGGATGCTGGTCGCCACCATCGTCTTCAGCAGATGATCGCTGAGCGCGGGATCGCCATGCGCCGCAATCTCGTCGAGCACGATCAACGCACGGCCGTTCGGCGTGAAGGCCGCCGGGTGCATCAGCGGCCGCAACCAGATATCGAGCAGCGTGTCGAAATCGCCCGCGACGGCGCCATCGCCCGGCCCGAGCCTTTCCCATGCGGCGATCATCGGCTCGAGGTTCAGCCGGCACAGTTCGGCGAGCAGCCCCGCCATGCTGCCGAAATGATAGGTGATGAGCGCGGAATTGAGGCCGGAGACGGCGCCGATCCGCCGCACGGTAAGGGCATGGACGCCTTGCTCGATCAGGATCGACTCGGCGGCCTTCAGCAGGCGCGTCCTCGTCTCCTCGCTCATGCGCGCCCGTGCGCTTCGGCGACGATTCCCATGTCGGCGTCGGGCAGCGCGAGATCGGATCGGGCGAAGATACGAACCGCGTCGAAATCGCCGGCGCGTATCTTCTTCACCCAATCGGGATCGGCGATCAGGCTGCGGCCGATCGAGACGAGATCGAACTCCTGGCCGGCGAAGCGCCGCGTCAGTTCGCGGACGCCGGCCTCGACCTGGCCGCTCACCTCTTCGCCGAACAGGCTTTCCATCACGTCGGCGCTCAACCCGACGCTGCCCACCGTGATCGCGGGAAGGCCGCTCAGCTTGCGCGCCCAGCCGGCGAGATTGAGGTCCGACCCCGGCCACTCGGCTTCCCAGAAGCGCCGGGTGGACGCGTGCAGCACGGTGGCGCCCGCCGCGCGCAACGCCGCCAGCATTATCCCCAGTTCGGCGGTGTCCTGCGCGATGCGCGCGCCGAAATCGGCTTCCTTCCACTGCGAGAAGCGGAAGGAGATTACGAAATCGGGGCCGCACGCCGCGCGAATGCCCGCGACGATCTCCGCCGGCAGCCGCACGCGATCGCGCATCTCGTCGCCGCCATAGCCATCGTCGCGCCGGTTGGTGACGGCCCAGAGGAACTGGTCGAGCAGATAGCCGTGTGCGCCATGCACCTCCACCCCGTCGGCGCCCGCCTCCTGCGCCAGACGGGCGCTGCGGACGAAGGCGTCACGGATCGCGCCCAGTTCCTCGATGGTCGCCGCGCGGCCGTTGGCGCGCGCGCCGTGCGCAAGACCCGACGGGCTGAGCGTCGGGTAGCGGGCCCAGGGTCCATCGCCCCCTTCTTTCCGGATCGCGCCTTCGTGCCAGAGTTGCAGCAGCATATGCCCGCCCGCCTCCTTGACCGCCGACACGCAGGATCGCCAGGCGGCGAGCGTGTCGGGTATCAGGCGGGCGAACATCTCGGTCTGGGTAGCGGAAGGATGATCGACCGCCACCGACTCGCTGATGACGAGGCCGACACCCCCCTCCACCCTGCGCCGATAATATGCGACCAGCCGGGCCGACGGCGCGCCGTCGACGCACCAGCCGCGCTGCATGCCCGGCAGCACGAAACGATTGGGCAAGGTGATGCCGCCGAGCGTCAGCGGCGCGAACAATGGACCGACATCAACTCCCGTCATCTCACCCCCGGATGGTTCAATCGAAGAAAGCGACCGATCGTATCTCGATGCTTTCCCTTATCCGGGCATCGGGCAGGCTGTCGTCAAAAAAGGCAGTATGGGGGCAACGCCAGGTGACGCTGTGATCGCTGTCGTAGAATTTGAACAACAGCACCTCATCCTCGTGCATGTTCGAAAAATACCACCAGCGATGATTGGGCCGATACCGGAATACCGAAGCGGCAACCAGTTCGTCCTCGCCCGGAATTGGTGCCACCATATCTTCTTCGGAGGGCATTACGTCTACGATGTGCAGCGGATTGCGTACTCCCTCCTCCTCGGCCAGCGTGCGCCCGTCGCAGAGCGCGAGGGGACAATCCTGCGGTGGCGGCGAGAAGGTGCGCCACAGCGACGTGGCGATGAAGCGCGAATAGCCCGGCCCGTCGGGGAAGGCGCGGCGATAGATCTGCTCCGCGGTGCGCGGGGCCGTCTGCGGCGAATAGTCGACATGCGCCTCCCCCGCCGGCGGCTGAATGCCGCCCTGATGTTCATAGCCTTCCACCTTGCCGACGCGGTGCGAAAGATCGGCCGAGGTGCGGATCATCCAGCCCTGCGGCACGACATGATCGGCCCCCGTCAACCGCTGCACGACGCTTGCGGCCTCGGCCGGATAGAGCCGGGTCACCGCCTCCTTGTCATGGAAATCGGCGACGGCGGACCGGTGATTGGCCAGCATGAATCCCTGCACGTCGAGCGAGAAATGCGGCTCGATCCCCCGGCCGTCGCGGATCAGGACATCGCGATCCTCATAGCGGCCGGTGCTATGCTCGACGCCCGCCGACACGAACCGCCGGGTGACGAAGGAGCCTTCCGCCAGATACCGTATCCGCGCCGGCGCCGTTCGCACGCCTTCTTCCGTCCCGATCCGCTCGCTCATCCAACTCTCCGACGTTCCAACGGGCCGTGCCACGGCCGGCTCCGCTCCTTCTGTTAAGCATGTGAGTAACACCCAGCAAGCAAATTTATGCAAATGCTTAAATCGAGCTTATGGCCGATGGGGAAGCGAACCAGTTGCCGTGGAAACCGGGCGGAACGCGGTGCGGAATGTGGATGCTTGCGACAGGCGCGTCCTCGAATGCCATCGCGTCGAGGATGACAAGATCGGTCGTCTCCGTCTTCTGATCGACGACCAGACCCATCAGCCACCCCTCCCCCTCGGCGCTGTCCACGCCCGCCGGCACGAACACGAACTCGCCCGGATGCCGGCCGGGTCCGAAGCCATGCACCTGGCGGGTGCCCTGCTCCAGATCGTGCCGATAGAGCGCGGTCGCACCGACGAAACGGTCCTCGGCCTCGGTCGGTAGCGCCATCGTATAGGCATAGCGATAGGGCTGACCGAACCGCCGCTCGTCGATGCGCGGAAATTCCTGCGGGGCCGGATCGATCGCGCGGATCGCGACGGTGCGCGTCACCGGATCGACCGTCCAGCGCTCCAGCCCGCGCGACCGCGCGTCGGGCCCGCCGCGATCACCCACGAACATCGTGTCATAGGCGCACAGGTCAAGCGCCAGGCGGCCATCGGGCAGATCATGGGCATTGGCGACGTGGAAGGCGAAGGCCTGCTCCATCGCGCACCACAGAATGTCGCCCTCTCCGCCACCGCGCGGCATCAGGCCGATCCGGGCAGGATGATCGCTGTTCCAGCGATAGGGGAAGGGGTGTCCGGCGATCAACGTCTTCATCGAGAAGGTGACTGGCAGATCGAGGATAACGACATAGCGCGCGGTGATCGCGCAATCGTGGATCATCGGGCCCTGCCGCACCGCGATCGGCTGTTCGCGCACCACCTTCCCTTGCGGATCGAGGACGAGGTGGCGGATCGTGCCCGGATCGGTGGCCTCGTAGCAGATGGCATGCTGCTCGCCGGTCAGCGGATCGCGATGCGGATGTGCGGTGAAGGAGCCCTTCAGCGTCCCGTCGAACGGATTGTAGCTCTGGGCGTCGAGCGTTTCGGACAGTTCGACCGGGAAACTCCCCGCCTCGACCAGCGCGAAACTGCGTCCGGCGACATCGACGACATTGGTATTGACCGTATCGAAACTGCCGTGGCGCGGACCCGGTGTCGGCGGCGTGCCCAGCGCTTGGGCCACCGCGTTCGATCGGATCCAGCGGTTGCGATAGCCCAGCGCGCGCCCGTTCTCGATCGCAAGACTGTGCACCATGCCGTCGCCGACGAACCAGTGATAGGAGGCGGGATCGGCGTCCAGCGGATTCGGGCCGATCCGCATGTAACGGCCATTCAGCGCGGCAGGAATCGTGCCCGTCACCGCGAGTTCGGCGAGCGTCAGTTCCCGCTCCATCGGTGCGTGGATACCGGTGAGGAACGGGTGCGGATCGGCGGGTTGCGGCAGGCGCGCGCGGTTGAACGCGGCAACCGCCTCGATGCCCTTCGTGACGCCCGCCCGAATAAGGGTTTCGACTCGGCTTCCCATGACGACCTCCAATGTTTACACCGTTATCATAGACCCAATGGTAACAGTGTCAACATGGACAAGAGAAGCTATCATCATGGTGATTTGCGCGCGGCCCTGATCGAGGCCGGGCTCAGCCTGCTCGCCAGCCGCGATGCCGACGATCTCTCGTTGCGCGAGGTGGCGCGGACGGTGGGGGTGAGCGCGACGGCCGTGTATCGCCACTTCCCCGACAAGAGCGCCCTGATGACCGCGCTCGCGCGCGAAGGGCTCGATCGGCTCGCGCGGGAGCAGCATGCCGCGTCGTCCGAAGCCGGGGGCGGCCCCGCCGGTTTCGCGGCGACGGGGCGGGCCTATGTCCGTTTCGCGCTCGCCAATCCCGCGCTGTTCCGCCTCATCTTCGCCTCGCCCGTGTTGCAGACGACCGACGAACGCGAGCACGCGAGCCAATCCGAGGCGTTCCGATTCCTGCAGGCGAACGCCGCGGCGGCGGTCGACGATCGCTCTAGGACGGGCGCAACCGGCATCGTCGCGGTGCGCGCCTGGGCGATGGTCCATGGCCTCGCCATGCTGATGCTCGACGGCCAGCTTCCGGCGGACGACGAGCTGATCGATCAGGTGATCGGCGCGGCTGGCTGAACAGGCCATTCCAGACAAAGTCATGTAGAGCAATGGCGCGAAATCACCTGAAGCGCCATTTTTAGCCGATATCTGGCCCGCATGTCGCTATGTTCAAGGCGAGACATATCGGGCAGATGTAACGTATAGCAAGGTACGCAGTGATTCGAGAGCGCGTCGACCGCGCCAAAGTGATGGGAGAAGCAGCATGCCGTTGGTCAATATGAAGCCGGTGCTCCGCGAGGCGATGGAGCAGGGATATGCGGTCGCTGCCTTCAATCTCGTCGATTACGGCACCACCAAGGCGATGGTCAAAGCCGCCGAGGAACTGAGCGCCCCGGTGATCGTCCAGGTGTCGACCAAGACGATCAAGTTCTACAGCCATGAGGAAGTCTATAGCTGGGTGCATACGGTGGCGGCCAGGTCGCCGGTGCCGGTCGTACTCCATCTCGACCATTGCAAGGATCTCGACGTCATCCGCAAATGCGTCGAAACGGGCTGGACCTCAGTGATGATCGACGCGTCCGACCAGCCGTTCGAAAAGAATCTCGAACTGTCACGCCAGGTGGTCGAGATCGCGGCGGCGAAGGGCATCGGCGTCGAGGCCGAGATCGGCCAGATTCTCGGCGTCGAGGACGATATGGTCGTCGAGGCGCACCAATCGCATCTCGCCGACCCGGCCGAGGCCGAGCGCTTCTGCCGCGAGCTCGATCTTTCGGCCTTCGCCGCCGCCGTCGGCACCGCGCACGGCTATTATAAGGGCGAGCCCGATGTCGCCTTCGATCTCATCAAGGAAATCAACGGCCGCACCAGGACACCGATGGCGCTCCACGGCGGCACCGGCCTCGATGAAGAGACGATCCGGCGCTGCATCTCGCTCGGCTGCGCGAAGGTCAATATCTCGACCAACCTGAAGCATGTGTTCGTCGAGAGCTTCGTCGGCTATCATCAGGAAAACCCCGACGATTATGAGCCGCTGCGTCTCATCAAGGCGCAATATGACGCGTGCAAGGACCTGTTCAAATCAAAGATCGCTGAATTTGGCGGCAGCAATCGCGCCGCCGAGCTGCTCGCCAAGGCCGCCTGAGGGTTGTCGCGATCATGAAAGCGATAATCTTCGACTGCGACGGCGTCCTCGTCGATACCGAACGCGACGGCCACCGCGTCGCCTTCAACCGCGCGTTCAAGGCGCTGGGCATCGCTGCCGAATGGGACGTGCCCACCTATGCCGGGCTGCTGCTGGTTGCGGGCGGCAAGGAACGCATGCGCCATTATTTCGATCGGCATGGCTGGCCCGAAGGCCGACGGGAGTCGCATGACGAGTTGATCGCCGCGCTGCACAGGACGAAGACCGATCTTTTCATGGAGATCATCGCCGGCGGCCAGCTTCCGCTTCGTCCCGGCATCGCCCGGATCGTGGACGAGGCGATCGCGGCCGGCGTCCGGCTGGGCGTTTGCACCACGTCCAATCCGAAGGCGATCGACGGCGTGCTCGACCTGCTGGGCCCCGAGCGCAAGGCCCGTTTCGAGTTCGTGCATGCCGGCGATATCGTGCACCGCAAGAAACCCGATCCCGAAATCTACGAGCTTGCCAAGCAATCGCTCCGATTGCCGACGGCCGAGTGCATCGTGATCGAGGACAGCCGCAACGGGCTGCTCGCCGCGACCGGCGCGGGCCTGCCCTGCCTCATCACGACGAGCACCTACACCACCGGCGAGGATTTCAGCGAAGCCGTGGACGTGGTGCCCGAACTCGGCGACGCGCCGAACATCCGGGTGACGCTCGCCGATCTCGCCCGCTTCGCGACGAAGCAGGCGGCGTAAAGGCGGCGCGCCCCACGCCAATTTGGGAGAGAATGGACGATGGGTGATATCACGATTGCGGATGTCGAGCGCGCGGTGCGGGCCGCCGCCGGCACCGTCCTCAGCAACCAGCAATATTTTTCGGACCTCGACGGCGTCGCCGGCGACGGCGATTTCGGCGCGTCGCTCGCCGCCGGCTTCCGCGTCGTGGACAAGGATTTCGATACGCTCGACAAAAGCTCGATCGGCGCGTTCCTGCTCAAGATCAGCATGATCATCACGCGCAATGTCGGCGGCTGCTCAGGCCCGATCTGGGGCACCGGCTTCATGCGCGCGGCGATGCTGTCGAAGGAAAAGACATCGATCTCGCTCGCCGAGCTGGAACAGATGCTGACCGCCGCGGTCGACGGCATCCAGCAGCGCGGCGGCGCGCAGCTTGGCGACAAGACGCTCCTTGATGCGCTGATCCCGGTTCGCGACACGGTGAAGGCGCATGCCGAGGGCGGGGCGGACGGAGCAACGGCGCTGAAGGCCTGCGCCGAAGCCGCCGAAGAGGCGATCGAACGCACGAAGCATCTGGAGGCGAAGCGCGGCCGGCAGTCCTTCACCGGCGAACGCAGCATCGGCTCGCTCGATCCGGGCATCGTCGCGATCGCCACGATCCTGGGCGACATATGCACCGAATTCGGCGTCAGCCGCGCCTCGAAGGCGGCCTGAACGTTCCAATACCACCAAGACAATAATCCCGGAGGGGGGCAATCCATGAAGAAATTCGTCAACGATCCTGATAACTTCGTCGCCGAGATGCTCGAAGGGGTCTATCTCGCCAACCAGGACAAGCTGAAGCTCGTCCCCGAATTTAACCTGATCCACCGTGCCGATCGCCCGGCCAACGACAAGGTCTCGATCATCCAGGGTTCGGGCAGCGGCCATGAGCCGGCGCATATCATGGCGGTCGGCCCCGGTATGCTCGACGCGGCGGCGCCGGGCGCGGTCTTCGCCGCGCCGCCGGTCGACTATTGTTATGAGTGCATCAAGGCAATGCGGTCCGACAAGGGCGTGCTCGTCCTGATCAACAATTATCAAGGCGACCGCATGAACTGGGACATGGCGGTCGAGATGGCCGAGGCCGAGGGCATCAAGGTCAAGGCGTTCATCATCGACGACGACGTCGCGGTACAGGACAGCACGCATACCGTGGGCCGTCGCGGCGTCGCGGGCAATTTCTTCGTCATCAAGGCGTGCGGCGCGGCGGCCGAGCGCGGGGCGAGCATCGAGGAGCTGCTGGCGCTCTGCGAGAAGGTCAATGGGCAGGTGCGCACGATGGGCGTCGCGCTCACCTCCTGCACGCCCCCCGTCAAGGGCACGCCGATTTTCGAGATCGGCGAGGATGAGATGGAGGTCGGCGTCGGCATCCATGGCGAGCCCGGCCGGCGGCGCGACAAGATCAAGCCCGCCGACGCGATCGTCGACGAGATGTTCGACGCCGTCGCGCACGACCTGCCCTTCAAAACGGGCGATCGCGTCGCGCTGATGATCAACGGGCTTGGCGGAACGCCCGTCAGCGAACTCTATGTGCTCTATCGACGTGCGGCCGAGCGCTGCAAGGAAGCGGGGCTCACGATCGCCCGCAACTATGTCGGCGAATATTGCACCTCGCTCGAAATGGCGGGCGCCTCGCTCACCCTGCTGCGCCTCGACAAAGAGTTGGAGGAGTTGCTCGCCGCGCCGGCGGAAATACCGATCCGGGTCTTCTGAGGCGGCAGACCGGGGGCAAGGGAAGAGGCGCGCCACGCGCGATGCGCGGCGCCACGGCATAAGCATCACACGGCCTGTAGGGATATGGGGCAAGGGGAGAGCGGTGATGAAACTGTTCAAGTTGGCTTTGGGCGCGGCGACCGCATGGCTCGCTTTGGGGCTTGCGACGGCATCCGCCCAGCAGGCGCAGGCTCCGGTGGACCTCACTGTCCTGCCGCCTGTGCCGCATGATTATCAGCCGAAGAAGACGAGCTGGGGCGAGCCCGACTTTCGCGGCATGTGGCCGATCGATCATCTCGGCGGCCTGCCGCTCCAGCGCACCGTCGAGCAGGGCAATCGCGTCTTCCTGAACGACGAGGAATATGCGGTGCGCGAGGCGCGGATGGAGCGTTCGCGGAACGCCGCCGCGGCCGAGACGAAGGCGAACAAGCTCGGCATGGGCAATTGGGTGGAGATGACCGGTGCGGGCCGGCGCACCTCGCTGCTGATCGATCCGCCCAACGGGCGGCTGCCCGAACTGACCGCCGAGGGCAAGCGCCGGCGGGACATCGGCCGGTCGAGCTGGGTGAAAGGCCAGACGTTCGACTGGGTGACGGACTTCGATAGCTGGGATCGCTGCATCACGCGCGGCTTCCCCGCCTCGATGCTGCCGTTCCGCTACAATAACGGCATCCGCATCTTCCAGTCGCCGGGCGTGGTGGTGATCGATCTCGAAATGATCCACGATTCGCGGATCATCCCCACCGACGGCCGCACTGCCGTTCCCGTCAAGCTCACCAACTGGATGGGCGAAAGCCGGGGCCATTGGGAAGGCAATACGCTGGTCATCGAAACGTCGAATATCCGGACGGGCGCCGCGCCGCTCAACATGGCCACGATCGGCGCGCCACCGAACAACGTCATCCCGATGAGCCCGCAGGCGCATGTCGTCGAGAGGCTCACGATGACCGGGCCGGATTCGCTCATCTACGAGATGACCTACAGCGATCCGGTGATCTGGACCGCACCCTATACGGTTCGGCTGAACTGGCAGCGCAACAACGATTACAAATTCTTCGAATATGCCTGCCACGAGGGCAATGTGCAGATTCGCAACTACATCACTGCCTCCCGCGCCCAACGCGCAAAGGACGCGGCGGCGAAGGCAGAGGCCGCCCCGGCGAAGGAGTGATACCGGGACGACCCAACTGTGTCGACAAAAGGAGCCGGCGCCAACCGGCTCTTTTTTATGCGGCGACGACACCACAGTGTGCGGGATGACGGTGAGCTTCCACGCGAAAATGATCTCTGCGTTGATTCAATGGCCCACCCCGTGAGAAGATATGATTCGGAGTCGATCTTGGCGGCGCCGAAGACCGAAGGCCATGCCGCGCTCTCGGTCAATGATTGAAAAGCTCTGGGCTAAGATGACATAATCCACGGAAACAAGGAGTCACGAGGCTTGAATTTTTTGGAGAATACCGTCATCAAATTTTATGACCACTGGCAGGGTCTGGTTTACCTCTTATTTATCCTGCTCGGCGCGCTGATCGCGACCCTCGTCATCCATCTTGTTCTGCGCAAGCATTACAATCGCCCACGCAAAAGCGAACACGCCTGGCGCGATGCCGTTCTGGGGGCGCTGAATGCGCCGCTTCAGTGCGTGGTGTGGGTCCTCGGTTTCAGCATTGCCGCGAGCGTGCTTACCATCGATGGACGAATGCCGTTCCTCGCCAGGGTGTTTCCGCCGGTTCGCGATGTGGTTGCAATAGGCATAGCCGCCTGGTTTCTTATCCGTCTGGCACGGCAAGTCTCGGATAATCTACATAGTCGCGCGCAGGCTGACGGTCAGGATTTCGACGAAACAGCCGCTGACGCGATCGGAAAATCCGTCACGGCCGCGATCGTCGTTGTCGCCGCGCTGGTGATGATGCAGACACTCGGCTTCTCGATCACAAGTCTGCTTGCCTTCGGCGGCGTTGCCGGCATTGCGCTCGGCTTCGCCGCGCAAGGATTGGTCGCAAACCTGCTGGGCGGCGCTACGATTTACGCCAGTCGTCCATTCAAGGTCGGCGATCATATCGTGTTCCCCGGCACGCCCTCGACAGGCGGGTACATCGGTTGGCAGGCGGGCGAGGTCCAGCATATCGGCTGGCGGGCAACCCATGTCCTCGATTGGAATGGCAAGCCATTTTACGTTCCCAATGCCAAATTCAATACTGAGACGATCGTCAATCACTCGCGCATGTCGTTTCGCCAGATTTCAGAATATGTGTATGTGCGCCTCGAAGATATAGATAAAATCTCCGGCATTGTTGCGGACGTAAACCATATGCTGGAAGATCACCCCGAAATGGGAGACTATATTGTTTTCAGGTTCGATAGTTACGGTGAATTTTCTTTGAAACTTTATCTGTATGCCTACACGTCCGGTGCGATTACCGCTTACACCGATTACATGCGCGTCAAGCAAGACCTGCTATTGAAGATTGCCGCCATCATAAGCCAACATGGCGCCAAGCTGGCTGTGCCGGTTGCTGCTGTGCATCTGTCCGAAGGCCCGGTATCGCAACATTGATGTGAACCGCGATGCATGGACTCGAGGAATTAAGCGTGGCCGGGATTCGGTTTAGAGCATTTTCAAGTCAGACGGCATGGCCTGACGTCCCGGAAAACGCGGAAAACAAATAACGAATAGAGCATGATCCGATTCGATCGGATCGGATCGTGCTCCAGACCAAGATCATATCCGGTTTCGAGCCGCCCAAAGCGGCTGCTGAACGACAGGCATGGGGCGCAAGGGGCGATCACACGAATGGCGGTTTGGGCGAAAGCCGCTCCGATCCGGGTCCACAGCTTAAACGCCCGCCGCCCCTCCCTATTTCTTCTCCGCCGGCACCGCCCCCAGTTGATAGAAATAATCGGTAACGCCGTCGGGATCGTTGAGCCAGACGGTGCGGATGTTGAAGCCCGGCACGCCGCCCAGGGGGGTTTCGACGGTGATGTTGCGGGCCTTGGCGCTGGCGTTGACCGCGTCGATATTGCTGATGACATATTGGATGCCGGCGCTGCCCGTGTCGGCGGGCAGATTCTTGCCGACCGACCAGAGATTGATCGTTGTCGTGCCGTGGCGATAGGGATGCTTCGTCACCCCAAGGAACGCATCCTTGACCGGCGGCAAGGCCTCCAGCCCGGCGAAGTCGCGGTAGAAGGCATCGCTCTTCTTCAGGTCGCTGACATTGATGCCGACCTCGACCCTGCCATAAGTCTCGGCCGATCCCTTGGGGACGACAACCAGTTCCAGATGAAAGCCGGCCGGGTCCTTCACTAGCGCGGCGCGCCGTCCGTTGCCGATATCCTTGAAGGTGGGCGCGGGATAGCCGTTCGCCGTGAACCGCGCGCTGAGCGCCGCCTCGTCGGGGAAGAAGAGGGTGTAGAGGCGAATGCCCGTCGCCTCGTTCAACGCGCCGAGATGATATTGGCGGTCCTTCTGCAGGCCGGGGGCGAGCTTGATCTGCCCGCTTCCGACGCGAAACAGGATCACCTGCTGGCCGTTGCCCAGATCGATCGGGTGCAGCGGCTGCAAGCCGAGCACCTTTTCATAGAAAACGACCATCGCCTCGCGCTGCTCGGCCGGAAAGCGGCGGAAGACGTTGAGCGAATCCTGTGCGAATTGCGGCCGCGCCCCTTGCGCGGCGGGTTGCGCGCCGGCGGGCATGGCGGGGCTCATCAACAGGCCCGCCGCGCACAGCAGCGGTTTCCATCCTTTATGCATGGGCATCTCTCCATTCTATCGCGGCAACGCAAAGGCGATCAGCGATTCCTCGTTCAGGGGCTTGCCGTCCGGCCCCCGCACGCCTGCGCCGAAATTCGCCGCCATTACCGCCACATATTGCCGGCCGTCCTTGCCACGATAGGTGATCGGCACCGCCTGCGCATTATAGTCGAGCCTGGTGGTCCACAATTCCTTGCCCGTCTTGGCATCGAAGGCGCGGAACCGCTGGTCGTCGGTCGCCCCGATGAAGACCAGCCCACCCGCCGTCACGATCGGGCCGCCGAACGTGTTGAGACGCCCGGTATCCTGCTTGCCCTCGGGCAGGGCGTCCGTCACGCCGACGCGGGTCTGCCACGCGATCTCGCCGGTATTGGCGTTGACCGCGATCAGGCGCCCCCAGGGCGGCCGGATGCAGGGCAAAGTGACGCGCTTGCCATTCTCGTCCTTGTAGCTGGCGCTGAACGAGGCATAGGCGCCGGGGCCGCTGAGGCTCGCGCGGTCATAGGTCTGGGTGGAGCCTTTCGTGCCGCGCCCGTAATCGGCTCCCTCCTTGCGCTTCTCGATGAAGCCGATGCTGCCGCCTTCGCTCGTATTCACATAGACATAGCCGGTATTCGGATCGGCCGCGCTGCCGCCCCAGTTGGAGCCGCCGTTCATCGGCATGTTGATCGACGCCTTCACCGGCCCGCCTTCCTTGTGCAGGAAGAAGGGGGTGAAGGCGCCCGAGTTGAAGAAGGTGCCGCCATATTTGTCGAGCAGGGCATGGCAGGCGGCGACATGCGCTTCGTTCGTATCCGCGGCGGTCACGATATCGTCATGCGTCCAGACGCTGCGCGACAGCCGCTCGGGCTTCACCGGGATCGGCTGCGTCGGCGAATACCATTCGCCCGGCACGTCCCCCGCCGCGACCGGCTTCTCCTTCACGCCGAACACCGGCTTCCCGGTATTGCGATCGAGGATGTACATGAAGGCGGCCTTGCCGGTTTCGGCGAGGGCGGGCACCGTCTTGCCCTTCACCTTGACGTCCACCAGCACCGGCGGCGCGGGCAGGTCCGAATCCCACAGATCATGGTGGATCGTCTGAAAATACCATTTCAGCTTGCCGGTATTGACGTCCACCGCCACCACCGAATTGCCGAACAGGTTGGCGCCCGGCCGATCGGTGCCGTCATAATTGGCCGAAGGGCCGCCGACGGGCATGTAGAGCGTGTCGGTCTTCGGATCGATCGTCATGTACCAGATCCAGACGTTCGTGCCCGAACGCTCCTTCCAGCCGTCGTTCAGCCACGTCTCGTGTCCGACCTCGCCCGGACGCGGCACCGTATGGAATTGCCACAGCTTCCTGCCCGTCACCGCGTCGAACGCCCGCGTGTCGCCGGGCTCGCCACGCTGCATCTCGGCGGTATTCGCGCCCGCGATGAGGATATTCTTGTAGACGGTGGGCGGCGAATTGTACGGCACCGTCAGTTCGATCGCGCCGTTCTGGCCGAAATCTGTCACGACAGCGCCCGTCTTCGCGTCGAGCGCGGTCAGGCTCGTGCCGTTCGAATAGAAGATACGCGCCGGATGCCCCTTGTCGCCCGGCCAGTAGGATACAGTGCGCCGCGCCACCCCGCCCGTAACCGGATGGCGCCAGATTTCCTTGCCCGTATCGCCTTCCAGCGCGACGACGGCATTGCCGATCGGCAGATAGAGGATGTTGTCGATCACGATCGGCGTCGCGCTCGTGACGATGCTGCCGCCCCCTTCCGGTCGCACGCGGAAGGACCACGCCTTGGTGAGCTTGGCGACATTGTTCCGGTTGATCTGCGTCAGCGGCGAATAGCGGGTGCTGCCGAGGTCGCGTGCATAGCGCGGCCAATCGCCGGGATCGGGCGCCGTCTTGCCCGGCTGCGCCTGCGCCGCCGACAAAGCGAGCGCGGAGCTCACGACAAAGGCAATCCGGTTTCGCATCACGAGCCTCTCCGATCGTTGAATCCCGGCCCAACCGGAAGGAGAGGCCACGGCTTTGGCTCCCAGCCTAATAGGCGCACGCCCTGTGCGCAATTTCCTTAGCAAGGAAACAGTTTCGCTCAGCGGGAAAGATCGGTCAGGCCGGTCGCTATACTCCTCGCGAGAGCGTCGCCGCCCAGGCATAGCCGCGCCACAAACGGGTGACGGAAAGATCGAGGCCGTCGCGCGCGGCGATCGTCGCCAGTATGTCGAACAATTCGGCGCGCGGCCGGACGCCGAAGCGCGCGAGCCAGGCGAAGAGGGTGCGCCGGAACCAGGCGGGCAGCTCTTCCGATTGCCCGAAATCGACGATGTGCAGCCGGCCCCCTTCCCCGGCGGCGGCCAGCGCGCGCTCGATCGCCGCGCGCCAGCCGGGGATCATCGACAGGGCGTAGGACAGGAAGATCCGATCGTAGAACTCAGGCGGCTCGAACGCCGTCGCATCGGCCTGGATATAACGGATGCGCGCCGACAGACGGGCCCGCGCGGTGGCGAGGCGGGCGGTGGCGAGCATCGCGGCGGACACGTCGGCGCCGGTGAAATGCGCCGCCGGATAACGCGCGGCCGCCGCGATCAGGTTGCGTCCGGTGCCGCAGCCCAGCTCCAGCACCCTGCCCCCGCGCGGCGGCGCGAGATCGTCGATCAGTCTGTCGCGGCCGAGCAGATAATATTTGCGGGTAAGATCGTAGATGTGCCGCTGATGGCGGTACATCCGGTCCATTCTTACCGCGGCGCTCGTCATCAGGCGCGATCCGCCAGCACATAGAGATGCACGCCGCCATAGATGGCGGATCGGTCGCGCCGGGTGAAATCGCGCGACGCTCCCTCCTCATACCGCCAGCAGGACAGGATGGCGTCGGACACGCGCCCGGGCAGCAAGGTCGGCTCGGCGGCGGTGCGGAAGAGGACGCGCGCGCCGGGCCGCGCCGTTCGCGTAATCTCCGCCCAGAGACGGCCCAACTGGGCGTCGGTCATCCAGTCCTGCGCGTCGAGCAGGACGTAGCGATCGAGGCTTGCGGCGGGCGTGTCGGCGAGGAAGCTCGCAAGATCGGCATGGCGGATATCCACCCGGCCGATCCGCGCGACGATCGCCTCATGATTCGCGGCCTCCAGATAGGGCGGCACCGGCGCGTCGGGCGCGGAGCCGTAGCCGCGCCCGAAGGCCTGCCAGGCGAAATAATTCTGCCGGATGTCAAAGGCGCAGGCGAGCTTTTCGAGGCGGCTCCTGAGCACTTGCGCCATGCCGCCCGCCTCCTCGCTCACCAGCACCTCATATTGCGCCGGCGGAATCCCCAGGCCGAACAGCGAGGCAGGATTGGACAGCAGCCAGCGCACCAGCCGCTTGTCGAACAGGGGGGCGAGACGCTGTTCGAAGATCGCGCGCTGCTCCGCCATCGAGCCGGCATGGAGTATCTCGCGCGGATCGATGCCGTAGAGCCGCGCGAGGAGATGCGCCCCGCCGATGAACTGGCCGAGCAGGCCCCGCCGGAAGAAATTATGCGCGAAGGCGCCGATGCGGCGGCGGCCGATCAGGTCGCGCCCCTCCCAGTAACGGCGCGACGTCTCGTCCAGATGCGGCGCGACATAGGCGCGATAGGCGGCCGGATTTTCGCGCCGGTTGGCTTCCCCGAAGAAACGGTAGAAGCTCGCATGATCGGGCAGGTGTTGCGCGGCGGCAAGCTTCAGGCGGTTGAGCGCGACATGCGCGGTGTTGAGATCGACGGCGGTGATCGCCTCCGGATCGGCGGTCAGGTAGCTCAGCACATTGCAGCCGCCGCTCGCGATGGTGACGAGGCGCATGCCTGGGCCGAGCCGAAGCGCTTCGAGATCGACTACCGGGTCCTCCCAGATCTGCGCATAGACGAGGCGCTGGAAGGCGAAGGAAAAGGCGCGCTCCAGCAGGCTGTCGCGCGTCAGCCCCTCATGGCGATGGACGGCATGCCTGATCAGCGCACCGCGCTGGCCGGTGATCGCCCGTTCCATCTGCATCTCTCCTGTAAAACTCATGCGGCGCGGCGCGTCTCGCTGTTGAGGGGGACCAGCGCGTCGAGGAACTGGCGCGCGCTGGCGGCCCAGGTGAAGCGCGCGCCATAAGCGGCGCAGGCGGCGCGATTGCGCGTCAGCGCGCCCGCGATCGCCCGATCGATATCCTCCTCCATGCAGCCGACCGACGGATCGAGCACGTCGATCGGCCCCGTCACCGGATAGGCGGCGACGGGGGTGCCGCAGGCCAGCGCCTCGATCATCACCAGCCCGAACGTATCGGTCCGGCTCGGAAAGACCAGCACATCGGCGCCAGCATAGACGCCCGCCAGTTCGCGGCCCGAAAGCGCCCCCAGGAAATGCGCGTCGGGATAGGCCGCCGCCAGCGTTTCGAGCGCCGGCCCGTCCCCCACCACGACGCGGCTGCCGGGGGCGGATGAATCGAGGAAGGCGCCGATATTCTTCTCCACGGCGATGCGGCCGACATAGAGCAGGATCGGACGGGGCAGCGCCGCGAACAGCGGATGCGGCGCCGCCGCCCGATCGAAGCAGTCGAGGTCGACCCCCCTGCCCCATGGCCGGACATGCGCGACGCCCCGCGCCTCCAGCGCGCGCCGCACCGTCTGCGTCGCGACGAGCACTGATCGGGAAGGCGCATGGAACCAGCGCACATAACGCCATATCCAGTCCGCCGGCACGTTGGTGCGCGCGGCGACATAATCGGGAAAGTGCGTGTGGTAGGCGGTGGTGAAAGGATAATCCCGGCGCAGGCACCAATGGCGCGCCGCGAGGCCGAGCGGCCCTTCGGTGGCGATATGGATCGCATCGGGCGCAAAGGCGGCGATCGCCCGCCCCATCGACAGGGTGAGCGCGAGACGGATTTCGGGATAGGTGGGACAAGGAAAGGACAGGAAACGATCGGGCGCGATCACCAGCACCTCATGCCCCGCCGTCTGCAATTCCGCGCGCACCGAGGCGAGCGTCCGCACGACGCCGTTCACCTGCGGCGTCCAGGCGTCGGTGACGAGCGCGATCCGCATCAGGCGGCGATCCTCGGCGCGGTGCCGGGGCTCTCCGCCTTGCGCCGGGCGATCTCCTCGGCCCAGTGGAGCACCTCCATCCGCCCGTCGCGATGCTCGACAAGCGCGGTGCATCCCTCCACCCAGTCGCCATCATTATAATAATCGACGCCGTCGATCAGGCGCATCTCGGCGGTATGGATATGGCCACACACCACGCCGTCCACCTGCCGCAACCGTGCCTCGTGCGCGACCACCTCTTCGAAGCGCGAGATGAACTCGACGGCGTTCTTCACCTTGTGTTTGGCATGCTTGGAGAGCGACCAGTAAGGCAGGCCCAGCCGCCGTCTCGCCATGTTGACGACGACATTCAGCTTCATCAGCATTTCATAGGCGGCGTCGCCGAGACGGGCGAGCCAGCGATGCGCCAGCATGATCGTGTCGAACTCGTCGCCATGCAGGACGAGCAGGCGGCGGCCGTCGGCGGTTTCGTGCACCGCGCGGCGGCGTATCTCGATATCGCCGAAGACCATGCCGGTGAACTGGCGGAACATCTCGTCATGATTACCGGGAATATAGATGACACGCGTGCCGCGCTTCGCGCGCTTCATGATCCGCCAGACGATATCGTTATGCCGCGCCGGCCAATACCAGCGCTTCCTCAGCCGCCAGCCGTCGATGATGTCGCCGACCAGATACATCGTCTCGCTGTCGGTATGGTCAAGGAAATCGATCAGCATCTCGGCATTGCAGCCGCGCGTGCCGAGATGGACGTCGCTGATCCAGATCGTGCGGAAGCGCCGTCGCACGCCTTCGCGCTCCGGCACGGCGGGCGCGCCGTCCATGCCTCCGCCGAGTGCTGCAAGACCGGCGAGCCGCGTGATATGGTCCATGCGCAATCCCGTGCCTGTTCGCACAGCCCCTATGGCACATTCCTGTGACAGATTGAGGTCGGCTCGCGCGCGCCTGCCTGCGGGCCCGTCACAAAAGTGCATCACGCAACTGGTACATACCAAATGGCGGCGATCTGCCGTTCATTCTGTATCAGGAAGAATCAGTGATGCGCCATCGCGCCCCGGCGATCGATCGGCTTCCGACGCCGCTATTGACTATCCTGGCGGGAAGCGCCGGATTTTTCGCTTATTTTTCGATGTACGCCTTCCGCAAGCCCTTTGCGGCGGCCGCCTTCACCGACGTCGCAGGATGGGCGATCGCGATCGATTACAAGACGGTACTGCTGATCGCACAGGTGCTGGGCTATGCCCTGTCGAAGCTGATCGGCATCCGCGTGATCGCCGAGATCGGGCGCACAGGGCGCGCCGGCGGCATCCTCGGCCTGATCGGCTTTTCCTGGCTCGCCCTCGTCGCTTTCGCGTTGCTGCCGCCACCCTGGACCATCCTGTGCCTGTTCCTCAACGGCTTGCCGCTGGGCATGATCTGGGGCCTCGTCTTCAGCTATCTGGAAGGGCGGCGCACCTCCGAGATGCTGGGGGCGATGCTCTGCGCGAGCTTCATTCTGTCGTCAGGGGCGGTGAAATCGGTGGCGATGCTGCTGATGCAGGCGGGCGTCAGCGAATATTGGATGCCCGCGGCGACCGGCGCCTTGTTCATGCCGCTGCTGCTGGTGTCGGTCGCCCTTCTCGAAAAGCTGCCGCCACCCGACGCCCGCGACGAGGCGGAGCGCACGCCGCGCGTGCCGATGCGCCGCGGCGATCGCATCGCCTTCCTGCGCGATCATGGGCTGGCGATGCTGCTGCTCGTGCTCGGCTATGTCCTGCTGACGGCGCTGCGCGATTTCCGCGACAGCTTTGCCGCAGAATTATGGGCGGACCTCGGCTTTGCCGGCGTCGCCTCGGTCTTTTCGACCAGCGAACTCCCCGTCGCGGCAATCGCGCTCGGCGCGCTCGCGTCGTTGATCCTGATCCGCGACAATATGCGCGCGCTGCTCGTCATGCACGGCGTCATCATCGCGGGCGCGCTGCTGCTCGGCCTGTCGACCGTCGCCTTCCAGGCGGGCCTGCTGGCGCCGCTGCCGTGGATGATCCTGAGCGGCGCGGGCCTGTACGCCGCCTATACTCCGTTCAACGCCATGCTGTTCGATCGGATGATCGCCGCGATCGGCCGGGCGGGCAATGCAGGCTTCCTGATCTATATCGCCGATGCGTCGGGCTATGCCGGCAGCGTGGCGCTGCTGCTCTATCGCAGCCTTGCCGCGCCGAAGATGGACTGGGTCCGCTTCTTCATCGATTGCGCTTATGCGACGGCGGTGATCGTCGGTCTGCTGACGGCGCTGTCCGCCGTCGCCTTCGTCCGCAAGGGGCGCCACCCCGCCGCCGGGCGGCGCGCGCCCGCCTGATCGCCCGTCTTACGAGCGCACGTTCAGATCGACGTGCACGCGGATCGCGTCGTGGCGCCAATATTCCTGGTCATATTCGACGACGCCGCCCGCCGCATCGAAGCTGGTGCGCACGACGAGCAGCCCCGGTGTGCCGGACTTGACCCCCAGCGCCTCCGCCGCATCCTTGGTGAGCGCGCACGGCCGCATGTCGACGCGATTGCGCGCGACCGTGACGCCATAGTGGCTGGTCAGCACCTTCGTCAGCGACCCGTCGAGCGAATGATCGAGCAGGCCGGGTGCCAGCTTCGGATCGACCGTGATGCGTTCGACGAGCACCGGCCGCCCGTCGATCGCGCGCATCCGGCGGATGACGTAGAGCGGCATGCCCGGCGCCACGCGAAAAATATCGGCGACGGCCGAGGATGCGGGCACGGTTTCGCGGGCGATCGTCAGCGTGCTCGGCGTGCGCCCCTGTTCCGCCACATAGGTCATGAAGCCGGCCCAGCGCGTCGGATCATAGGTGATGGCGGGCGGCGAGACATACCAGCCGCTGCGATCGCGGCGGTAGATCAGCCCTTCGGCCTCAAGCTGGAACAGCGCCTCACGGATCGTGCCGCGCGCGGTTCCCGAATCGGTCTGTAGCTGGCGTTCGGAGGGCAGCTTCGCGCCGGCGCGCAAATGGCCCATCTCGATATTGGCCGCGATTTGATCGCGCAGCGCCAGATATTGCGGGCCATCGGCGCGATCCGCCGGCCTTGTCCAGGAAATCATGTCGCTCGCGGTTCGCATCACTTGCCGGCATCTGGGATTGGACGAGGGCCAGGTCCAGCATGGCAGCGGCCACCCGGACCGGCAAGGGTCGTGACGAAGGGCGGATCGGCTTGACGACGCCGGTCCGCCCCTCTCGGAGAGATCAGAATATGTAGCTCGCCCGCAGGACGAAGGTGCGGCCCGGCTCCATATAGTCTTTCATATAGCTGGGATTGTCGCCCTTGGTCGTGAAATACTTATAGGCGTTGAGGATATTGCCGACATCGAAATCGACCGCAAACTGGCGCGTGAAATTGTAGCGCGAGTGGAAATCGAGGCTCCGGTTCGGCCGCACCCATTTGTCGACGGCGTTGTCGCGCAGCGATTCGATATATTTCCCGCGATAGTTGTAGGATAATTTGGCCTCGAAACCGAACTTCTGGTATGTCAGCGCCGCATTATAAAGCAGATGCGGCGTATTGATGAATCGTATCTTCCTGCCCGCCCGATAATCGAGGCCGGTTTCGGCTTCGCTGTGCTGCACCGTCAAATTGCCTTCGAAGCCGAAGCCTTCGAACGGGGCGGCAAGGCCTTCGAAATCCTTGATCAGGTTCAGTTCGACGCCATAGATCGTCGCCGTCTCGCCATTCTTGGGCTGGGTGATCTCGATCGTGCCGACCGAGGTGTCCGCATTCACCTGGCTGCCGTTGGTGAAGATGAAATTGCGGATATGCTTATAGAAAGCGCCCACCGAGATCATGCTGGTCGCGTCGGGATAATATTCCGCCGACAGATCGGCATTGATCGACTTGGCGGGCTTCAGATCGGGATTGCCCTGGCTGATGCCGACGATTTCGTTGGTGCCGGGATCGCGGGTGATCGTCTGCCCGGCGGAGAGATAGCTATATTCCGCCGGCGAATAGCCGGTCCACAATGCCGCGCGATAGACCTGCCGGCTATCGGGCCGCCATGTCGCGGTGATGCTGGGCAGGAATACCGTATAGCCGCGCCTGGTCCGGGCGAACGCGCTGTTCTCGCCGTCGTCCGACCAGAAGATATTCTTCGTCTCGCGTCGTTCGACGCGCAGGCCGGTGACGATTTGCAGATCGTCCAGCTTGATGTTCGCCAGCGCATAGGCGGCGTAGATTTCCTCGGTGCTGCGCTTGTCGTCGGCCAGCAGCGCGTTCGCCCCGGGATCGGCGGGGTCGGCCGCCTGCGCGGCGCGGATCGCGGCGATCACGGCCTCGCGGCTGAAGACGTCGCCATAATAATATTCGCCGCGCAGGATGCTTTCGACCTCCTTCTGCACCAGCCCCGATTGGGCGAGGTTCAGCCCGGCAAGCGGCGTGCCCGCAAAGTCCCCTTCCCAGATCGGCGTATAATCATATTTCCGGCGGGACCGGCTGAACTTGGCGCCCGCCTTCACATAATCGAGTATGCCGCCGACATCGTAGCGCGCGTCGAGCCGGGCCGCGATGCGGCTGTCGGTCTGCTTCCATTTGTCGAGCGACGCGCCGGCGAAGTTCAGCAGGCTCGAATCCCGCTCCACCGACTGGGCGAAAGCCGGCAGCCCGACATGGGGAAAGCGGGGATCGTCGGACACCCAGTCGATGCCGGTGGCGTTCAGCGGATAGCTTTCCGCGTCATTGCCGTAGGAAATCGAATAATTGTTGGGCGCCTTGCGCACGCCGCCGCTATAACTGACATCATAATCGAGATGCAGCCGGCCCAAGTCGCTGTCACCACCGAAATCGATCGTGCCGAGCGTCTGGTCTAGATCGATCGTGCTGAAATTGCGCGCGAACTGGAAGGCTTGCGGGTTCCATACGCCCGAGCGGCCGTTGAGCGACCAATAGCCCTTGGTTGTCCGATCGGCGTCGGTGATGACCCCGTCGCCATCGACATCGACGATCTGGCCTGTCGTGTAGCTGTAGATGCGCCCCTTGGCGCCGGTCCCGGTCACGGCCTGATCGGGCTGCACCAGGTTCGTCTCGTCCTCGTTGGCCTGCGTCAGGCGCGCGGTGGGCCGATTGCGATAGTCGGTGATGTCGTTCGTGCCCTTCAGCTTCTGCCGGGCGACCTGGCCGCGCAGGTAAAGGCGGGTGCTGTCGCCGTGGAAATCGAGCGAGAAATTGCCGCCATAGCGCGTTTGCCGGAGCCGGCGATAATCGAGGTCGATGCCGGGCAGGTGCATGTTGCGCTCGTCGATCGCCTCGGTGGCGTCCTTGCGCCATTTATAGGGCTCCCACTCGCCGTCATTTTCGGTTTCCTGTCCATTGCCGTGCGACACGCCATAATTGGCGGAAACGAAGATACCGAAGCGATCGTCGGCGAAGCGCGTGCCGAAATCGGCTTGCGCCTGATAGTTGGCCGAAGCCTCGCCGGCCGAGCGCGCCTGTCCGTTGATGCCGCCGCTGCCATAGAGGCGGATCGTCGTGCGATCACGGAAATCGAAGGCGGTCGGCGTACGGAAATCGATCGTGCCGCCGATCGCGTCGCCATCCTGATCGGGCGTCAGCGTCTTGGTGACGCGGATCGCGGCCAGCCCGTTGGGCGGCAGGATGGTGAGCGATACGTCGCGGCTGGCGGGGTCGGTTTGCGCGACACGGACGCCGTTGATGGTGACGGCATTATAGGTGCCCGAAAGGCCCCGGATCGCGACATATTCCCCCTCGCCCGTATCCTGGTTGACGATGACGCTGACGCCCGGCACCCGGCCGAGCGCATCGGCGACATTGGCGTCGGGCAGCTTGCCGAGATCGTCCGCCGAAATGACATCGACGACATTCAGCGCGCTCTTCTTCTCGCCGATCGCGGTGGCGGTGCTCAATTGCTGCCCGGTAACGAGAATTTCGCCGCCGTCCGCGCCGGCGGCGGCATCGTCGGCATAAGCGGGCGCGGCAGCGGCGATCAGCAGCACCGCCGTCGCCACCGAACCCAGCAGCGACGACCGACTATGCGAATGTCTTCCCCAATAGTGCATGATACTATCCCATCTTCCGGATCGGTGTGTAAATCACTGGCGCGATCGCGTGATTGGAGACGAACAGAGCCTTTCCCCCGAATATCGCTTCAGGGGCAGGATTTAGTTCTTCTCTTTATTTCTATGCGATCGCGCTGATGCGAATCAGGTTCACCTCTTGAACTGGTACAAACCAGTTAGCGGTGACGGCTTCATGACAGCCCGGCCGGATTATCGGTGCGCAACAAGGATTCGAGTAAAGACCGATAGCTTTCGAGGTCCGGAACCGGCCAATCGCGCCGCTTGCCAAGATCATCATATCGCCGAAGGCGCACGGCCTCCCGCGAGAAAGGCTCGCTCTCGAACGCCCGCGCTTCCTCCGACGCGAACGGACCGCCCTGCAAATGCAGGCTGATCGCCGAAGCCCGGCTCAACGCCTCGCGATAGCCCGGCTCGGTCGTGCAGAGATAGCGCTTCGCTGCGACATGCAGGCGAACGGGCTCCGTTACCTCTGCCGGGAAATAGGCCGACAACCATCGCGCACCATGAAACTCGTGCCCGGCGTCGATGCCCCTTTGCTCGGCCGCATGGCCCGCATCCCCCATGAACTGCCCGATATCGTGGAGCAAGGCCGCCGCGACCAGCGCACCATCGGCGCCGTCCACCTGCGCAAGATGCGCCGCCTGAAGGATGTGCTGCAATTGTGTAACATCTTCTCCGTAGTGCAGGTCCCCATATTGGTGGAAGAGTGCGAAGATCTCGTCGATCACTCTGGTCATTCACTTTCCCGGTTATCTGAGGACCGACGGTCCGACCCGGTCCTATAGCCCTGTCGTCAATCTGTAGTCTTTTTGGACTATACCAGAATTATGACGAGTCCGCGACATCGGCGAGCGATGAGATGAGGAAGATGATGACGGCCAATGGACCCACCCGACGGGGATTTCTGCACATGGCGGCTGGCGCAGGCGCGGCGTCATCGCTGCTGCCGGGCCTGATCGATCGGGCCATGGCCATTCCCGCCAACAGCGCCACCGGCTCGATCAGGGATGTCGAGCATATCGTCGTGCTGATGCAGGAGAACCGCTCGTTCGACCATTATTTCGGGGCCTATAATGGCGTGCGTGGCTTCGGCGATCCGCGCCCGCTGCGCCTCGCGGGCGGTCGCAGCGTCTGGGCACAGCCCAGCCGGGAGCATGCTGACGGCTTCGTCCTGCCCTTTCACGGCAATTCGCGGACGACGCGCGCCTTCACCGTCGACGGATCGGCGCAGGGCCACCAGGCGAACCTCACCATCTTCAACGGCGGCCGCTTCGATCGCTGGGGTGAAACGAAAGAACTTCGCAAGCGGATGCTGCATTATGGCGCGGGTGACTTGCCCTTTTACTATGCGTTGGCCGACGCCTTCACGATCTGCGACGCCTATCATTGCTCGACGCTTACCCAGACCTATCCGAACCGCCTCCACCTCTTTTCCGGCTGCAACGGCGGCGGCACGGTGGGCGGCGATCCGGAGATGGACAATTACGGCGAGGACGAGACGCCCAGCGCCGACATGGCGACCGACAGGCCGCTACGCCCCGACGCCTATCGCTGGACGACCTACGCCGAACGCCTGCAAGCGGCGGGGATAAGCTGGAAGGTCTATCAGGAATATGACAATTTCGGCGACAACACCCTGTCGGTCTTTCCCGCCTTCCGCCCCTGCGCGAAAGGAAGCGAACTGTATCAGCGCGGCCGCGCCTGGGTGAGCGAGCACAAGACCGGCGCGGACCGCACCCGATCGGACGGCGAGCAGCTCGTCGCCGCCTTTCGCGAAGACCTTGCGGCCGGCCGGCTACCGCAGATTTCGTGGATCGTGACGGCGGCGGCGCTTTCCGAGCATCCCGATGCCGAGCCCGCGAAGGGCGAGCATATCGCCGCAAAGCTGATCGAGGCGCTGGTCGACCATCCCGAGGTCTTTGCGCGTACCGTCTTCATCCTCAATTATGACGAGAGCGGCGGCTTCTACGATCATGTCGCGCCGCCCGTGCCGCCAGTGGACGATTATCCGGGCTTCAGCACGGTGTCGCTCGCCGGCGAGGCCAAGACGTATAGGACGGACAATCTGGCACATCGCGGGGAGCATCCGATCGGCCTCGGCATCCGCGTTCCGGCGATCATCGTGTCGCCGTGGAGCAGGGGCGGCTACGTCTGCTCCGAACTGTTCGATCACAGCTCGGTCATCCGGTTCATGGAGGCGCGCTTCGGCGTGCGCGAGCCCAATATCAGCGCCTGGCGGCGGTCGGTCTGCGGTGATCTCACCTCTGCCTTCGATTTCGCGCGGCCCGACCGCGACTGGTCGGCGCTCGCGCTGCCTGGGACCGCCGATTTCGCCGGGCGTATCGCGCGTTCGAAAGCCGGGGTGGCGAACGCGATCCCGAAGAACCAGCGGCCGACGACGCAGATGCAGGGGCAACGCCCGCTCCGCGCGTCGCCCTATGCATTCGATATCGCCGGGCATGTGACGCCCGAGCGCCGCTTCCGCATCGAAATGGTCAATCGTGGCGCGACTGGTGTGGCGCTGTCGGTGCACGACAATAAAGGGCGGCAGGCGCCCCGACACTATACGATCGGCGCCGGCGACCGATATGAGGGCGAACCGTGGGAGGACGGCAGCGGCGATTATGACCTGACGCTCACCGGCCCCGCCGGCCTGTACCGGCGCTTCGCCGGCTCGCTCGCGGCCGGTGCGCCCCGCGCGGAAGCGCTGCTCATCGCGCTGCCTGACGACGACGCGGTCGAGCTGGCGCTGATCAACGGCGGCGATCGCCCGCTCCGCTTCACCGTCGCACTCGACGAAGCCTATGCGACGGAGGGCGCGCGGGTTCGCACGCATGAGGTCCCGCCGGGCAAACGCCTGTGCGACCGCTGGCTGCTCGGGCCGAGCGACAATTGGTACGATCTCGCCATCCGCGTTGAGGGCGACGGCGCCTATCTCCGCCGCTTCGCCGGCAAGGTCGAGACGGGCAGGCCCGGACGTACCGATCCGGCGATCGGGGAGATGCGGATTCATGTCTGATCGCCTTCGTCGCATCCTGCCCCTGATGCGCCGCCTGGCGATCGCCGCGGCCGTCCTTGCCGGTTTCACCCCGGCAATGGCGGCCGCGCCACCCCGGCCGAAGCTCGTCGTGATGATCGTCGTCGACCAATTCTCGGCCGAGCTGTTCCAGGCCTATCGCCCCCACTTCAGCGGAGGGCTCAAGCGGTTGGGCGGCGGCATCGCCTTCACCGGCTATCAAAGCCATGCCGCCACCGAAACCTGCCCCGGCCACTCGACCATCCTGACCGGCGACCATCCGGCCCGCACCGGGATCGTCGCGAATACCTGGTTCGACGTGAAAACCGGCTCGTTCCTCTATTGCGTCTCGGTGCCGCGAACGGCGGACCCCGGCGCGCGCGGGCCGACCTATCTACGCGTTGATACGCTGGGCGACTGGCTGAAGAAGGCCGAACCCGGCGCGCGGGTGATCTCGATATCGGGCAAGGACCGCGCGGCGATCATGCTCGGCGGCCATCATGCCGACGCGGTTTATTGGTGGGTTGACGGCACGGGATTTACCACGTCCGCCTATGCCGGCCCGGCGACACGCGCGGTGGCGCGGCCGGCGCAGGCGTTCAACCGCACGCTGTTCGCCCGATGGCGGGCAGACCCGCCCCAACTCTGGCCGGCGAGCGCGCCCGCCGCTTGCGCGCCGCTGGAGCGATCGCATCTCTTCGGCCAACTCCGCCTCTCCGGCGAGGTGCCGCCCGAGAGTTCGAAGGGCGTCGAAGGCGGCCCCGATTTTCTGGCGAGCAGCGCCTTTCAGGATCAGTTGCGCACGTCGCCGATCTTCGATCCGCTGGCGCTCGACTTCGCTGCGTAGACGATCGACCGCGAGCATCTGGGGCATGGCCCGGCAACCGATCTGCTGGCGATCAGCCTCTCTGCCACCGACCATATCGGCCATCGTTACGGCAATGGCGGCGCCGAAATGTGCGTGCAGATGGAGGCGCTCGACCGGGCGCTCGGCGCATTTCTGGCGAAACTCGACGGGCTGGGCGTCCCCTATGTCGTGGCGCTGAGCGCCGATCATGGCGCGATGGACGCGGCCGAGCGCGCGTCGGAAAAGGGCGTGCCCGCGCAACGGATCGATCCCGCCGCCTTCGTCGGCGCGCTCAACCGGCATCTCGATACGAAGTTCGCGCTGGGCTACGAACCGCTCGTCGGCAGCGATCCGCAGCAGCTTACGATCAACATCGCCGGCAACGCTCCCGGCTTGCGCGCCCGTATCCGGGATGAGGCCGTCGCCTGGCTCAAGGCACGCAAGGAGGTGGCGCAGGTCTTCACCGCCGAGGAGGTCGCCGCCGCCGCGCCGCCGCCCGGCAAACCGGCCGACCGGCTCAGCATGATCGAGCGCTTCCACGAAAGCTATGTCCCCGGCCGCAGCGGCGATATCCAGGTCGCCTTCGCGGAATATGTCTCGCTGGGCCTGCCGCGCAGTCCCGGCGACGACGTTGCGGGCCATGGCACGCCTTGGGGCTATGACCGGCGGGTGCCGATCCTATTCTGGTGGCCCGGCGCGCCGGCCGAGGCGCGTGCCGAACCGGTCGAGACGGTGGACATCGCGCCCACCCTCGCCGCGATCGTGGGCGTGCCCACCCCGGCGGTGGACGGCAGGTGCCTTGCGACAGTCGCGGCGGACTGCCCCGCCCGATAAGGCGTCTTCCCTGAAAAACCTTTCCCCTACAGTCCCCTTTCTGTAGGTTCGCCGCCTTCGATCCGGAGGGTAAGGGCGTGCCGATCAAGAAGGTGGATGCGGCGCATGTTCGGGCATGTCTGCCCGGGCTGCACCGCTCGCTGATCGACATCGTGAGCGTGATGAACCGGCCGGACAATGATGCGGCGATGCTCGCGGCGGCAGGGCTCTCGTTCGAGCGCGCGCTTTTCCCGCTGATCGTGATGGTCGAGCGGCTGGGGCCGATCGGCGTCGTCGATCTCGCCGCGCGCGTCGGCCGCGATTATACGACGGTCAGCCGGCAGGTGGCGCGGCTCGAGGCGCTCGGCCTCGTCGAGCGCCGCGCCAGTGCGACCGATCGGCGCGTCCGCGAAGCCCTGATTACGCCACGGGGAAAGGCGGCCACCGATGCCGTCGATGCCGCGCGCGAACGCATGGCGATAAAGCTTTTCCGCGACTGGCCGCGTTCGGATTTCGACGATCTGGTCCGCCTGCTTCGCATGCTGGGTGACGGAATGGAGGACATGGCGTCGTCGGTCGGCTAGGCGCTCACCGAAGCCGCATTGCATCGAACAGGAAGGGGATCGAAATATGAAGCGGATTTGGCCACTGTTGCTGGTCGCGGCGACGCCCGCCACGGCACAGATCAATGCCGGAAATCTGGCGCCGACGCCCGACAAGCCGTTCACCGTCACCCGCGTCACCACCTTCAACATGCCCTGGCGCATGGCTTTCCTGCCCGATGGACGGATGCTGGTGACAGAAAAGCCCGGCAAGGTGTGGCTGGCGACGCAGCAGGGCGAAAAGATCGAGGTGACGGGCGTTCCCGCTGTGCTGTTCCAGGGGCAAGGCGGCCTGCTCGGTATCTATGTCGCGCCCACTTATGCCAGCGACCAGGGCGTCTATCTCACTTATTCGGAGCCCGGCGACGGCGGATCGAGCCTCGCGCTCGCCCATGCGAAGCTCGTGATCGGCAAGGGCACGGCGAAGCTCGACAAGCTCAAGGTCATCTGGCGCGAGATGCCGAAGGGCAAGGGCGGGCAGTTCGGCGGCGCGATCGCCTTCTCGCCCGATCATAAATATCTGTTCCTGACGGTGGGCGACCGGCAGCGGATGACTCCCGCGCAGGACCCCGATCAGGCCCTGGGCAAGATCCTGCGCCTGACGCTCGACGGCAAGCCCGCGCCCGGCAACCCCATGGCGGGCAAGCGCGGCGCGCAGACGGTAGCGCTGATCGATCCGCCAAGGGATACCGAAAAGGCGAAGACCGCGCCGGTCGTCTCGCGCTACACGATCGCCGGCCCCAATCTGGCGCCGGCCGAGACGTGGAGCACCGGCCATCGGACGCCCTACGGTCTCGCCTTCGCCCCCGACGGGCGCCTGTGGGAGATCGAGCACGGCCCTCGCGGCGGCGATGAGCTCAACCTGATCGAGCCGGGCAGGAATTACGGCTGGCCGCTCGTCTCCTATGCGGTCAACTATGACGGCGTGCCGATCCCCAGCCCCGATACGCGGCCCGATCTCACCAAGCCGGTGATCTATTGGACGCCGGTGATCGCGCCCGGCAATCTCGCTTTCTATACGGGCGATCTGTTTCCCGCATGGAAGGGCTCGGCCTTCGCCGGCGGCCTCGGAAGCATGACGCTCAACCGCATCACCTTTGACGACAAGGGCGGCGCCAAGCCGGCCGAGCGCTGGAAGATGGATTTCCGCGTCCGCGATGTCGAGCAGGGGCCCGACGGCGCGCTGTGGCTGCTGGAGGATGCCAATCCCGGCGGCCTCTACCGCCTGACGCCGCAATAAGGGCAACCGGCGGCTCGCCCGATCGAAGGCGAGCCGCCGCCCCTTTCCTCAGAAACGCTTGCTGATCGTCAGATACCATTCGCGCGGCGGCGCGGGCTGCGCGTCGGTCTGCGGATAGCCGAGCCCCTGATAGTCGAACACATTGCGATAATAGAACTTGTTGAAGATGTTCACCACGCCGATCGCGATCGTGAAGTTATGATCGTAATTGTCATAGGTCACGCGGCCGTTGAACAGTGACTTGCCCGGCATCAGGTCATTATATTTGGTCGACGTGCCGCTGACGATCTGACTGCTCTCATAGGTCCAGTCGAGGCGCGGCGTGATCGCGCCGCCGATCATGTCGGCATCGATCTGATATTGGATGCCGGCATTGGCCGTCCAGAAGGGATTGTTCTGTCGGCGGTTGACCGTGCGATCGCGGATGTCGGGCGCGGTGAACTTGGACCAGCCGACCGATCCGTTGATAAGGAGCTTTTCGATCGGATTGATCGTATATTCCAGTTCGAAACCCCGGATCGACGCCGGCAGGTTGCGATAATAAGTGCGGCCGATGCAGACGATGCCCGAATTGTCGGGCAGCGTCTGGGTGCTGCACTGGGTCGATCCGTCGGGGCCGCCGGGTAGCGGTATCAGTTGCTGATTGCCCGCCACCGGCTGATCGTCCGGCCCCAGCAGCGCCTCGGCGCCGCCGATCGTGCTCGGTCGGTTGTTGAAGTCGGTATAAAAAGCCGCGGCGTTGAGGCGCACGCGCCGATCGAACAGGTCGAGTTTCGCGCCGATTTCATAGGCAATATCCTCATTGCCGTCGAACTGCGCCACCTGCGTCTTTTGCAACGGGCGCGGATTATAGCCGGGCAGCGAATAGCCGGTCGCCGCCGATGCGTAGAACAGCATCGTGTCGCTCGCCTGATAGTTGAGGCCCGCCTTCCAACTGAACTTCTTCTGCTTCGGCACCACGCGGAACCGGATATCGGTCGTCGGGTTGGTCGCGCTGAAATCGGCGATGTTCGAGAAATTGACCACCTTCTTGTCGTCGGCATAGCGCGCGCCCAGCACGATGCCGAGTTTCTCGCCGAACGGCCGCACCGTCACATTGGCGAAGACCGCCTTGCTCGTCGGGTCATAGGTGGTGAACAACAGCCGCTGCCCGCCCAGGCTGGCCTGGATGAGAGAGGCGTGCTGAATGCCCTCGGCCTTGAAGTAAAAGAGCCCGCCTACCCAGTCGATCAGGTCGGACTTGCCCGACAGGCGCAGTTCGGCATGCGTATATTTATTGACGATATTGTTGATGACATGCTCGACCACCAGCGGCGTGCCGTCGGTATCGAAGGTGTGCGTCTCGGCGATCTTGCGATGGGCCAGCACCGCCGTCAGGTCGATCCCGCTGCCGAGATCCCAGTTCAGCTTGCCCGAAACGCCCCAGTTGGTGAGATTGTTATGCGGCGGAATGACATAGCCGCCCCGCGTGGCGGTGCCGTTATAATAGGTATTGCCGGGGACTACCGTGCCCGCCGCGATCCGGTCGGTATAGGTGACATAAGTCGAATAGGGATCACCCGTCGAAAAACGGTCATCGATGACGAGCCCGAAATAGGCCGCTTGCGATCGCATGTTCCCGTTCGCGCGCGAGGGATCGATATCGACGATATAGTCCGCCGGATTTTCGGAAAGATCGCGAATATAGTCGCCGGTCAGCGTCAGCTTGATCGACGGCGTCGCCCCCCACAGGATGCTGCCGCGAAGCGCACGGATGTCCTCGCCGCCGAAATGGCCGATCGTGCAGTCATTACCCGAATTGTTCCCCGCATTTTCGTAGAGCGGGTTGGTCACGGGGAAGCTGCCCGCAAGTTCGGGCGTGCCGCGCCGGCGCATCTCGCAGGTGAAGTCGAGCTGCTTCTGATAACCGGTGCGCTTCTTCGACATGCCGGAGATCATGATCGCCGCATTGCTGCTGATCGGCAGGTTGAAGCCCGCGCGCAGGTCGCGGCGATTGAACGAGCCGACCGTCGTCTCGACATAGGCCGAGGCGTCATGCGTGTTCGGCTGCCTACCCACCACGTTGATCGCGCCGGCCAGCGAGTTGCGGCCGAACAGCGTGCCCTGCGGCCCGCGCAGGACCTCGACATGATCGATGTCGAGCAGGTCGAAATTCGCGCCCAGCAGCACCGGATAATAGACGTCGTCGATATAGAAGGCGACCGCCGGCTCGCCGGCAAGGCCGGTGTCGCCCGATCCGATGCCGCGTATGAAGGCCGAGATGCCCGGCCCGAAGGCGCCCTGCACGCGGCGGAATTGCGAGTTCGGCACCACCGAGGTCAGGTCGCCGATATCGGTGATGCCGCGCTGCTCGAGCGCTTCGGACGTCACCGCCGTGACCGCGATCGGCGTATCCTGCAAATTGGTGGCCTGACGCGTCGCGGTGACGACGATATCGCCCAGGCCCTGCCGGCCCGCATTTTGCGCCGCCGTTTGCGTCTGCGCCTGCGCGGCGGAAGCCAGCATCGCCATGATCGATGCCGACGCGAATAATGTTCTTCCGAGCATTGCTTCTCCCCTCTCTTATGGCCGTTCCGCGGCGCCCATGTGCGGTCCGGGCGATGGCCGGTTCGCGTGCGCGGTCGCCCCGTTGCGCAGCCGGATTCGGGCATGAGAGGCCGTCGGCAGCGCCGCGACCGCATCTTCCCTCCCCCTTCGCGGATAGCCGCCGGTTCTCGTTCCGCAGGTCGCCGCGAACGGCTGCCAGCCGACGCTCGTTTGGCAGGTCGCCCGATGCGAAACTTGTCCGCAAAGGCCGCACGTCATGCCGAATTCGGCTTTCGCGGGCGGGCGGCACGCGCGCGCCTTTGCTGTCCCCGGATGCCAGCAGGCGGAAAGTTGATCGAAGGGGCTGTAAGTTGAGAACGAAAAGGCTCTACCCCCGCTCCGGCCTTGCAACGGCTGGAAATGTGGCGCGAAACGGTTCGCACCACGTCGCGGGGAGGAGATGATGATGGCGCCCAGAATCGCCGGGGCCGTGACGGCCTTGTCCCTTATAATCGCCTTGCCCGGCGCCAGCCCGCTGCGCGCAGCCGGGCAGCCCGAACCCGTGGCGACGGATAGTGTCGACAGGCTGGCGCGCGATGTCGACCGGCTGGAATCGCTGCGCGCGGTGAAGACGCTGCAGCGCACCTACGCCCAATATGCCCAATATGGCCGGTGGACCGACATGGCCGCCTTGTTCGCCGAGGGCGGGCGGATCGAATGGGGCGATCGCCGGATCGAGGGCCGCGCCGCCATCGCCGACTGGGCGATGCGCCGCAGCGGCGGGGCGACGCCCGCCGGCCTCGCGCCGGGCGCGCTCGATACCGAGCTGATCGAGGAACCGCTCGTCAACCTGTCCCCGGACGGCAAGAGCGCCAGGGGCCGCTGGATGAGCCTGTCCTTCCTCGGCGACGGCAAGGGCCATACGCGCATCGAAGGCGGCATTTACGAGAATGACTATGTGCGCGAAGGCGGCCGCTGGAAGATCGCCACGGCGCATTATTATCCGCAATATGAAGGCAGCTATGCCGACGGGTGGACCAATGTCGGCGGGCGCGAGTTGCCGGTGGTGCCCGCGCATTTCACCCCTGACGAAACGGGCGTCCCCATCCCGCCCGCGCAAGGACCCGCCCCCGCGAGCGGCGCGAGCCTCACCGAACTTGAACAGCGCATCGCCCTGCTCAACGACGAGGACGCGGTCCGCAATGTCCAGAACGCCTACGGCTATTATGTCGATCGCAAGATGTGGGATGATGTCGTGGACCTTTTCGCCGGCGATTGCGCGGTGGAGATCGGCGGTTCAGGCCCGTTACGCGGGCGCGACGGCGTGCGAAAGGCGCTGATCGCGCACATGGGCGCGGCCGGGCTGCACCATGGCGAGCTTAACGATCATCCGCTCTTCGACACGGTCGTGCACGTCCTGCCCGGCGGCCGCGAGGCGGAGAGCCGCGGCATCGAAATCGCCATGCTGGGCGACGCCGACAAGGGGCAGGCGCGCTGGGAGATCAGCGTCTTCCGCAACCGCTTCGTCAAGGAAGACGGGCTGTGGAAGCTCAAGGAACTGCGCATCGTACCGGTCATGAAGGCCGACTATCATGTCGGCTGGGGCGAAGGCGGCCTTGGCGGGCCGCGGCGTCCGTCCCTGCCCGCGTTCCTCACGCCCAACCCGGCGACCGGCAACGCCGTGGCGACCGGTGCCGAAACGATCGTCGCGGCGACGCCGCTCACCGGCGCGATCGGGGCCTCGCCCGCCGCGCCGTCACGCGGCCTCGCCGATGCGAGGCGGCGGCTGCGCCGGTCGCTCGCTTATGACGGGGTCGAGAATGTGTCGGCCGCCTACGGCTATTATCTCGACGATTTCCAGTGGACGCAGATGGGCCAGATCTTCGCGGCCAACGCCAACAAGCAATCGCCCTTCGCCGGCTATTATCTGGGGGCCGATCGGATCAAGGGCGCGCTCAACGCGACCTGGGGGCCGCCGTCGCCGCTGCGCGCGGGCATCTCCTTCCACTGGCGCATCCAGCCGGTGATCCACGTCTCGCATGACGGGCGCTCGGCCAACCTGCGCACCCGTCTGTTCCAGCCGCGCACCTACAAGGTGGCGAACGGCTCGGGCTTTTATACGGACGGCATCAACTCGGGCATGTATCCCAACGATCAGGCCGTGCTGGAGAAGGGCATCTGGCGGCTGTGGAGCATTACGATCGACGAGCCCTATTTCACCTCGCCCAACTGGAAAGGGGGCTGGTCCGCCGCCAAGGAGCCGACCGGAGACACCAAGCCGCGGCCGAGCCCGCTCCTCAAGAAATATCCGCCCGATATCCCGATCACCGCGCTCGGCCGGCGCGAGGAGGGGTTCCGGGGCGGCACGGGCAAGACGATCACCTGGCCGGGCATCCTGCCGATGTGGTTCCACTATCGCAATCCGGTGAGCGGGCGCGTGCCGACGCATTATTGGCCCGACTGCGTGCCCTGCACCAAATTGCCGCAGGCGAGCATGACGCACCACGGCTATGAAATGCCGCCCACCGGCCCGGAAATCGACGGCGTCGACGTGACGCATTAGCGCCCGCAACCCCTCCCGTCATTCGGCGAAGAGCCGGAATCCACGGCGGCTCGCTCCATCCGGAAGCGCACCGAGTCCATATGCCCCGGCGCCTCCGCCGGGGTGACCGGCCGCCCTCCTAAAGCCCCCGCTCGGCGAGGTAGCGTTCCAGCCGTTCGATATGCTCTGAACCCACGACCGCCCCGACATAGCCGTCGGGCCGGACCAGCGCCCACTCGCCGCGCCGCAAGCCATATGCGTCACGCACATGGCCGCCCGGATCGGTGACATCGCCCTTCGCGCCGAAGATGTGGATGCGAAGGCCGGGACGCGGCGGAATCGCCGCGCGATCGGCATCCCAGCCGAGCAATGTCCAGTGCGGCCCCTTGAACAGCTCGAACAGGCGCGTCGGCTGGCCGGCGGCGCCACGGATCGGCGCATCGGGCGCGCGTTTCCCGGCGAGCGGCGCGGACCGCGCGGGCATCTCGAACGAGAGCGAGGCATCGGGATAGAAGATGTCGAGCTGATGCACCTCGCGCCCCCGCCGCATCTCGCCCTGCTTGGAGGAAGCGAGCAGCCGGGTCGCGAGGCCCAGCATCGCCGCCGCGACGGGCCGGCGCTCCTCCTCATAGCTGTCGAGCAGCGTGTCGGGCGCGCCGGCCAGCGCCGCCGCCAGCTTCCAGCCGAGATTATGCGCGTCCTGCACGCTGGTATTGAGGCCCTGCCCGCCGGTGGGCGGATGCGTATGCGCCGCATCGCCGATCAGGAAGACGCGGCCGACCCGATAGCGATCCGCCAGTCGCGCGTTCATGCGATAGGCCGACGCCCACGACACCGAATGGATGCGGATATCTCCCCGGCCGGTCCGCTGGGCGGCCATTGCGCCTAGCCCCTCGGCCGAAAGATCGACATCGCCGTCGAGCGGGACCGGCGCCTGAATCTGGAACCGGTCGGTCCCCGCCAGCGGACAAAAGGATATTTGCCGCGCCATGTCGCCCTCGCCGAACCGGTGCCAGGCATCGCGTGTCAGCCCCGTCAGTTCGACATCCGCCACCAGCGCGCGCATGCCCAGCGTCTCGCCCGGAAAATCGACACCCAGTGCGCCGCGCACGAAGCTGCGCCCGCCATCGGCGCCGACCAGATAGGCCGCACGGACAGTCTGCTCGCCCGCCGGGCCGACGAGCCGCGCGCTGACGCCCTGCATATCCTGTTCGAAGCCCGCCAGCTCCCATCCGAACGCCACATGATGCCCCAGTTCGGCCAGGCGTTCGCGCATCACCGCTTCGGTCAGGAACTGCGGCACCATCAACGCCAGATGATAGGGCTCGGCCGGCGTCGGATCGGTCGATTCCATCATCACCGACTCGCGATAGCCGCCATCCGCCCGATATTCGCGCTGCAACGGATAGGCGCCGCCCGCCGCCACCACGCGATCGAGGATGCCCAGATCCTCGAACACTTCCTGCGTGCGCGGCTGGATGCCCTTGCCACGCGATCCGCGAAACGGCGCGGTCCTTTTCTCGATCAGGCGAAAGGCGACGCCCCGCCGCGCGAGATCGATCGCGAGAGTCAGTCCCGCCGCCCCCGCGCCGCAGATCAGCACGCCGGCTGCATGATCGTCCGCCATTTTCGTTTCCCATCAAATGTGCATAACGCACATATTATGAAAGCGCACTCCGGTCAATCAAAAATGTGTATGATGCATATAATTGCTCGCTCGATCGAGGCGGCAAGGCCGATCAAAAAAGAATCGGGAATTCGCCTGCCTCACTCCCGCTCGGTGCCGTAGGGCGAGATCGAGCGATAGGGCGAGCCGACGAAATCGGCCTCGACCGACGTGATCGCGCCGTCGGAGATCTTGAACGTCTCGATGAAGCTCCAGCTATGCGGTTCGCGGAAGGGCGAGCGGCGCTCGGTGCCGTCGGTCAGCCGATAATGATCGACAGTGCCCTTATGATCGATGAAGCCGCGCGCCATCACCAGCCCACGCCGCTCGTCGACCAGTATCTCGGAACGGCGGACGCGCTCGTTGAAGCGGAAGCGCCCTTGCTTGAAGCCCGTCGCGCAGCCGTCGGCCGCCGTCTCCATGCCGTTTTCGAGCCGGTGGCATTTCGGGCTGAACGTCGTGTGCAGCGTGCCGTCGTTGCGCGACAGCGTCTTGTAATAGCCGTCGGCGATACGGATCAGCTCGGCGCGCGGGCGCCGCTCCGACGGGGCGAGGATGCGCGCCATCTCGGGATCGTGCTTCAGCCTGGTCGGGTCGCCGAACGGCGTCGGCGGGCCGCTGACGAGCCGCTTCGTCGACAGCATATGCTCGATCTCGGTGATGCGCCCGTCGACCACCTTGAGCCGGACGGTCAGAAAGGCCGGCGTGTCGTTCATCAGGATGCCGGTATAGATGCCGACCCCGCCCGTCGCGGGATCGGAGAAGATCAGCGCCGGCGCCACCTCGGCCGTCACCGCGTCCCAGCTTCCGTCGGGAAAGGGCATGTCGACATTGATTTCGGTGAAGCGCACCTTGGGCGAGATCGGCGCAAGCTTCGGATCATGCTTGATATAGGCGTCGAGATAGCGCTGGCCGATCGCCTCCAGGCAGCCCGCGTCGCAGGAGGATCGCGCGGTCGCGGCGGCGGCGGGCACGGCCGCCCATGCCAGAGCGAGCGCCAGCAGCGGCATCTTCCAGACCATGTCTTCTCTCCTCCCCGTTCGCCACCCACGATAGCGGTTGCGCCCCGCCCCGCTTCATCGATCGTGCACCCGCCCTTGATCGAGCGCGCCCTTGCGCGTTCATGGTGGGACAATCCACGATGCACTCCCGACGAAGCAGGCCGTCGGCCGCCCGCTACACTGCCATCCGGGAAGAGGAACGGCCAGCGGAGGCGGACTATGGCGGTGGATCGCAGAACGATGATCCTGGCGGCGGGCATGCTGCCGGCGATCGCGATCGGCCGGACGGCGCCCGCCGCCGCCGCCGATCCCGCGCCGCCGCCCACCACCGGCGTAACCGACGCGCTCGTCCGTTTCGCCGCCGGCCTGCGTTATGAAGACCTGCCGGCGGACGTGGTCCACGCCGCGAACCGGCTGCTGCTCGACACCGTCGGCTGCGCCTTTGCCGGCTGGGAAAGCCGCAAGGGGCGCCTTGCCGCCGGTCTGATGCAGCAATTGGGCGGCGAGCCGCGCGCACTCGTCATCGGCACGCGGCGGCGGCTCTCGCCCACCAATGCCGCCTTCGCCAATGCGGAACTGGTCAACGCGCTCGATTTCGACGCCATTCCGCATCTGCCGCCCGTGGTGGTGCCGCCCATCCTCGCCGTCGCCGATGCCGAGCATAAAAGCGGGCGCGATCTCATCCGGGCGGTGGTCATCGCCTATGAAATCGGCGCGCGGCTGAGCGCGGCCAGCAGCCAGATGGCGGCCTCGCTGCTCGAAACCAATCTCACGCCCGAGATATTCGGGATCAATGACGAGGCGATCATGGCCTCGGCCGCCGCGATCGCGGCGATGAAGGGAATGGGCGCGGCCAGGATCGCCGACGCGATCGGCCTCGGCGGCTATTATTGCCCGCCGCAATCGAGCCATGACTGGGAGACAGGGTCGCCCAAGTCCAACGTCAAATATACGCCCGTCGGCTGGGTCGCGCAGGGCGCCGTGACCGCCGGCCTGCTCGCCGCGACCGGCTTTACCGCCAACCCGATCGTGCTCGACGGCGAAGCGGGCTTTCCCCGCTTCTACGGCTGGCCCAAATGGCGCGCCGAGCGCGCGAGCGCCGGGCTCGGCAGCGAATGGCGCATCCTCAATCCCGATTTCAAGCCCTATGCCGCCTGCCGCTATATCCACAGCCGGATCGATTGCGTCGTCAACGCGGTGGCGAAAACCCCTGTCGATCCGGCGGCGATCCGCCGTATCGTCTCGCTCGGCCCGCCTTTCACCGCCAATCCCGATCAGCGGAACGTCAGGACGCAGGAGGATGCCCAGTTCAGCATCCCCTATATGCTGGCCATCGCCGCGCATGGCATTCCGCTCGACGCGCATTGCCAGCGGCCCGAGCGGCTCAACGATCCGGCCATTCGCCGCACCATGGCGAAGATCGAATGGGGCACGCATCCGCGCACGCAGGAAACCAAGCGGGCCAATCGCGCCTCCTTCATCGCCAGCGTCGAGATCGTGATGGAAGACGGGACGCGGCATAGCGAGGAAGTACTGGTGCCGCGCGGCGCCGGGACGGACCCCGATACGCGGCTGAGCGATCGGGCGTTGCACGACAAGTTCATGGGCAATGCCGCTATCCGCCTGCCGAAAGACGGCGCCGCGCGTCTTGCCGATCGGCTGTGGCACGTCGAATCGGTCGCCGATGTCGCGCAGTTGACGGCGCTGATGGAGGCATGAAGCGGGCCGGCCGCGCGCCTCATTCAGTGCACTGCCCAGCAAAGCGCCGTGCACCGGCGGGGAAGCAGCCCCCTCGATCGGGTGGTAGCCCATCTGCTCGATCATGGCAGACCGCCGACATGGCGGCGAACGAAAAAGGGGGCATGACATGATTCAGGGAAGGATCGAAAGCCGCACGAAGCGCCTGCTGCTCGTTTCGGCAAGCGTCGCGGGGCTCAGCACGATGGCGGCGGCGCCTGCCTTCGCACAGGCCGATGCCCCGGCGGTCCAGCAGGGGGAATCGCAGGCGGCGCCCGCAGCCTCGCTCGGGCTGGACAGCGAAATCATCGTCACCGCATCGCGCGTCCAGCGTTCGGGTTTCACCGCGCCGACGCCCACCACCATCGTCGGTGCCGCCGCGCTTGAAAATCGCGGCGCGACCAACGTCGCCACGGTGCTGAACGAAATTCCCGCCTTCAAGGCATCGACCACGCCGGCGACCAACGGCGTGCGCGCGATCTTCCCCGGCTCTTATTATGCCGATCTGCGCGGCCTCAGCTCGTCGCGCACGCTCGTGCTGGTGAACGGCAACCGCTTCGTCCCGCAGATCACGACCGGCCTTTCGGGCTATCAGGTCGATCTCAACCAGATTCCTTCGCTGATGCTTGAGCGCGCGGAGGTCGTCACCGGCGGCGCATCGGCCCAATGGGGTTCGGACGCGGTTGCCGGCGTCGTCAACCTGATCCTCAAGAAGGATTTCGAAGGCATTCAGGCCGAAGCCCAGTACGGCCTCTCCGAACAGGGCGACAATCAGGAATATCGCTTCGGCATCCTCGGCGGCACGCGGTTGGGCGAGCGCGCGCATCTTGAGGTGGCGTTCGATTATGTGAACAACAAGGGCGTGGGCGACGTCTTCACCCGCGGCTGGGGGCGCAAGGGCTATGGCCTCGTGGCCAATCCCTGCGCGCTGAACGCCCCCGTCTCGGCCACTTGCCCCGATGGCGGCAACGGCCTCGCCCAGACGCTGATCCTGCCCGACGTGCGCTATGCGACCACGACGACGGGCGGCATGATAAACAGCACGCGCGGGCCCGCCGCCGCGCTGCGCGGCATCACCTTCGGCCCCGGAGGCACGCTCGGTCAGTTCCAGTACGGCCAATATGTCGGCAGCCAGTTCATGCAGGGCGGCGGCAGCAACCAGGGCATCAACTTCAACACCGGCGTCAGCATGATCCCGCCGGCCAAGCGCTATATCGGCTATACCCGCCTCACCTACGATGTCGGCTCCGATTTCCAGATCTATGCCGAGGGCTCCTATGCCCGCACCGTCGCGCACAATCAGACGCTGCCGGCGCGTAACGAGCAGAATACGCCAATCACGGTGAAGCTGGACAATCCTTATATTCCTGACGCGCTGATGACGATCATCGACAATTACAATGCCGCGAATCCCGGCGCGCCGATCACCAGCTTCAACGTCGGCCGCAACTGGGTCGACTTCGGCTATCAACATTCGACCGTGCGTAATGAGACCTATCGCGGCGTCGCCGGCTTCAACGGCAAGATCGGTGACTGGTCGATCGACGGCGCGCTGATCTACGGCCACAACAATTATGTCCAGCATCTTCAGCACGACCGGATTCACAAGAATTTCAATTATGCTGTCGATGTGACGACCGACGCCAACGGCGATCCCATCTGCCGCGCCGTGCTCGCGGGCGACCCCGCCGCCGCCGGGTGCCAGCCGCTCAACGTCTTCGGCGACGGATCGCCGTCGCAGGCGGCGATCGATTATGTCACCGGCACGCTCTTCTCGAAAACCGAATATGAGCAGACGGCCGCCAACCTGAATATCCAGGGCGAGCCGTTCAGCACCTGGGCGGGGCCCGTCTCGGTCGCGATCGGCGCGGAATATCGCCGTGAGAAGCAGGTGACGACGGTCGATTCGATCGCCGAGGCGGCAGGCTATGAAAGCACCAACGCCCGCTCGCTGCGCGGCACGTTCAACGTCAAGGAAGCCTATTTCGAAACCGTCATTCCGCTCCTCAAGGATTGGGTGCTGGCCCGCTCGCTCGATTTCCAGGGAGCTGTGCGCTACACCGATTATTCGACCAGCGGATCGGTGACGACATGGAAGGCGGGCGGCACCTGGACGCCGGTCCCCGGCCTCCTGCTGCGCGGCACCGTCTCGCGCGACATCCGCGCGCCCAATCTGTTCGAACTCAACACGCCGCCGGTGTCGACCATTCTCAACCGCGTCTTCACCCAGTCGGTGCTCGGCGGGCCGACCGGCCAGGTCGCCACGCAGAACCTTGTCGGCGGCAACAAGGACCTGAAGCCGGAAAAGGCCGATACCCAGACGTTCGGCTTCTCCTACACCCCGCCCTTCGTGCCGGGGCTGCAATTCTCGGTCGATTATTACAAGATCACGGTGAAGGGTGCGATCGCCTCGCTCGATCCGAACGTCATCATCAATTACTGCACCGGCGCGACGCCGACGTCGCCGGCGGAGCGGGATTATTATTGCAGCTTCATCAGCCTCTATGACGGCACGGCGGCCGCCTATACGATCGATACGCCCTTCCTGAATCTCAACAAGACGCAGCGTTCGGGCTTCGATTTCGCGGCCTCCTATCGGCTGCCGCTGTCCCGGATCAGCACGCTCCCGGGCAGCGTCACCTTCCAGTTCGCGGGCAATTACATCAAGCATTATCGCGACAACATCAACGATGCCGGATGGGTCGAGCGGGCGGGCGAAACCTCCGCGTCGGGCACGCCGCATTTCCTGACGACCAGCAGCATCACCTATGACGACAAGCTGCTGACGCTCGCCCTCCAAATGCGGACGGTCGAGCATGGGAAGTACAATAATCTCTATACCGAGGGCGTGCAGATCAATGACAACCGCGTGCCCGGCCGGACTTATTTCAACCTGTCGGCGACCGTGCGGCCGACCGAACATTTCGAGCTGTTCGGCGTCGTCAACAATCTGACGGATGTCGATCCGCCGCTGACGCCGCAGAATTTCGGTTTCCCTTACGTGAACACCTTCTTCGATCCGATCGGCCGCAGCTTCCGTATCGGCGTTCGCTACAGGATGTAATATGGCGCGGATGCCGCATCGCCAGCCACAGCCGAGGGGCGTGATGACGAAGAGAGACGGAAGGGATTCGGCCGGGCCAGGCCAGCCGACGCGCCGCGTGGTGCTGGGTGCCGCGCTGCTCGTGGCAGGTCTGTCGGGGGCGACGGGAATGCCGCTCAGGGCCGCCATCCGCGCGGGGCCGGGCCGCCGGGTGGAAGCCGCGCCGGTGGTGGCGTTCCATGCCGATCGACTTTATCTCGACCATAGCGGGACGGCCGAACCCTTCCGCCCGCCGAGCGGCCTCAGGACGCTGGACGGCTTTGACGAAGAAACGCTCGCACGACTTGCGTATAGCTGGTGAGCCCGAGGCGGCTCACCCCCAGATCGGGGACAGGTAATGGTTGATTTCACGGGCCAGCCGACGATGAAGGGCTTCTTCTCGCCGCAGCGATACGATGCCGACATCCTCGATTGCGAGGTGATCGGCACCTTGCCGTCGGACCTCAAGGGCGCGTTCGTGCGCCTCGGCGGCGAATGGTATTACCCGCCCAAATTCGCCGACGACGCCGTGCTCAACACCGACGGCTATGTCAGCATGTTCCGCTTCGACGGGCGCCGCGTCTCCTATCGCGGCCGCTTCGTGCGGACCGAGCGTTTCAGGAACAATCTCGCCGCCGGGCGCCAGCTCTACGGCTATTATCGCAACGCCTATACCGACGATCCCAGCATTCGCGATATCGCGCATCCGGCGCGGCGCACCGTGTCCAATACGACGCCGCTCGCTTTTGCGGGCAAGCTCCTCACCTTGAAGGAAGACGGGCTACCCTATGAAATCGATCCGCTGACGCTCGATACGCTCGGCCAGTGGGATTATCACGGCAAGTATAAGAGCCAGACGCACACCGCGCACACCAAGATCGATCCCGTCTCGGGCGAGATGATTACTTACGGCTATGAAGCGACTGGCGCGGCCACCAGGGACGTGTTCGTCTATACCGTCGCGCCCAACGGCCATATCACGCACGAGGCGCGCTTCCAGGTGCCTTATGTCAGCATCATGCACGACATCGCGCTGACGCAGAAGCACATCATCTTTCCCTTCGGCTGCTATTTCACGAGCCAGGAGATATTGCAGGCCGGCAAGATCCACTGGTGGTGGGACAAGACGAAGCCGACCTATATCGGCATCCTGCCGCGCGACGGCAGCGGCAAGGAGATACGCTGGTTCTCCGGCCCCGAACGGTGCATGATGCACACGATCAACGCCCGCACCGAGGGCGACAAGGTGATCCTCGAAGCGCCCTTCTGGGACAGCAATTTCTTCCCCTTCTTCCCCAATATCGACGGCACGCCATGGGATCGGGAGAAGGCGAAGGCCTATATCCGCCGCTACGTCTTCGATCTCAATTCGAAGGACGATCGCTGGCATGAAGAGACGCTGTTCGAAACGCCGGTGGTCGATCTCGCCCGCGTCGATCCGCGCTATCTCACCCTCGACCAGCGCTACGTCTATACCGGCTTCACCGATCAGAACATGCCGTTCGATACGAAGCGCGCGGGCAATATGCGCGGGCGCGTGACGAACAGCTATGGCCGCTTCGATCTCAAGACGGGCAAGACCGACGCCTATTTCGCCGGCGACGTCCACTCGCTCCAGGAATGCTGCTTCGTGCCCCGGCCGGGCAGCACCGCGGAGGGCGACGGCTATCTGATCGGCGTCGCCTCCAACTATGCCGAGATGCGATCGGAACTGATCATCGCCGACGCGCAGCGGCTGGCCGAGGGCGATATCGCCCGCGTCGTCCTGCCGTTCCGCGCGGGGCCGCAGGTCCATGGCATCTGGGTGCCGGAGGGCCAGATTCCGCTTCCGGCCTGAGCGGCGGGCAGAGAGCGAGGGAGAGGGGAAAGCGCATGCCTGACATGATCGATCGTCGCGGATTGATCGCCGCGAGCATTGCCGCCGGCGGACTGTTGTCGGCGGGCAGCGCCGGCGCGGCGGAGCCGTCGCCCGCCGATCCGAAGCTCGGCCCGCCGCCGCCCGGCATCCCCAGGATCGAGCTGCGCTGGGCCTTCTGCGTCAGCATCTTCTTCAAGGAACGCATCCGCATCCGGTCGGATAGCGGGCGCGTATTCGTGCCCGCCGTCGGCGGTGAGGTGTGGGGGCCGCGGCTCCAGGGGCGCGTCGTCCCTTATGGCGGGGCGGACTATGCCGGCGCGCACGGGCTCGACGCCACTTATGCGCTTCAGGCCGACGACGGCGCGCTGATCCTGATCGAAAATCACGGCTATATGAAGCGGCTCGACGGCAAGAAGATGCCGCGCGTGCCCGCCCCGCCGCGTCGGCCGGGCGAGGTGCCCGATCAGACGTTCGACGCGCCGCCCGATTCCGTTGTCCCCTTGCGCATGCGGCTGATGCCGGTGTTCGACGCGCCCGAGGGGCCGCACGCCTGGATGAGCCGGACGGTCTTCGTCGGCCATGGTGGTCGTTATCAGAATCCGGATCATACGATCTTCACCTATTATGAGGTGCTGTGATGCGCGAGTTCACGCCCCCGCCCGTCACCACGAAGGACAAGGTCGGGCAGGTGACGCTCGCTTACGCCTTCCAGCTCAAGGCCACCTTCGATCCGAAAAAGGTCGAGAAGACGCCGCGCGGCGAGCGCGTCTTTCAGGGCATTACCGGCGGCACGATCAGCGGCCCCGGCCTCACAGGCGCCGTCTATCCCGATAGCGGCGGCGATCATGGCCTGATCCGCGAGAGCGATAAGGTCGAGGATCTCTACGCCCGCTTCATGGTGCGCGCGGCGAATGGCGAATGGCTCTATTTCAGCCATGTCGGCTATCGCCGGCCCGACGGCTATTTCCGCATCCAGGCCTATTTCGACGCCGATGCCGGCGGCCCCTATGCATGGCTCAACGACGCGGCGATCATCGGCACCGCCGAAGCCGACGACGATCGCAACGAAGTGACCTTCACTTATTATCTGGCACTCTAACGGACGCTCCGCCGCCCCGCTGCAAACCGTCATTCCCGCGAAAGCGGGAGTGACGCAAGGGAGGCCAGCCGCCGCATACCTCCACGCGAGGAAATCCGTCCCCCTCCCCAAACCTCACCGTCATTCCCGCGAAGGCGGGAATCCATAGACGCCGCGCGCGCCGCTCTTCGCGAGGCAGTGCGTATGGATTCCCGCCTGCGCGGGAATGACAAACGAGAAACTGGCAGTGCGGCAACCACCTCCGGCGAACCCCGTCCATCATCCCTTAGTCGTGCCGGAATCCCACGCTGCCTAAACGCCCAGCAGCGGCGCCATCAACGCCCGCTCCGCCGCGTCGGGATCGTCCGCGACGCGGCATTGGTCGTCGAGCAGCATGATCGGCCGCTTCGCCGCGTCATAGGGTGGCCAGTGCGGCAGGCCCTCGCCATTGGGGTCGCCGGTCGCCGCGAAGCGCACCCAGGCGGCGCTCATCCGCTTCGCCATCGCCTTCGCCGCCGCATCACCGCCGGTCATCGCCGCCGATTTCTCGACCTGATCGAAGATATAGGGCGCCTCGCTCGTGTGGAGCGCGCCGAGCTTGCCGTCCAGCGCGGGGCTCTGCCGGTCGAACCGATAGGCATAGACCGCGCCGCCGCCCGCCGCCGCCTTGCGGTCGGCCTGCGCCAGCACAGGCAGCATCAGCGAATAGTCGCTGAACGCCTGGATATAGCGCCGGCTCGGGCTCGCCTCGGGATAGCGGCGGCGATAATAGGCCTCCGCCTCGTCCGCGCGATCGCCGAGGAACTGGCCAAGCCGCGCGCGTAGCCCCGCCTCGTCAAGCTCGAACCCCGCCGGGTCGTTGCCCATGAAGAAGCTCATCTCCTGGTCGTTCCAGCCGATCAGCATCGGCAGCGGCCGGGTGAGCGGCGCGGCATCGGGCGAGAAGGGATGACGCGGCAGCAATTCGGCGTCGATCACGGGCGCGAAGCAGGGCAGGTCGATGAAGCGCTTCGGCGGCAGCTTCGCCGCCACCCCATGATAGCCGGCCAGCATCTGCCGCACCGATAGCGCGCGCAGCCCCGCCACATCGCCCGGCGTCACCCCGACTTCAGCGAAGAACAGCTCGGTCGCGTGCGCCGCCGCGTCGCGCTCCATGAAGCGCAGCCCCGGCCCGCTCTGGACGCCGGCGCGATGGAGCAGCCCTTCGGCGCGCGGGCTCGCCATCAGGAAGCTGGTCTTCATGCCGCCGCCCGATGCCCCGAACACCATCACCCGGCCCGGATCGCCGCCGAACGCCTCGATATTGTCGCGCACCCATTCCAGCGCGGCAATGATGTCGAGCATGCCGGCATTGCCCGCATGCGCGAACTCGCCGCCGCCCATATCGCCAAGATGCATGTAGCCGAAGGCGTTGAGGCGATGGTTGAGGCTCACCACCACCACGTCGCCGCGCCGCGCCAGCGCCTCGCCGTCGCCGGTCGCGCCCGACCCGCCATAGAAGAAGCCGCCGTGCAGCCACACCATCACCGGTCGCTTGCGCCCGTCCTTGAGGCCGGCGGTCCAGACGTTGAGGAACAGGCAATCCTCGCTCTCCTCCGCCTTGGCAGGCGGCGGCGCATTGGCGGGGCGGGGGAATTGCGCGGTGATGACATAAGGCGGCCCCGCCGGCGGATGCGGGTTGCTCTGCGGCGCCGAGGCGCCATAGGCCGCCGCGTCCCTGACGCCCGCCCAGGATTCGGGCGCGCGCGGCGCCATGAAGCGGTCGGCCCGCGCATAGCGGATGCCCTTGAAGGCGATAACATCGTCGCCGACGACGCCGCGAACCTTGCCCTGAACGGTCTCCGCAACCGGCTCGATCACCATCTTCGTCTCCCCACGCAGCGCGGGCAGGATCAGCGCCGCGCCCGTCATCCCCAGCATCGTCCTCCGGTCCATGGCCCGCTTTCCCTATGGCATCAACAAGGCCGCCGCCCCTTCGCGGGCACGGCGCCTCATGGTCATCCCTCATGCCGCCTGTCGGAAGCAAATCCACCCCGCATCCGGGACGATTCACCCCCAAGCACCACGCCAGTGCACACCGGGACAAGCCACCCCACCCCGCCCCGCTATCACGGTATGGCATGCGCCGGGGAAGCGCATCACGAACGGGGGAGCATATGGCTTTTTCAGCGCTTCGTCTCGGCCTCGCGGCGCTTCTCGGCGGACTCGCCACAGCCGGGCAGGCCGCGCCGCCCGCCACGATCGCCTCGCTGCAAGCCGAGATCGAGGCGCTTCAGGCGAAGGTGAACCGGCTTGAGGACAAGGCGGCGATCGAAAAGCTCCAGCGCGCCTACGGCTATTATCTGGACAAGCAGCTTTGGAGCGAATCCGCGGCGCTATTCTCCGATACCGGCAGCGTCGAAATCGCCCAGCGCGGCGTCTATCGCGGGCGCAAGGGCATCGACACCTTCTTCATCCAGGTGATGGGTCATGGCGTCGACGGACTCCAGCAGGGCCGCATCTTCAACCATCTGATCCTGCAAGGCATTGTCGACGTCGATCCCGACGGGCTCCACGCCAGGGGCCGCTGGCGCGCGCTGCAATGGGTGGTGACGCTGGGCGGCCGCGCCATTTTCGCCGAGGGGCCGTATGAGAATATATATGTGAAGGAAAATGGCGTCTGGAAGATCCAGAGCATGCACTATTTCGACAGCTATCATGTGACCGAGGCGGACGGCTTCACCAGGAACCCGATCAGCCCGTCGGGGGAAACCGCCGCCTTCCCGCCCGATGAGCAGCCGACGGTGGTCTACGACAATTATCCGGGCGTCTATGTACCGCCCTTCCATTATCCCAATCCGGTAAGCGGCCGCCCCTGGACCGCCGCCGACACGAAGGCCCATTCGACGGTCAATGTGTCCGGCCCGCCCCATGCCCATTAATCCATAAGAAGGACAGAGACGATGCTGAAGAAACTCATGGGCCTGATCGCAGCCGGCACCGCCATCGCCGCGCCCGCAAGCGCGCAGATCGGCAACCCGCATGCCGCCGACTGGGTGAAGACTCCCCAGCCCGCCGCCGTCAGCCCCTTTCCCGCGGCGGTGCCGGCGGGCCGTGCCGACGATTATGTCTCCATCGTCAATCTGATGAACACCTATCTGGTCGCGCTCGATGCGGGCGATATCGATACCTACGCCTCGCTCTTCGCGCCCGATGCGACGCTGTACTGGATCGGCGGCGTCGAACGCGGCCGCGCCGCCATCCACAAGAATCTTTCCGATTTCGGCACCGGGCGCAAGAAGTTGCCGAAGGATGCGACCGAACGCCCGCGCTTCATCCACACGCTCGGCAGCCAGCGCATCGATTTCACCGGGCCGACCACCGCGCACGATGTCGGCATGTGGCTCGGCTTCAACAATCAGGCCGCCGACAAGAGCTTCAAGATGGCCGAATTCGGCCATTATGAGGACAAATATGTCAAGATCGACGGCCGCTGGTATTTTCAGGAACGCCGCATCTTCAACGAACGGCTGAGCAACAAGGCGCTCTTCTATCCCGAACTGGGCGAGCCCGATCCGCGCGAGAAGTGATCGGGCCGCGCCCCCGCGCCGTCACCCGTCGAGCGGCGGGTTGGTCGGCGCGGGCTTGGACGGCGGCGTCGGCGGCGCGGGCGGGGTCAGGCCGCCCGGCCGCATGCTCGGCGTCTTCGTCCAGGGGGAACGCATATAATAAGGCGTCTGGATGAAGGTCGCCTCGATTCCGGTGATCGCACCATGTTTGATCTTGAACATCTCCAGCAGGCCCCAGGTCTGCGGCTCGCGGAAGATCGACCGCTGCGGCGTGCCATCGGTGAGCGTATAGGTGTCGAGCACGCCCTTATGGTCGATATAGCCGCGCGCCATCACGATGCCGCGCACCTCGTCGATCAGGAAGAAGTCCCGGTCGCGCACGCGCTCGTTGAAGCGGTAGCGGCCGGAGCGGAAGCCCTGTTCGATATCGGAAAAGCGCATGCCGTTCTCGAACCGCGTCGCGCCGGGCGCGAACTTTATCCCCTCGCGCAGCTCGCCATTATTGTTCTCGAGCGTCGAGAAATAGCTGTTGGCGACGCGCCTCAGATCCTCGCGCGACATGCGGTCGGCCTTGTCCACCGGCCGCGCGAGATCGGGATCATGGGCGAAACCCTCGATCGGGCCGATCGGCGTCGGCGGGGAGGAAAGGTTGCGGCGCGTGGAAATCACCTGCTCGACTTCGGTGATCTTGCCGTCCGCCACCTTCAGCCGGATCGCCAGGAAGCCCGGAATGTCCTTCTGCATGATCGTCGTATAGATGCCGACATTGCCGGTGACGGGATCGGAGAGGGTGAGCGCCGGCCCCACTTCCTGCGTCACCGTGTCCCACGTGCCGTCGGGCAGGCGCATCTCGACATTGTTCTCGGTGAAGCGGACATGCGGGCTGAACGGCGCCAGCGCGGGATCATGCGCCAGATAGGCGGTGCGATATTGCGTGCCGATCCGCTCGAGACAGGCCTTCCCGCACTCGGCGGCCGCCGGGGCGCCCCCGGACGCCATCAGGACCGCCGCGGCGGCGGTGGAGAACATGAGTCGCATGGTCGCTCCCGAAATTCTGGCATGATGCCGCCGACGATAAGCGCGCGGCGGCGGCGGCGCTTTCCTGAGAGTGCATGCCGGCTACCCCCCAAGCGCCCGGTGGGATCGGTCCCACAGCTTGACAAGGTGGGGCTTTCCTTTTCTATTTTCTTTCGGCTCCCGTCTGCAGAACGAAGAATGAGGTCGGGGCGGAGTTGGGGCGGCCAGATCAATACTCCAACGGCCGGCAACAAGGGCCGGGGAGACGGCACGTCCGCCCGTATAGTGGGGGATGATATGTCATGAGCGCGGTTCACCGATCCTCGACAATCGCGGTAGAGGGGCCTCAGCGGCTGTCTTTCTGGATGCACGGGGCGCATGAGATCGGCGGCATAGACGCCCGCCCGCTCGGCAGCCATGCGTTCGATGGCCGGGTGGCGACGCGCCATCTGGGCCCGCTGATCGTCTATGACCTGGCGACAAGCCCGCACCGCGCCGCCTGGACACGCGACCTGATCGAAAAGGCGGACAATTGCAGCATCCGCCTGCGCTTCCAGCGGCACGGCACCAGCGTCCTCGAACAGAACGGTTTCCAGCAGCGCATCGTCGCCGGCCAATGGTCGATACTGGACGGCACGCGGCCCTATTCGATCGTCAACGAGGAATGGGCGCGCCATATCTCGCTGCAAATCCCGCTTTCGGAGCTTTCGACGCGCGAGTTCGAAATCGCGCGCCGGCTGGTCGGCCCCTTCCCGGTCGCGCACAGCGTCTGCCACCTCCTCTATCAATGCATCCGCCTGATGATCGAGGACCTCGGCGAGGAGCGCGGAACCACCGACGAAGATCTTGGCGAATCGCTCCTCCACATGTTCCGGATCATGCTCAACCAGCCGGCGCAGGAACGCAGCCGCAAGACGATGCGCGAAACCGCCGAGGAGCGCATCCGCTCCTATATCCGCCGCAATCTCACCGATCCGCAGCTTTCGGTCGACACGATCGCGGCGGCGATGAAGTGCTCGCGCCGCTATGTGCACAAATTGTTCGAAGGGCAGGAGACGGTGACGCAGTTCATCTGGTCGCAGCGTCTCGACCGCTGCCGCACCCGGCTGCTCGACGCCGAGGCCAAGGTGCCGACGCTGACCGAACTCGCCTTCGAAAACGGCTTCCGCAGCTCCGCCCATTTCAGCCGGGCATTCCGCGCCAAATATGGCGTCACGCCCAGCGCCTTGCGCGCACGCATCGAAGCCGGCCCGCCGCAGGAAGCCTGACGCGCATCGGCTGAGGCCAGACGCGGCCCCCGCCCCGTTACTTTCTCACTTGTCATTCCAGCGAAGGCGGGAATCCATACGCACCGCTCCACCAAGGAGAATGGAACCCTGCGCCTATGGATTCCCGCCTATGCGGGAATGACGGTGAGGTCGGGAGGGTTGGTTCCGTAACTTCCCTGCGTGGAGGCACACAGCGACCCGCCCCCGCCCTCCCGTCACCCCGGCGAAAGCCGGGGCCCACGGACTCGGCTCGCTTCGATATCGATCGCCCGCCTCCATGGATTCCGGCTTCCGCCGGAATGACGATTGAAGGAATGGCAGGCAAGGTTCGTCAGACGTAGCCCTTGCCACCTTCCAATCCGTCATTCCCGCGAAGGCGGGAATCCATACGCACCGCTCCGCCAAGGAGAATGGAACCCTGCGCCTACGCGGGAATGACGGTAAAGTTGGAACGATCGGTTCCGTAACTTCCCTGCATGGAGGCACACAGCGACCGGCCCCCGCCCTCCCGTCACCCCGGCGAAAGCCGGGGCCCACGGACTCGGCTCGCTTCGATATCGATCGCCCGCCTCCATGGATTCCGGCTTCCGCCGGAATGACGGCTGAAAGGATAATGGGTCGGGTTCGTCACACGCGGCCCCCGCCCCGTTACTTTCTCACTTGTCATTCCCGCGAAGGCGGGAATCCATACGCACTGCCCCGTCAAAAAGAATGGAACGCGGCGCCTATGGATTCCCGCCTGCGCGGGAATGACGGTGAGGTCGGGAGGGTTGGTTCCATAACTTCCCTGCGTGGAGGCACACAGCGACCGGCCCCTCCCTCCCGTCACCCCGGCGAAAGCCGGGGTCCACGGACTCGGCTCGCTTCATTATCAAAGGACTCGCCGTCCATGGATTCCGGCTTCCGCCGGAATGACCAATGGCGGCCGAGGTTCATCAAACGCCCCGACGGTTCGTTGACACAGTCACTTCCCACTTATACTTATCATGTTATGCTTTCCCCGCCGCCACATCGCATCCTGCGCGCCGGGGATCGAGCCACCGGATCCCGCATTCGGTGAGCGCCGAACCGGCGACGATCGACACCCCGGGCGGCACGACGCTCGCCGCGTCGCCCGCCAGTATCAAGGCGACATCGTCGATCGCGCTCGCCATTCTGTTCGCGGTCTATTTCTTCAGCTCGGTCGATCGCTCGATCTTCGGCATCCTCGCCCAGCCGATCAAGGAGGAACTGCTCCTCGCCGACTGGCAACTGGGTTTCCTGACCGGCCTCGCCTTCAGCGCGGTGCAATTGCTCTTCGGCTTTCCGATGGCGCGGCTGGCGGACAAGGGGAACCGCGTCTCGATCCTCTCCGCCTGCGTAGCCTTATGGTCGGTGATGACGGCCCTGTGCGGGCTGAGCATGAGCTTCATCCAGCTTTCGCTTTTCCGCATGGGCGTGGGTGTCGGCGAGGCGTCCTGCCTGCCCGCCTCGCATTCGCTGATAAGCGACTATTTCCCGCCCGGCAGCCGGACGAAGGCGCTCGCCATCTACGGCCTCGGTTATCCGATCGGCGGTCTGCTCGGCACGATTGCGGGCGGCATCGTCCTCGATCATTGGGGCTGGCGCGCCGCCTTCTACGTGGTCGGGCTGCCGGGGCTCCTCCTCGCCCTGCTCACCTGGCGCATCGTCAGGGAGCCGGCGCGCGGGCAGTTCGACGCCGGCGATACGGCCGATCTTGCCGCGCCCAAATCCTTCCGCGAGGTCGCGCTCGTGCTCTGGCGCTCGCCCGTCCTGCGGCAGATGATCCTAGCGCTGACCTTGCTGTCGATCTTCACCAGCCCCACCTCGACCTTCCTCGGCCCCTATCTGATCCGCCGCTTCCCGCTTTCCTATACCGAGCTGGGATTCATCGTCGCGATGACGATGATGCTCGGCGCGTCGCTCTCGACGATCGGCGGCGGCATCATCGCGCAGCGCCTCGGCCGGCGCGATGAGCGCTGGCTCCTCTGGTTTCCCGCGATCACCGTGGCCGTGGGCATGCCGCTCTACGTCATCGCGCTCGCGCAGTCCGACTGGCTCTCTCTCGCCATCTGGATGTTCTTCGGCGCGCTGGCCAACGCGACTTTCCTCGCGCCCTGCTATACCGTGCTCTACGGCATCGTCGCGCCCGGCGGCCGGGCGAAGGCGGCGGTGATCGTCCAGCTCTTCATGGGGCTGATCGGGCTCAGCTTCGGCCCCCTCCTCGCCGGCGCGGCGAACGACATGATCGCGGCGATGCTGTTCGGCCCTCATGCGCAGGGTTTTTTGACCGCCTGCCCAGGTGGACAGGCCGCGAAAGGCGCGCCCGCCGCGCTCGACGCCGCCTGCCGGGGCGCGATGGTCGATGCGACGCAGATCGTGCTGATCGCGACGATGGCGTTGACGATCTGGCCCGCCTGGCATTTCTATCTTGCCGGCCGCCGCATGAAGCGCGCTCCTCGATAAGCACGCCCGTTATCGATTTTTCCTGTGGCCGCTTGCGAAGGCGGGGAAGTGTCGTATCATCCGCCGCGACAGTCCGACGCCGGCCTGCGGGATCGGCCGGCGAAAGACGACAGGACAAGGGCGGCGCCGCAAGGGCCGGCCAGGGGGAGCGAAGGGATGACGCATTCGGGCCAGGCAAGCTATGTGGAGGATCGCGCCCGCATCGAGGATTTGCAGGCGCGCTACATGTTCGCGCTCGATTGGCACGATGCCGACGCCTATGCCGCGACCTTTACCGAGGACGGGATTCTCGACTGGGCGCTCGGCATTGCCGAGGGCCGCGACGCGATCCGCCAGGAAGCGCTCGGCATGCGGACGATGTTCGCCCGCAAGGAGGCGGCGGACGCGCCGCTCCGCCCCGCCCGGCTGCGTCATTTCATCACCAATGTTACGCTCCGCATCGAGGGCGACCGCGCGACCGGCCACGCTTACTGGATGGAGCTCGACAATGATGTGCGCGGCCGCTGGCCCTATGTCGGCGGCTACGGCCATTATGAGGACGAATTGAGGAAGGTCGACGGCGAATGGCTCTTCTCGCGCCGCAAGATCTATAACGAAATACTCGCGACGCGCACCGCGCCGGAGACGAACCCGGTCCGTCCCGCGTGAGCGGCGGCGCCGTCGTGCGCGGTACGTGGCTCGCGCCGCAGCATCTCGTCTTCCTCCTGTGCAGCCTCACCGTCTTTCTGGACGGCTTCGACGTGCAGGCGATGGCGCTCGCCGTGCCGGCGCTCGCGCATGGCTGGGGGCTGTCGCCCGTCGCCTTCAGCAGCGCGCTGACGACGTCGGTGATCGGCCTCGGCATCGGCGCCGCCTTCATCGCGCCGCTCGGCGATCGCTTCGGCCGCCGGCCGGTGCTGATCGCCTGCACCGCGGTGCTCGGCCTCAGCTCGCTCCTCACCGCCATGGCGACGAGCGTGACCGGCATCGCGCTCCTCCGCCTCGTGACCGGCGCCGCGCTGGGCGCCTGTCAGGGCAATGCTACCGCGCTGATGGCCGATTATGCCAATCCCGCGCGCCGGGCGTGGATATTGACGCTGATGGGCTGCAACGTCGCGGTGGGATCGCTCGTCGCCGGCTTCATCGCCCCCTGGCTCATCGCGTGGCTCGGCTGGCAGGGGATTTTCGTCGCGGGCGGCGTCTTTCCGCTCCTGCTGTCCGCCTGCCTTTTCCTGCTGCTGCCCGAGGCGCGGGCGCTGGCCGGCCGGGGCGCCGCACCCTCCGCCGCTGCCCCAACTGAGGATGCGATCGTCGAGGCATCGGGCCTGCGCGGCCTGCTGGGAACGGGCTTCCGCAGCCGGACGCTGCTCCTGTGGCTGATCTATTCGCTCAACACCTTCCTCATCTACATGGTGATAAGCTGGCTGCCGACGCTGCTCGACGCGGCGGGATGGAGCAGCACGGCGGCGCTGCGCAGCGTCATGGCCTTTCATATCGGCGGCATCGTCGGCGCGCTGTTGCTCGCGATCGTGATGGATCGGGGCCGTCCGACATCGGCGCTAGCCGCCGGCTTCATTCTCGCCGCCGTCGCCTCGGGGCTGTTCCTGCTGCTGCCGCCGCTTATCCCCGTCTGGGCGCTGCTGCTCGCGCTGCTCGGCGGGGGCATTTCGGGGACCACCTTCACCCTGTTCGCGCTCGCCGCGAGCATCTATCCGGTCAATCTGCGCGCCTCGGCCTTCGGCTGGCTTGCCGCCGTCGCGCGGATCGGCGCGGTGCTCGGCCCGGTGATCGGCGGGGCGCTGCTGGCGTTCGAAGTCTCCCCCCGGCTCATCATCGCCGGCCTCGCCGCGCCGGCGCTGGTCTGCGCGGTGCTGTCGCTGTTCATGCGCCGCGTCCTGTCGCCCCGCTCCCTTCCTGTGCCCGAAACCGTCTGATCTCGAACAAGGACAAGCCCATGCTCCCCACGCGCCGCGACACATTGATCCTTGGGGCCGCCCTGCCGCTGTTCGCCGGCAGCGCGGCGTCGGCGGAGGCCGCCGGCCCGCCGGAGCGGAAGCAGGCGATCCGCATCTTCCGCATCTATGCCGACGCCGCCGGCCATTCGCATATCGAGCAGGTGGTCGTCGCCTCCGCGCGCAAGGAGCTGCCGGTCGCCTCGGTGCTCGCGGTCGGCTATGCCAAGGCGGTGGAGGACTGGCACCGCGCGCCCTTCAAGACCTTCACGATCAACACCAGCGGGCGGATCGAGGTCGAGCTGTCGGACGGCACCCGCCAGGCGATCGGCCCGGGCGATCTGGTCTATCTGGAGGATATCGCCGGCAAGGGCCATCTCACGAGGCTGCTCACCGACGGGGCCAACCTCTTCCTGCGCATGCCCGACGATTTCGACCTTCTGGCCTGGGCGCGCGAATAGCCCCTCGGCGCGGCACCGGATATAATTCCAATTCTATTATTTAGAATAGCATCTATTCTTGTCAGCATGGGTCCGATGCTGTTAAGCCCTCGACAGCGCAGCGCACCGGCAGAGTGACGCGCCTCGCTCGCCCGCCCACCGCGAGCGAACACCGGAGAGGGCACACGGCATGGGTCAGGCCATCATTCGCGACGGCGCCGCCGCCGATCTCGTCGCGGGCAGTACGCCACTGACGTCGGCGCGCGGCTGGTACACCGTTTATATATTGGCGGCGGTTTCGATGCTCGCGCAGGTGGATCGCGGCGTCATCTCGCTGCTCGTCGAACCGATGAAGCGCGATCTCCACCTCACCGATACCGAGGTTAGCGTACTGATCGGCTTCGCCTTCACCTTCTTCTACATGATGGTCGGCCCGCCCATGTCGCGCGTCACCGATCGCAGCGTGCGCAAGCTGGTGATCGCGGGCGGCCTCGGCATCTGGAGCTTCGCGACGCTGCTGTGCGGTCTGGCGCAGAATTTCTGGGCGCTGTTCTTCAGCCGCGCGCTGGTCGGCGGCGGCGAATCGGTGAACGGCCCCGCCTCCTTCTCGATGATCGCCGACGCCATCGCGCGCGATCGGCTGCCGCGCGCCTACGCGATCCTCAACGCGGGCGTGATGGGCGGCATGGCGCTGTCGATGGTGGTCGGCGGCGTCCTTATGGGACTTCTCCTACATGTCGAGCCTTTCCATGTCCCGGGCATCGGCATCGTCCGCAACTGGCAGCTCATCTTCCCGATAATCGGCATTCCCGGCCTGCTTCTGGCCCTCCTGATCCTCCTGACCGTACCCGAGCCGATCCGCAAAGGCGCCCGCAAACCAAAGGGCTATCCTTTCCGCGAAGTGGTGCGCTTCGTCGTCAGCCAGCGCGCCATACATTTTCCGCTGCTCGCCGGCGTGATGCTGATGTCGGTCCAGAGCTTCGGCCTCGGCGCATGGGCTCCGGCTTTCTACGATCGCACCTATGGCTGGGGCCCCGAGGTGGTTGGGCCGCTGATCGGCACTACGGCGCTGGTAAGTTCGATGCTGGGCCTATGGCTCGGCACGCATCTCACCGAATGGCTCGGCAAGCGGCGCGACGACGCCAACCTCTTCATGCTGCTGCTCGCCCAGGGTCTCGCCTTCCCCTTCGGGCTGCTGTCGCCGTTGATGCCCAACCCCTGGCTCGCGCTCGCATTCAGCGCGGTCGGCGCCTTGTTCGGCGTGATGGGCGGGCCCGCCTATAATGCCGCCATCCAGATCGTCACCCCCAATGCGATGCGCGGCCAGGTGAACGCCATGTACCTGTTCCTGATCAGCGCGATCGGCGGCGCGGTCGGGCCGACGCTGGTTGCGCTGATAACCGACAATATCGCTGGATCGGAAGCGCAGCTTCGCTACGTGCTCGTCGCCGTCCGCCTGCTGCTCGGCCCGCTCGCGGTGTTCCTGATCTGGCTTTCGGTCGCCCCTTATGGTCGGCTCTACCGTCAACAGATCGAGGAAGAAGGATGAGCGAGCCTTCTCGCGCCCCTTGGGCGAGCCAAAGATTTGCCTGGGGCGCCCGCCAGTATATGGGATTGGCGGCTCTCGCGTCTTTGGCGGCAACGCGCAAGCCCGGTATCCGTTCGACCGTTCAGGAATGATGATTTGGCACGACCCTCAACCTCCCGCCTGAAGACCAGGCCCGCTTCCACCGACAGCGGTGCCCCGAAGCTTTCCCGCAGCGCGAAGCTGGATCCGAAATTGCGGCTGACGATGCAGATGGTGCTCGCCGCCCGCCGCTGGCGATCGCTGCTCGACGATCGGCTACGCCCGCTGGGCCACAGCGCGCCACGCATGGAGGCGATGTCGACGATTGCGCACTCGCCCCAATTGAGCGCTCAGGTCGAGATAGCGAAACGGATCGGGATCGAGGGGCCGACGCTTACACGGATGCTCGACATGCTGGAGGCCGATAAGCTTGTCGAGCGCCTGCCCGACCCTTCCGATCGCCGCGCCAACCGCATCCGGCTGACGAAGAAGGGCGAGGAGGTGCTGGCCGAAATCAACGCCGTCGCCGACGAGCTTCGCACGCAGCTTCTCGCCCGCTTCGATCCCGAGGGGATCGACAAGGCGAACGACTTCATCGCGCAACTGCTCGACTGTTTCGAGGAAGATATTCCGAACGGCGCCTGAGCAACGGCTGGAACGGCGGCAGGGCGCTCAGGCCCTCGCCGCCACCGACGGATCGCCCAGAGGACGGTCGCGCACGGTCGTCCGCCGCATGTCGCGCGGATAAACCGTGTCCTCGAACGGCGTCGCGCGGTGCATCGTGCAGCGATTGTCCCAGACGACGAGATCGCCTTCGCGCCATTGATGCGAATAGACGAAGCGCGGCTGGGTCGCGAAATCGATCAGTTCAGAGAGCAGGTCCCCGCCCTCCTCGCGCGGCATGCCGACGATGTGCGACGCATGCTTGGCGAGATAGAGATTGGGATTACCGGTTCGCGGATGCTGCAAGACCAGCGGCTGGACCGCGCCGGGGATCAGCGAAAGCTCGACCTCGGTCGGCTCGGGATAGCCGGCTAGTTGCCGCGAGTGCCAGATCGAATGTTCCGCCTCCAGCCCTTGGATGCGGTCGCGCAGCGCATCGGGCAACTCGCGATAGGCGGCGCGCATATCGGCGAACTGCGTATCCGCGCCAGACGGCGGCGTAAGATGCGCGAGCAGCAGCGAATAGGAGGAACGCTCGGGCCGGAAAGAGCTGTCCGTATGCCATTGCTGATTGCCTTTGTTGAACAGGCGGCTGCGTTCGGCCATCCGGATATTGCCTTCGGCATCGAGATTGCCCGCGTCGAACAGCTCGGGGAAAGGGAAGCGCGGCTGCGCCCCCCGAATATGCGGTGCATGCTCCAGTTCGCCAAACAAGCGGCTGAAGGCAACATGCGCGGCATCGTCCAGTCCGCTGTCCCGGAACACGCAAACGGCGTAGCGATCGAACAGATCAAAACATGTCTCCGCCAGCGCCGCATCGAGGCGGCTGAGGTCTAACCCCACCACCTCTGCCGCAAACAGGGGGTGAAGGGGACGAATCTCGGGCATGGCCACTTCCTTATCCTCAATTGAACTGGCGGCCTGCCTTGCGGAGGCCGGAAGAATCGCGTTCTACGCCTTTTAACATGCATTCTCAATTAATAGATTTCAATCAATAAGCATACACACGAGCCATGCCCCCTCCCTCCATCGTTCAAATCTTATTTAAAAGGATTCTAACTATTGCAATCCTAAATTGTCTGCCATAATCTCGCTTGCATAAAGGGGGGCAGGGAGGAACGGCCCGGCAGGGCACGGCCTCGAAAAAAGTGCCTCTCCAAACGGTTAATTGCCGAGGAAGAGGATGATGAAACAGGAAGGAAGCCGTTCGTCGGCACGCGTACATCGCGCGCGCCCTTATTCGATCAGCAGCGCGGTGGCGCTCGCTATCGGCCTTGTCGCGGGGCAATCGGGTGTCGCCAACGCCCAGCAGCAGGGTGCCGAGCCGGTCGTCGGTGCCGCCCCCGTTACGGCAAAGGTGTCACAGAATGCCCCGGCCGATATCATCGTGACCGGCTCGCGCATCGTTCGGCGGGATTTCGTTTCAAATACGCCCATCACCACGATCCGCGACAGCGTTCTCGAAAACACCAGCAGTTTCGCGCTTGAAAACAAGCTTCTCCAACTGCCGCAATTCGCCGGAACGACGAACAGCCAATATTCTACCGGATATTTCAACAGCGGCGCCTCAACGCTCAACTTGCGCAATCTTGGCGAAAACCGGAATCTCGTCTTACTCGACGGCCGCAGGCTTCAGCCGGCCACCCGTGAGACGCTGGCGGTGGACGTCAATGTGATCCCCTCGTCGCTCATCGAGAGTGTGGAGGTGATCAGCGGCGGCGCCTCCGCTGTCTATGGCGCGGATGCCGTGTCCGGCGTGGTCAATTTCAAGCTGAAGCGCGACTTCGAAGGCGTGCAGGTCGACAGCCAGATGGGGATATCCGAACGGGGCGCCAATCGGATTTTCGACATATCGGCCTTGATCGGCGGCAATTTCGCAGGCGATCGCGGCAATGCGGTCCTGGCGATCAACTATGCGGATCGGGGCGCCACCCGCAACATCGATCTGCCCTATATGCGAGAGGGCTTTCGTGTCGGCGCCATTCCCTCTTCCGCCACCTTCCTGGGGCTCGGCACCTATAGCCCGACGCAGTCGGTAAACCGTCCCACTCAGGCCGCGCTCGACGCCTATTTCGGGCGACCGGAAAATGGCGGCGCTCCGGCCGGAGCGGTAAGCACCACTGCCATCATCGGCTTCAACAACGATCAGACATCGCTGTTCAACGTTCAGGGCGCCTCGATCTACAATTATCGCAGCAATCTTTTCCCGCGTTACGCGATCGACACCTACACCACGCCGGGAACGGCGACGCTGAAGCAGAACTTCCTGGCCGACACCCTGGCCTCGCTTCCGCTGAAGCGCTGGTCGGCTTTCGGACGCGCCCATTATGACCTGACCGACAGCATCACCGCCTTCGGCCAGATATTATATACGCATTATACCAGCGTGACCGCCGGCGGGCCGCCGACCGCCGCACAATCGTGGCGCGCCGATATACCGCGCGATGCGGCGCATCCCATTCCGGACGCGTTCGCCGCCCTGCTCGACTCGCGCCCCGATCCCGATGCGCCGTGGGCGCTCAACAAGACATTGTCGTTCATGGGCCTTGGTACGGTGCGGCACGAAAATGACGTCTTCCAGGCACTGGGCGGCCTGCGCGGCGACTTTGGCGACAGCGGCGTTACGTGGGAAATCTATGGCTCCCACGGCGAAACGCAGCTTACCGACAAGGGCGTCTCGGGCTTCGCCTCGACCGAGCGGTTCAGGGAGTTGATGGCCGCGCCCAACTATGGCGCGAATTTTTCGAGCGCATCAGGCCATTGCACGAGCGGCATCAACCCCTTCGGCGAGCAGAATGGCGAAGGCGCGGGCCAGATGGGCGATCCCAGCCTGCCCGTCGTTTCCGCCGACTGCATCGATTATCTCAACCCCTATTGGACCAACAACACCAAGATCAAACAGGATATCGTCGAAGCGACCGTTCAGGGCGGGATCGCCGAACTCCCGGCGGGCGAGGCCCGCTTCGCCGCCGGCGCGGCCTATCGCAAGACCAGCCTCGTCTTCGATGCCGACAAGGCCTTCACGCCGGACCAGAATTACCGGTCCGATCTCGCCGGCCAGTTCGGCGTCGCCTCCGTTGCGGGCGCGGACAGCGTGAAGGAAGCCTATGTCGAGCTTCTGCTGCCGTTGCTCGACGATCTTCCGCTCATCAAGCATCTCGAAGTCGATCTCGCCTATCGCTATTCGGACTATAAACATTCGGGCACGACCCACACCTATAAAGGCGATCTGAGTTGGCAGATGTTCGACTCGCTCCGCCTGCGCGGCGGCTATCAGCGCGCGGTACGGGCGCCCAACGTCTATGAACAGTTCGGCCCGCCCACTTTGGTGTTCGATGCGGCGACCGACGCCTGCCAGTCGAACGTCACCGCGTCCTACGCCAACATCCCCTCGAACCCGAACCGAACGCAGGTGCAGCAGCTCTGTCGTGCACTGATGGGCACCGGCGCGCCACCGATCCTCGATCCGGTGAACGATCCTTATGGCCTGAACAATTATATCGGCAGCAGTGCGACTTCGATCAGTTCCTATCCGCGCGGCAATCCGAACCTGCGGCCCGAGAAAGCCGACACGTTCACCGTCGGCGCGGTTTTCTCGCCGAAATGGAATCTGCCCGGCAGCGGCCGGCTCAACCTGTCGGTCGATTATTACAATATTACGATCAATGGCGCGATCGGCTATATCGGCGCCAATCTTTCCTACCAGCTTTGCTTCAATGCCGACGGCAAGAGCAATCCGACTTACGATATCAACAACATCTATTGCCAGACGATCGGCCGCCAGCAGGAGCCGGGCACCGGATCACCCTCGGGCGTGTTCAGCCTTTATCTGAACCAGGGCAAGATCAAGACGAGCGGCATCGACGCGCAGCTCGATTATACCTTCGATATCGGCCCGGGCCGTTTCGGGATCAGCACGGTTGTGAATTATCTGGACAGTTTCACCCGCCGCGTCGGCCCCGGCGCGCCGACGCTCGAATATGCCGGCTATACGGGCGGCTATTTCCGGTGGAAGTCGTTCAGCGACTTTTCCTACACGGTCGATGGCGCACAACTCGGACTACGCTGGCGCCACCTCAGCAAGGCAAAAACGCAGGATTATCTCGTCACGCCCTGCAAGACGACGCGGTGCTTCGCCGACACCAAGGCTTATGATCTTTTCGATCTCTACGCCAATGTCCGGATCGACGAGCATTATTCGCTGCGCGGCGGCGTCGACAATCTGTTCGATCGCGACCCGCCGACGGTACGGGGCATCCCCGGCTACACCGATCCGCAGAATTACGACATCTTGGGCCGGCGCTATTATCTCGCCGCGTCGGTGAAGTTCTAAGGAAAAAAGGGTGCGGGAAGAGGCGCTTCCGCCCTCCCCGCACTCTTATCAGAAATGCGCGCGAGCCGTAACTCCGTAGGTCCGCGGCGCACGAATGTTCGCGTAGAACAGTGTGGGATCGCCACCCGCTGCTACCCCGCGCGAGAAGGCGTAACGCCCGCCGCCGGTGCAGATCGCCTGATTGGTGAGGTTACGCCCCCATGCGGTAAACGACACGCCTGTCCCGGTGTCATAGGTCAGGTCGGCGTCGAGCGAGACATAGCCATTGTCCCGGCCGGACGCGATGAAGTCCGGCGAGAGATATTGGCTCGTCGCGAATTGCGCGTCGACACCGGCGATGATTCGCCCGCCGCCCGCAAGATCGAAGACACGCTCATACCCTGCGGTGCCCGTCCATTTCGGCGCACGCACCAGTGCCTTGCCCGAGCAATCAATCGACTGCGTCGAGTCATTCTGCAAAGCAGGCACGAAATCATTGTCGGTATAGGGAACGACAGGACCAAGCTTGCAGCCCGTCGCCTCGGCCGGATAGCTGTTCAGTACCGGCCCGGGAACCGACGGATTATAGGCGCTGTAGACGAATCGGTCATATTTCGTATGGAGATATTCGACCGCGAAGCGGAACGTATCCTGCCGCGTCGGCTTATAGACGAGATCGATATTGGCGCCATAAAGCGTCGCCTTGCCGGCATTGGTGGTCAGCAAGCCCGTCGTACCCGAAGGCGTCGCGCCCAGAAAACGTTCCTGCTTGTTGCGATATTTCCAGTAAAAGCCCTCAAGATTGATCTGAAGCGTATTGTCGAAGAAGCGGTTACGCGATCCTACGGTGAAGGCCGTCAGTTCCTCAGGCTTGAAGCTGTTGTTCGGCGCGGGCACCGAAGGGAAGAAGCCGCCCGATTTGTAGCCGGTGGCGACGTTGGCATAGAGCATATTCTCCGCGCCCACGTCATATTCGACGCCCGCCCGCCAGCTCACATTATCGAAATCGCGCGCGCCGTGATTGTCGACATGCGCCACCGTAGGAAGCACCGCGTCGGTGAAGCCATATTGGCGCTTCTTGTCCTTCGAATAACGTAGGCCGCCGATCACCCGGAAGCTGTCCGTCAGGCTGACCGTCGCTTCGCCGAACGCGGCATAGCTGCGCGTCGTGAGCGGCGTATTGACCGTGCTCTGTTGGATTGGATTTGCGTGCAGTGTATATATCTGCGTCTGATCCTCATCAAAATAATAGAGGCCTGCAACCCACTTTACCCGCTCGCCGTCATTGCCCAGCCGCAATTCGTAGCTCTGCTGCTTCGACGTTTCGGCGGTGCGAAAGTAGAAGCCGGGCGTATAGGTCAGATAATCGGCACGCGTGTTGCGGTAAGCCGGAATGAAGGTGAGCGTCGCCGGGCCAAGATCGACGTCAAGCTGGGCGCTGACCGCCCACAGCCGGATCGCGTTGAACCCGTCATCCTCGATCCGCGTGCCGCCCGGTATGAAGGCGGTGGGCGGTTGCTGTATGTTGCCGACCGATGGCCCTTCCCACGGATCAGAAGGCACCGTCGTCAGCGTCGAGCGCTTCACCGTCGCCTCACCCTGGCTGTCGACATTGGCATATTCGCCGGTGAGCAGGAGTGTCACCGTGTCGCTCGGCTCCCACAGCGCGCTCACGCGCGAGGCAATACTGTCCTGATCGTTGTAGCCGTCGGTCAAATAGCCATCGTGCTTATTGTACTGCACAGCCGCGCGCACCGCGAGCGTATCGGAAACGCCGCCGCCGATCGCGCCAGTGACCCGCCGCAGGTCGTAATTGCCGATATCGACGCTGAAATCGCCCGTCATCTGATGCGTCGGGCGCTTGGTAATGAGATTGATCGCACCGCCCGACGCATTGCGGCCATAAAGCGTGCCCTGCGGCCCCTTCAGCACCTCGACACGTTCCAGATCGAAGAAGATCGGACCGATGCCGTTCGGACGCGAGATATAGACGCCATTGATATTATAGGCGATCGCGGATTCGGCGGACGCATCGGTCGCGAAGCTACCAACGCCGCGCATATAGGTCTGTGTCGTGCCGCCGCCGAGGCTGACGGTGAGGCCCGGGACGACGGTGGCAAGATCGGTGGCCTGCGTCACGCCCGCCTCGGCAAGCTTGTCGCCGCCCACCACCGCGATCGAGAGCGACGACGCCTGCACCGACTGCGCGCGGCGGGAGGCGGTGACGACGATATCGCCGATGCCCGCTTCCGTATCGGCTGCCGACGCCTCCTGCGCGTGCGCCTGCGCCATCCCGCACACAAGCGCCAGCGCGCTCCCCAACAGGAAACAAACCTTCATTCCTAACTCCCCGATCTACTATTATATTTAGAACTACTTACGCTACCCGCTGACAACGATAGAGGCCAGTGCGCAGCGTCTCCTCGGGCACCCATGTGCCGTGGAAGGTCGAGCGGACGCGAACCGGCAGTTTGAGCGTCGCGACCGGCCCGGCGGCGAGATCGCGGGCGTCGAGAATTACCAGATCGCTGCGCATCCGCGACACGCGCGACACCGGCACGAGCAGCCAGCCATCGCCTTCGGGCGCATCGGGTGCGCGCGGCACGAACTGCGCCTCCTGAACGCTGTCGCCCGCCCCCGGCGACCAACTATCGAGTTTGCCCGTCTGGAAATCGAGACAGCCGGTGGCGCTCGATCCATCGTTGCCGCGATAGCAGATCATATAGCCGTAACGATAGGGCTGCCCCTGATAGCGATCATCGGTGCGCGGCATTTCGCAGGAAACGTCGAGCAGCCGGCGCTTTTCGAAACGATCGTCGTTGCGATCGAGATCGAAGGTCATCCGCGTCAGGAAAGGCGGTACCGGCGCCGTATGCTCGCCCGACGGCGTCTCGAAGAAGGGGAAACAGTTGCCGTCGTAGAGACACAGGTCGAGATGGACCTGCGATCCTTCCTGGAAGGCGTTCATCATATGGCCAGCGCTGGCAGCGGGCCCGCGGAACCAGCGTATTCCCTCGGCCGTGCCATAGCGCGGCACCAGCGCGACATGCACCTCCTGATCGGGATGCCACTGATAATAAGGCCCACCGCGCTTCACCACGTCGAGATCGGTGATGAGCGGAAAGAAAGGAAAAATCACCCAGTCGCGCGTGATCGCAAAATCATGGACGCAGGCCGGATAAGGCATTTCGAACCAGATTTCGTTCACCAACTCGCGATTGGGGCCGAAAACATAGAAAGCGATATCGCGCGTCGCGTCGCCCTTCGCCTGATAGGAGAAGGTCAGCAACTCGTCGGTGACGGGATCGACCTTCGGATGCGCGGTCAGGCTGGCGGCACGTACCTTGCCGTCGAAATCATCGCGGCCCAGCGTCTCCAGCGTATCGGGATCGACCGCATAGGGCAAGTCGTCCTCCTTCAGCGAATAGAGCTTGCCCGCGTGGAACATCGCCGTGGTGTTGGCGGTGCCCATATGCACGCCTTCGACGCTGGGATCGTTGGTGTAGCGATTACGATAGCGGCCGAACAGGCTGCGACGGGCGGCCTTCTGCCGCTTATATCGCTCGGTTTCCACCCAACGGGTGACATAATCGACCTGATTGTCCTTGAAGCGGAACATGTGGATCATGCCCTCGCCGTCGATGAAGATATCGTCGGTGCGGCCCGAGGAATATTGGCGATCGGCGCCGACGCGATAGAGCGCGCCTTCCAGGCCATCGGGAATGGCGCCCTGGATCAGTTCGAGCCCACGCAGTTCGCATTCGGTGCGCATCGGCTCGCCCCAGCCTTCATACAGCTCGATTTCGGGAAATCTGACGGGTTCGACCATGGAGAAAGCTCCTGAACAAAAAGGGTTAGCGCGTCAGCGCACGGTTGCCTCGACAAAGGCGCGGATATGCGGCCCCAGCGTCTCGCCCGGCGATCCAATCGCGAGCACGGGGGAAAGATGGTTGTGCCCCGCCAGCCAGTGGAGACGGGGAAAATCGCCGCGCGCCTTACCGTAGGCCGCCACCAGCATCGCCGCCTGACGCCGGAAATCGGCCACATCGAACTCCGACACGGAAAAAAGCAGCGGAATATCGGTCGCAATCAAACCCTCTATCGTCGAATATTGGGCATAATTGCTCTGATCCTCGCCGAAATAGGCGGCATGGAATGCGCTTGGCGCTGTCGCGGCGACATCATAGATGGCGGAAATCATCAGCGCGCCGGCCAGCCCCGCCCCGTCCGCGCCATGGAAGCGTGGCCGGGCGACATAATCGGCGACATGCACCGCACCTGCTGACTGCCCCATCAGGTAGATGCGGTTCGGATCACCGCCATGCGCCGCGATATTGAGGCGAAGCCAGGTGATCGCGCGCGCCATGTCCTCGGGGCCCGCCGGCCAGGGATGCGCCGGCGCGAGACGATAGGTGAGCGTGACCCCGACATAGCCCGACCGCACCGCGAAATCGCCGATATTATCGTAAAAGGGCATGTCCGGCACGCGTTTGTCGCCCATGACGAAGCCACCACCATGAACGAACACCAGAACCGGCGCATCCTTCCGCCCGTCGGCGGTAAAGATGTCGAGCCGGTGGCGCTCGTCGGGCCCATAAGCGGCATCACGCGTAACAATCGTCGCCGGGTCCAGGCCACCGAAGGATTTGGCGAAAAGCTGCTGCGTCGCCTGCATCATCGGTGGGGTGAGATCGGTGCCCAGCGCTTCGAGGGTCTCGCGGATGACGTTGTCCATGATTATTCGTCCGATATCATTGTATTGCGATGTGAAATCCGGCCCAACGACGACAGGCGACGCCCCTACGACTTGGCGGGTGCGCCCGGTCGCGGCTTCATCAGCAGTTCGCCCTTCCACGGCACCTGATCCGCCTCGGTCCAGGCATTGATGTAGAGCGACTTGAACAGCCACTTGCCGTTCTCGCGCGCCACCACATCGTCGCGCGTGCCGATGCCGAACACGAAATTGTTGCGATATTCGGTGTTGAACTGAAGGATTTGAAAGAAGCAGCGCACGCGCGCGCGACCTTCCTCCAGCGGGTCCATGATGAAATGGTTCATCATGTGCTGGCGCCCGTACCACCAGCTCTGCCGATCGTACCACAAAGACTTCAGATTCTTGGCGATCGCCTCATGTCCCTGCACACGGCCCTGCCAGAGATGATCGAACCACGCATCCTCGGCGAAGGCGGAGAGCGCCATGTCGAGATCGGCAAGATCGATCCCCCAGCAATAGCGTGCATAAAGCTCCTGGATTTCCGCCCGGTCCAGCGCGCTCAACGTCCAATCCGTCATATCGTCCTCCCCTTCATTCCTCAGCGGCGCGCACTGGCGACATCCGCCGGCTTGTCCTCGAAAATACTGGCCGGCGCGCCATGGTTGGTCATGATGGCCTTGCGCCGCAGGAAACGCATGATCGAATCCGGCCCCGTGCGCGATCCGCCGAGCCCCGACACGCCGAAGCTGTGCGTGCCGATCTTGCGCAGCTTCGCGAAGGTCAGGAACGTATCTTGCACGTTGACGCCGCCGGCATTGAGCCGCTCGGCAATCGGCAGCGCTTCTTCCTCACTACCCGCGATCACCGAGGCGGTAAGGCCGAATTCGGTGTCGTTGGCGAGCGCGACCGCCTCGTCGACCGTACGATAGCGCATTACGGGCAGCATCGGCCCGAATGTCTCGTCCCGCATGATCTGCATGTCGTGATTGACGTCGACCAGCACCGTCGGGCGCATATAGAGCCCGCCGCCCAGCGTCTCGGTGACGCCGCCGGTAAGAATCTTCGCGCCTTTGGCCGTGGCGTCCTTCAGATGCGCTTCGACGATTTCCGGCTGGCGGACGAAGATGAACGGGCCGATCTGCCCGTCAAGCGGATCGACATCGTTGAGGCGTACCTGATTGGCCTTGGCGACCAGCGCCTCGACAAAGGCGTCGTGGATCGATTCATGCACATAGATGCGCTCGACCGAATAGCAGACCTGCCCCGTGGCATAAACGCCGCCCCGCAGCACCGCGGTCGTCGCGCGATCGATATCGGCCTTCTCGGTGACGATCACCGGGTCCTTGCCGCCCAGCTCGAGGAAGCAGGGGATCAGCCTCTCGGCACAGGCCAGCGCCACCTTGCGCCCGGTCGGCACACTGCCGGTGAAGCAGACGAGATCGACATTGGCGATCACATCTTGCCCGGTCTTGCCGTCACCCAGCACGACGTCGAACACCTCGGCCAGTTCAGGCACCTTGCGCACCGTCTCCATCAGCGGCTCGACGAAACGCGGCGTCACCTCGCTCGGCTTCAGCAGCACGGCCGAACCCGCGAACAGCGCAGGCACTGCGTCGAGCAACGAGAGCATCATCGGCGCGTTCCACGGGCTGATCACACCGACCAGAGGATAGGGGACGAGTTGCGAACGCACCTCCACCTCGGGCATAGTGATCGCGCGGCCCCTTACCTGCGCCCGATCGAGCACCGCCTCTGCATCCTCGCACCAGCCATTGATGTTAGCAACGGCGATGAAGGCGGTGAATTGTGACGTGTGGCAGCCGCCAGTGTCCGCCCCGTCCGCGTCGCCGATAGTCTTGGCGTGCGCGATCAATTCGCCCGACCACCGTCGCATGATCGCGACGCGCTCCGCCACCGGCCGCGCCGCCCACGCCTTCTGATTCTCGCGAAGCCGGGCGGCCTTGCCTGCCACTTCATCGGCGGAAGCGACCGTCAGCGTGAAATCGGTCTTCCCTGTTCGCGGATTGCGCACCGGCAAGGTTCGAATTTCAACGTCCGCCATGATCGTCCACTCCTGAAAAATATCGACCCGCTCGAGTCGCTCAATTCATACGACATCGTTGTATATGGGCGGCACCCTGTCAAGCGATCGACCGGCTTTAAAACACTAAAAAGACGTCTTGACGAAAAGCGCGCCCGGGAAGCGAAGCCGGCCGCTATGCGCGCGCACCAGTTGCTGCATCCATTCGACCAGGCGCCGCCGCTCCACCCCTGGGATGGCGCGAAAGACGAGTTGCGTCGACCGGACGGCGCAGGGCTGCGCCGCGTCCAGCATTTCACGCCCCGCCGACGTGAGGTGATAGACACGTTCGCGTCGATCCAGTGCCGATGTCTCCCGCTGGAGCAGCTTGCGCGCGAGCAGATTTTTCATGATGAGCGCGCAGGTTGACGGATCCAGCCCGAAAAGACGCGCAAAGCCGATCTGGGTCAGCCCTTCCGGCTGGCGACTCAACAGAAACAGCAGCGAAAATTGCCGCAACGTCAGAGTGAGGCTTCCCGTCGCCATCTGGAAATAGGCGTGGCTGACCTGAAGAACACGCCGACACAGGAAGCCGGGCGACTCCGTCACCACGGCGACTGCATCGTCATGCGGCGCAACCCAGAGCGGCGCGGGGCTCATCGGATTGCTGCCGATGCGTCGCAGCCCCTCGACCAGCATGGCGATGGATGCCGGGTCCAGCGGCTCGACCAGACGGGCCTGCGTGGCGCAGAACGCCGCACGCACCGCAGGCATTCGCGCCCGTCCCGCCTCGGACAGGGCAACGAGCCGGCGGCGCCTGTCCTTGGGGTCGTGGCGGCGCGTTACCAACTCGCGCGCCTCCAGGTTGTTGAGGATCAGCGCTGTCGTCGAGGAATCGACCCCCGCCGCGCTGGCCAGCGAAACCTGATCGGGCTCCCGCAACCCCTTCAGCAGCAGGAGCATCTCGGCCTGAGCGAGCGTATCGTCCTCGGCCAGGTCGGCGTGAATCGCGGTGCATATCTGATCGATGCGGGCGAGCAGAAAGCCGGGTTGCGCCAGGAAAGGCGCCATTGCCCGCGTCGCGCGAGGCGGGAAAGACTTCGAACAGGGGACGGCAGAGACGATCGATGTGGCCGTGTCGGCACATTTCTTCATAGCCGCTTCTTAGAGAGCGAAACCGGAAAGAGAAAGCAGGCTTCGGCGGGATATGCGTCGCAGATTTCCTTTCAGTCGCCCGCTTTTCATCGTTCGAAACGGCAGCCTTGCATCCTTGAACCGGCAAGGCCGAACGCGCAGAATGAATCGAAAGCCTTCTAATGGTCTTGGCGGCACCGGCCAACGATTAATTGGCAGGACCGAAGCGGAGAGAGAGATGAACCAAGGCACGATTCCCCCGGCGACGCGCACCGCCGAGCCGGAAGTTTATCTACGCAATTGCTGGTATGTCGCGGGCTGGAGCGCCGATCTCGCCGACGCGCCAATCGCGCGGACCTTCCTTGACGAGCCGGTGGCGCTGTTTCGCGACAGCAGCGGGACGGCGCATGCGATCGGCGGGCGTTGCCCCCATCGCTTCGCCTCGCTCGGCCACGGCATCGTCGTGAACGATCAGTTGCAATGCCCCTATCATGGCCTACGCTTCAACACGAAGGGCGCCTGCGCCTTCAACCCGCATGAGAAGGGCGTGGTGCCGAAGGTTTCAGTGCCCTCTTATCCACTGACCGAGAAGCACGCGCTGCTCTGGATATGGATGGGCGAAGCGGCGCGCGCCGACGAGGCGCTGATCCCCGACTTCGCTTGGCTCAGCGATCCGCAATGGGCGCTCGTCCGCGGCGCGACCGTCGCAGAGGGCCATTACGAGCTTTATGCCGACAATATCCTCGATCTCAGCCATGCCAGCTTCGTTCACCCGGCGCTCGCGGCAGACGTCTGGACGATCGGCGACCGCGCCTTCCGTCAGGAGGACGACACGGTGTGGGCCGAGTTCAGCCAACCTGACGATTATCTGTCGGAGGGCATATCGGCGATCTTGGGCACCGCCGGCCAGAAACAGGACTTCTGGTGCGGGGTGCGGTGGAACGCGCCGGCCACCTTGTTCCTCGATTTCCGCGCCGGCACGCCGGGCACGCCATTGGAGGGCATGCGCGCCCTGCCCTCGCTCCACGCCTTCACGCCCGAAACCGCTGGCAGCACCCACTATTTCTGGGCGACAGGCCGCGATTTCGCGCAGGACGACGCCGCGTTCAGCGCGGCAATGCACAGTTCGCTCGAAATGGCGTTCGAACAGGAAGACATGCCCGTGATCCGCGACGTCCATCGCCTGATGGCGGGCCGCGACTTCTGGGACCTGAAACCCGTCATCCTGACCGGCGACGCCGGCGGTGTCCGCGCACGGCGCGTGCTGCGGCGCCTGATACAGGAAGAGCAGGCGAGCGCCTGAACCGGCCGTCCGGCCGCCACAGACAAAGGAAAAGGGGCGCCGCCTTTCAGCAGCACCCCTCCCCCTCTCGAACAGACGAACCGATCAGGCGGTCTGACGGCTGCGCCAGCTATCGGCGTAGGAGTCGCGCGCCACCTCGGCATAAGGCACCGGGGCGACGACGCCATGGATCTCCGTCTGCACATGGCGCTCGACGGTCGGCTTCTTCGAGCCGCCATTCTCCTCGCCCCACAGCAGCGAGATGCGCGTGCCCGGCTTGGCATAAGCCTCGTCGACGATCGCGAGCGTCAGCATCTTGCCCTCGTTCGAGCTGTAGCCGATCCAGGTCGACACGCCGACCTGCTTGCCGTCGACCAGCACCTTGTCGAACGGATGCATCGAGTAGACCGCCGACGGAAACTCGATGAACTTGGCGCGGTCGCCCTTATGGAACTGCGAGCTGATCACGCGCAGCGCGTCCTCGGTATCGAGTGCCAGCGTCACCTTATGACGCTTCGGCGCGGCGGTCATCTTCTCGAGCGCCTCGCGGCCGATGAAGTCATGGTCGAACTTCACGAACAGGCCGTAGCCCAGATCCCAAGGCGTCAGATAATAATCCTCGATATTATCCGAATAGAAGCTGCCGCCGAGCGAGCAGGTGCCCTCATAGCTGTCCGCCGGCAGCCACTCGCGATAAGCCTTCATGCGCTCGTCGCCCGTATAGATGGCGGGCAGCGGCGAAGGGATCCAGCCGGATTCGAGGGTGTTCGACGAATAAGCGCGGCCGCCGACGAGGCGCAGGCCGAACTCTTTGCCAGCCTCGACCAGCGCGGAATGCACGGCATCATAATCGTCCCACGGGCCGAACAGCTCGAAGCCGGGCTGGCCGGCCATGCCGTGACGCAGCGCGTGGACCTCACGGCCAGCGATCGTCACCGTCGTCATATTGAAGAATTTGAGGTCGGGCGGGGTCTGGCCCAGCACCTTCTCCATCGTCTTCATCGCGTTCGGCCCCTGGATCTGGAACCGGTATGACTTGCGGCGGCCATCGGTGCGCTTGGCGGTGCGCTCGTCCATCTCGACCTTGACGTCGTAGCCGCCCGTCTCGGCATGGAAGCGGACCCAGTTCAGCACCGGCGCGCGACCGACGAGGTTGAACGTGTTTTCGGCCAGATAGAAGAGAATGACGTCGCCGATGACGTAGCCGTCATAGGTGCAGGGCACGAACTGCTTCGCCTTGTCGACCGCGAAGCCCTTCATGCTGTTAACGCCGAGATAGGTCAGCAGCTTGAGCGCGTCGGGGCCTTCGACCAGCAGGTCGGCCATGTGGTAGGACTGGTTGTAGAGAACGCAGGTTTCCTGCCACGCGCGCTGCTCGTCGCGCCAGTTGCTATATTCTGCCGGAACACCCGGATAGACGTTCGGGCCCACCTGCTGGTTGCGCAGGAATTCGGCGGTATTGCCGGCGCTCTGAAGCAATTGTTCCAGATTCTTCGCAGTCATTCTCATTCTCTCCTGAAGGATGGCGAGGGTTGAAAAAATGGTCCTGTTCCAGCCAGCGAAGCAAGGCCGCGCTGACCTGTTCGGGCGCTTCGGCGGGCGACATATGCCCGCAATTCTCGAAGACCACGAATTTGGCGCCGGGGATCGCGGCGGCGATCTCCTCATGGCGTTCGAGCATGCCCAACCTGTTGTGACGGCCCACCCCGACCAGCGTCGGGCAGCGTATTCCGGCCAGCAGCGGGCGCACGTCAGGACGGTCGAGCAAGGCGGCGCTTTCCGCTTCATAGCGGACGAGGCCGCCACTCGCGCACATCGCCGTCAGCCGCTCAACGAACACCGCGTCGTCGCGCGCGGCCGGCCCGAGGCGGCTCGCAAGCCATTCGTCGACGAGTCGTTCGATCCCTTGCGTTTCGCCAAGAGCAAGCATCGCCTGTCGCCCGTCGGCCTCCGCCGTAGTCGGCTGCTCCGTTACGGTATCGAGCAGGGCGAGTCGCGCGATGCGCTCAGGCGAGATCAGCGCCATTTCCAGCGCGACTCGCGCGCCCATCGCATGACCGGCGAGCGCCATGACCGGCGGCGCGCGATCGAGGACGTGCAGGGCCATGTCGCGGATGCTGCGCGCTGCGCCATAATCCGGCAGGATCAGGGGATCGAATGCGCGAAGGGCGCTTTTCTGCGCCTCCCACAATCGCGCGTCACAAAGCGAACCGGGCAACAGCACGGGCGGCGGCGATGTTTCCCGATTGCGTTCTTCGTACATACGAATTATTCGTTTATATGAAACTGATCCCGCGCGCCAGCCTGTTTCGCACGCCATCGCGACAAAGGCCGTAAAAGGGTGCAAGGGGTTGCCCGCCGACGCCGCAAACCGGATAGTCGGCCCTGAGGAAGAGGAAGTACCCATGGCTCGCATCGTCGGCGGAATCGCCACATCGCACACGCCCACGATCGGTTTCGCCTTCGATGGCAAGAAGCAGGAAGACCCGATCTGGAAACCGATCTTCGAAGGCTATGAGCCGGTGCGCGCATGGCTGAAGGAAAAGAAGGTCGACGCGCTGTTCCTGATCTACAACGACCACGTCACCTCCTTCTTCTTCGATCATTATTCGGCCTTCTGCCTGGGCATCGGCGAGGAATATTCGGTGGCGGACGAGGGCGGCGGTCCGCGTAACCTGCCGCCGATCAAGGGTCATGGGGCGCTCGCGCGTCACATCGGCAAGGCGCTGATGGCGGACGAGTTCGACATGTCCTTCTTCCAGAACAAGCCGCTCGATCATGGCTGCTTCTCGCCGCTGTCGATCCTGCTGCCGCACGAGCCCGACTGGCCGACGCCGATCGTGCCGCTGCAGGTGGGCGTGCTGCAATTCCCGGTACCAAGCGCGGCGCGCTGCTATAAGCTCGGCCAGTCGCTGCGCATGGCGATCGAGAGCTATCCCGAGGACCTGAACGTCGCCATCGTTGCCACGGGCGGCCTGTCGCACCAGATTCAGGGCGAGCGCTGCGGCTTCAACAATCCCGACTGGGATGAAAAATTCCTCGACCTGATCGAGAAGGACCCGATCGCGCTCACCCGCATGACGCACGCCGACCATGCACGGCTGGGCGGCATGGAAAGCTCCGAAGTGGTGATGTGGATGGTGATGCGTGGCGCGCTCTCCGCCAGCATCAAGCGCATCCACCGCAGCTATTATCTCCCGTCGATGACGGCGATCGCGACGGCGGTGTACGAGAACGAGGCGGAGCCGCCGTCGGCGCGCGAGATCGCCGCCGCGCGCGCCAAGGCCGATGCGCAACTGGCCGGCATCGAGGAGTTGGAGGGCACCTACCCCTTCGACCTGGAGCGCAGCGTCGGTCATTATCGCATCAACCGCTTCCTCCACGACCTCGTCATCCCCGAGCATCGCGCGCTGTTCCTGAGCGATCCCGAAACGGCGTTCGAACGCTACAAGCTGAGCGAGGAAGAACGCGACATGATCCGCCGGCGCGACTGGCAGGCGATGATGCGCTACGGCGCGATCTTCTTCGTGCTCGAAAAGCTCGCGGCGGTGACGGGCGTATCGAACCTGCACGTCTATGCGGCGATGCGCGGCCAGTCGCTCGACGACTTCCAGAAGACGCGAAACGCGCAGATGCTCTATTCGGTCGGCGGGCAGGAGGCTCAGGAGAAGCTGGCGCAGACCCGGAACTGATCCGTCAGATCGGCAGGGCGAGCTCCGCTCGTATGCGGCGGGTGGCCAACAAATAATGGACACCCGCCCACACATAGCCCAGCGCCACGACCGCCAGCGCGCGTGACAGGCCGATGGCCGAGCCAGCCGCGCTGGAATCGGGCGCCATCACGTCGCTCAGCCGCCCGACGATCAGCGGCCCGAGCCCGCCGCCGACCAGCGAATAGACCAAGCTGACGACCGCCGTCGCCGAAGCGCGCATGCGCGGGTGCATCATGTTCTGGAACACCGTCGCGGTCGGCGCGAGATAGGTATATTGGAAGATCGCCGCCGTCGCGAAAAAGCCGATCGCGAGCGCGGCGCTGCCCGTCATGGCCGCGCCGATATAGAGCGGCGCCGACAGGAATAGCGAGAATGCAGGCAGGAAGCCGTACCAGCGACCATCCTTGACGCTCAATCGATCGACGAGCCAGCCCGAGCCCAGCACCGACGTCGTTGCCGGCACGCTCGCGATCAAGCCGGCGATAACGCCCGCTTCCGACAGGCTGTAGCCGAAGCGCCGAAGCAGATAGGCGGCAAGGAAGGCATTGGCGCCGAAGCCAACGGCAGAGGCGATCGTCGATCCGGCAAGCAGGTTGCGCAGCGACCGCCGCGACACGATCCGATGCAGCACCGCGCTGAGCGGTGGCACAGCATCTTCGCGATCGCCCAGCTTGTCGAACATGCCGCGCTGCGGCTCCCGCACCAGAAGCAGGAACAGGATCGACAGCACGAAGCCCGGCGCGGCGGCCAGCCAGAAGGCGGCGCGCCAGCCATAGGCGTCCGCCACGACCGATGCCCCCGCCGAGCCGAGGAATGCCCCCACTGGCGGCGCCAGCAGCAGCACCGCCATCGCCCGCCCCCGCTTTTCCGGGGGAAACATGTCCGACACCAGCGAACTCGTCGCCGGCAGGCCGACCGCTTCGCCCACGCCCACGCCGACCCGCGCCAGCACCAGCCCCACGAAGCTCGTGACGAGCCCACAAGCAGCAGTGGCGATCGACCAGAGGATGGTGCCAACGCCGACAAGCGTCACCCGCCGCCCCCGCTCGGCATAGCGCGCGACCCAGATGCCGAGCAGCACGTTGAGCGCCGCGAAGGCAAGGCCTGCGACGAGGCCGATCTGGGTATCGGTCAGCCCGAATTCGGCTTTGATCGGCTGAACGAGAACGTTCATGATGATGCGGTCGATGAAGCCACAGGTCGAAATGGCGGCGAGCAGCCCCAAAGCCAGAACCGGAGATGTTCGCGACAACGGCCTCGACATGGCAACCCCTCCCTGCACCGGCGAAGAGCCGCCGAAACGCCGCACTCTGGGGCAATGCCAGCAAGCGGCTATACTATTTGCGAATACAATTAATGCGATTCGCAGCGGAAGGGAATCGCCTTGATCGCGCGATGTGGCGTCAGGATCAGGCCGCGTCGGCAACCGGTGGACAGGCGGTGGCGTCAAGCGCGGCGGTGAAGGTGCGGCGCCACCACATCACGTCCTCACGCGTCACATTGTCCATCAGCGCCTGCCAGCGCCGGATCCGCTCCCCGCGCGGCATAGTGAGCGCCTGTTGCAAGGCGTCGGATATCTCCTCCGCGCTATAGGGATTAACGAGCACCGCCTCAGACAATTGCTCGGCCGCCCCGGCGAAGCTGGAGAGGATGAGCACGCCCGGGTCATCGGGGTCCTGCGCAGCGACATATTCCTTGGCGACGAGATTCATGCCATCGCGCAGCGGAGTCACCAACCCTACGCGCGCGGCGCGATAGGCACCGGCCAGTTCGGTACGCGCATAGCCGCGATTGACATAGCGTATAGGCACCCAGTCGATATCGGCGAAAGCGCCGTTGATCCGGCCCGATAGCGAATCGAGCGAGCTGCGGATTTCCTGATAACTCTGCACGTCACCGCGCGATGGCGGCGCGATCTGGAGGAGGAACACGTCGCTGGCGCGTTCCGGATGCGCCGACAGAAAACGTTCGTAGCCTAGGAAGCGCTCCTCAAGCCCCTTCGAATAATCGAGCCGGTCGACGCCGATGATCATCGCCCGACCGGTGGCGCTGGTCTTCATGCGTTCGCAGGTCTCGCGCGCGGTTTCGCTATGCGAGGCGGCGACGAAATTCTCGGCGTCGATCCCGATCGGACAGGCGATCGCGCGCACCCGCCGGTCGCCGACGGTGACGTTGCCCTTGTCGTCCACGGTCGCGCCCATTTCATGCGTCGCATAATGGAGGAAGGATTCGAGCCAGTCGCCGGTCTGGAATCCGATCACGTCATAATAAAGCAGCGATTCGACCAACTCGCGATGGCTGGGGAGCGACAGCAGCAGGCGCGTCGGCGGCCAGGGAATATGGAGGAAGAAGCCGATCCGATTGCGCACCCCGCGCTTGCGAAGCTCGCGCCCGAGTGGGATCAGATGATAGTCATGGACCCAGACGAGGTCCTTTTCCTCGATCAGCGGGCCGACCGTGTCGGCGAAACGCGCATTCACCCGCTCATAGCCGCCGGCGAACTGCCGTTCATATTCGGCAAGGTCGATCCGATAATGGAAGAGCGGCCACAAAGTCCGGTTGGCATAGCCATTATAATATTCGTCGAGGTCCTGCTCCTCCAGATCGATCGTGGCGGTGGTCACGCCGTCGCATCGCTGGAAATTGATATGGCCGGTAAACTCGTCGGTGGTTTCACCCGACCAGCCGAACCACAGCCCGCTATATTCGCGCAGCGCGGCAGACAGGGCGACGGCCAGTCCACCCTGGCTTCCGTCATTGGCGCTCGTCGGCGGCTGAACGCGGTTGGAAATGATAATCAGGCGGCTCATCTTATGGCACTCCAGGGTTTGCTGAGCAGCACGGCACAGTTGATCAGCCCCACCAGCGAATAGGTTTGCGGATAATTGCCCCACAATTCGCCGGTGATCGGATCGATATCCTCCGATAGAAGCCCTGCGGCGGTTCTTCGTTCCAGCATCTCGCTGAACAGGGTGCGCGCTTCATCGTCGCGGCCCGTGAAATGCAACGCTTCGATGAGCCAGAAGGTGCACATGTTGAAGGCTGTCTCCGGCAGCCCGAAATCGTCTTCGGTCGCATAGCGCAGCATGTGGCTGCCGCGCCGCAAGCCTGTCTCGATCGCCTCCAGAGTCTCGCGGAAGCGGGGGTCCTCAGGCTTCAGGAAACGCAGGTCGAGAAGTTGGAGGATACTCGCGTCCAGCTCGTCGCCGCCGAAGGTGGCTGACATGCGGCGGCTCTTCGGCCGCCACGCCGCGCGCTCGATCCGCTCGCGGATCGTATCGGCGCGCTCCTGCCAGAAGGCCGCGCGCGCGGTGAGCCCCAGCCACGTCGCGGCATTGGCGAGACGATCGCATGCCGCCCAGCACATCGCCGCCGAATAGGTGTGGATGTGGCTCTTCGTCCGCAGTTCCCACAAGCCCGCGTCGGGCTTGTCATAGGCTTCCCATGCCCGCTCGCCGACGGTTTCCAGCGCCTCGAAATCGGGAACGCCCGCGACGCGATAGAGCCGCTGGTCAAAAAAGGCCTGCGCGTTGGACAGGACAATCTGGCCGTACGCGTCGTGCTGGACCTGCTCATAGGCCTGGTTCCCGACACGCACGGGACCCATGCCGCGATAACCATTGAGCGCGGGCGCCACCCACTCGCGCAACATCGTCTCGCCGCCGACGCCATAGAGCGGCTGGATGTGGCCGCCGCGCGAATTGTCGACGATGTTGCGCAGATATTCGAGATACCCTTCAAGAACGTCGAGCGCGCCGAGCCGGTTCAGCGCCTGCACGGTATAATAAGCGTCGCGAATCCAGCAGAAGCGATAGTCCCAATTCCGCCCCGAATTCGCATGTTCAGGGATGGAGGTGGTCAGCGCCGCGACGATCGCACCGGTTTCCTCATGCTGGCACAGCTTGAGCGTGATCGCCGCGCGGATCACTGCCTCCTGCCATTCGAACGGCGTCGCCAGCCCCCGCACCCAGCGCCGCCACGCTTCCAGCGTGCGTTCCAGCATCATCTCGGTCGAATGGGCGACGTCGGCGGAGAAGCTTTCGTCCGGCCCGAGGAAGAAATGCAGCGGCCGTTCGAGGCGGAACATCCGCTCATCCTCGATCCACCCCACCGGGGCGCTGGTGGTCAGGCGGAGCACACCGTTCGCCAGCAGATAGCGGACATGATTGGACCCGCGCGTCCGTTCGGCGTCCTGCATCCCCCAATTCTTCGCCGGCCGGAGACGGACGCGGATGCGCGGGCTGCCCGCGACGGGGCGAACGATCCGCACGAAGGCGACGGGACGATACATCCGGCCATTGCGGCGGAAACGCGGACAGAAATCGCTGATTTCGACGGCATTACCCTTGCCGTCTTCGTGCCGGGTCACAAGGATCGGCGAGTTGCGCAGATAATGCTGGCTGGTCGAGACGCAGTCTTCCAGATCGATCTCCCAGAAGCCCCGCGCACCCTCGCCGGCGCGCGGCGCGTCGTCCAGCAGCGAGGAGAAGGCCGGATCGCCGTCGACGCGCGGCACGCAGGCCCAGACGAAGCGGCCCGCCCGGTCGATCAGCGCCGAAACCTGACAATTGCCGATCGGCCAGAGATCCAGCGTCGCCGTCATCGTTCCTCCTTCAGCAGGCCACCCAGCCAGGCCCGAACCTCTCCGACGCCGGGCAGCCGATAGCGCGCGGCGGTTTCGCGCGGCGGGCCGACAAGGATACCCGCGCCGCCCAACCCCTCGGCTGCGGCAAAGGCCGATTCGTCGGTCTGATCGTCGCCCAGGACGAGCGGCCGGGTTCCCGCCATCGGCGCGCGTGTCATCATCCGCCTGACCGCCGCCCCCTTGTCCCCCCCAGCGACGCGCAACTCGACCATCATCTTGCCCGGCTGAACCGTGAGGCCATGTGCCTTGCCCAGCCGATCGGCCAGCGCGGCAGCCGCCGCGCCGTCCTCGGGCTTCAGCCTGTAATGGAGCGCGACGCCGAAACTCTTCGCCTCGACCAACGTGCCCGGATGATCGGCGGCGAAAGCCTCCATTGCCCGCGTCACTTGGTCGAGCGCAGCGGGCCGGACGGGATGGGCGAGGATGCCGTTCCAGCGATGTTCGCTGCCATGGCTACCCGACAGCGCGAATTGCTGTGCGACGGGGCCGAGCAAGCTGTCGAGCTGCGCGATCGAACGGCCGCTGATGATCGCCAGGCGCCCACTATAAAGCGCGCCAAGACCACCCAGCAGGCCCAGCAGCGCATCATCGACCACCACCGCGTCGGGCCGCTCGACAAGGTCGACGAGCGTACCGTCGAAATCGAGGAACAGGCTGGCTCCCTCGAGCAGCGCGACCGGCGGCGGAGGCAGCATGGGCGGATCGGAACCCGGATGCATCAGGCCCTTGTCGGAACAATGCGGGTCTAATGCAACCCCATTGGCCCCGACGAATGGCCGGATCGGCGGGCGTGCCCTTTCGCCCCGTGGCGATAAGCATGCTTGAGCGCGGGCCGATTCCTGATATATGTATTAAGGTACATAAAGCGACAATGATCGCACTTTCGCGGGAGAGATCAGTGACCGGGCGCCGTTCGAAACAGGCCGCAGGGCGCGGATCGGGCAAGATACGCCCGAGTCGCGATGCCGGCCTTCGACGCGCCGGCCGCTCGTGCTCCTCCCTTCCATCAGCCGTTGAGGGATGCACACCATGTCCGATTATCCCCTGATTTCCTGCGACGATCATCTCGATCTGAACATGCTGCCGGCCGACCTGTGGACGAGCCGCCTGCCCGAACATCTGCGCGACCGCGCGCCGCATATCGAAATGCGCGACGGCCGCGCCGTCTGGATCTGCGAAGGGCAGAATTGGGGTGGCTGGAACGGCCATGCCGGCAAGCCGACCGGGCCGAAGCCGATCTTCACCGCGCTCGATCGCGGCGGCCATATCGACCAGACCGAACGCCGCCCCGCCGTGCCCGAGCTGCGCCTTGCCGATATGGACCGCGACGGTGTCTATTCGCATGTCATTTTCGGCCCGGTCACCTCGATCAATCTGGAAGATGTCGAGCTGCGCGACGCCTGCTACCGTGTCTATAATGACTGGCTGGCCGAATTCTGCGCGGTCGCGCCCGATCGACTGATCGGCGTGCCGATGCTGCCCGAATTTCCCGAATCGGCCACCGCCGAACTATATCGGCTCGCCGAGAAGGGGATCTTCAAGCAGGCCAATCTCCAGATCGCGGCGGCGAATCCCCGCCTCCATGACGAGCGTTGGGAGCCCTTCTGGAATGCGCTGGAGGAGACGGGCATCATCTTGTCCTTCCACGTCGTTGTCTTCATGCCGAAGGCCAGCGATCCGGCGCGCGGCAAGGTGGCCGGCGTGCTGACCCACGCCAAATCCTTCGTCGAGCAGTTCATCGATCCCTTTGTCGATCTCTTCGCGTGGGGGATTCTGGAACGCCATCCGAAGATCAAGATCGTCATCGCCGAATCGGGCGTGGGCTGGTTGCCCTGGCTGGTCGAGGAACTGGATTATCGCCACTGGCGCCTCTGGGAGGCCAAGGAGTTCTGGGAGGACAAGGGCGGCATCCCGCTCAAGACGAAGCCTTCGGACCTGTTCAAGCGCCAGATTTATGCAACGTTCCAGGAAAGCCCGACGGCAATGAGCCTGTTGCAATTCTATGGCGAGAACAATCTGCTCTGGGCGACCGACTATCCGCACCCCGACAGCATCTGGCCCAACTCGCGCGCCGCGATCCAGCGGCAGATGGGGCATTTGCCGGCGGAGGTGATCCGCAAGCTGACGCACGACAATGCCGCCAAGCTCTACGGTCTCGATACCGAGCCGAAGAGTGTAGCCGTCGCCGCAGAGTAAGGACAAAATCATGGCAGGGGCCCGACAAGCCCCTGTACATCATCTCCGCAATTAGATACCTTCCTATATAAACGAGCGGCGGCCAACCGGCCGTCCGTTTAGAACAGGCGCGAAAAGGCGCCGCTAACAGGGGGAAGAGTGGCCATGCGTTGGGCTTGGGCATCGATGCCGCTTCTGTCCACGCTAGCCACGATGATGCTCCCCTTCCCCCAGGCCCTGGCCCAGCAGCCGGGCAGCCACATCATCCTTTTCTCCGATGTCGATTTCGCAGGGAAGAGCGTGCGCTACGATGGACCCGTCGAAGATATCGATGTCGGCTATCCGTTGCGCAGCGCCCGAACCAGCGGCGGACGATGGCAGGTCTGTTCACGCAATCATTTTCGCGGCGCCTGCATGATCGTCTACGGGGCGGAGGCGAATCTCAAGAACGCGCTTGGCTTCTTCTCGAAGGTCAGTTCGCTGCGCCCGGTCGATGCGTCGACCTCCGCCGCGCGAAACATAGCCCCTGCCGCCAGCGCTCCTTCCCCGCCCGCTGTCCCGCCACCCATACCGGACGCTGGCGTGACATCGGGCGACACCGCGCAATTCTATCGCCTGCCGAAACGGGCCGGCGTCCCCCTGCCAACCTGCAAGGCTGACGAGGAACGATGCGGACAAAATCTGGCCGATGCTTTCTGCCGCGAACAGGGCTGGGAAAAGGCAACCTATTGGGCGCCGAAAATGCGAGGCGGGGACTCGATCGTCGGGGATCTCCTCTGCACCGGGCCGGCACGATGAAGATGCGTGGCGGACGATGGATGCTCGCGGCGCTTCTGCTCGCCGGCGCTGGCGGCCTCGTCATGGCGCGCGACAGCGGTCCGCCATCGCCCGGCCGGGTCGACGAAGCCCGCCTCGCCACGGCCGATCAGGACCTCGACAACTGGATGGCCTATGGCCGCACCTGGAAGGAGCAGCGTTTCAGCCCGCTCACCACGATCAACGACGGCAATGTCGGCCGGCTGAAGCTCGCCTGGTATGCCGATCTCGATACGGCGCGCGGGCAGGAAGCGACGCCGCTGGTGGTCGACGGAGTGATGTATACCTCCACCGCCTGGTCGAAGGTGATGGCGCTCGACGCCGCCACCGGCCGGGTGCTGTGGCGCTTTGATCCACACAATATCGGCGCGAAGGGGGCGAACGCCTGTTGCGACGTGGTCAATCGCGGCATCGCCGTTTGGAAGGGCAAGGTGTTCGTCGGCACGATCGACGGGCGGCTCATTGCGCTCGACGCGGCGACGGGCAAGCCGGTCTGGTCGGTGGTGACGGTGGACCAGAGCAAGGCCTATACGATCACCGGCGCGCCGCGCGTGTTCCGCGACAAGGTCATCATCGGCAATTCGGGCGCCGAATTGGGCGTGCGCGGCTATGTCACGGCCTATGACACTGAAACGGGCAAGCTCGTCTGGCGTTTCTACACCGTGCCCGGCGATCCCGCGAAAGGCCCCGATCACGCCGCCTCCGACGAGGCGCTCGCGCGGCTTGCCCGCCCGACGTGGCATGGTCAGTGGTGGAAGCTGGGCGGCGGCGGCACCGTCTGGGATTCGATCGTCTACGATCGCGAACTGAATCAGCTCCTGATCGGCGTCGGCAACGGCAGCCCCTGGAATTACCGCGTCCGATCGGATGGCAAGGGCGACAATCTGTTCCTGTCGTCGATCGTCGCGGTCGATCCCGACACCGGCACCTATAAATGGCATTATCAGGCGACGCCGGGCGAGACGTGGGATTTCACCAACACCCAGCAGATCACGCTCGCGACGCTCGACCTGGGGCACGGCCCGCAAAAGGTGCTGATGCAGGCGCCCAAGAACGGCTTCTTCTATGTCATCGACCGGACGAACGGAAAGCTGATCTCGGCGGAGAAATATGTGCCCGCCAACTGGGCCGAGCGGATCGACCTGGAAACCGGCAGGCCCGTCGAGATTCCCCCCGCGCGCTACGCCGACAAACCGGCGACCGTCTATCCTTCGGGCATCGGCGCGCATGCCTGGATGCCGATGAGCTATAGCCCCAGGACGGGGCTCGTTTACATCCCGGCGATGGAGGTGCCGCTCACCTACGCCAACAGCCCCGATTTCGAGGTGCATCCGGGCCGCTGGAACACCGCCGTCGCCTTCGCGCATGCTGATCCGGCGGCGGCGAAGGAAACCGAAGGCATGCCGCGCGGCGAGCTGATCGCCTGGGATCCGGTGCGCCAGAAGGAGATATGGCGACACCAATATGATTGGGCGTGGAACGGCGGCACGCTGGCAACCGCCGGCAACCTCGTCTTCCAGGGCGATGCCCACGGCTTCTTCCATGCCTATGCCGCCGATAGCGGGCGCCCGCTGTGGAGCTTCCAGGCGGGGCGCGGGATCATGGCGGGACCGATAAGCTATCGGGTGAACGGCGTCCAATATATCGCGGTGATGGCGGGTTATGGCGGATCGATGGGCATGGCGACCGCCTCACCTTTCCAGCATTATCCGCAGCCCAACGGCGTCATCCTCGCCTTCCGGCTGGACGGCACCGCGAGACTGCCGCGCCAGCCCGCCACGCCGCCGGCTCCGCTCGTTCATGTCGCCGACCATTTCACCGACGCGCAGCGGCAGGAAGGCGCGAAATGGTATGTCACTTACTGCTCGATCTGCCACACCGGGCCGGTCAATCCCGATCTCAAGCGATCGCCCGTGCTGGCGGATCGCGATGCCTGGCGCGCCGTGCTGATCGATGGCGTACTCCAGGGCAACGGCATGGCCAGCTTCCGCGACTATCTTACGGCGAACCAGGCCGAAACCATCCGCGCCTATGTCGCAGAAGAAGCCGACAAGGCAGGAAATGGAACAGAAAAATAGCAGGACAAAGGAGGAAAGCGCTTAATAATAAAAACTGAATCTTGGCAATTCACGTCGACGTTCAAGAACATACAAAATAATACGTGATTAGCTTTCGAACGCTAAGGGTTTGGGAAGGAAAAACATCATGAAAAATATTTTGCGATCGCATTGGCTTGGCTCGGTCGCCCTTGCGGGGGCGACGTCGCTGCTGTTCGCCGCGCCAGCCTATGCTCAGGACGCCGCACAGCCCACCGCCGATCAGGCGGGCACGACCGGCAACCGGAGCAACACGGGGCTTGAGGACATCGTCGTCACCGCCACGCGGCAGGCGACCAATCTGCAACGCACCCCGATCGCCATCACCGCCGTCACCGCGCAAGGGCTGGAGCAGCGCTCTTTCACGTCGATCGCCGACGTCGCCGCGATCGTGCCGAACGCAAGCTTCACCAATGCCAACGCCGCTTACGGCCGCGCCGTGCAAGCTTATATCCGCGGTATCGGCCAATATGATTTCAACCTGGCGTTCGAGCCGGGCGTGTCCTTCTATGTCGACGATCAATATTATGCGCTCCTCGCTGGATCAACGTTCGACCTGCTCGATCTCGAACGGGTCGAGGTGCTGCGCGGCCCGCAGGGGACGGTGTTCGGCCGCAACGCGATTGGCGGCGCGGTCAACCTGATCCCGAAGGCGCCCGGCCCCAATCCGGAAGGCTATATCGAGGCCACCTACGGCGCGTATAATCGGCAGGATATCCGCGCCGGCTTCAACGTGCCGCTCACGGACAATCTGTTCCTGCGCGTTTCGGGTGTTTCGAAAAATCGGCGCGGCTATCAGAAACTGCTCGACTTCCGCTGCGACATGATCCGCAAAGGCACGCCCGGGCTGGCCGGCAACGTCCCCTCGCTCGATTCCTCGGGCGGCTTCACCAGCGGCAAGGCCGAGGACGGCTGCGTGATCGGCCGCTATGGCGGCGAGGACGTGCAGGCATTGCGCGGCGCGATCCGCTACAAAGGATCACGTCTCGATGTGACGCTGACCGCCGATTACACCAACGACGATTCGGTCGTCGCGGCGGACAAGCAGCTTCAGATCATCCCCAACGCGCAGACGAAACGGCTTGATGAACTCGTTTATCAGCCGCTGTGGGGCATCAGCTATGATGAGCGCTTCCTGACGGACAGCCCGTTCACCACCTATGCCACCTATGCCGATCCCATTCCCGCCGGCAGCGTCTATCCGGCGGGCTGCAACCTGCCCGGCAGCGGCGTCGCCTGCACCTATTATAACGGCTCGGGCGATCGGGGCGGCATCAATCTCGATCGCAAGGCCGTCATCCGCAACTACGGGTTTAGCGGCAAGGCGATCTATGACATCGACGACAATCTGAAGTTCACGTTGCTCGGCGGCTATCGCCATGTCTTCACGACCGGCATCAACGATACTGACGGCTCGCCGCTCAGCATACAGACGGTGAAGACGCAGATCCGCTTCCACCAGTTCACCGCCGAACCGCGCCTGAACTATACGAGCGATCTGTTCGATGCAACGTTGGGCGCCTTCTATTATAATTCGAGCGCGCTCACGACGTCGAACGTCTCGATCGCTTTCCTGAGCTTCCAGCAGAATGCGCGAATCAGCTTCGATAATGAGAGCAAAGCCGTTTACGGGCAGGTCGTCATCCGCCCGATCGACAAGCTCTCGGTCACGATCGGCGGCCGTTATTCGAAGGATACGAAGGACGTCCTGTTCAACAACGGGCAGGGCGGCATCATCCGCAACGTCAACGTCAAGGGCCACCATTTCGACTATCGGCTCGGCCTCGACTACCGGTTGCAAGACAATATCACCGTCTACGGATCGATTGCGACCGGCTATCGCCCCGGTGCGTTCAACCCGCGGCCGTTCCAGGCGTCGCAGCTTGTACCGGTTTCGGGAGAAGCGCTCACCGCCTATGAAATCGGTTTCAAGGGCGACCTTCTCGATCGGCATTTGCGCCTCAACCTCGCCGCTTTCTATAGCGACTATTCGAGGCGCATCGTGCCGCAGGGCGGATCGGAATGTCTGAACGACGGCACCACCGGCCATTGCACCGTACCGGGGCCGCAATTCGATCAGAGCTTCCTCGGCACCGGCCTCACGAGCTGTATCGATGCGACGCCGGAACAGCTCGCCAATCCCGATCTCGCCGCCGGCGTCGGCGTGACCTGTATCTCCAAGACCAATTATGTGAACTCGCCCGGCAAGGTGAAGGGTCTGGAAGCGGAGATCGAGGCACGCCCGATCGAGGGCCTGCTGATCAACCTGAGCGGCGGCTACACCAAATTCGACGCGCCCGATCTGAAGAACAACCCGGCGGTGGTGAACAAGGACCCGGTGTTCGTGCCCGAATGGACCGGATCGGCGGGCATAGCCTATGACATCGACATGCGTCCGCTGGGCGGCAAGATCACGCCGCGCCTCGATGCGCTTTACCAGTCGAGCCTGGCCTTCAACTCGACCAGCGCCGTCGCGCGCGTGCCGGGGCGGACGGTGTTCAACGGCCGCATCACCTACACCAATGACGACAATGACTGGATGGTGGCGGTCGGCGCGACTAACCTGTTCAACAAACGCTATTATTACAATATCTTCGATCTCACCGCTTTCGGCCAGCCGACGACGGAAGGCCAGCCCGGCCGTCCACGCGAATGGTATCTGACGGTGAAGAAGAGCTTCTGATCGTTCCCCTGTGCCGCCGGCTCATCCTGCCGGCGGCACAGTTTTTTTCGAGGAGTTGAGTCGATGAGCATTATGGCAAACGCGTCGGCTGGGGGACACTGACATGGAGATTCCCCTTCCCCAGGCCGGCGGTTGCCAGTGCGGCCATGTCCGCTACCTGCTCGAAGCGCAGCCGGTCACGGCCTATGCCTGCCACTGCACCCAATGCCAGAAACAATCGGGCAGCGCTTTCGGCCTGTCGCTGATCGTGCCCTTCGCCGGGCTGCGCATCACCCAAGGCGAGGTGAAGGTCTGGCGTCGTCAGGTGAATGCCGAGCGGTTCACCGATTGCGGCTTCTGCCCCGATTGCGGCAGCCGCCTCTATCATCGGCCGATGGAAGGGCCCGTCGCCTCGCTCAAGCCGGGCACGCTCGACGATCGCAGTTGGCTCCAGCCCGTCGGCCACATCTTCGTCGATACCGCACAGGACTGGACCCGGCCGCTGCGCGAGAGCGACGGGCTGTGCGAAGCGGATCGGCCCACCGATTTTGCCGCATTGGCCGCCGCCTGGGCCGCGTTGCCCTCGCCGCAATCGAATTGAATCAGTGCCGCCGCGCCGCGGAATCGGAGGATAGATGCTCGCCCAAGCAGCCACGCAGGCACCCGGCGGAACAAGCCGCACGATCGATGTCGCCGCCGTTATCGATCGTGTCGGCCTCAGCCCGTTCAATATCCGCCTGATCCTGTTATCGTGGCTGATCACCGTGTTCGACGGGTTCGACATGATGATGATCAGCTTCACCGCGCCCTATATGCGCGACGAGTTGGGGCTGAGCACGATCATGCTCGGCAACATCTTCTCGGCCGGGCTGGTCGGCATGATGATCGGCGGCTTCCTGTTCGCCTATCTGGGCGACCGTTTCGGGCGGCGGCCGGCGATCGTTTCCGCCGCCTTCCTGTTCGGCATCTTCACGCTGCTGACCGCGCTGGCGCAATCCTATCATGCGCTGCTCTTCCTGCGCTTCCTCGACGGCGTCGCGATCGGTGGCATGCTGCCGCTCGCCTGGGCACTCAATATCGAATTCGTGCCCACCCGCATGCGCGCGACTGTCGTGACGCTGATCATGATCGGCTACAGTATCGGCGGTTCGCTGGCGGGCCCGATAACGGTCGCGCTCGCGCCGCGCCATGGCTGGGAAGCCGTGTTCGTCGCCGGCGGCCTCGGCACGCTCGTCTGCGCGGTGGCATTGCTGATCTGGCTGCCCGAATCGCTGCGCCTGCTCGCCGCGAAGGGGTGGCGGCCCGACAAAGTCGCGCGCACGCTGAACAAGATGGAGCCGTCGCTCGGCGCCGAGGCGGGCGATCACTTCGTCCTGCCCGACGAAGCCGCCAGCCATGCCGCGAAGGGCTTTCGCGTCAGCTCACTGTTCGCGGGCCGGCTGGCGCTCATCACGCCCTTGCTCTGGATCGGCTATATCGCTTCGACGCTCGCTATCTATTTCCAGTCGAGCTGGGGGCCGATCCTGATCGAATCGCTGCATTTCAGCCGGTCGACGGCGGCCTATGTCGGATCGGCGGGTGGCATCATCGGCGCGATTGCCGGCCTGTCACTGATGCGCGTGACCGACCGCTTCGGCCCGTGGGGCATCGTCGCCTTCGCCGGGGCGACCGTTCCCATCCTGCTCATCATGGGCTTCACGATGATCGGCGGCGGCGCCTTCCTTGCGCTGCTGCTGGCGGCGGCCGCGGGAATAGGCGGCGGTCATTTCGGCATATTGAGCATCGTCGGCCTCTATTATCCGAGCGCGATCCGCGCGAACGGCGCGGGATGGGCCACCTCGATCGCTAAATTAGGCGGCATTGCCGGTCCGATCCTGGGCGCGATGGCGCTGGCGTCGGGCCTGTCGATCCGCAGCACTTATGCGAGCCTCGCAATCTGTCCGCTCATCCTCGCCGTGGCGGCGACGGCGATCGGACTGGTGCTGCGCGCAACCCGCCGTCCCGCCTGATCGGCCGTCATCAGGACGATTGCTCGACCGCCTTTCTCATCCGCGCGAGCAGGTCGATGCCGATCGCCACCTCCTCGTCGCTGAGCCCTTCGAGCATCGTCCGCCGCGCTTCGTCGAGGATCGGCTGGATGCGATGCGTCATCGCCTTTCCCTCCTCGGTAAGCTCGATCAAACGCGAGCGGCCGTCATTGGGATTGTCCACGCGCGTCAGCAGCCCGTCTTCCTCGAGCGAGTTCAGCACTCGGATCAGCGTCGGCCAGCTCGTGCCCATATGCTCGGCCAGTGCGACGGTGGTGATCGGCCGATTGCAGAAGGCGATGGCGAACAGGGTTTCCCAGCGCGCGCGGCTCTGCCCGGTGCGCGTGCGCAGCAGATTGTCGATCAGGCTGGTCCACCGCCGCGCGGCAAGCACCAGATTGTGCGACAGGCGAAACTCGCCCTCCAGCCGCGTGCCGACCTCATAATAAGCGGGATAGCCGCTGCCCCACCGGCCGAAGCCGTCCGTCGCATTTCCGGTCTTCTCGTTCACCTATTTCCCTTCAATGGAAGGAGGCATGCCTACGGTCACTCCTTGGCAGGCCCGTGCCCATGACGGCAAGTCCATTGACATTTACGTATCTAGGTACATAAATCGATCGAAAGACAAACGCCAGCCGCACAGGGCGCGCGCGCCGGCGCCAAGACCGCCCCTTCGAACAGGATGCCGTCGGATGACCTTGACCGTGAAACCCATTCTCCCCCGCTTCGGCGCCGAAGTTTCCGGCGTCGATCTGCGCGGGCCGCTGGACGCCGCCCTTCAGCGTGAGATCGTCGATATGATGGATCGATGGGGTGTGTGCGTCTATCGCAATACCGGGCTCGACGATGAAACGCATGTCGCCTTCAGCCGCATCTTCGGCCATCTCGAACTGGCCCCCGCCCCTGCCGGCCGGCCGCCCAAATTCACGCGGCGTGAGCTGTTCGATGCGGGCAATCTCGACGCCAATGGCGAGATCATGACGAACGAACATATCATCCAGCACAAGAAGGGTGATCGACTCTGGCACACCGATTCCTCCTTCATGCCGCTGCGCTCCTCTTATTCGCTGCTGCTGGCGCATGAGGTGCCCGGCAAGGGCGGGGAGACGTGGTTCGCCGACACACGCTCAGCCTATGAGGATCTGCCGCAGTCGATGAAGGACCGGATCGACGGGCTGGAGGCCGAACATTCGCTCTGGTGGTCGCGCAAGCAGGCTGGGCTGGCGCTCAGCGACGAGGAGATAGACAGCCGGCCCAAGGCGCGACACCCGCTCGTCCACGTTCATGCCGGATCGGGCCGCAAGACGCTCTACGTCGCCGCCCACGCCAGCGACATCGTTGGCATGGAGCGGTCCGAAGGCCGCGCGCTGCTCCGCGAGCTGATCGAGTGGGCCACGCAGCCGCACTATGTCTTTTCGGTAAAATGGAATGTCGGCGATCTGGTGATCTGGGACAATCTGGCGAGCATGCATCGCGGCGGCGTGTTCGATGAGCGGCACGAGCGGCGCGACATGCGGCGGACGACGGTGCGCGAGGCCGCCGCGCCCGACCAGCCCGACGATCCCTTCGCCGAACTCTTCCAATCGGCGCCCCGGGTTACGCCCGTCGGCGCTTGACCGACGCCATGCGCGGAGAAAAATCACACGAAATGCCGGGCGATGCCGCACGAAGCGTGCCCATGTTCCACACCGTCAGAATCGCCCCCGCCATTTCACGCTCTACGGCAGCAGGTCCTCGTTCAGCCGGCCGAGGAGCATGTCGAGAAACTCGTTCGCCGCATCGATCGAGCTTTCGTTTACGCCTTCGAGCAGACGGGTGCGCATGCCGTGGGCGACGGCCATGATCTCGGACAGGGCTTCCCACCCGGCGTCGGTGAGCCGGTTGGTCTTGGTGCGCCGGTCGGACGGGTGGGGCAGACGCTCGACGAGGCCGTCCATCTCCAGCGCGTCGAGCATCCGGGTGAGCGTCGCCCCTTCAATGCCGATATTCTTGGCGATCTCGATCTGCGAATTCCAGGGCGGCGACAGCGCGATCGTCGACAAAGCCTCCATCCGCGCCGCGCTCTGGCCGAGCGGCCGCAAGGCCTCGTCGAGCAGCGCGCGCCAGCGGCGGGTGGCGAAAACCATCTGCATCGTAAGCCGCAAGCCGCCGGTGCGCAGATAGGGAATGACGTGACGCCCATCGCGCCCCGCGCGCTGGTTCCGCTCCATGGCCAGAGACCGCAACGTCTCCCATGCTAATTGATCGGGCCGCTCGATCGTCTCGGATGAAGCGATCTGCTCGCATGTACGGCGGGCTTCCGCCACCAGCTTGGCTGCGCCGGCAGGATCGCCGCCGACCACGCCGGCATATTTGACAAACTCTTTCTGATAATTCGCGAAGATCGCGGCAAGTCTATTCACCTGCGACACTGTGGACTGCCTCCGTGCGCCCAATCCGGCGGGGAGCCAGGGAGCCTCGATCAGTTGAGAATAGTGTCATATGTTTAAGAGAAGCCCACCGCTACCGCAAGACCGCTACCATCCGGCCGGCGATGGGCGGCATCCCACCCGAATAGTGGGACCGAATGTGGTTTACCCGCGCAGGCACGCAAATCAAAAAAGAGGGCAGCCGAGACGACAAGCGGCGCGACCATCTCAACACCATTCTTCCGGACGAGGATCATGTCGAAATCTGCGCCGAAAACGGCAAGTGAATTTTCGCAAGGAACACCCCCCTCTCCGGCGATCAACAATGCCATGATGCTCGACACGACGGGTCATCGGGAAGATGCTGCGGGCAGCAACTTCCGATTCTATGACAATCGCCAGAAATATTTGATGTTCGTCAACACCTGCTCCGAAAAGTGGGTGGTCGCGGATCGCGTCGCCAAAGAGATCGATCTGCTCCAGCCGTCGCCGCCATCGGTGCGCTTCTTCGATGCGGGCATGGGTGACGGCACGGTGCTCGCCCGCGTGCTGCGTTCGATGCACCGGCGCTTCGAACGCTTCCCCTTCTACATAGCGGGCAAGGAAATCAGCCTCGAGGATGTGCGCCTCACACTCGACAAGATGCCCGATCGCTTCCTCGAACATCCCGAAATGGTGCTGGCCGTCACCAACATCTCTTATGCGGAGGCGCCATGGCTGACGCCCGCCAGGCCGGACGCCGCGAAGCGCCATGTCTGGAAGGAAGTCGCCCTGAAGGGCACGACCACCGCCGAGTTCGAGAAGCAGATTCTGGAGCTGCAACCCTTTCTCGCCGCCAATTGGCGCACGACGTCGAGCCCGAGCGGGAGCATGATCCCCGAAACGCCGACGACGTTGATCCTCTATCGCGAGGACTGCAAATTCCTGCTCGACGCGATCATCCCGCGCCGCGAAGCGCCGGTCGCCGACTTCGATCTGGTGCTGGCGAGCCAGCCCTTCCGCCTGCGCGCCGATGTGGACTTCAAGGCGCGGCGCGTGCTCGGGCCACTTGCTCGGTCGCTGCGCCCTGACGGCCGCTTGCTGGGCATCCATTCTGCGGGCAACGATCCGGGGCTGGAAATCGTCCAGAAAGTCTGGCCGGGCGAAGACCCGTTCCTCACTTCACGCCGCGCGCTGATCGAGGCGACGCGGCACGCTATGGGAGAGGAGGCCGAACGCTACAGGTTCGATCCGCTGCCGAACGGGCAGGCGCTGTTCCGCTACGAAATGCATACCTTGCCCGATGAGATTGACAGCATGCGGGCGACAATCGGCACATCGACCCTGCTCGCCGCGTGGAACGCCGCAACCTATGTGGCACAGATAGACGACGAACGGCTCGCCCAGGCGATGAGCGATTCGAGCTATCTCGAAGCGACCAAGGCGGTGCTGCGCAAGCATGGCGAGCTTTGGTTCAACGACGAAAGCTACGTCATCACGCGGCTGCGTTAGAGGCGCGGCCATCCCTTTTTCCGTCATCAACATAGCGAGGCTCGTCCGCATCATGCGTCAGGATTATTTATTTACGTCGGAGTCGGTATCTGAGGGTCATCCGGACAAGGTGTCGGATCAGATCAGTGATGCGATCGTGGATTTGTTTTTGTCGAAGGATGCGGAGGCGCGTGTTGCGT
>Ga0180218_1000136_pt1 | contig 110235 bp, 104 predicted proteins | sample eDN3rd37CKraftBY_FD_151334 | JGI IMG/M metagenome (GOLD analysis project Ga0180218, IMG submission 151334) | Enriched backyard soil microbial communities from Emeryville, California, USA - eDNA 3rd pass 37_C Kraft BY (version 2) (version 2) | ecosystem: Environmental > Terrestrial > Soil >... | reverse complement strand
CGATCGGCACCCCCTTGCCGCCGTCGGCGTTCGAATAGCTCGCATCCGCCACCTGCGCCCGGTCCGACCAGTGCACCACCTGCGACCCATTCGTCCCGCCCCAATCCATGAAACGTAACGCTCCCCAACTCTTCACATCATCGATGAAGGCCGGGTTGAAAATCTCCCCCGCATTGTAGAGGTCCACCTGATCGGCGCGCACGATATGAATATCGTGGATGGGGTTGCTGGCGTCGATCGACGTGAGCGTGACCGACAGATAATCGACAAGATCATAGCCTTCGTGGCCCTTGAAATCGAAGACGATCTGTCCGTCGGATTGGCTGACGATATCCGTATAGGGCAGCACGATCGTGCCCTCGCCCTCATAGGTGAGGACATAGCGATCGGTCGTGGGCAGATCGACCGGGTCCATCTGCACCAATGCCTGGATAGACGAGACGCCCGCGGGCATGGCCAGCGGGTTGCCATAGGCGTCCGTCTCCGGATGTACGGCGACGCCGTCCTTCGACCAGGCCGTCCATCCTTCCTGTACCGAGGTCTTGAACCGGTCCAGGAACGCGAATTCCGTCGACCAGTAGGAAATGCCCGCCAGATTCGTGCCGATATCGCTCATGCGATCCCCCGCCATTGCGCTTGGTGTTGAGCACATAGCGGGCCCGTTATAATCGGAAGCTTTCGGATATGGTTAATGGAGTAGTAACTGATATTCATGGGATAAATTCTGGGACCAGTGAAAAGGAGAAAAGGAGAATGCTTGTCGTTGCGGAAGCACAACGACAGCAGAGAGGCGATCTGTTCGAAGGAAGTAAGGTGTGGGTTCTTTTTGTTTGGAGCGCCTGTGCTCAGACTCCGACGGAGAGTCACCGCTTTTACGATGCGCCTTGCCCGGATTGCGGCGAGTTGAAAGACACTGGAAACGCCCGATTGAACGGGGGCTAGGGGCGCTAGTGGACGTTCTGGCCATTCTCAGAGGGTTGGCTCGCAAACCAACTGTTCACGCTTGACGAATAGGAGGACGAATGACTTCAATGGCGAAACGGGGCGAGCGAGGTGTCATGAGAATCGTTTTGCACGGCATTGCACAGTGACCGTCGCCGATCTCGATCCTTCGGCCGAAGCGGGAAGGCACGCGCCGGGCTCCCCCGCAGGGGGCGGCTGGGCTCGGCCCTTGCGCGCCCATTGGCTGGTCCTTCTCGGCGCGGCGGTGGCCGCCATTCCCACATTGGTATCGGTCGCGCGCTTTTCCTGGTCCACCGAACAGGGCGCGCACGGCCCGATCGTGCTCGTCACGGGCATCTGGCTGGTCATGCAGCGCTGGGCGCCGCTGCGCGCGACAGCCCGGCGCGGGCAGACGGCAATAGCGCTTGCGGTGATGATACCCTGTCTGCTGCTCTATATACTGGCGCGGATCACCGATATCCTCGAGGTGGAAGGCTTCGCGCTCTATGGCGCATTGGTCGCGGTCTTTTACGCCTATTGCGGCCGCCAGGCCCTACGCCTGATGTGGTTCCCGCTCGTCTATTTCCTCTTCCTCTTCCCGCCGCCCGACACAGTCGTCGCCGCGATTACGCAGCCGTTGAAGCTCGGCATCTCCGCCGCCGCGGTCGATCTCCTGCGGATATTCGATTATCCGATCGCCCGGGCGGGCGTGATGATCCAAGTCGGCCAGTATCAGATACTCGTCGCCGCCGCCTGCGCGGGGCTCAATTCGCTGATCAGCCTGTCGGCTATCGGGCTTTTCTACGTCTATATCCGGCACAATGCGAACTGGAGATATGCCTTGCTGCTGATGCTGGCGATTGTGCCGGTCGCGATCTTCGCGAACTTCATCCGGGTGCTGCTGCTGATCCTCATCACCTATCATATGGGCGATGCGGCGGCGCAGGGCTTCCTGCATGGATTTTCGGGACTCACCATGTTCGTCGTGGCCGTGCTCGGCATATTCGGCGTGGATGCGCTGGCGGCGCCGTTGCGGCGGCGACTGGCCCGTGGGGGGCAGGGATGAGCGATCGCAAGACCTTCCTGCCATCGCGGCGCGACATAATGTTCGGCGGAAGCCTGGCAGCCGCTTCGGCCATCGCCTATGCGCGCACTCCGCGTGTTGCCGAGATGGCGATCCACGATGACGAACTCGAAAAGATCATTCCCTACAAGATCGGCAAGTGGACGTTCCAGACGGCCAGCGGCCTCGTCCTGCCGCCGCCCGACCAGCTTGCCGAACAACTTTACAGCCAGCAACTGACCCGCGTCTACGCGACGAGCAATATGCCCGCGGTGATGCTGCTGATCGCCTATGGCAACAGCCAGAACGGCATGCTGCAACTCCACCGGCCGGAGGTGTGCTACCCGGCGGGCGGTTATACGCTCAGCGATTCGGAGGTGCTGGATGTGCCGCTGCATCAGGGCGGCGCCATTCCCACCCGCCGGTTCACCGCGGTAAGCGCTACTCGCGTCGAGCAGCTTCTCTATTGGACGCGAATCGGCGATATGCTGCCGATAAGCTGGACCGCGCAGCGGTGGGCGGTGGTCGAAAACAATCTGGCCGGCGTCATCCCCGATGGGGTGCTCGTCCGCCTTTCCACCATATCGATGGCGCCGGAGGATTCGAACCGGGTACTCTCCCAGTTCGCCGCCACGATGATCGACAGTGTCGGGCCGCGTGGCCGGCGATTGCTGATCGGCCGGGATTATGGCCGTCGTTGATGGCGCAGCGGCTGAATGACGTAGAAGATGTAGGCAAGCACCGCGACGATGATCAGCGCGGCCAGAATATGGTGCCCGACCGTCCCGAGCGCATTATCGATCGCGCCATTCTTGTCATTGCCGATATAATTGGCGATCGCGCAGCCGGCGGCAGGGGGAAGATAGTGCCAGATCGAATCGCCCGGTTCGGCCTCGCCGGTGGAGCGTTGCAGAAAGATCAGAATCAGGCCGGCAAAAATAGCCATGGTGATCCAATCATAAGGGGTTTCCATTATGTACCTTCCTCTGATTGTCCCGCCGACGATACGGAAGCGGCAGTAACCGTAAACAGATACGCGCGAATCGTTCGCGACGACGCTTTAGCCATCGCATAATCGCGAATCGAATGAGACAGGAGATACTGAATGTCGACCAGGCTTAGAATGGCGCTGTTGTGCGCGGGCGTGTCAGTTGCGCTTGCAAGCTGCGGAAAGAAGGCCCCGGAAGGCCAGGTGGTGGCCAGTCTGAACGGGCAAGAAATAACGCTGCAGGAACTGAACGCCGAGCTTCAGGGCACCAATATCCCCGATTCGGTCGACAAGAAGGAAGCGATGCGCACGCTGTTGCAGCGCGTGATCGACCGTAAGCTTATCGATAGCGCGGCGGCCGAACAGGGGCTCGACAAGAGCGCCGAGTATCTGACGCAGAAGCGCCGGGCCGATGAGGCATTGCTCGCGCAGCTTTATGCGAAGCAGCAGGCGTCGACGCTTCCCGTGCCCACCGCCGCCGATATCTCCAAGTTCATGGCCGACCACCCGAACATGTTCGCACAGCGCGAGCGGCTGACGCTGAACCAGATTCGCTTCGCCAAGCCCAAGGACGATGCCGTCCTGAAGGCGTTGGAGCCGACGCACAGCCTGGACGAGGTCGAGAAGGTTCTGGGCGAGCATAATATCAAGTTTGATCGTGGCCACAGCATGCTCGATACGGCAACCGTCCCACAGGAAATCCTGAAGCAGATCGCTGCGCTGCCGGCAGGCGAGCCGTTCGTCGTGCCCGGCCCGGGCGTGGTCATGGTGAGCGTCGTCACCGGACGCACCGCCGTGCCCGTGGAAGAAGCGCAGGCCAAGACGATCGCCGTCAACGCGTGGCGCGAGGAGCAGTTCGAAAAGGCGATGAGCGACAAGCTGAAGTCGCTCCGCGAGACGGCGAAGATATCCTACCAGCCGGGCTTCGAGCCGCCGGCCGACAAGGGGGCCAAGCCTGCCGTTCCGGCGATCGCGCCCACCGGCCTTGGCAATGCGGCGGCACCCGCGCCCGCACAGCCCTGACTATGAAGGCGGGGAGGGCGCTGGCGCTCCCCGCCGACGGGCCGGTCAGCCCGATTTATATTCGATGATGGTCGATCGACGACCGCCGAGCCGCCCGCGCCAGTAACGCCAGACACCCAAGGCACCGGCCGGCTTGGCGATCATCAGGAAGCTGGCGAGGCGTATCGCGTCTCGCCAGGGCCGCCGGCGGCTTTCGCGCAGGCAGATGCGCAACGTCTGCAAGAACGGCAACGCCACCCCGGCCAACGCCATGAGCAGGAGCAGCCGGCTCCCCAGGGCGATCCCGCTGAGCAACGCCATCAGGATACAAACCGGCAATAATGCGCCCCAGAGAAGCATGCTGTGCAAGGAGCGACGATAGCCATGAAGCGTCGAGGCGCGATGGCGGTCCGCCAGTTCGGCACAGGCATGTCCGCCTCGCACTGATCGGCGCCACCATTGTCCGAACCGGGTCATCGCCGCGTCGTGAAGCACCATCTCGGCGTCGAGACACTCGATGCCCCAGCCCAGCGCGCGCATGCGGATGCTGAGGTCGGGCTCCTCGCCCGCTATCATCGCATCGGGATAGCCGCCAGCGGCATCGAGCGCGGCGCGGCGCACCATCGCGTTTCCACCGAAGATACGGACCGGCCCCGGCGGTACGGACCATTCGACATCGCACAGCCAGTTATAGGGGCTGGCATCGGGATAGAGTTCCCGCACCCGGCCGAACACGGCGCCGAGGCGGGGGGCGGCGGCGAGGGCGGCCTGCCCGATGTGGAGCCAGCCCGGCTGCACGATGCAATCGCCATCGACGAACTGAATCAGATCGCACTCGGCGGGCAGAAGGGCGATGCCGGCATTGCGCGCCCGTGCCGCGGTGAAGGGCGTGCTCATGTCGAGCAAGACGACGCGCGCTCCCAAAGCCGCCGCCGCCGCCTGACTGCCGTCGGTGGAGCCCGAATCGACATAGATGAGATCGCCCGCGCCCTCCAGCGAACGCAGACAACGCAGCAGTCGCTCCCCCTCGTTACGGCCGATGACGACAATGCCGAGCCGGCTCATCGTCCCGCATTCTTCCATGCAGGCGGGGCGCCGGCCGCCCCGGACAGCGACGGCACGATAGCGCGGCGATCTTCCGCGCGAGGATAGGAGGCATAAGCGATGAAATCACGGGTGGTACGCAACGGATCGTCGTCGACCCGACCCGTCAGTGCGCAGCGCACCTGCCAGAACAGCCGTCCAGCGAGATAGGCGATACCGGCGGCGATCATGCGGAGCGCCCCGCCGGTTCGCACAAAATAGCGGCGGCGCGAATTGTACCAGTATCGGGGAAGTCGGGGGGAGGATGCCCGTCCGGCCCGTATATTCTGCACCTTCGTCGCCTGCCCGCCGATGTGGACGACGCGCGCCGCAGGTTCGTGCCATATTTCCCAGCCGGCGCGGGTAAGCCTGTGCATCAACTCGGTTTCCTCGAAATAGAGAAAGAAACCATCGTCGAAGAGGCCGACCTCTTCCAATGCCTCGCGTCGGAAAAGGACCGCGGCGCCCGTCACCCAGGGTACGGGGCGCGCGGCCTCGGTAATGATGACATGGTGTGGCTGGCGCAGCAGGCGGCGCAGGATGTCGGTACGTGCACCACGGCAAAATTCGCTGCGGATCGAAGGAAAAAGGAAGGCGGAACCCTGGATCGAGGCGTCTTCGCGCTCCAGCCTGGCGCCCACCGCGCCGATGCGCGGCGCGGAAAACAACCGATCGCGTAATGTCGCAAGCGCGCCCGGGCGTGCACGGGCATCAGGGTTGATCAGGCAAATGCCGTCAGGCAGACCTCCGCCATCACGCAACGCATAGATCGCCTGATTGTTGGCGTAGCCGAAGCCACCATTCACCTTGAGCGGTAACAAGGTCGCCCAGTCGCCATAACCCCGCGCAGCGATCGCTTCGGCGATCCGCTCGTCGGATTCGTCACCCGAGCCGCCATCGACGAGGATGACGCGAAGATTGGGCACAAGCCGACGCTCCGCATCCAGCGACGCGAGACATTCGATCGCAAGGTCCGGCGTGCGATAATTGACGATTATGGCGCCGATCGAGGCGTCAGGCCTCGGCATTGCTGTAATAGGCGCCGTAGCCATACCCTACGCCATAGCCGTAATCGTCCGACAGGAGCTGGTTGCGATAACGATTGAGCACCGTTCCGAGGAGAGGTGTCGGCTGAAGCAGCCGGATCGTGTCGCGCACCTGCTTGCGGGTCGTCTTTCCGTCCTCGGCAACGAGCAGATAGGCATCGAGCTTGCCGGCAATGATCACCGCGTCGTCGTCCGCGAAGATCGGCGGCATATCCACCAGCACGATAGCCGACGGCGGCAGCGCGTGGAGCCCTTCGAACAGCCTGTCCCCCTGCGCGCTGGCGAGCAACTCGCTCGTGCGCATGTCGGCCCTGAAAGCAGGCAGCAGGGCGAGGCGCTGATCGTTGATGCGCCTGGCCACGGCGCGGATGTCCGTTACCGCACCGGAGAGATAATCGAGGACGCCGACACCTTCGGTCAGGCCGAAACGCCGGGCGAGGGCGGGGCGGTGCAGGTCCAGATCGACCAGATAGACTTCGATGTCGGCCAGGCGGGAGAGGGCGGCGGCAAGATTGGCGGCGACAAAGGATTTGCCGACGCCGGGAGAGGCGGACGTGACACCGATCACCTTTACGTTCCGTGCCTCGCACAGCTTGCGGATCTGGGACCGCAGCAGCTTGAACGGCCGGGCACGCGTATCCGCGTGGCGAAAGCCGTAGATATTCTGCTCGGCCAGCGTCTCGGCCGGAACCTCGATCGAATCGAGCAGGTCGAACGGCGGGAAGACCGCATCGCTCTCATCACGCTGTGGCATTCCCAGAAACTCCGCATTCATGCCGCGCGCTCCGTCGAACAATCAGGTTTCTTGCTGGGGAAGGATAAGCGAGCCGAGAGAAGAAACCAGCTCATGCCGAACGCACCAGCTTTCGTCGGCTGCGTTTTTCGAGCCACCGGACGAGGAAGCTGGGCTTGCGGTCAAGCGGCGGAATAACCACCAGCGGCAGCGCTCCGGCCGCCACACCGAGCGCGGCGGTCCCCCGGATAGGCCGGAAGAAAAGCTCGAGGACGAGTGTGAGCCCCAAGCCCAGCCCCAGGCCCAAAACAATGCTGCCCAGGATGATGAGCGGACGATTCGGCCGGATCGGCGTGTCGGGCTGCACCGGCGGATCGGCCAGCGTCATTCGCTCGCCCTTCTGCTCGGTTTCCATTCGCGCCGAAACCTGGGCATTGACCAGCTTGGACCCGATCTGGCGATATTGTTCGCGCAGCCCATCGGCCTGCTTTTCAAGCTGGTCGAGGTGCTGGCCGATCGCCGGCGCCCTGGCGCGCGCCGCGCGCGTTTCGGCTGATTGCGAGAGCAGCATTGCCTTCGCCCCCCGAAGGGCGGCGATCTGCGCATTGTTTCCGGCGATCTGTGCCCGATTGGGATTGGCGGCCTGTGGCGCCGATCTTGCGGCCTGCTTCGCGGCGGCAAGCTGCGCCTTCAGGGCGATGACATCGGGATGGGTATCCGAATATTTCGCCTCGGCGACAGTCAATTGCTGCTGGAGCGCACCGACGGCACTGTCGTCGTTACGCATGGCCATTGTGGCGAGCTGCGCATTCTGCGCGACGAGGCTGCTGATCTCCGAATCTATGCGCGCTGCGTCGGAGGCAGGATCGCCGGTGGTCTGTTCGCCCAGCGCGAGAATGCTGCCATTCTCCGCTTTGATCTTCGTCATTTCGGCTTCGATGTCACGGATCTTCGCCTGGATCGCGCTCGCCTGTTCGCCGAGGAATGTCGCCGATCCGACCGCCTGCTCGGCCTGGGCGGCGGCATCGGTTTCAAGAAAATGATTCACATATTGCTGGGCGACGATCTGTGCCTTCGCCGGATCGGAATATTCGAAGCCGATTGTGAAGGCGATCGTATCGGTCGCCGCGCCGCCGCGCCAGCCACCACCAGTATTCATGTCGGCGCTGATCACGTTGATGCTGGTCGCGTCACGCATCTCTTCGATGATCTTGGAGAGCGGCTTCGATTTCCGCTCCTCGGCATAGAGATTGTTCGCGCGGATGAGCTGAATGAGATCGGGCCGGCTGAGCACGCGCTGGCGCACGCGCGCGATGCGCTGGTCGATCACGTCGGTGACGGGGGAGTCGACAAGTCCGCTCGGCAACTGCTGCGATTCGATCACGATCACCGCCTGCGAGCGATAGATCGGTGGGATCACGAACGCGGCGATGACGCCGAGAACGAGCGCGACCACCGTGGGGATGATCAGCAACCAGCGCCGCTGCCACAGTATCGTTGGAATGGCCGACAGGATGTTCGGCGCTTCCGCTTCGTCGTCGATTTCATCCATGCTTAGTGCATCCGCCCAATCTGCGCCGTGATGTTCAAAGCGCCCGCGACGGCGTGAACTTTCCGAATGCCTTCATATCGCTGATGGCGATAATCGACCGAGCCACCGATCGAAATGCGTTCCGTCAGCCGACGCGTATATTCGGCGCGGACGACGCCGAAATCCTGATCCGGTTCGTTGGAGAAGCCGCCCGTCTTGCTGTGCCCATAGGTGGCCGAAAGGCTGACGTTGCTGCGTTCCGACAGGGTGTAATTGAAGCTTGCCGATCCCCGCGTTTCGGTGCGCAAACCACCAAGGCCGCTGGGCGACGTATCGCGGCTGCCGTCGAAGCACAGCGTATAACGCGGCACCTGACGGCAAAGCGTGGCGCCGAAGCCGAGGCTGGTCGAATTATAATGCAGGCCGGCGAGGCTGGTGTGCTGAAATATGGCGCCGATCCGGCCGTCCAGCGTCCAGTTCGACCCCAGGCGCTGCCGAAGCGTCAGGCTTGGCTGATAGGATGTCGTGTCGGCGAACGCGTCCGAATCGTAACGCCCGACAGTGAAGCGCGCGCCGATCCTCGTATTCTCGCTGAAGGCGCGCGAATATCCGATGCCGCCGCCATAATTGGTGTAATCGCTGAGGCGGCTCACCTCGCCCGGATAATGGGCGTGGGAAATATTGCCAAGTATATCCCAATTGTCGCGCGCGTTCGGCTGGTAGGTGAGGCTGAAATCGCCCGATGCGATTCGCTGCCGACGCCCTATGGCCGCCTCGTCCACGGTGTCGATCGGCCCGAACAAGGCGTTGAGCGAATCGAGATAGCCCGCGTGGATGTTGCCCGACAATGTGGGACTGAACTGCTGCTTATGCCGCGCATCGACCGCCAGCGTGTCGGTGTGGCCGTAGCGGCGGGCATAGCGCGTATAATCATAATAGCCCGAGAGCGACGACGTGCTTGTAGCGGTGCGCGTCGTGAGTTCGGGGCTGATACGGATGCCCGCGAGGAGCGAGCCGGGATTGTCGTCCTCGGCAAGATAAGGGTTGCTGCCGTAGCCGACGCGCCCCTGCACCGTCATGCCCAGTTCGACAGGAGCAGCGGCGGTGGTCGTCGCCGCCCCCAGCAGCAGTGTGGCGATAAGGCCGTAGGCAGCCTTCACGGCACGATTACCGTATCGCCGGCGCGCAGCTCGGGAATGCCCGCTGGCGAGAGTGCGCGCGCGGAAGGCTTGCCCTTCAATATGCTCGAAAGATTGGTGTGGAGCGAAATGGTCTTCCCGTCCTGCTGGCGCAGGATGACGACATTGCCGAGATCGGCGAATTCGGTCGGGCCGCCGGCCAGCGTGAGGGCTTCCAGCACGTCGATCTTGCGGGAGGAGGAGAAGGTGCCCGGTGTACGGACCTTGCCGATCACCGACACCTGGTTGCCGCTTGGAACCTTGACCGAGACGGTCACTTGCGGCGCTTCGCCTTTATACTGGCTTGCCAGCCGCTTGGAAATTTCGCCCTCGATATCGGGCGGCGTCCGCCCGGCGGCGTGGACGGTGCCGACCAGCGGGAAGGCGAAGGTGCCGTCGGGCAGGACCGTCAGGGCGCGCTGAAGCCGTTCATCGCCCCAGACGTAAATTTCCAACTGATCGCCGGCGTTAATCCGATAGGTGGCCGCTTCCGCACTCGCCGGGGGGGGCTGCCCATTCGCCGCCGAAAGGGCGGTGAATGCCACTAATGCTCCGGCGAGGGTCCTGACCTTCGTGCCCAAGGCAAATTTCCTTCTATTCCGCGTCTCTATTGCACTTGCGAAGCAGGCTGGCTACCGCTCAATCTGCCGATTGCGCAAGGATTTTGCTCTTCATTCGAGATGATTGAATGCCGCTTCTCTCATTTGGCGATACCTCGTTCCGCCATGTCTATAGGGCCACAATCTGAAGCATTCGTTTATCGCGTCTTGCGGGCCTCGCGCAACACAGGCGGCGGCTAAATCAGCCATGTTGGGGCCGCCTTCTGTCGGACATTTTTGCTCATGGACCTGCCTTCCTTCGATTTTCGGCGTAGCGCGGCAGGAATGGAAGCGAAATCGTTACACATTGGGTGCAGGGCACGGCAATGTCGCCCAGGGAGGTTCGGCCTGATGACGGGAAGAATGCGTGCGTCGACGGCGCGGCCCATGCGGGCGTAGCGGGCGACCGGAATGCTTTTCCACCTCAAGACGCTCTTCTACATCGAAGTGCTGCTCGTCATCGGTCTGCTGATCGCGCGGGCGCTCGCTTCGGCCGAGGGGCGCCGACAGATCAATCCGCGGCTTATCGCGTTCGTACTGCTGCTGCCTGCGATCGGCTATCTGCTGCCGGGCGGTCGCTACGCCTATATGGTCGCATTATTGATCCTGCTTCCCGCGCTTTCGCGCAGCCGGGTGGAGGCGGCGTGCCTCTTCGCGGCCGGATTGCCGTTGATGCCGATGTTGAATTTTCCGGTCAAAGTACCGGGGCCGATCGACTATCTGCTCATCATCGGCACACCCGAGATCCTAACTCTGGCGTTTCTCATCGCCTTTCTGATCCATCGGCGTACGGCCCATGTGAAATTCAATGGGCTCGATGCCGGCATGCTGCTGCTGTGGCTGTGCATGACGCTCGTGCAGATACATGGCGCGATTGCGATAACGGCAACGCACATCCTGCGCTGTTTCGTGGGAGCGGGGTTGATGACACTGCTGCCTTATTTCCTGCTCAGCCGTTCGCTGGTCCGTGTCGAGCATCTCCGGCTGGCGGTCCGCGCGCTGGCGATCTCGGGCCTGCTGCTGTCGGTCATCGGTCTGTTCGAGATGATCAAGCACTGGACGCTATATCCGGCCATGTATCAGAATATCGGCATCGAATCGCCGATGAACCTGATGCTCCGTCTGCGCGGCGGCATGCTGCGCGCGCCTGGCCCCTTCAGCGAATCCACCAGTTTCGCCGCCTTCCTCTCGATCGCCGGTTTGGCGGTGGCGCAATCGCGCGGCCTGTTCCGGTCGCGCCTTCACCAGTTGGCGGCGGTCGCCCTGATGGTTGGCGGCCTGCTCGCGACTTCGTCGCGCGGCGGATGGCTGGCGTTCGTCTCGGGATTGCTGTTCGTCCAACTCTATCGCGGAAAAGTCGCGCGTGTCGCGATCATTGTTGCCTTGTGCGTAGGTACATATGGAGCGGTGAAGCTGGCCGGCGCCGCCGATCCACGCCTGGGAGAATTTCTCGGCGTGTCGGGCCATGCGGTTTCGACTGCGGACTATCGCGAGGATCTGGTGCGTATCGGCCTTCAGCAGGTCAGGCGCCGTCCCATTCTGGGATCCGATCAATCGACGCTGGTGGTCGTGCTTCATTCCCTCGTTCAGGGCGAAGGCATCGTCGATTTCGTCAATACCTATCTTTATATCGCGCTGTATACGGGGCTGGTGGGGCTCAGCTTCTTCCTGTCGAACTTCGCCATTCTCGCCGTCTGGCTTGGCAAGGTGCGATCCATCCTGCGACGATCGCGTCTCTATCACGATACGCTGACATTCATCGTCGCGATGGCGGGTTCGATGCTGGCGGTGATGTTCGTGCAAAGCCTGGCCGATCGCAATTTCTACTGGATCGTCTTCATCTTCGCGTTCGGCCGCGCCTTGCAGACCTCCGTCGAATTTACGCGGAAGAGCGCCGCAAAACAGGCCGCTGCGGTTCCCCCGGCTGCCATAGCCTTGCCGGCATGAAGCATATGGCTGGTGGACGATGGCGGCCACTTCTGGCCGGACTCTTCCTGCTCATGGCGGGTGCCTGCCATTCGTCGAGCGAACGCGCTGCCCGCGATGAGGCCTATTATGATGCGGCGATGACGAGCGGCGATTTTGCGACGGCGCAGCGGCGAATCCAGAAAGCGATCTCGGAAAATGATGCCGAGGCGCGATATTGGATCAAGCTCGGCCGGGTCAGCGTCGCGCTCGGCAATTATTCGCAGGCCTTCGCGGCCTATAATCAGGCGCTTGGCCTCGCGCCGGACGACGTCGAGTCTCTTCAGGCGCTCGCGCAGATGTCCTTGCTATCGGGCAATCTCGGCATGGCGCGCCAATATACCGACACGCTGCTCGTGCTGGTGCCGCAGGATGCCCGCGGGCGGCTGCTGCGCGCGGGGATCGCGCTGCGCGAAAGACATTATGACGACGCCGCGCCGGTGATCCAGGAATTGGAGAAGGACGGGCTGGATACCGACGAGCTCGCCATCCTGAAGGCGCAATTGCTGGCGGGCACGAAAAAATTCGCTGAAGCCGCCGCCGTGCTGGAGCCGCGGATCGCGGCAAGCGAGGCAAAGCAAACGCTGCTCGCCGAACTGCTCAAAATTTATCAGCAAGGCGGCAATAGAGGCGGGGTCGAGAACACCTACCGCCGCATGGCTACGCTCGCGCCCGGTGATCCCGAGCCGGTTCTGCGTTATGCCCGCATGCGTTATGCCGATGGCGCCGTTGCCGAAGCACGCAAGCTCGCGGAGGGGATCGAGGCGCGTAACGGCAATAATGAAGAAACGGCGCTCGCGGTGGCCAGCTTCTGGGCGGAGACGGCGCCCGCGAACGTGGCGGTGGCCGAATTATCGCGGATCGCCGCCCAGGGCGACCTAAACCGCAAGGCCGAAATTGCCGACATGCTGACCGGCATCGGGCAGGCGCGAGCCGCGATCGCCTTGCTCAGCCCCATCGTCGGCTCCAGTGTCAATGCGGCGAACGTCGCGGCGCAAATCGCCTATGCCCGGGCCTTGCGCGCGACCGGTCGGGTGGACGAGGCGCGGGCGCGGGTGGATAAGGCGCTTGCCTTCGACTCCACCAATACGAAAGGGCTGAAATTGCGGGCGAACATGGCACTCGCCGCGCACCAGCTGAACCAGGCGCTCGCCGACGCGCAGCTCTATGCGAGTGTCGAGCCGGAGTCCGAGGAGGGCGCCCTCCTTGTCGCGCGAATCCAGGCCGAACGCGGGGATGACATATTGGCGGAACGCGGCTTTGCGCGCGCGATGGACAAATTCCCCGACAGCCTTGCGGTACTTCGCGCCAATCTCGCTTATCTTGACGCGCGGCATCGCGCCCGTGACGCAGCGGCGCTGGCGAGCCGTTTCGCGCGATCGCATCCGACCATGGCGGAGGCGCACCGGCTGCGCATCGCGGCATGCGCGAAGGTGAACGATCAGGAATGTATCGGCGAAGCGCGGGCCTATTTGGCGCGCCTTGCGGCTGGGGAGGAGCCTCCGCCAGCCGCGCCGGCAGATGGTGGGACGGCTACGCCATGACGCCGTCGCGCGTGGAATTTCTCGGCCTCGATTTCGACGACCGGCCGACGGCGGCAGTGCATGCCTGGCTCGCGAGGCGGACGGCGGAGAGTGATTTCGCCTATGTCGTGACGCCGAACGTCGATCATATGGTGCGGCTCCAGGGCGCGGGTGAGTCCGTCTGGCAGCTCTATCGCGATGCCGACCTCTGCCTGTGTGACAGCCGGATTCTGAGCCGCCTCGCGCGGCTGTGCCATGTCGATCTGCCGGTGACAACGGGCAGCGATCTCGTCGCGACATTCTTCGCCCGGATAGTGAAGCCGGGAGAGACGATCTGCCTGATCGGTGGATCGGCCAAAATGGCAGAAGCGCTGGGCCGACGGTATCCGACGCTGGTGATTCGCCACCATGAACCGCCGATGGGCCTTTTGCAGGACGCAGCCGCGCGAGCGCGCGCCGTTGCCTTTGCGGCCGAGGCCGGGGCGCGGGTGACGATGCTGGCGGTAGGGTCGCCGCAGCAGGAACTGCTGGCGTGGGAAATGGCGCGATCCGACAGCGTGCGTGGCACGGCGCTCTGCATCGGCGCGGGTGTCGAGTTCCTGCTAGGCACCCGCAGCCGGGCGCCAGAAAAGATGCAGCGCGCGGGCCTTGAATGGGCGTGGCGTCTTGTTGCCGAGCCTCGTCGCATGTGGCGGCGCTATCTGGTGACAGGCCCCGCCATTTTTCCCGCGACATGGCGATGGCAGCGGGCCCGGAGCAGGCAAGCGAAATGAGCGTCGCGCGATCGATGGTGTGGAGCGTCGGCGGGCAAGGCGTGACGCTCGTCTTCAGCATGGTGGGCACGGTCGTACTCGCGCGCGTACTGACGCCTGGCGAAACCGGCGCCTTCGCCTTTTCGGTGGCGATGTTCGCGCTTGTCCAGTCGCTGCTTCAGTTCGGGATGGGCAATTATGTCCTGCGCGCCGGGACGCTGACCTCCCCCCTGAAAAACACCGCGACGACGCTCGCGGTCCTCCAGGGCATATTGGCCTCGTTCCTGATGGCGCTGGTCGCGCCGGTTGCGGGATTCCTGAGCGGCGACTCGCGGATCGCCTGGCTCAGCCTGCTTGTCGCCGTTGCGCCGTTATTTTCCGGGCCGGAAGCGATCTGTCAGGCGCTCTGGGCCCGCGACAGTCGCTTCGGCGCGATCGCGGCGCAAGGTGCGGCGAAAGCGTTGGTTCAGTCCACCGTCAGCATCATCACCGCGCTCATGGGGTGGGGCGCCTTCTCGCTGGCGGCCGGTTTCGTCGCCTCGGCGGTATTCTCCTTTCTCTGGAGCGCGTATCAGATTTTCCTGCGTGACGGCATCCGCCTGCACCTCGATCGCGACGAGTGGCTGCTGCTCAAGAATTACAGCGCCAGTTCGATGCTGCTCACTATCACAGTGACGTTGAATCTGCGCCTGCCCGAACTGTTCATCGGCCGCATGTTCGCTATCGCCTCGCTGGGCCAGTACAGCCGCGCGGCGGGCACGATCGACATGCTCCAGAAATCGATTTCCTATCCGACCGCGCGGGTTTTCATGCCGCGCATGATGAACGGGCTGAATGCCGGCGAGCCGATCGACAAGAGCGTCGGCGAAATGCGCGATCCGTTCCTGTTCGTCATGTGGCCCGCGCTGGCGGGGCTGGCGGTTCTGGCCGAACCGCTGACCTTATTCCTCTATGGGGACCAGTGGCAGACGGCGGGCCGGGTGCTTGCGATCCTCTGCCTCGCCTGCGCATTCGATGTCGCGCGATCGGGCAGCATGGAATTGCTGCTCTTCCGCGACAAATTGCGGCTCAACAACAAGGTGGAGGCCGTCAGGCTCGCGTCAAACTTCGCGTTCCTGCTGCTGGCCTTTCCGTTCGGCTTCATGGCGGTGATATGGAGCCGCGTGGCGGAGGCCGCATTCGGTTTTTTCCTCTACGGATGGACCCTGCACCGCACCGAGCAAATTCCGCTCTGCCGTTACATGCGCAGCTATGCCCTGCATGGCGCCCTGACGGTTGTCGCGGTTCTTCCTGCACTCGGCCTGATGACCTTGGAGGGTTGGCCCCGCCAGCTCCCGGTGGGCCAAATGCTGCTTGCCGTCGCGGCCGGCGTCGTGGCGTGGGCCGTCGCCCTGCTGCTGATCGGCCATCCCGCCGCGCGGATCGCCAAAGGCGCGCTGCGGCTGCGCTATCGGTAGAGGATCAGCGGTTTCGCCAGCGCCTGACCGCGGGGGGCGTCCAATCCTCAATCAGGTGCGAGAGCGAAATGCGCCAGTCGAACCGGTCCTGCGAATCAGGCCGCTGGCGGAAGTTCGTGGTGCGCTGCGCCAGTTGCGTGACCCCGCCTTCGGGCGCCGTGTAATAATAGGTGGCGATCGATCGGCGCGAACGATCCGCGGGACAGGTGAGCGGATCGGGGTGGCCATGATAGCTGTCGAGCGCGGTGTTGAAGATCAGCGCCCGCCCGATCAGCGGCGCGACCTTGATCTCGCAGCGGGCCATCTTTCGGTCCCACAACTCCAGATCGCCGCCATATTCGGGCAGCCAATCCTCGTTGAGATAGATTAGCAGGTTGAGCCGGCGCTCGAGCTTCATGCCCGGATGAATGTTGAAATCGGCGTGGACGCCGAGATGACCGCCGCGCTTTGTCTCATGGAGGCCGCCGCCCAGGAAATAAGGGTCGGCGACCAGCCCCTCGATACCGGTGAGGGCGCGCAGGAAGCCCAGAAAAGCTTGCGAATTGAGTTCGGCAAGGAGATTGCGGACCAGTCCGCTACCGCTTTCCTGCGGGTGGATCTGATATTTGAACCGCTCTTGATCGCGATCGAAGAAGGCGCGGTTCTCCAGCGACGGATAGGCGCCCGCGATAGCGCGCAGCAGATCGCGATCGAGGAAGTCTTCTATGACGATATGCGGGAAAGGCGCGGCGCTTCGATAGGTTTCCCGGAGGCGTTCGCCCGCGGCGAGACACGCCTGTTCGTCGAAGGAGAGAAAGCCGCCTTCGTCCCTGAGCGTCAGATAGGCCATTCGGTTCGTTCCTGATCGAAAGAGGTCTGGCGAGTCATCGTCGGCTCAATAAGCGGCGCGCGAGAACAGCACCGTCGCGCCGGTCCGGATGAGTATGTAGAAGTCGAGCGATAGCGACCAGTTCTCGATATAATAGAGATCATGCTCAAGGCGCTTGAGCAGTTTTTCCTCGGTATCGGTTTCGCCGCGCCAGCCGCAGACCTGCGCCCAGCCGGTGATCCCCGGCTTCACATTGTGCCGCGCCGCATAGGTTTTCACCACCTCCGAAAAAAGGCGGTCGCCGGCGCGCGTCGATGGCGCGTGCGGGCGGGGACCGACCATCGACATCTCGCCGCCGAGCACGTTGAAAAGCTGCGGCAACTCGTCGAGGCTGGTGCGGCGCAGGAAACGGCCGACACGGGTGATCCTGTCGTCGGTACGCGTCGCCTGTCGTATTGCATCGGGCTCGCACACCTCCGCCCGCATGGTGCGGAACTTCCAGATGCGGAAGACATGATTGTTGAAGCCCTCGCGCGTCTGGCGGAAGAAGATCGGGCCGCCATCGTCCAGCTTGATCGCCAATGCGCAGGCCAGCATGATCGGCGACAGGATGAGCAAGGCGAGCGTTGCGAGGAGGATATCCTCATAACGCTTGAGAAGTTGCTCGGCGCCCGAGATCGGCCGCTCGAACAAGGTCAGCACCGGCAGGTCGCCGAGCAGCGCCACCGGGCCATGGGCGAAGGCAAAGCTGGCGAGATCGGGCGCGAGGCGTATCCGCACTGGCGTCACCGCCAGTTCTGCGACCACCTCCTGCAAACGCGATTCGGCCGACCAGGGCAAGGCGACGATAACCTGATCCAGGTCGCCCCGACGGATCAGCTTTATGAGATCGGAAAGATTGCCGCGCATTGGCACGTCGGCTTGCCGCGGCGGCAGCCTGTCGTCAGCGCGATCGTCGTAGAAACCGACGAGGGTGATCGTCAGCCGCGAGTCGTTCGTGATATAGCGGGCGAGCCGGTCGCCCTGTACGCCGGCGCCGAAGATGGCGACCCGATGATTGAAGATGCCGCGCTTCTTCAGACGGCGCATCCAGACGATGCCGATCGCCCGCACCGTGCATAATGTCACGCCGCCGGCGATGACCCAGGCCGTCGCCCAGCCGCGCGAATAGTTTTGCGAAACCTTGAGAAGGAAGCTCAAGGTCAGCATGAACATGCCCGTCGTCAACCAGGCGGTGAGCACGCGGCTCCACGATTGGCGCACCGAAAAACGGATATCGACGTCGAATGCGCCGACGATCTCGGCGAGTCCGGCATAAGCGAACGCGCCGATCAGCGTCGCGTTCATATATTTGGTGAACTCGGACGCTCCGAGTTCGACATCGCCGATGATCAGGATCAGATAGGAAAGGCCAAGGAGCGTGCCCACCTCGGCCATGCGGAGCAGGAGCACCGCGAGGTCGAACCGTAACTCGTTTCCGCCACCCCGGCGCGCGGCGGCGGAAGGCTCGGGATCGGCGGGGCGAACGCCGGCGAGCGTGCCGGGCAGAGCCTGCCCAACATCACCGTCCGGAACCGTCTCACGCCCACCCTGCATCGCCGCCTCAAACGCCTGCCGAACACCGATCCCCTTGCCGGGGCAAAGCCGCTTCTATCGCGTCCTTCCTACGAGAAGGTTGAAGAAATCACGCCACGAACGGGAAAAGCACCATCTCCTATTCGGGCAGGAAATCGTGGACGGAGAGATAACGTTCGCCCGTATCATAGTTGAAGCCGAGAATACGGGTGCCGGCGGGCAGTTCGGGCAGCTTGGCCGCGATCGCCGCGAGCGTCGCGCCCGACGAGATGCCGACGAGCATGCCTTCCTCACGCGCGGCACGACGCGCCATTTCCTTGGAGTCGCTCGCCTCCACCGTGATCGCGCCGTCGAGCAGTTGGGTGTGGAGATTGGCGGGGATGAAGCCCGCGCCGAGGCCCTGTATGGCGTGGGGACCCGGCTGGCCGCCTGAGATGACCGGCGACTGGACCGGTTCGACCGCATAGACCTTGAGGTTCGGCCAGGCCTTTTTCAGCACCTCGGCGGCGCCCGTGATGTGGCCGCCGGTGCCGACGCCGGTGATCAGCACGTCGATCGGCGAATCCGCGAAGTCGTCGAGGATTTCCTGCGCGGTCGTGCGGGCATGCACCTCGACATTGGCCGGATTTTCGAACTGCTGCGGCATCCAGCCGCCTTCGGTCGAGTTCGTGAGTTCGATCGCCCGCTCGATCGCACCCTTCATGCCCTTCTCCTTGGGCGTCAGATCGAAGGTCGCGCCATAAGCGAGCATCAGCCGCCGCCGCTCAAGCGACATCGATTCGGGCATGACGAGGATCAGCCGATAGCCTTTCACCGCCGCGACCATCGCAAGGCCGATGCCGGTATTGCCGCTCGTCGGTTCGATGATTGTGCCGCCAGGGCGGAGCTTTCCGGACTTCTCCGCATCCTCGATCATCGCCAGCGCGATGCGGTCCTTGATCGAGCCGCCGGGATTGGCCCGTTCGGATTTGATCCAGACCTCGGCATCGCCGAACAGGCGCTGCATCCGGATATGCGGCGTGTTGCCGATCGTATCGAGAATGGTGGAAGCTTTCATGCGGCTTTCTCCTGTCCAACGATGTTCTCGAGCGTTTTTGGCGGCTCGAACGTGCGGGCATTCTTCAGTTCCGGGAACCAGCGCGCCCATAATAAGGTAACGCAGATCGCGCCGACACCCCCAGCGACGACAGCCGCTATGGGGCCGATCAAGGCCGCCAGGAAACCCGATTCGGCCTCGCCCAGTTCGTTCGAGCCCGAAATGAACAAGGTCGATACCGCGCCGACGCGGCCGCGCATCGCATCGGGCGTGTAAATCTGGATCAGCGACTGGCGGACATAGACCGAGAACATGTCAGCCGCGCCAAGCAGGCCGAGGCAAAGCAGAGACAGCGGCATCCAGCGCGAGAAACCGAACACAATCGTAGCCAGCCCGAACACGCCGACCGCGCCGAGCATCTTCACGCCGACATTGTGGCGCAGCGGCCGGAAGGCGAAGAACAGGGCAATGCACGCCGATCCGATCGCCGGCGCGGCGCGGAGGTGACCCAATCCCTCGGCGCCGATATGCAGGATATCGCGCGCGTAGACGGGGAGCATCGCGGTCGCGCCGCCCAGCAGCACCGCAAAGAGATCGAGCGAAATCGCGCCGAGCACCAGCCGGTTGCGACGGACATAATGGAGACCGTCGATCATCTGCCGCCAGGGATTGGCGACCGTATCCAGCCTGGTGCGCGGAACCGGCCCTATCAGCATCAACGAGGTGAAGCTGAGCGCGAACAGCAAAGCCGACGCCGTATAAGGCGCCCAATGGTCGATGGCGTAGAGATAGCCGCCGGCGGCAGGGCCGATCACCGCGCCTGCCTGCCATGCGATCGAGCTGGCCGCGATCGCGGTGGGGAGGACGGCGATCGGCACCAGGTTGGGAGCAAGCGCGCTCAGCGCCGGGCCGGCGAAGGCGCGCGCAACCCCCAGCAGCGCCGCGATCCCGAACAGCATCGGCAGCGTCGTCACCTGATACCAGGCGAGAAGCGCGAGCGCCGTCGCGCAGCTTGTCTCCAGCAGGACCGAGCAGCGTGCGATCCAGCGGCGGTCCACCCGATCCGCCACCCATCCGACGACGAGCGTAAGAAGGAGGAGGGGCAGGAACTGCGCGATGCCGATGAGGCCGAGCTGGAACGCGGCTTCCTTGGTGCTCATCGTTCGGCGGGCGATATCGTAGACCTGCCAGCCGATAACGACGACCATCGCATTCTGCGCGAGCGTCGAGGTGAAGCGTGCGCACCAATAGAAGCGGAAGTCGCGGAAGGAAAAAGGGGAAGCTGTCGCCATCGCCCGCCCGTCTATGCCGGGGAGGGCCGACGCGGCAACGATATTTGCATTGAGGGCGATGATGGAAGGGCTATTCGGAGAGGATCAACCCCGCCTCCGGCTTGCGGATCGTGGGCGTCATCCGCGCGACGCTGCACAGGCCGGCGACCAGCGCGAGCGCCGCCGCGACGAGCGCCGGTGCGGGCCCGTTGCCGAGCCCGAGCGCGAGCAGCGCGGCAACGAGCGTCGCGCCGAGCGTCTGGCCGACCATGCGCGTGGTGGAGATGAGGCCGCCCGCCGCCGCCGCCCGCTCACGCGGGGCGGTGCCGATGACGAGCCGCGAGTTGGGCGACAGGAAAAGGCCGAAACCGGTGCCGCACAGCGCCATCCGCCAGGCGACGTCGAAATAGTGCGGATCGGGCGGAAGCCAGGCAAGACAGAGCAGGGCGATGATCGCGACGGTCATGCCGATCCCGCCCAATATGCCCGCCGGATAGCGATCCGAGAGCATGCCCGAAACGGGTGACACGAACATCATCGTCAGCGGCCAGGGCGCGATCATCGCGCCGACCTCGCCGGGCGAGAAACCGTAGACATGCTGGAGGCGGAACGGCATCGTCAGGATGAGCGTCATCGAGCCCACGAAGGCCGTGAAGGCGCCGATCGTCGACAGCGCGAGAATGGGCCGGCCGAGCAGGTCCACCGGCATGATCGGGCGCTCCTCGTGCAATTCGCGGCGCACGAAGAAATAGCCGATGAAGCCCCCCGTCAGTACGATTGCCGCCGAGATGACGGGCGAATCGCCGTGGACGCCGCTTTCCAGCCCGGTGATGATGAGCCCGAACATCGCCGCACAGAGCACCGCGCCCAGCACGTCGAACGGCTCCTCGCGCGGCTGGGGATCGGGCAGCGCGCGGCCGATCAACAGCGAGAGGATCGCGAAAGGCACGGCGCTGGCGAAGACCCAGGGCCACGGCCCCACTGCGAGAATGAGGCCGCCCAGGGTCGGCGCGATGGCGGCCGAGATCGACACGACGACGCTGTTGACGCCAAGGCCGCGCCCGAGCTGCTTCGACGGATAGATCGAGCGGACGAGCGCCGAGGAAACGCTGAGCGCCGCCGCCGCGCCCAATGCCTGCACCGCCCGGATCACGAGCAGGAAAGGCAGGCTGCGCGCGAAAAAGCACAGCGCGGTCGCGATGGTGAAGATGATCTGGCCATATTGATAGAGCCGGCGATGACCGAGCCGGTCGCCCAGCGTGGAAAAGGGCAGCAGCGTCATGACCAGCACGAGCTGATAGACGGTGACGACGAGCACCGCCGCTGATCCGTCGACCTTCAGGTCGTGCGCGATCGTGGGCAGGGCGACCGTCGCGATCGCCCCGTCGATAACGACGAGCGCGGTGCCGAAGGAAACGGCGGCGATGGCGAGCAGGCGGCGGGGCAGGGGAAGGCCGTCCCCCTGAATGGGCTGGGTAATGGCGTCGTTCATGCGATCGTCACGAAACTGTCGAGAACCCGTTTGCGCCCGGCATGTTCGAAATCGATCTCCAACTTGTTGCCCTCTATTCCGGCGACCGCGCCATAACCGAACTTCGTATGGAAGACACGGCTGCCCAGCGCGATGTCGGTGCGCGGCTTCGCGGCGAAGCTGACCGCCGACGCGCGGCTTTCGACGATGTTGCGTGAGGTGCGCGGCGGCAGGCCCGTCGCCGACGCGCGCTGCCAGCCGGGCCCCCGCCCGGTGCCGCGCGCGACATCGCCGAACGGGTCCGCCTGCTCCGACCATTGGGCGCGCCAGAGCGATTCGCCACCCGCCATCGTCGTCTCGCTATCGATATGCTGCTCGGGCAACTCACTGACGAAGCGCGAGGGGATGGAGGAGGTCCATTGCCCATAGATGCGCCGGTTGGCGGCATGGAAAATGAAGGCGCGGCGGCGTGCGCGGGTGATCGCGACATAAGCGAGGCGGCGTTCCTCCTCCAGACTGGCGAGGCCGCCTTCGTCGAGCGAGCGCTGCGAGGGGAAGACGCCTTCCTCCCACCCCGCGAGGAAGACCGTGTCGAACTCCAGCCCCTTCGCGGCGTGGATCGTCATGATCGTCACCTTGTCGCTGGTGCGATCGGCGTCATTGTCCATGACGAGGCTGACATGCTCAAGGAAATCGCCGAGCGTTTCATACTCTTCCATGGCGCGCGTCAGTTCGGCCAGATTTTCGAGGCGGCCGGAGGCTTCGGCGGTGCGCTCGGCCTGAAGCATCGCGGTATAGCCAGATTCGTCGAGCAGCAGCCGCGCCAGCTCGGGATGCGGCAGATCGTTCAGCCGATCGCGCCAGCGCGCGAAATCGCTCACCAGATTGCCGAGCGCACGCCGCGCCTGCGGTGACAGCTCGTCGGTGTCGAGAATACGCGCCGCAGCCAGCGTCAGCGGTATGCCCTCCGCACGCGCAAGCTGATGCAGCTTCGTCACCGCCTTGTCGCCCAGTCCGCGCTTGGGCGTGTTGACGATTCGTTCGAACGCGAGGTCGTCCGCCGGCTGTGCCACGACGCGCAGATAAGCGAGCGCATCGCGTATCTCGGCGCGCTCGTAAAAACGAAAACCCCCGACGATGCGATAGGGCAGGCCGATCATGAGGAATCGGTCCTCGAACTCGCGCGTCTGGAACTGCGCGCGCACGAGGATGGCGATATCCTCCAGTCTGGCGCCGCCTTGTTGCAGCGCCTCGATCTCCTCGCCGACGCGGCGCGCTTCCTCTGGGCCGTCCCAGACGCCGATGACGCGCACCTTCTCGCCCTTGGCCGCCTCCGTCCATAAGGTCTTACCGAGGCGGCTGCCATTGTTCGCGATCACACCCGAAGCGGCGGCAAGGATATGCGGGGTGGAGCGATAATTCTGTTCGAGCCGAATGATCTTCGCTCCGGGGAAATCCTGCTCGAACCGCAGGATGTTCGCCACCTCCGCGCCGCGCCACGAATAGATGGACTGATCGTCGTCGCCCACGCAGCAGATGTTGCGCCGCTCCTGCGCGATCAAGCGCAGCCAGAGATACTGGCTCGAATTGGTGTCCTGATATTCGTCGACCAGCACATATTTGAAGCGCCGCTGATACTGCTCCAGCACGTCGCGATGCGTCGTCAGGATCGTCAGCATGTGGAGCAGAAGGTCGCCAAAATCGCAGGCGTTTACCGCCTTCAGCCGCGCCTGATAGGCGGCGTAGAGTTCCTGCCCGCGCCCGGCGGCGAACGCCTCGCTCTCGCCCGCGTCGATCCGTTCGGGCGTGAGGCCGCGATTCTTCCAGCGATCGATCAGGCCCGCCAGCAGGCGCGGCGTCCAGCGCTTCTCGTCGATATCGGCGGCACGGATGAGCTGCTTCATCAGGCGAAGCTGATCGTCGGTATCGAGGATCGTGAAGTTCGATTGCAGGCCGACCAACTCGGCGTGGCGGCGGAGCATGCGCGCGGCGATCGAATGGAAGGTGCCGAGCCACGCCATCCCTTCCGCCGCCTCGCCCAGCATCATGCCGACCCGTTCACGCATCTCGCGGGCGGCCTTGTTGGTGAAGGTGACGGCGAGAATTTCCGACGGCCAGGCGCGGCGGGTGGCGACGAGATGGGTGAGCCGCGCCGTCAGCGCTGCCGTCTTGCCCGTACCCGCGCCGGCGAGGACGAGCAGCGGCCCCTCCGTCGTCAGCACGGCCTCGCGCTGCGCGGGATTGAGGCCGCTCAGATATGCGGGTTCGAAAGAGGCGGGGAGATCGGTCACGGGCGAACAGTTAGGGAACGAGGGGCGCGAGGGCAACCGCCCGGAAAAAGAGAAAAAGGACAAAAGGATAGGGGCGGTGGGGCGTCGCGTGGCAGGGATGCGACGGATGGAGATTCACCTTGCCCCGTCGCTGTGCCAGAAAGGGCGGGAAAGGGGAGGAAGACAATGCGCCTGCGGCACTGGATCGCGTTCGCCTCGGCCATGATCGCCTTGCCGGCGGCGGTACAGGCCCGATCGGGGGGCGATGCGGACTTCCGCGCCTTTCTGGAAGGATTGCGCGGGCAGGCGACGGCGGCGGGCGTGACGCGCGCGACATTCGATTCGGTCGTCCCCACGCTCAGCTTCGATCCGCGGGTGGTGGAGCTGGATCGCGGCCAGCCGGGCGGCAATCCGGCGACCGCCTCCTCGGGTTTCGCGCCGTTCGCGCCCTATCGCATCCGCCATGTCGATGCCGATCGGATATCGCGCGGGCGGGCACGTTACCGGCAGCTTCGCCCGCGCCTCGCCAGCATCGAGGCGAAGACCGGCGTGCCCGAATCGATCATGATGGCGATCTACGGCCATGAGACGGGCTACGGCTCCTTTACCGGCAATTTTGACTTGCTGCGCTCGCTGGCGAGCCTCGCTTATGAGGGGCGGCGGCGCGAGCTGTTCACCAATGAGCTGATCGCGACGATGCTTCTGCTCCAGCGCGGCATTCCGCGATCGGACCTCAAGGGAAGTTGGGCGGGGGCGACCGGCTATCCGCAATTCCTGCCCAGCATGTATATGCGCCTCGCGGTCGACGGCGACGGCGATGGGCGGGTCGACATCTGGCGGAGCGAGGCGGACGCGCTCGCCTCGATCGCCAATTATCTGCTGAACGCCGGCTGGAAACCCAATGTGCCTTGGGGCGTCGCGGTGCGCGTGCCGGCCGGGCTGGACAGGGCGGCGCTCGCCTCGCGGCTCAACTCGCCGCGCTGTCCGCGCGTGATCCAACGCCATTCGAAATGGCTGACGATCGCCGAATGGCGGCGGCTGGGCATCACCTTCCTCGGTTCGAAGGTGCCCGCCGAGACGGAGATGGCGTCGCTGATCGAGCCGGACGGCCCGAACGCGACCGCCTATCTGCTGACGAACAACTATCGCGCGATCCTCGATTACAACTGCTCCAATTTCTACGCGCTGTCAGTGGGGTTGCTCGCGGATGCGGTGGCGCAATAGGGCAGCCGCCGGGGCGGGGGCGCTCCTCGCGCTGCTGCTGACGTCCTGCGCGGGCGGTGGCGGGCGCGTGGCGCGCGTCTCCGATGCCGGGGTCAAGATCGGATCGCCCTACACCGTGCGCGGGCGGACCTATGTGCCGCGCGACGATCGCCATTATGACAAAACGGGTTACGCCTCCTGGTATGGCGGTCAGCATCGCGGGCGGCTGACCGCCAATGGCGAGCGGTTCGATCCCGATGGAATCAGCGCGGCGCATCCCACCTTGCCGCTGCCTTCCTATGTCGAGGTGACGGCGCTCGACACCGGGCGGACCATCCTGGTGCGAATCAATGATCGCGGCCCCTTCGCCGACGGGCGGATCATCGACCTGTCGCACGGCGCGGCGGAGCAGCTTGGCATCGTCCGGCTGGGCGTCGCGCGCGTCCGCGTCCGCCGGGTGGAGCCGACCGAGCGGCAGAAGAAGGAGGCGCTGCGTGGCGGCCGCGCGGTTCCGCCGCGTGAGGATGCGCCGGAGCAGCGGTTGGCAGCTTCCGTACCGCAGACTTTGGCGCCACCACCTCCGCAGCCCTCTTATATCGCGCCGGCCCCCGTGGGCGTGGAAGAAGGCGCCTATGTGCAGGTGGCGGCGCTCTCCGATCGTGCGCGCGCCGACCAACTGGCCGCGTCGCTCGGCGATCTTGGGACAGGCATCGTCGTGCCGGCTGGAACGCTTTATCGCGTGCGTATCGGGCCGATCGCCGCGGCCGATCTCGCCTCGGCGCTGGCGCAGGCGCGCGCGCGCGGCTATCAGGATGCCCGGATCGTTCGCGATCTCGCGCCTTGACAAGAAAGGACCACCCGCCAGCGATGAAACCCGCCCTGTTGTTGACCAGCGTCCTTGCCCTCGCGATCGCCGTTCCGGGCAGCGCCGCCGCGCCGCCCTTCGACACGCCGGCCCCCGTCGCCTTCATGAAGGACCTGTCGTCGGGCGCGATTCTCTACGCCAAGGACCCGGACCGGCGCATGCCGCCCGCGTCGATGGCGAAGATGATGACGGTCTATGTCGCCTTCGACATGGTGAAGAAGGGCGAACTGAAGCTGGACCAGATGATCACCGTGCGGCCCGAGACGTGGAAACGCTGGCACGGCCCGCAGGCGGGATCGACGATGTTCCTCTCGCCGGGCGAGCAGGTGAGCGTGCGCGACCTGCTGTTCGGCATCGTGACGCTGTCGGGCAATGACGCCTGCGTCGTGCTGGCCGAGGGCGCGTCGGGCACCGAGCAGGCATTTGTCGCGCTGATGAATGATGCGGCGCGGCGCATCGGCCTTAAAAATTCGCATTTCGGCACGTCGAACGGCTGGCCTGACGAGGGCGTGACCTATGTCACCGCGCGCGACCTTGCGACGCTCGCCCAGCGGACGATCCAGGACTTCCCCGATTTCTACAAGACCTTCTACAGCCGCGAGAGCTTCACCTGGGGCAAGACGATGGGGGGTGAGGATATCACCCAGGCCAATCGCGATCCGCTGCTGGGCCGGGTGGCCGGCGCGGACGGCCTCAAGACAGGGCACACGCAGGAAGCGGGCTTCGGCTTCACCGGATCGGCCGAGCAGAATGGCCGGCGGCTGGTGATGGTGCTGGCGGGGCTCACCTCGTCGAACGAGCGGGCGAGCCAGTCGATCGCCTTCATGAACTGGGGCTTCCGCGCGTGGAAATCGGTGCCGATCGCGAAGGCGGGGCAGAAGGTGCAGACGGCGGAGGTGCAGCTTGGGGACGCGCGCAGTGTCGGCCTCGTCGCGCCGCGCGATCTGGCGGCGACGATCCCGCAGGGTTCGGCCGCGCGGATGCAGGTGAAGGTCGTCTATAATGGTCCGATCAAGGCGCCGTTCGCCAAGGGCCAGCATATCGCCGACCTGGTGGTGACGACGGGCGACACACCGCCGCAGACGATGCCGCTGGCGGCGGCCGAGGCGGTGGGCAAGGCCGGCTTCTTCGATCGTATCGCCGCCGGCTTCCGCTCGCTCTTCGGCCTCTCCTGAAGGCGATCGCGGCGGGCGTGACCGACAGGTTCATCAGCCTCGAAGGCGGCGAAGGGGTCGGTAAATCGACGCAGGCGAAGCGGCTTGCCGAGGCGCTGGAGGCGCGCGGCCATAAGGTGCTGCTGACACGCGAACCGGGGGGCAGTCCCGGCGCGGAAGCGATCCGGGCGCTCCTCCTCGAAGGCGAGGCGGGGCGCTGGACGGCCGAGGCCGAGGCGTTGCTCTTCGCCGCCGCGCGCGCCGATCATGTCGCGCGCACGATCCGGCCGGCGCTGGCGGCAGGTCACTGGGTGATCGCCGACCGGTTTCTCGACAGTTCGCTGGCTTATCAGGGCGGGGCTGACGGGCTGGGTGAGGCGGCGATCCGTGACCTGCATCGGATCGGCAGCGGCGGCCTGCTGCCCGATCGCACGTTGCTGCTCAGCCTGCCCGAGGAGGAAGCAGCGGCGCGAGCCGCTGCGCGTGATCGCGTGGGGGCCGATCGTTTCGGGGCGCGCGATCCCGCTTATCATGCGCGCGTGGCCGGGGCGTTTCATGCGCTGGCGACGGCTGAACCGGCCCGTTTCCGCGTGGTCGACGCGACCGGCGCGCCCGAGGCGGTGACGGCGCGCCTGCTCGCGGCGCTGGACGAACTGGCGTGAGCGCACTTCTCGGCCTCGGCGTGCAGGAGGCGGCGCTGCTGGGCGCGGTGCGATCGGGCCGTTATCATCATGCCTGGCTGCTGGCGGGGCCGAAAGGCGTGGGCAAGGCTAGCTTCGCCGACGCCGCCGCGCGCCGATTGCTTGCCGAGACGGCGGGGCCACCGCCGGAGGGGGAGGGGCTGGCGCTCTCGCCCGATCATCCGACGGCGCGGCTGATCGAGGCGGGCAGCCACCCCGATTTGGCCCGGTTGAGCCGCCTCGCGCGTGAGAAGACCGGCGATCTTGCGCGAAACATCAGCGTCGATCAGGTGCGTAGCCTCCAGCGCCTCTTCGCTACCGCGCCCAGTTTCTCGCCGCTGCGCGTTGTCGTTATCGATGCGCTGGAGGATCTGGAGGCACCAGCGGCCAATGCGCTCCTCAAGAATCTGGAGGAGCCGCCGACGGGCACTTTGTTCCTGCTCGTCAGCCATGTGCCGGGCCGCCTGCTGCCGACGATCCGATCGCGCTGCCGGCTGTTGCGCTTCCCGCTGCTCGACGACGCGCTCGTCACGCGGGTCCTGAAGGGCGCGTTGCCCGAGGTAAGCGACGCGGAAATCGCCGCACTGGTGCGGGTGGGGGAGGGCGCGCCGGGCCGCGCGCTGCATTTCGCCGGGCTCGACATTGGCGGGCTCGACCAGATGATGACTCGGCTTCTTACCGAGGGGGACGCAACGGGGACAACGCGATCGACACTGGCGCAGACCTTGTCCCTGCGATCCGCGCAGGCACGCTACGAAGCTTTCCTTGAGCGCGTGCCCGCCCGCATCGCCGCCGAGGCGCGGGTGGCGGTCGGGCCGCGCCGTGCCGTCGCACTCGCTCTGTGGGAGAAAGCGCGCGACCTGGCGGGCGGGGCGGTGCCGCTCTCGCTCGATCCGCAGGCGACGGTTTTTGAGCTAGCGGGCTATCTCGCCGCCCTTGCCCCTGACGGGAAGGCCGCTAAAGCCTGAACCCCATGCCCAAGCCTTTCTATATCACCACCGCGATCAGCTATCCCAACGGCCGGCCGCATATCGGTCACGCCTATGAAGTGATCGCCACCGACGCCATCGCCCGCTTCCAGCGATTGTCGGGCCGCGACGTCTTCTTTCTTACCGGCACGGACGAGCATGGGCTGAAGATGGTGCAGACGGCGCGCGGGGAGGGAATCGAGCCCCGCGCGCTGGCGGACAGGAACTCGCAATTTTTCAAGGCGATGGATGACGCGCTTGCCATCTCCTACGATCGCTTCATCCGCACCACCGAACCGGAACACCATGAAGCGAGCCGGGCCTTGTGGCGGGCGATGGAGGCGAATGGCGACATCTATCGTGGCCGCTATGAGGGCTGGTATTCGATACGCGACGAAGCCTTTTACGATGAGAAGGAACTGATCGCGGGCGAGGACGGCGAGAAATTGTCGCCGCAGGGCACGCCCGTCGAATGGACCGTCGAGGAAAGCTGGTTCTTCCGTCTGTCCGCCTGGCAGGAGCGGCTGCTGGCGCATTATGAGGCGCACCCCGAATTCATTCGGCCCGAGAGCCGCCGCAACGAAGTGCTGAGCTTTGTGCGAGGAGGGCTGTCCGACCTATCGATCTCGCGCGCGAGCTTCGATTGGGGCGTCAAGGTGCCGGGCGATGAGGCGCACGTCATGTATGTGTGGGTGGACGCGCTCACAAACTATCTGACGGGTGTTGGTTATCCTGAAAATAGCGATACTTATCGGAACTACTGGCCAGCCGATCTGCACATTATTGGCAAGGATGTCGTGCGGTTCCACGCGGTTTACTGGCCAGCCTTCCTGATGGCGGCGGGGCTGCCGCTGCCGACGACGGTGTTCGGCCACGGCTTTGTCCTCAACCGGGGCGAGAAGATGTCGAAGTCGGTCGGCAATGTCGTCGATCCGGTGGAGATGACCGCGCTCTACGGCGTCGATCGGCTGCGCTATTTCCTGCTGCGCGAGGTGAGCTTCGGCCAGGACGGCAGCTACAGCCACGAGGCGATCGTCACGCGCACCAACGCCGATCTCGCCAACAGCTTCGGCAATCTGGCGCAGCGCGTGCTCTCGATGCTCCACAAGAATCTGGCGGGCGAGCTGCCGGCGGCGACGTTCGACGATCCAGCCGATCGGGCGCTGCTCGACGAGGTGGCGGCCGCCTGCCGCGTCGATCTGCCGCGTCATTTCGAGGAACTGGCGCTGGAGCGCGGGATCGAGGCGTGGATGCGCGGCGTCTTCGCGTGCAACCAATATGTCGATGCGCAGGCGCCCTGGGCGCTGCGCAAGAGCGATCCGGAGCGGATGAAGGCGGTGTTGGCGACGCTTTTCGTCGCGATCCGATCGCTCGGTATCGCCATTGCGCCGGTCATTCCCGATGCGTCTGCCAAACTGCTCGACATGATGGGCGTGGCGGAGGATGCGCGCGATTATGCGGTCCTCGCCGATGAGGCGAGCTGGTACGCCCGGCTGGCGGGATCGGGCTTCCGCCTCGCCGCGCCGACGCCCATATTCCCTCGGCTTGAACTGGAAGCGAATGCCGCCTGATGTTCGTCGACAGCCACTGCCACCTCAATTATCCCGGCCTGGTCGAGGATCAGGAGGCGGTTCTGGCGCGCGCGCGGGCGGCGGGCGTTTCGACGATGCTCAACATCTCGACGCGCGAGCGCGAATGGGACGCGATCATCGCCACCGCGACGCGTGAGCCGGACGTATGGGCCTCCGTCGGCATCCATCCGCATGAGGCGGACGCCCATCCCGACGTCGATACCGAAAGGCTGGTGGCAGTAGCGGCGCATCCGCGCGTCGTGGGCATCGGCGAAACCGGCCTCGATTATTATTATGACCATAGCGACCGCGACCGCCAGCGGACGAGCTTTCGCGCGCATATCGCGGCGGCGCGGATCACTGGCCTGCCGCTGATCGTCCATACGCGTGATGCCGAGGCGGACACCGCCGAAATCCTGGCCGACGAGATGGGGAAGGGCGCCTATAAAGGTGTGATCCACTGTTTCACCGCCAGCGCCGATTTCGCGCGCAAGGCGCTCGACCTCGGCCTCTATATTTCGATCTCGGGCATTGTTACCTTCAAGAATGCCAAGGATTTGCAGACCACTGCTGCGGCCTTGCCGGCGGAACGCCTGTTGATCGAGACGGACTCGCCCTTCCTTGCGCCGGTGCCGCATCGGGGCAAAAAGTGCGAGCCCGCGTTTGTCGCCGATACGGCCCGGATGCTGAGCGGGCTGCGCGGGATCGCAACCGAGGAACTCGCGGCAGAAACCGCACGAAACTTCTTCGCCTTATTTGATAAAGCGGCCGGCTGACGATGGGCCTGAAGGTGCGGATCCTGGGGTGCGGTACGTCCTCGGGCGTGCCACGGATCGGGAATGACTGGGGCGCCTGCGATCCGGCCAATCCAAAGAACCGCCGCAGCCGCGCGTCGATCCTTGTCGAGACCGAGGCGACGCGTATCCTCGTCGATACCTCGCCGGACCTGCGCGAGCAGTTGCTCGCGGCCGACGTATCGGCAGTGGACGGGCTGATCTGGACGCACGACCATGCCGACCATTGCCACGGGATCGACGATCTACGGCAGCTTTTCCACGCGCGCGGCGCACCGGTGGACGCTTATGCGCGCGCGGTGACGCTGCGTACCTTGGAACTGCGCTTCGCTTATGCATTTGAGGGTAAGGACGGCTATCCGCCGGTGGTCACGGGCCATTTGCTGCCCGAGACGATCCGGATCGGCGATATCGCGGTGCGGACAGTCGACCAGCCGCACGGATCGATCCTGTCGACCGGGCTGCGCTTCGAAGCCGATGGACGTGCGATCGGCTATTCCACCGATTTCAATATCTTCACCGACGATATGGCGGCGCTGTTCGAAGGGCTCGACCTGTGGATCGTCGATGCGCTGCGCAAGCGGCCGCACCCGACGCATCCGTGTCTCGACCAGACGCTCGACTGGATCGAACGGATGCAGCCGAGGCAAGCGATACTGACGCATATGGACCAGTCGATGGATCATGCGAGCCTGCTGGCCGAACTGCCCGAACGCATTGTGCCGGGCTATGACGGGTTGGAGGTGACGGCATGAACGGCGATGATGCGCTGGGCGTCGTCTATTTGCTGGGCTGCCTCATACTCGTGGGTAGTGCGCTGGCGGTGCGGCGCATGCCGGTGGGCGAGATGATGCGGATGGCGCTGGCCTGGGCCGCCTTGTTCGCGATCGCTGCTCTCATCCTGCGATATTTTACATAATGTATATTATCAGACTTTTGAAAAGGCCCCGGTCGAGGGGGGCTCCGATGCTTGAGAGGTTGCGTGCGATCATGGCGCGGTTGCGCGATCCCGATAGCGGCTGCGAATGGGATCGCGCGCAGACCTTCATGACGATCGCGCCCTACACGATCGAAGAAGCCTATGAGGTCGCCGACGCGTGCGAGCGCGACGACATGGCGGCGCTGAAGGACGAGCTTGGCGATCTGCTGCTCCAGGTCGTCTATCATGCGCGCATCGCCGAGGAACGCGACGCCTTCACGGTGGACGACGTGATCGCGGCAATCTGCGACAAGATGATCCGCCGCCATCCGCATATCTTCGGCGCGCCGGGCGATGTGAGCCCCGGCTGGGAGACGCTGAAGGCGGCCGAACGCGCGAGCGGCGCCGATCGGTCGACGCTGGCGGGTGTGGCGCGCGCGCTGCCCGCCTTGCTGCGTGCGACGAAGCTGCAGAAACGCGCGGCGCGCACCGGCTTCGACTGGCCCGATGCATCGGGGCCGCGCGCGAAGATCGTCGAGGAAATGGACGAAGTGGACCGCGCCCGCACCCCGGACGAGCGCGCCGAGGAAGTGGGCGACCTGCTGTTCGCGGTGGTCAACTGGGCGCGTCATCTGGGTGTGGAACCCGAAGCCGCGCTGCGGGCAGCCAACGACAAGTTCGAACGACGCTTCCGCGCGATGGAGGCGGCGGCGGGTGCTGCGTTCGCCGGCCTGCCGCTCGCCGACAAGGATGCGCTGTGGAATGACATCAAAGGGCGTTGATACGCGGGAATGGCGGATGCGACTTTTCGGATGGAGAAAATCAAGCTGCCCTGCCCGTTTCGTCCGTCCGATTTTGCCACGCCACCCCTTTGACATTCCGACGCAAGTCGGAATCCATGGACGGCAGGTCGATAGAAATGGGGAGTGAGCCGCCTCCATGGACCCCGGCGTTCGCCGGGGTGACGGGACGCTGAGGAATCGGCGTCGGTGATGGCCCCACCCCACCCCCCCTGAAAGGAAGGAGCCTCTTAATCGCAGGTCAGGCGTCGTCTTCAGCACCGGGATTGGTCATCATCGCTTCGGCGACGCCGGCGGCATTAGCACGGATCGCGGATTCGATGCGGGCGGCGGTTTCGGGATTCTCCTTGAGGTAGGTCTTCGCATTCTCGCGGCCCTGCCCCAGCCGGACCGAGTCATGGCTGAACCATGCACCCGATTTCTCGACAATGCCCGCCTTGACACCGAGATCGAGCACCTCGCCCATCTTCGATACGCCCTCGCCATACATAATGTCGAACTCGACCTGCTTGAACGGCGGTGCGACCTTGTTCTTGACGACCTTCACCCGCGTCGAATTGCCGATGATATCGTCGCGATCCTTGATCTGGCCGGTACGGCGGATGTCAAGCCGGACGCTGGCATAGAATTTGAGCGCGTTGCCGCCGGTCGTCGTTTCCGGGCTGCCATACATCACGCCGATCTTCATGCGGATCTGGTTGATGAAGATGACCAGGGTGCGCGAGCGGCTGATCGATCCGGTGATCTTGCGCAGTGCCTGACTCATCAGCCGCGCCTGCAGGCCGACATGGCTGTCGCCCATCTCGCCTTCGATCTCCGCCCTCGGCACGAGCGCCGCGACCGAATCGACGACGAGCACGTCGATCGCGTTCGACCGGATCAGTGTGTCGGTAATCTCCAGCGCCTGCTCGCCCGTGTCGGGCTGTGAGACGATCAGCTCGTCGATATCGACGCCCAGCTTCCTCGCGTACACCGGATCGAGCGCATGTTCGGCATCGATGAAAGCCGCGGTGCCGCCCGCCTTCTGTGCCTCGGCGATCGCATGGAGCGCGAGTGTCGTCTTGCCCGAACTTTCCGGTCCGTAAATCTCGACGATGCGGCCACGCGGCAGGCCGCCGATGCCGAGCGCGATGTCGAGCCCGAGCGAGCCGGTGGAAATCGCCTCGATCTCGATCGCATCGCGCGAGCCGAGCTTCATCGCGGAGCCCTTGCCGAATGCGCGGTCAATCTGTGCGAGCGCCGCCTCGAGCGCTTTCTGCCTGTCCATATCGGCCTTTTCCTTGTCGGATTCGATCAGCTTCAACTGTGCCGCCATCTTTCCACCCTCTCGTAGATCGAACATTCCGAACGTCAACGCATGATGCGCTTCGTACACGCAATGTTCCGATAGAACAAGAGAGGAACTTCAGCCGCGCGAGCCGCCCTCATAGGGATCGAGCGCGGCGCGGACGCCGTCAATCGTGAAGGGCTTGGCAAGATGTGGCGCATCACAATGGCGCGCAGGCGGCGGTTCGACATGGCCGCCGGTCGCGAAGAGAAAGCCGACGCCCTTGTCCGCCAGCCGATCGGCGATCGGCCAGCTCGGTTCCCCGCCGCGCAAATGAATATCGAGAATCGCGACGTCGAAGCCGCCCGCCTCGACATGCCCCAGTGCCTCGTCCACCGACTCGGCGGTGGCCGCGACGCGATGGCCGAGCTCCTCGATATAATCCTCCAGCATCATGGAGATGAGGGGTTCATCCTCGACAATCAGGACAGAAAGCGGACTGGTCATGTGCCCACGCATAGGTGGCATTGATCCCAGCGCCTAGCCCGTTTTTGCAGCCAGCGTATCGCGCACCGCCTCGGCAAGCTGCTGAACCGAAAAGGGCTTCGGCAGGAAAGCAACGCGATCGAGATCGATCGAGCGGCGCAACTGCTCTTCCGCATAGCCCGACATGAAGAGGATCGGCAGGTCGGGAAAACGGTCACGCGCGTGGCGGACGAGGGTCGGCCCGTCCATCGTCGGCATGACGACGTCGGAAACGAGCAGATCGACGCGGCTCACCCCTTCCACCTCGCCTTTCTCCATCCGGTCGAGCAGGTCGAGCGCCTCCTCGCCATTGGCGGCGACGAGCACCTTGTAGCCCTGACGCGTCAACGCGCGCTCGGCGACCGCGCGGACCATATCCTCATCCTCGACGAGAAGGATCGTGCCGCTGCCCCACAATTCGCCCTGCCGCGTGCGGCGGCGGGGACGCGCATCAGCCACCTGCTCGGCGCGGTAGACGGGGAGATAGAGGACGAAACGCGCGCCCTCCCCAGGCTTCGAATCGGCGAAGATGAAACCGCCCGATTGCTTGACGATGCCGTAGACGGTGGAGAGGCCGAGTCCGGTGCCGCGCCCCACCTCCTTGGTGGTGAAGAAGGGTTCGAAAATCTTGCCCAGGATATCGGGGGGAATGCCGCTGCCCGTGTCCGACACGCTGAGCGCGGTATATTCGGCCACCGGCATGATATCGCTGCCGATCGCGCGCACGTCGGCCGCGGCGACGGCGAAGGTCTGCACCGTGAGCGTGCCGCCGCCCCGCCCCGCCATCGCGTCGCGTGCATTGACCGCAAGATTGACGATCACCTGCTCAAGCTGGCCGGGATCGGCGCGGACCGGCCCGAGATTGCGGCCATGCTTGATGACAAGCGTGACAGTTTCGCCGATCAATCGCTTGAGAAGGTTCGATATCTCCGAAATGACGTCGGGAAGCTGGAGCACTTGCGGACGTAAGGTCTGCTGGCGTGAGAAAGCGAGGAGCTGGCGGGTGAGGCCGGCGGCGCGGTTCGAATTCTGCTTGATCTGCTGGATATCGTCATAATCGCTGTCGCCGGGCGAATGGCGCATCATCATCAGATCACAATGGCCGATAATGGCGGTCAATATATTATTGAAATCGTGGGCGACACCGCCCGCCAATTGGCCGACGGCCTGCATCTTGGTTGCCTGCGCGATCTGGCGCTTGAGCTTCGATTCCTCGCTATTGTCCTTGAGGCTGAGCAGCACCGCCGCCTCGCCCAGCCCCTTGGCGCCGGCAATGGTGAGCGCGACGGGCTCGTCGGCGCGGCCAGCAAGGCGCACGGCAAGATCGCCGGCTGCGCGGTGGCCGGCTGCGAAGCGGCGCACCGCATCGGAGACGGCGGCCTTGTCCTCCTTGACCACGAGATCACTGGGATAGAGCACCGCCTCGCCCTTCGGTACATTGGCGGCGCGGCGGAAGGCGTCATTCATGAAAAGGAAGCGGCCGTCGCGCTCGGCCAGCGCGAGGCCGAGGGGCAGCATCGCGAGCAGGGCGTGGACATTGGCGGTCGCGGTGCTCGCCCCGCCCGAATGGAGCGCGGAAGGACCATCCTCACCATCGAGAAGGAGGAAGAGCACCGGGGCGTCGGGCCGATCGTCGACAGGCACCTGGAGGATGCGAAGCGGGGTGCCTTCGTCACGCTCGGCGGCGAAGCGGATCAGATCGTCCTCGCCGGTGACGAGCAGATCGACGAGGTTTCGCCCGGACGCCTCGGCGGAAGCGTCGCCCAGCGCACGTTTGAGCAGCACCCGGTCGGCGGCGATCAGTCGGCCTGCGCCATCGACGAGCGCCGCCATGATCCCCGCCGCCGCCAGCCGACGGCCTCCCTCACCGCCGATCAGCCGCGCCGCTTCCCCGACGAAGTCAATCGCTTCGGCAGGCGAGAAGCGCCAGACGAGATGATCCTGCGCGACCCCCGCACGCGTCATCCGCGCCTCGAAGCGGCCGAACGAGCCGACGAGGCCACCGACCCTGCTCTCTCCTTCGCGCCAGGCGACGCGGCCGGCGGCGGCGAGGCGCTCGCTATCTTCTTCGCCGAGCGGCAGGTCGGGTGGGGTCGGCAGCCCGCCGAACCACTCCTCATAACGGCGATTGGCCGCGATCACCACGCCGTTACGATCGGTGACGGCGACGGCGGCGGCATCGCCCTCGATCGCGGCGCTGAGCAACATCCTGTCGCTGGCGGCGTCAGCCGCGCCTGTTTGTGCATGACGCATGCGGACGAGGAGAAGGGCGAGGCCGGCGGCAGCGAGGAAGATCGCAGCGAAAACCCCGGCAAACAACGCATCATCCACCGCCCAAAGCAGGAGCAGCGCCGAGACCGCTCCCACCGCGAGCGCGGCGAGCAACGCCCCCCGATCCATCGCGCGGGAACGTACAGGAAAGGAAGGGAGGCTGGCCATCGACCGTCTTCATCTGCCCTGTCAGCCGGTGGCGTCAAGCGCCTCTGAAACGCGCAATCAGCCGTGCCGGTGCCGGATCGCGCGCCGCCGCCATTTGGCGCCGATCCACCAGCGCCACGCGAGCGCCGCCATCACATAGCCCGCGGCCGCCGCGATCGCCGCGATGATCGCGAGGCCGACGAGCAAGGCGGGCGCGGCATCCGCCAGCAACCAGCGCGCATAATCGCCGAACGATGCCCCGCCCGCGCTCAATGTCGCCAGCGTCGCCATGTCGGCATGCAGGCCGAGCAGGCGATTGCCAACGAACAAGGCGGCGATGAGAAGAAAGGGCGTGCTCAACGGATTGCTGAGGAACGTCATCGCCGCCGCGACCGGCACGTTGGCGCGGAAGGGCAGCGCGAGCAAAGCCGCGCCCGCGATCTGGACGCCGGGGATCAGCAGGAAAATGCCGACGAACAGCCCCAGCGCGGTGCCGCGCGGCACCGAACGACGGGTGAAGCGCCACAAGGCCGGATGGAGGACGCGATGCGCGACCGGGCGCAGCCAGCCGATCTGTTCGATGCTCTCGCGCGTCGGCATCGCCCCGCGCCACCAGCGCCGCAGACGATCGAGGGCGCCCGGCCGGGACGCGCTCATCCGCGCTCCCGCAGCAGGCGGCCCTGCTCACGCTTCCAGTCGCGCGCCTTCTCCGTCTCGCGTTTATCGTGCAGCTTCTTGCCCTTGGCGAGCGCCAGCTCGACTTTCGCGCGGCCGCGCGGGTTGAAATAGATGGAGAGCGGGATGAGCGTCATCCCTTCGCGCGAGACGGCGACCCGCATTTTTTCTATCTCCCGCTCATGCAGGAGGAGCTTGCGTGGGCGCTTCGGCTCATGGTTGAAGCGATTACCGTGGCTGAACTCGGGGACGTTGGCGTTGACCAGCCACACCTCGTTCCCCTTCACCTCGGCATAGGATTCGGCGATCGATCCTTCGCCGAAGCGCAGCGACTTCACCTCGGTGCCGGTGAGTGCGATGCCCGCCTCGAAAAAATCCTCGAGGAAATATTCGAAGCGTGCCCGCCGATTCTCGGCGACCACCTTCGTCTTCTCGAAAGAGGCGGGCTTCGGCCGGGCCATGGCGAATCAGATCAGCCCCGCATGGACGAGCGCCGCGTCGACGGCCTTGCGGCTTCCTTCCGAAGGCCAGGTCATCGGCAGGCGAATTTCGTGCGGGAAATCGGGGCACACACGCGACAGGGCATATTTGATCGGCCCGGGCGAGGCATCGCTGAACAGCGCGGCGTGGAGCGGATAGAGCCGATCCTGCAGGGCCAATGCCTGCGCCCAGTCGCCCGCGCGACAGGCGGCCTGAAATTCGGCGCAGAGCTGCGGCGCGACATTGGCGGTGACCGAGATGCACCCCGCCCCGCCCATCGCCATGAAGCCGAGCGCGGTGTCGTCATTGCCCGAAAGCTGACAGAAATCGGGTCCACAGGCGAGCCGCTGCGCGCTGACCCGCGCGACATTACCAGTCGCGTCCTTGACGCCGACGATACGCGGGCTCTGGGCCAAACGCGCCATCGTCTCGACGCTGATGTCGGTCACGGTGCGGCCGGGCACGTTGTAGATCAGGATCGGCAGGTCGCAATGTACGGTGAGATAGCTGAAATGCGCGACCAACCCGTCCTGACTTGGCTTGTTATAATAAGGCAGGACGACGAGCGCTGCCGTCGCGCCCGCCGCCTTGGCGTGGCGCATATGATCAAGCGCGACCTTCGTATCATTCGATCCGCAGCCGGCGATCACCGGCACGCGGCCCGCCGCCTGGTCGACACAGATTTCGATCACGTGATTATGCTCGGCGATCGACATCGTCGCGCTCTCGCCCGTCGTCCCGCACGGGACGAGCGCCGAGGAGCCCGATTCGATCTGCCAATCGACAAGCGCGCGGAACGCAGCCTCGTCGACCGCGCCGCCGCGAAATGGCGTCGCCAGAGCCGGTATCGACCCGCTGAACATCGTCTACTCCCTTCACCTCGGCTGTGGCACGCGGCATAGTGCGCCGCAATGAAACAGAACCGGGTAGTTCCACCGCCTGATAAGGAGGCGAGCCGCATCATGTCCAGCACGGTGAGACGCTTGACGATTTTGGCGCTGCTCACCGCTTCGGTCGCCGCCACCGCCGCGCTCAGATCGGATCAGCGCGACTGGTATCGCAGCCAGCTTCGCCTGCCGGGCGCGACGCCCCCCGCCGCCGCGCCGACGCCCGATCCGATCGCCGAGGCGGTGGTCCGCTGGAACCGGCTGCGCCAGAGCGACGGCTATGCCTTTTCGGACTATGCGGGCTTCCTGCTCGCTTATCCCGGCTGGCCAGGCGAGAACGCGCTGCGCCGCGCGGCGGAAAAGAGGCTCGATCCCGGCACCAACCCCGCCGAGGTGACGCGATTCTTCGATCGCTTCCCGCCGCTGACCGGCCGCGGCGGCGTGCGCTATGCCGAGGCGCTGGCGGCATCGGGCCGGCAGGCGGAGGCGCTGGCCGCCGCGCGGAAAGCGTGGACCGAAAGCACGCTGTCGGACGAGGATGAGGCGTGGCTGCTCGGCCGCTTTGGATCCAGCTTCACCGTCGCCGATCAGGACCGGCGGATGGATCGGCTGCTCTGGAACCGGCAGACCGGCGCTGCGGCACGCCAGATCGCGCGCGTCTCTTCGGCCCGCCGCCCACTGTTCGAGGCGCGGCTGGCAATGCAGATGCGCAGCGCCGACGCCGCGGCGAAGGCCGCCGCTTATGATGCGGCGGGCGCGCGCGATCCCGGCTTCGTCGCCGACAAGGCGCTGTGGCTGCGCGATTCGGGCCAGGGCGTGCAGGCGCGCAGCTATCTGGCTGAGGCGCGCCGGTTCGACGCGCCGCCGCTCGATCCGGCGGCATGGCTCAACGTCTATCTGACGGTGGCGCAGCAGGCGGCGCACGACAACCAATCGACGCTCGCCTACGATATCGCGCGACAGGCGGACGCCGCCTTCGCGTCCGGCACCAATGTGCGCGAACGCGACCTGCCGATACGCGATGCCTATACCAGCCTCGTCTGGCTGGGCGGAATAACCGCACTCAAGAAGCTGAACCGGCCGGCCGACGCGATGGCATTGTTCGAACGCTATGCCCGCGCGGCGCGCACGCCCTCGACCCAGACGCGCGGCCTCTATTGGGCGGGGCGGGCGGCGCTGGCGGCGAGTGACGCCGCTTCCGCCAACCGCCTCTTCACCGAGGCGGCGGCACATCCCGATCAGTTTTACGGCCAGCTTGCCAGCGAGCGGCTGGGCCGCGTCGTCACGCTGCCGACGCCCGACGCCGCGCCGGTGACGCCGGCCGAGCGCGCCGCCTTTGCCGCGCAGCCGATCGTGCAGGCGGCGCGGACGCTGGGTGAATTGGGCGACTGGGCGGACCAGACGCGCTTTCTGCGCGCGATCGCCGACAATGCGGGGAGCGATGTCGATCATATCCTCACCGCCGATCTGTCCCGCTCGATCGGGCGGCCCGATCTTGGCGTGATGGTGGCGCGTAACGCTCGCAATAATGGCGCAAGCGATTTCGTGCCAACCGGCTTCCCGACCGTGCCCGTGCCACCCTCGATGGAGAGCCAATGGGTGATGATCCACGCGATCGCGCGGCAGGAAAGCCAGTTCGACCGGCAGGCGGTGAGCCGCGCCGGCGCGCGCGGGCTGATGCAGCTCATGCCGGGCACCGCCCGCGATACGGCGGGCAAGCTCGGCCTGCCCTATGATTTCAGCCGACTGACCAGCGATCCGCAATATAATCTGCTACTTGGGTCCGCTTTCTTCGACAGCATCCTAAACTCGTTCGGGGGCAATCATGTGCTGGCGATCGCGGCCTATAATGCCGGACCCGGCAACGTCCGCAAATGGATCGCGGCAAATGGCGATCCGCGATCGAGCGCTGTCGACGTGCTCGACTGGATCGAAGCCATTCCTTTCGCAGAGACTCGCGGCTATGTCCAACATGTGCTTGAAAATGCTGTGGTCTATGACTCGATGAATCCGAAGCATGCGCGGATGCCTGAACGTAATCGCCTCTCCGCCTATCTCGGCAAGACGACGCCCGGTTGACGTCGCATGGATCGTCCCAACTATATCACGCCCGAGGGGCTGATGCGCCTGCGCGAGCGCTATCAAACCCTGTTTGCAATCGAGCGGCCGAAGCTGGTCGAGACGATTTCGTGGGCGGCGGGCAATGGCGACCGTTCGGAGAATGGCGACTATATTTACGGGCGAAAGAAGCTGCGCGAGATCGACCGCGAACTGGGCTTCCTCTCGCGGCGGATGAAGGCCGCCAAGGTGGTCAATCCCGCCGCTCAGACCGACCGCTCGCGCGTCTATTTCGGTGCAACGGTGACGATCGCCGACGAGGAGGACAACCAGCGCACGGTGACGTTGGTGGGCGAGGATGAGGCCGATGCCGGCGTAGGCCGGATTAGCTGGCGCTCCCCCCTTGCCCATGCGCTTAAAGGCGCGGCGGTGGGTGACGTGCGGCGCGTGGCGCTCCCGAGCGGCGCGAAGGAGTGGGAGATTGTGGGGATCATGTATCCCTGACTTTCCCCGTCACCCCGGCGAAAGCCGGGGGCATGGACTCGGTCCCCTTTCAATTCGTAGCCAGCCGTTTCCGTGGATTCCGGCTTTCGCCGGGATGATGTGGCGCAGGAGCAGCGAAATTAATCCCCGTCGACCTTCATCCCCAGTTCGGATCGGGCCAGGCGGGCGACTTCGGGATCAATCGCGGGGGGATCGGTGGGGAGGAACTGCTCCATCCGGTCGGCGACCCAGGTGAGCGCAGCGATGCGGGCGGCCTTTTTGTCATTGCCGTCGATCACCTTCCACGGCGCCCAGCGCGTGTCGGTGTGCTGGAACATATCGTGCATCGCGGAGAGATAGTCGGCGCGGCGGCCGCGATTGCGGAAATCCTCGGCATTCACCTTCCAGCGTTTCCACGGGTGGTCGATGCGCCTTTTCAGCCTCTTATCCTGCACTTCCTGGCTGATATGCAGAAAAATCTTCAGGATATGGGTGCCGTCTTCCTGCTGCTGCGCCTCGAACTCGTTGATCTCGTCATAGCCGCGTTTCCACTCGGCGGGCATTGCGAAACCCTCGACACGTTCGACGAGAACGCGGCCGTACCAACTGCGATCGAACAGCGCGATCTCGCCCGCGCCGGGCAATCGCGTCCAGAAACGCCAGAGGAAATGGCGCGCCTTCTCCTCCGCGGTCGGCGCGGCGATCGGCCAGACCTCATAATTGCGGGGGTCCCATTCGGCGGTGAGCCGCTGGATCGTGCCCCCCTTCCCGGCCGCGTCCCAGCCTTCGAACAGGATCACCGTGCGGCGGCGATGGATGGTGTGCGCGACCTGGAGATGCGCGAGCCGTTTCTGAAGCGCCTTCAGATCGTCCTGATAGTCGCCGTCATAGTCGGCGCCCTTCTCATAGTCCGACAGGTCGATCGCCATGCTTTCCTCCCGACGCGAGACGCCTTCATGCCAGCTTTCACACGCGATTTGCAGAGGGGGTGTGCAGAAGCGTCCCGATGGAGACGGAAGCCGATTCCCCACACTACGATTCCGTCATTCCCGCGAAGGCGGGAATCCATATTCTCTGTCGCCCATAAGGACATGCAATCCGGAGGTTATGGATTCCCGCCTCCGCGGGAATGACAATCTTTTTGGAAAAAAGGATCGATGTCACGCCTTGCCCTGCGGCTCCGCCACACGGATGTTGAGCTCGCGCAGTTGCTTCGCGGTGACGGGCGCAGGGGCGTTCATCATCAGATCCTCGGCCTTTTGCGTCATCGGGAAGACGATCACCTCGCGGATGTTCGGTTCGTCGGCGAGGAGCATCACCATCCGGTCGATCCCCGGCGCTGAACCGCCGTGCGGCGGCGCGCCGAACTTGAAAGCGTTGATCATGCCGGAGAAATTCGCGTCCACCTCCTCGCGCGTGTAGCCGGCGATCTCGAACGCCTTGTACATCACCTCCAGCTTGTGATTCCGGATCGCGCCTGATGAGAGTTCAACTCCGTTGCAGACAATATCGTACTGATAAGCAAGGATATCGAGCGGGTCTTTCGTCTCCAGCGCCTCCAGCTCGCCCTGCGGCATCGAGAAGGGGTTGTGGCTGAAATCGATCTTCTTCGCGTCCTCGTCATATTCGAACATCGGGAAATCGACGACCCAGCAGAATTTGAACGCGCCCTCCTCGATCAGACCGAGTTCCTCACCCGTCCGGGTGCGCGCCGCGCCGGCGAGGCGGGCGGCGTCGAGTTCCTTGCCCGCGGCGAAGAAGACGCCGTCATTTGGGCCGAGGCCAAGCGCGGCGATCAGCTTCGCGGTCGCCTCGGCCCCATGATTCTTGGCGATCGGGCCGCCGGGCTCGCCATCCTTGATGTTGATATAGCCGAGGCCCGAAAAGCCCTCCTTCTTCGACCAGTCGTTCATGTCGTCGAAGAATTTGCGGCTCTTTGCCCCCGCACCCGGCGCGGGAATGGCGCGCACCACGCCGCCGCCCTCGACAATCCGCGCGAAGATGCCGAAGCCCGATCCCCGGAAATGATCGGTGACGTCGCTGATCTCGATCGGGTTGCGCAGATCGGGCTTGTCCGAACCGTAGCGCAGCATCGCGTCGCGATAGGCGATTCGCGGGAAAGGCAGCGCCGTCACCGCGCGACCGTTCGCAAACTCCTCGAACACACCATGCAGGACGGGCTCTATCGCATTGAAAACATCCTCCTGTGTGACGAAGCTCATCTCAAAATCGAGCTGGTAAAATTCGCCCGGGCTGCGATCGGCGCGCGCATCCTCATCACGGAAGCAGGGCGCGATCTGGAAATAGCGGTCGAAGCCCGCGACCATCAGGAGCTGCTTGAACATCTGCGGCGCCTGGGGGAGCGCGTAGAATTTGCCCGGATGCACGCGACTGGGCACAAGATAGTCGCGCGCGCCTTCCGGGCTGGACGCGGTGAGGATCGGTGTCTGAAACTCGGTGAAACCCCGCTCGATCATCCGGCGGCGGATTGAACTGATGACATTCGAGCGCAGGACGATGTTGCGGTGCAGCCGCTCGCGCCTCAGATCGAGGAAACGATAGCGCAAGCGGATATCCTCGGGATAATCGGCCTCGCCTGCGACCGGCATCGGCAACTCCTGCGCGGCGGACTGGACGTCCACCTCGCGCGCGCGGACCTCGATCTCGCCGGTCGCGAGATTGGGATTCACCGCCTCTCCTGCGCGCGCCACCACGTCGCCGGTGATCGTGACGACCGATTCGGCGCGCAGCCGCTCCAACACCTTGAACGCATCGGAATCGACATCGGTGACGATCTGGGTGATCCCGTAATGATCGCGCAGATCGACGAACAGCAAGCCGCCATGATCGCGCTTGCGATGCACCCAGCCGGACAGGCGAACCCGATCGCCGACATTCGACGCGCGAAGCTCGGCGCATGTATGGGTACGATAGGCGTGCATCTGCGGGACTTTCTGTAGCTACAAATTACCGTGCGCCGCGTCGTCCATAGGGGCGCGTCTTGTCAAGGCGGATGGCGGCGCTATGAACCGTCCATGAAAATTCATCCGCTGATAAGCGACAACGCCGCGCTCACCGATCTCGTCGCCCGCCTCTCGCGATCATCCTTCGTGACGGTCGATACCGAGTTCATGCGTGAGAATACCTACTGGCCCGATCTCTGCCTGATCCAGATCGCCGATTCCGAAGAGGCCGCCGCGATCGATCCCAAGGCGCCCGGTCTGGACCTCACGCCGCTGCTCGATTTGCTCGTCGAGAATGAGGAGGTGCTGAAGATATTCCATGCCGGCGGCCAGGACCTCGAAATCGTCCATAATCTGACCGGCAAGACACCCTACCCGCTGTTCGACACACAGGTGGCGGCCATGGCGCTGGGGATGGGCGAGCAGGTCGGCTACTCGAACCTGGTCGAGAGCATGCTGGGCGTGAAGCTCGACAAGGGCGCGCGCTTCACTGACTGGAGCCGCCGACCGCTCGACAAACGGCAGATCGACTATGCGATCGCCGACGTAACGCACCTCGCCATGCTTTTTCCGCGCATGCTCGACAAGTTGCGCAAGACGGGGCGCGGCCAGTGGCTCGATCAGGAGATGGAACGGCTGGGCGATGTCGCCTCCTATCTTGTCGTTCCCGAACTCGCCTGGACGCGAATCAAGGCGCCGAGCCGCAAGCCCGAGGCGCTGGGCCGGCTGAAAGCGCTGGCAGCCTGGCGCGAGCGCGAAGCACGATCGAAGAATCTGCCGCGCGGCCGGATCGCGAAGGACGAGACGCTCGCCGATCTCGCCGGCAACCCACCGCGTGCGCAGGCGGATCTCGCCAAGGTGCGCGGGCTTTCGTCGAGCTGGGCGAGCAATGATATCGGCCGGCGGCTGATGGAGGCGCTGGCGGCGGCAACCCCACTGCCCGACGCGGAAATGCCGGCGCGCGACGATCGCAAGCCCGGCCTCGGCAAGGAAGGCGCGCTGGTTGCCGATCTGCTCAAGCTGCTACTCAAGGTTCGCGCGCGCGAGGCCGATGTGGCGCCGAAGCTGATCGCCCGCTCAGACGATCTGGAGGCGCTGGCGGCGGGCCGACGCGAGGGAATCGCGATGCTAGAGGGCTGGCGCTATGACGTGTTCGGCAAGGATGCGCTGGCGCTGGTCGAAGGGCGACTGGCATTCAGCGTGAAGAACGGGCGGATGACGATGTCCGAAGTGGCGGAATAACGATCGGGCAGCACCTATCCGATCTGGGGGTGCTTACCCGATCGTCAGGAATTTCTCGCGCCGGGCTTCGCGCAGGGCACTGCGGCTTTGGCCGGCCAGCGCGTCCAGTTCCTCGCCGATGGCGATGCCAAGCAGGGCGATCGCCTGTTCAGGATTGCGGTGCGCACCGCCAATCGGCTCGGGCACGATCCGGTCGGCGACGCCCAGGCGCTTGAGATCGGCGGCGGTGATGCTGAGCGCCTGCGCGGCGTCGGCGGCCTTGTCGGCGGTGCGCCACAGGATCGAGGCGCAGCCTTCGGGTGAAATTACCGAATAAACGGCATGTTCGAACATCAGCACGCGGTTTGCCGCCGCCAGCGCCACCGCGCCGCCCGATCCGCCCTCGCCTACTACCACGGCAACCAATGGCACGCCGCAATCCAGGCAGGCCTCCGTACAGCGTGCGATCGCTTCGGCCTGGCCGCGCTCCTCCGCCTGCACGCCCGGGAAAGCGCCCGACGTATCCACCAGCGTCACGATCGGCAGGCCGAACCGGTCGGCCAGCTTCATCAGGCGGATCGCCTTGCGATAGCCCTCCGGCTTCGCCATGCCGAAATTATGCTTGAGCCGCGTGGCGGTATCGTCGCCCTTCTCGTGGCCTATCACCATCACGCGCCGACCGCCGATCCGGCCGAGGCCACCGATGATCGCCGCATCGTCGGCAAAGGCGCGGTCGCCCGCAAGCGGCACGAAATTGTCGACGAAGCCGGCGACATAATTCTTGAAATGCGGCCGCTCGGGATGGCGGGCGACCTGCGTCTTCTGCCACGGCGTCAGCTTCGCATAGGTATCGCGCAGCAGCCGTTCGGACTTGGCCTCAAGCTTCGAAACCTCGCTTTCAATATCGAGCGAGCCCGCCTCGGCCGTTTCGCGCAATTCCGCGATCCGCCCCTGAAGCTCCGCGATTGGCTTTTCAAATTCGAGGAAGGTCACCATCCTTCCGGCGGTTAAGCCCGAGATTCGGCCACGTCAACGCAGAGGAGAAGCCTGCCCACGCTTTTCTGCGGCCGCGGCAGCCTCAATATTCGGCCTCGATCAAGTCGCGGTCGAGCGTGACGCCGAGCCCCGGTTTCTCCGACAACAGGACGAAGCCGGCATCGGTGATGACCGGCGCGTCCAGATAGGGAAGGACATAATTCCGATAGGCCGATACCGGCGGGTTATGCAGCACCTCCACATAAGGCGAACACAGTGCGGCAGCGATGTGCATCTGACAGATGGTGCCGAGGCTCTGATAGCCCTCATGCGGGATGATCGTCACACCGAAGGCCTCGGCCAAGGCCGCGATCTTGAAGAAGCGGCCGGGTCCGGTCAGCATCACCTCGGGCTGCCAGCAGCCGAAACAGTCACGAATCGCATAGTGGCGGAAATCGGCCAGATCGACATTATTCTCCCCACCGGCGAGGAGAATATCGAGCCGGCTGTTGAGCGCGGCAAGACCGTCGAGATCGGTACGGGCCAAGGGCTCCTCAAGCCAGCCGACGCCCAGTTCCTGATAGGCTTTTCCCGTCGCAAGCGCGCGATCCAGATCCCAGGAGATGCCGCTTAGATTTCGGCCGCGCGCCTGATTGGCGTCGCACAGGATCATGAAATCGTCCGATGTCGCCGTGCGCACGCTTTCGACCAGCCGGATATCCTCGCCAATCGTCTCCCAATGGGGGCGAAGCTTGATCGCCTTCCATCCTTCCGCATGGACGCGGACGGCAAGATCGGTCCTCTCCTCGATCGACGCGCCCCGCCCGATCGTGCTGCAATAAGCGAGCACTTCGCCGCTCTCGCCGCCCCAGAGGCGATAGAGCGGCTGGCCCAGCAACCGACCGGCGATATCCCAGAGCGCGATCTCGGCCGAAGCGACGTTCTTGCCGGAGAGCCCGCGATCGCCCCGTTCAAGTCGGGCGACATGGCCGGCAATGGGAAAGAGCGGCTGGCCGATCAGGCATTCGCGAATCCGGGCCAGCGCGTCGGGCTCGACTCCCGGCGCAAGCCCAAGGACGCCCTCATCCGTTTCCAGCTCAAGAATATGGTTGCCGCCGATCTGCCCCCGAAAGGAAGGCCCGGCGCCGGGCAGAGGGCCGAGGTCTTCGACGAGGCGCAGCGCATATTGGCGGACGGCGACAATATGTGTGTGGCCCGCCGATGCGATGCCCTCCGGTTCCTTCATGGCCCCTCCCCCTTCTCTTGTGGATTTAGGCCGAGGCCGCTGCCTTGAGCTTTTCCCGGCGCAGCCGCTTGCGCGTAACTTCGGGAAAATTGTCGGGCACGGGCGGCGTGTCCTCGGGGGCCAGCCAGAGACGAAGGAGAAGCCGTTTCCGTGTTTCGGAATTCTGGAACTCGCGTCGGCCATGGAGGACCGTGCGGTTGTTCCAAAAAAGAATCTCGCCATCCTCCAGCAGGAACTCCGCCCGCGTATTCTCGGCGACATCGCGCAGGAAATGCAGCGCCTCATCGAGTTGCGGCGGAAATGTCTCGCCTCGTTTTTTGGCCGCATTGCGCATGCCGCCGTCCTGCAACTCGCAAGCGAGTTCGCCATTCACGTCGGCAAAGATCACCACCTTGCGGTCCGTCAACACCTCGTCCTGGCTGATCATCGCATAATAGCCTTCGAAAAGCGCGGGCAGCAGATCAGGCCGGCGGCGTAGAAACTCGTTATAGATGGTGGGCACGCTCGCGATCACGCTGGTGCCGCCATGCTCGGCGCGGCGGACGCAGGCGAGGCCCACCACCTCGTCGGTATCGGTGTGGAAACCGGCCTCATGCGAGCTGCGATAGCCGCGGCCCTTGGTGCGTTTGTCATAGGGGTTTTGCGGATCGGCCTCCTCCTCGACATAGCCCATGAGGTCGCCAAGATCGTTCTGCCATGATGGCCGGCCCAGATGCGTGCCCAGCCCCCAATAAATCCGCTCGATCCCGTCGCGGCCATATCGGTCCGCGGGCAAGCCGGTGAGCACGGTGGCACCCGGTCCGGTGCGCAGATCGGCTATTATCTTTTCGGCCAGGCGGCGGATGACAGGATGATCGAAATCCTCGCGCGTTACCGACAGGCTGGGCTTGTCACGCGTCCTGGCAAGCATCTCGTCGAGCGCGGCAAGCTCCTCCGGTTCGAGATGGCGGAGGAATATATCCTTCGGCGGGTTGCGCCAGGCCGTTTGATTTTCGATCAAGTCACTGCCGATCTTCATCTCGTCGCTCCATCCTCGGGTGGCGATATCCGCTGCAAGGCCCATGCCGGCGGGAACTCGGGATCGTCGGCGCCCTTGCCGTTACCGGATCACTCGACAGTAAACCGTAAATCCAGTTTTTTCGGTTTTCAAGCGATAAAACCCATATAGGATCGCGTGCATTTTCGTGCTGTGCGGCCCTTGAAGTGGGCGCCTGGACGAGAGTGACGCCCATTCGATTGTCGTACTTGACGCGGAAGTATCGCTTGCCGTAACTCTAAAACCTAGACGAATGGCATAATAGGGCCTGCATGATTGATGAAGCGCTTATCCAGGAAGTGTCGGAAGATTTATATTCGGCCGCACTCCGCCGCGTCCCTCCCGACACGGTCCGTGCGCTGGAACGCGCACGCGGACGGGAAGAACAGGAGAGCGCCCGCGCAACGCTCGACCTGATGCTGCGCAGCGCCGCCGCGGCCGAGGCGAACGACAAGTTCGTCTGCTCCGACAGCGGCGTGCCGACCTACCTGGTGGAAATCGGCGGCAGTGCCCAGTGGCAGGGCGATATCAAGGCGGCGATCACGCGCGGTTTCGCGCATCTGGTGGACACCATTTCGCCGCCCCTCCTCAAGCATGTGAACAACCCTCTCACCAATGAGCGCGGCTTTGCCGGCAAGGACATGCCTTCGATCAGCGTCGATCTGATCGGGAATGCCGATTATATCGATATCACCTGCATTCCCAAAGCGCTTGGATCGGGGCGTTGGGCGTCGATCAAAACGTTCATCTCTCCCTCGCTGGAAGAGATCGAGAGCTGCGTCATGGATGCAATCCTCGAAGCCGGATCACAGCATTGCCCTCCGGTCGTCGTCGGCGTGGGTATCGGCGGCAATTTCGACCTGACGGCAAAACTGGCGAATCGCGCAACCTATCGCGAGATAGGATCGATCAATCCCGAGCCGATGCTGGCCGCTATGGAAGAGCGGCTGGCCGAGGCCGCGAACGCAACCGGCTTTGGGCCGATGGGCGTCGGCGGTTCGACGACCGTGCTCGCGGTGCATATCGATTACGCCTTCGGGCATGGCTACACGCCCGTCGCGGTATGCTTCAACTGCTGGATCAACCGGCGGGCGAAGGCACGGCTGCACAGCGACGGCCGCATCGAGCGGATCTTCTGATGGCGACCGTCCACCTCTCCTGCCCTCCGCCGCGCGCAGAGATAGAAAAGCTTGCCGTCGGGGATCTCGTCTATCTCACCGGCGAGGTGATCGTCACTGGCGGGCAACCGGCGCATAAGCGCCTGATCGCCCATATCGAAGGCGGCCTACCCGTCCCGATCGACATGTCGGGGGTGTTCATCCACCTGCCGCACATGATCGAGGAAAGGCCGGACGGCGACGGCTATGAGATTCATTATGTGAACCCCACGACGAGCCGTCGCTTCGACGAATATATGCCCGCGATCATCCGCGCCTTCGACCTGAAGATCGTTGGCGGGAAGGGCGGGCTGGGGCGCGATGTCGTCGCGGCGATGCGCGGGACGGGGTGCGCCTATCTGTCGCTGCTGGGCGGCGGAAGCGCGATCCTGTCGCAAGCTATCAAGAAGGTCCTCCAGGTCGAATGGCGCGACTTCCCGCCGCATTTCCGCCTGACCAAACTTTATGTGGAAGAGTTGGGGCCGCTGACCGTTGGCATCGATGCCCACGGCAATTCCATCTACGAACAGATCGAAACCACGGCGCGCGCGCGCTTGCCCGAGATCATGGCACGTCTCGCGAAGCGGCGCGAAGCGGCGGAGGGGACGCGCTGACCATGAGCAACATCGCCCCCCTCTTCATCGATCCCGCGCGCGACACGGCGTTCAAGCGCGGCATCTTCAACGCGATCATCGCGCCCCGTCCGATCGGGTGGATCAGCACGGTAAACAGTGAAGGGCAGGCGAACCTCGCCCCCTTTTCCTATTTCAATATCGTGTCGAACCTGCCGCCCATCCTGATGTTCTCTTGCAATACGCCCGAGGACAGGGACGCCAAGGATACGCTTGCCAATGTTCGGGCAACGGGGGAGTTCGTCTTCAACCTCGTCAGCGCCGATTTGGCGGAGGCGATGAACGAGACGTCGACCCCGGTTCCGCACCATGTCGACGAGTTCGAACATGCCGGCATTGCGAAGGCCGCATCGATCAAGGTGCGCGCGCCACGCGTCGCGGCCTCTCCGTGCAGCCTCGAATGCAGGGTCGTCCACACCCTGTCCTTTGGCGGCGACGAGGGGCCGGAAACCAACATCACCTTCGGCCAGGTCGTCGGCATGCATATCGCGCCAGGCTTCCTCCACGAGGATGGCCATTTCGACACACTCGCGGCGCAACCCATATCCCGGCTCGGGGGAGCCGAATATGCAGTCACACAGCACAGCTTTGAACTTACCCGCCGCTTTACTCGCGCGAACGAAGCTACATACTGAGAGAGCCAGCATAAAGATGACCAGCATAGAAAGAAGGCCGGCCCTCCTCCAGTTGGGAGAAACGCCGGGAAAGGCGCAGCGGATTCTGGCCCGCGGCCAGAATTTCGTCGTCGAGCATATGATTGATGATGGCACCGGCCATTTCGGCTTTGCCTCAGCGACCGAAAGCATCCTGTTGCTCCCGACAGCGGCGGTAAGACTTTCCGGCGATCTGACCGCCGATCTTCCACGCCGGTCGATCGTCATCGTGCCGGCGGGCGCCTATGAGATGCGACTGGTGGAGGCAGGGGACCTATATCTCCTGTCGACCGACCGGCTGGATATCGACGATCGCCAGGAACTGAACGCCGATATGTACGCCGATCCGGATCCACGCGTCCGGCCGGTGGGACCACCCTTCAAGCGGGCCGGTACGTCCGAGGATATCCGGATATATCCGGTCGAGCAGATTCCCATCCCGCCGGACAATGGGCGGCTGCGCTTTCTTCAAAGCGAGACGATGAGCCTCAACTGGGTGGAATATAGCGGCACGCGCGGCCGCGACGCGCTGAGCCCTCACGCGCACGACGATTTCGAGCAGGCGTCGCTGGCGATCGAGGGTGATTTCGTTCACCATCTGCGAACGCCCTGGGGCCGCAACGCAGACTTATGGAGGGAGGATGAGCATGTCCCCGCCGGCGCGGGCAGCATCACGATCATCCCGCCGCACATAATCCATACGACCGAGGGCGTCGGCGATGGTCTGCATATTCTCGTCGATATCTTCGCGCCTCCTCGCCGTGATTTCATCGCGAAGAATTGGATATTCAATGCCCGGGATTATGCCGATCCAATGGAGGCCGCCTGATGTTTTCACGGAAACATGCGGGCTTTGTGCCCTGTCCGTACATATTTGCAATGCTGGTAAAGCTAATCCTCGATTATAGTACGCCCCCCCAGCAGCACGGCTGTTGATCGGGCAGAAGATCGAGGAGGTACTTTCTTGTCATCCGAGGAACCGACACCGATGCCTTCGAGCATAGCGGACAAATCCGGCGACTGGGGCAGCAGGCAGGCTGCGGAATTACGTAATCGTGGCGTGTCTCGCTACGTCCAGCTCGCCACGCTGTTCCGTCGTCGAATAGAGACGGGCGTCTGGGATGTGGGCGCGCGCATTCCCACGGTGAGCGAACTGGCGGTTTCCTGCGACGTAGCGCGCGAAACGGTTCGTCAGGCGCTCGACATTCTGGAGACAGAGGGTCTGATCCGGCGCTATCGCGCCAAAGGGACCTTCGTGACCGCCGCGCCGCGCGAACAGCTCTGGTGCCAGCTCGAAACCAACTTCCTGGGTCTGTTGCAGGCACGCGAAGGCGCCCAGATCGAACTGCTGGGCGAGGAGCGGAAGACGCAGATCAGCGGCAATATCGAATTCGGTGCGCTTGAACCCGCCTATCGCCGTCTGCAACGCCGCCACTGGCGCGATGAGCAGCCCTATATGATCGCGGACGTGTTCATTTCCGAAAAATGGGTCAATAAAATTCCCAGGGCCGCGTTCAGTAGCAAGACCGCGCTCAAGCTTGTCGCTGATATCAACGAATTGAAGATCAGCGATGTCGAGCAGATCATGACGATCAATGTCGCGGATCTGGAAGCATCGGAGGCGCTGCGAATCCCGCTCAATGCGCCGGTTGCCCAGATCGAACGTTACGCGATCGATTCGAACGGCATGCTCGTCCTCTTCGCCCGTAATATCTATCGCGGCGACGTGGTTCGACTGAACATAAAATCCAAATAGGATAAGAAAGCCGAGACACGCGACGTCATGAACAAAATCTATCCCTCGGCGCAAGCCGCCCTCGAAGGCGTGGCTTTCGACGGCATGACGCTGATGTCGGGCGGTTTCGGCCTGACGGGCAATCCGGAAAATCTAATCACGGGCCTGCTGGAAACCGGCGTGCGCGGCCTCACCGTCATTTCGAACAATTGTGGCGCCGAAGGCTTCGGTCTGTGGGCGCTGCTCAACAACGGACAGATCGCCAAGATGGTGTCGTCCTATATCGGCAACAACCAGCTCTTCGCCGACCTTTATTTGCGGGGAGAACTGGAGCTGGAGCTTAATCCTCAGGGCACGTTGGCCGAGCGGATAAGGGCGGGGGGCGCCGGAATCGCGGCTTTCTATACGCGAACGGGGGTCGGCACAATCGTCGCGGCCGGAAAGCCGACCGAGGACTTCAACGGGGAAACCTATGTCCGCGAAACCTGCCTCACCGCCGATCTCGCCATTGTGAAGGCCTGGAAGGGCGATCCCGCCGGGAACCTCGTCTATCGAAAGACCGCGCGCAACTTCAATCCCGACATGGCCACCGCCGCCAAGGTGACGATCGCCGAAGTCGAGGAGCTCGTGCCCGCCGGCGCGCTCGATCCCGATCAGGTCCATACGCCCGGCATCTATGTCGACCGCCTGATCCAGGGCGAGCATTACGAGAAACGGATCGAGTTCCGGACAATCCGGGCGCGGCCCGACGCCATGCAATCTTGAAAGAGGACGACGCATAGCGCCGTCTAAACAGGGCACCGACATGAAAGACGCGTTCATCTGTGACGGCATACGCACGCCCATCGGCCGTTATGGCGGTTCGCTGGCGACGGTGCGGGCCGACGATCTTGCCACCCTGCCCCTCAAGGCGCTGGCGGGGCGGAATGGCGGGGTCGACTGGGGCGCGGTGGACGACGTCATTTTCGGCTGCGCCAATCAGGCGGGCGAGGACAATCGCAACGTGGCGCGGATGGCCACCCTACTGGCGGGATGGGGCGACGGCGTCACCGGAACGACGGTCAACCGCCTGTGCGGCTCCGGCCTCGACGCCCTCGCCATCGCCGCCCGACAGATACGTTGCGGGGAGGCCGACCTGATCGTCGCCGGCGGCGTGGAAAGCATGAGCCGCGCACCTTTCGTCCTGCCGAAGGTCGACAAGGCGTTCGGCAGGGGCGCAACGCTCTATGACACGACGATCGGCTGGCGCTTCGTCAATCCGCTCATGGTAGCGGCGTTCGGCACCGACTCTATGTCCGAGACGGCCGAGAATGTGGCCGACGATTTCAACATCAGCCGCGAGGATCAGGACCGGTTCGCGCTCGAAAGCCAGCGACGCGCGGCGGCGGCCCAGGCCAGCGGCCGCCTTGATCGAGAGATCGTTCCGGTTTCGCTGCCGCAAAAAAACGCTGCGCCGTTCCTCTTCTCGCAGGACGAGCATCCCCGTTCGACCAGTCCGGAGGCGCTTGCCCGGCTGAAGCCGATCGTCCGGCCGAACGGAACGATCACCGCAGGCAATGCGTCGGGCGTGAACGACGGCGCGGCCGCGTTGATCGTCGCCAGCGAAGAGGGCGTTCGCAGGCATGGTCTGACACCACGCGCCCGGATCCTCGGCGCGGCAACTGCCGGGGTACCGCCGCGCATCATGGGCATGGGCCCCGCCCCCGCTTCGGAAAAGCTGCTCTCCCGGCTCGGCATCGCAATCGGCGATGTTGAGGTGATCGAACTCAACGAGGCTTTCGCCAGTCAGGCGCTCGCCGTTCTGCGCCGGCTCGGCCTGCCCGACAATGCGGAACATGTGAACCCGAACGGAGGCGCGATCGCGCTCGGTCATCCGCTCGGCATGTCGGGCGCGCGGCTCGCCCTCACCGCCACCGAAGAGCTGGTGCAGCGCGACGCCCGCCTCGCTTTGTGCACGATGTGCATCGGCGTCGGCCAAGGTATCGCGATGATGATCGAACGCGCGCGCTAAGCCTCTACTGCGCCGCTGCCCGGCTGGGATCGGCTATGAAGGTTTTCGGCCGCGTCGGCGCGGGATCGCCGTCCGCCTTCAACTTTTCGGCCTGGGCCGAAACATAGCCGCGGATCATGTCGATCTCGTCGGGGGCGAGAATTTTGCCCCAGCCGATCATGCCGTTGTCCTCAAGAAGGCCGTCATGAACGATCTGCTGCCACAAATCCTTTTCGGGTAGAGCCGCCGAACGGCGAAGGTCCGGAACGATATTGGGAGATCGCGCGCCGCCCGAATGACAGCGGGCGCAGTTGCGCGCGAACAGCGCGCCGCCTTGTTCAATCTGCGCCTGCGTCCAGTGGTCGGAAGCAGGATTGGCCGGGGGCGCCTTGCCCGGATCGGGCGGCAGCTTGGCCTTGCCGTCCAGACGGAACACGACGACGCGGCCGGGCTGCGGGGCATAGGAAACCTTGGAAGCCCCGGTGAGCATCGTCGGCCCGCCCGCCCCGCTGACGACCGCAAGATATTGCACGCCATCGATGCTGTAGGTGATCGGCGCCGGCATAGCGAAGTTCGGCATCGGATAGGACCATAGCTCCTTGCCATCGGTGGCCCGGTAAGCGGCCATCTCGCCGACCACGTCGCCGCGCGACTCGAACACCAGTCCGCCAGCGGTGGCGAGTGCGCCGCCGCCGGAAAACTCCTTTTTCCAGACGGTCTTGCCGGTCGCCGGATCGAAGGCGATGAAATAGGTCCGTGCGCCAATCGGCCGCGACAGGACGCCCGTGTTGGACGGCCCGCCGTCGACCTTCCTGAAATCGTCCATGGCCTGCATATACTGGCTGTTCTCGGACGTCGTCAGATAGACAAGGCCGGTCTTCGGATCATAGGCCATCGGCGCGACCCCATGAGCGCCCCCCAGCCCCGGGCTGAGCAGGAACGGCCCATGTTCGTAGCGCGAATTGGGCGTATCGACCGGACGGCCGGTCGCCAGATCGATACGCTTCGCCCACGTGATCCCTTTCACGAACGGATTGGCGGACAGAAGCTTCCCGGTGCGCCGGTCGATAATATAGAAAAAGCCGTTCTTGGGCGCATGGAACAGCACCTTGCGCATCTTACCGCCGATCTTCATCTCCGTCTGCACGATCGGCTGGACCGAATTATAGTCCCAGCTTTCCGCCGGATTTTCCTGATAATGCCAGACATATTTGCCCGTATCGGCGTCGATCGCGACGATCGAGCACAGGAATAGGTTGTCCCCCTGCCGGTTCGAACGGACCTGATAGTTCCACGGTGAGCCGTTGCCGGTGCCGATGTAAATCTGGTTCAGGTCCGGATCGTAGGATATCGCATTCCAGGCGGTGCCGCCGCCGCCATATTTGTACCATTCGCCGTGCCAGGTCGGCTCGACGAGGCTTTTCATGATCGGGTCGGATGCCGCGCCGTCGGGCGGCGCCTTGGGATCGCCCGGCACCGTATAGAAGCGCCAGACCATCTTGCCGGTCTGCGCGTCATAGGCGCTGACATAGCCGCGCACGCCGAAATCGGCCCCGCCATTGCCGATGATCACCTTGCCCCGGGCGATGCGCGGCGCACCCGTTATCGCGTACATCTGCTTGGGATCGGTCGTCTGCACGCTCCAGACCGGTTTGCCCGTTCGGGCGTCTACGGCGATCAGGCGTCCGTCGATCGTGCCGATATAGACCTTGCCGTCGTAGACGGCCGCGCCCCGGTTGACGACGTCGCAGCACGCGCGCACGCCCAGCTTGCCGGGCACCTTGGGATCGTAGAACCAGAGCTGTTTGCCGGTCCTGGCGTCGAGCGCATAGAGCTTGCTCCACGCCGTGCTGACATACATCACGCCGTCCACGACCAGCGGCTCGGACTCCTGTCCTCGTGTCGTATCGAGCTCGAAATACCAGGCGGGCACGAGCCGGCTGACATTGCTTTGGTTGATCTGGTCGAGCGTGGAATAATATTGGCCGTAATAGGTGCCCCCGTTCACTAGCCAGCTTTCCGGTTCCTCAGCGGCATGCACCATACGCGCGTCGGTCAGCGCGGCCGAGCCGTAGGAGGTATCGCCCCGATGATCGCCGGCTCCCGCAAGGACCACCGCGAAGGCCGCGGCCATAAAGATACGAACACCTTCCATAGGGCGATCCTGTCTGTAATCATGGATGGGCATCAGCGCGGCCGGCGATCGGCCAGTCAGGCGAGCGGCTCGCCTTCGAAGGTGATCCTGTGCATCAGACGCCGCTCGCCCTGATAATCGTTCGCCGCATAATGCCAGGCGGTGATATTGTCCCAGAAAGCCACCGAGCCCTCGTCCCAATGGAAGCGGCAGAAAAACTCGGCACGCTCACGTGCATAACTGTAGAGATATTGCAGCAGCGGCTGGCTTTCGGCTTCGCTCCAGCCTTCGAAATGCTTGGTGTAGGCCGCGTTGACGTAGAGGCTTTTGCGGCCGTTCACCGGATGCGTCACCACGACCGGATGCACCGCTTTCTCTTCATCCTGGTCGGTGTTGATCAGCCCACCGCCGCTCTTGGCGAAACGGTAGCCGCTGTTGGAATGCACCGCCCTCAGACGCGATAGCGTTGCCTTGAGCCCCTCCGACAACGACTCATAAACGGCCGCCATGTTCAGGAACAAGGTGTCGCCACCGACGGGCGGCAATTCGCGCGCCACGAGTATCGAGCCGGTCGGCGGTTCGGCATAGAAGGACCCATCGGTGTGCCACGCTCCGCCGATGTTTGTCGTCTGCTGCTCTTCCTTCCGCACTTCGGACATGTGGGGATAGCCCTCCACCGTCTTGACGAAGCGCACCTTTTTCACCGGGCCGAAGTGCCGCGCGAACCGATCGTGATCCGTCGGCGTCAGCGACTGCCCGCGAAAAAAGGCGACGCCATAATCGGCGGTGGCGCGGCGGATCGCGGCATAGGCCTCCTCGGGAAGCGGCTTCGACAAATCCAGACCGAGGATTTCCACCCCGCAATGGCCGGTTACGGGCCGGATATCGAGGATACCGTCATATTTTCCTTCATTCTGTCCATGTGCCATGGCTCGATCCTCAATAATGTGATTGCTAGTCGAACCCGTTATCGCGCGCCTTTGCGGGGATGCGCCTTCAGGGCTTCTTCATTGATCTCGACGCCCCATCCGGGCCCCTGCGGAACGTTGATCGCGCCGTCTTCCAGAGCCGGCAGCGCGCTGAACACATCCTTCGCCCACGGAACGATATCGGCATCGAATTCCAATATCCGGAGATTGGGAATGACGGCGGCGAAGTGCGCGCCCATCATCGCGTGGAAGGGGCTGCCCGCGGTATGGACCGCCACATTGACCTGGAAGCTGTCCGCCAGGCTCGCCATGCGCACCGCCTCGGGCATGCCGTTCCACATCATGTCGATGATCGCGACGTCGACAGCCTGATGCTGGAGATAGGGCAAGAGATGCCGGCGTCCATATATCGCCTCGAGCGAGGCGATCGGCGTCCGCGTCGACCGTCTTATATCCGCCAATGCGGCGGGCTCATACAGGTCGAACTCCAGCCAATCCGGATCGAACCCCTCCAACGCGCGCGCGATCCGGCGGAAACCTTCCGGCCTGAACGAGAAATTGAGATCGAGCATCAGGCCGGTGTCGGGGCCCGCCCCTTCGCGCATCACCTCCAACTGGCGGAGAAGCGCCTTGAGCGTCTGGGCATCCAAGTTGCGGGCGGGATCGCTATTGCGACGGCCGAGATTGGGGCCGAGCGTGCCGTCGGGCTGATCGAACATCATCAGGTTGGTCTTGAAACTACCGATGCCCCTTGCGGGTACCTCGGCGGCGACACGGCGCAGATCGTCGAGCCGGCGTACCGGCGTTACCCCCATGGCCTTTTCGAACAGATCGGGTACCATCGCGCGATAGAGGCCGCAATGCGACCAGTAAACCGGCGTGCGATCGCGGACTTTTCCGCCGAAAAGATCCCAGACGGGCACACCCAGCGCCTTGGCCTTGATATCCAAACACGCATTTTCGATCGCCGCCGCCGCCCGCATGTTCAGCCCGCCATCGTTGAGGCGGATGGCGGTTTCCAGCGCCGCGCCGATCCTGCCCGTCTGCCGCGGGTCCTGGCCGATCAGCGGGCCCGCGAGGGCGTGGATTACCGCCGGCAGCGCCGCCACCCGCAGGCCGGTAAATTCGGACCAGCCGACCAATCCTTCGTCGGTCGTGATCTTAAGGAACGACCAGGTCTGCCAGCCGCCGTCGGCGTGGAAATCCTCAACTTTGGCAATACGCATCGTGCCGAGCCCCGTCAGAACTTCACGGAGGCGCCCACCTGGAACCGGCGCCCGACAAAATCGTAGTAGACGCCGTTCGACGTGGCGAAGAGGCCCGGTATCGGATCGACCGGCGGGTCCTGGTTCAACAGATTCTGGATCGAGCCAAAGAGCTGAAGATTTTCGGTGATATCATAGCTGCTGTAGAGGCTGAGATATGCGATCGCCGGGACACTGTTGTCATTGATCGTCGAAGACGGCCCCTGATTGTAGGAATTATCGATCGTGCCGGCGGAAATGAAATCGACCCGCGCCGTAACCGACGCCGGGCCCAGCGCATAGGTGCTGGAAAATGTGAACTTCGCACGGGGTAGAGAATAATTGTTGTTCCCGCCATTTTCGCCCGCGTGATCGACAGTGTCCCCGCCGGCTCCCAGGTTCACCTTGACGTGATTCACATAGGTCATGTTGAAATCGGTTGAGAGCGATCCCGGTATCGATCCGAGCTCGGTTCTATAGGCCAGCTCGACGTTGAAGCCGTCTGATTTCACGAAACCGGCATTCAGGACGGGCAGATTGAGCGCCGTCGGCGCGCCATCCGCATCGAACGTGAATTTGCTGCAGAAAAATTCATCCCCCGCATTGCACAGGTTCGCGACGTTGGAGCTTGCGACCGACGTGATCGCGCCTTGCAGATTGACCCTGTAATAATCCACCGACGCCTGGAAACCCGGCAGGAACCTGGGTTGGAAGACAGCGCCCGCTGTCACCGTGTCCGCGATTTCCGGATCGAGATCGCGGTTTCCGATCGACACATTTGCCGGAATGTTGCGTGTGAAGCCGTTGACTGTGATTGTATTCTGGTTGACCGAACCCTTGCCGAACAACTCGAAAATAGCCGGTGCCCGCAAGTCGCGCGACCGCGTCGCCCGGAAGCGAAGACCTTCGACAGGCTCATAATTAACGCCGATCTTCCAGGTCGTATGATCGCCCGCCGTACTGTAGCTGGCATAACGGATCGCGGCATCGATATCCAGCGATCGTGCCATCGGCAAATCGCGCGCAAGCGGCACGAGGACTTCGAGATAGCCTTCCTTGACGTTGAACGATCCGTCGAGATTGGTAGCGTTGTTGAGCAGGAAACCGCCCGCGTCCGAAACCGGATCGACGCGGACCTTCTCCTTTTCACGGCGATATTCGAAGCCCGCCGCGATAGCGACCGGGCCTGCCCAGGTGCTGAATGGCTGTCCGCGCAGGTTGATCGCGGCGCTGTCCTGATCGTAATCCGCATATTGATAGGCGGTCTTCAGATAATAATTGGCGGCATCCACCGAAGGCGCGCCCACGCCGCCAACCAGATTGACCGGCTGGCACCCCGCCGCCGCGGGATCGAAGAAGGGGCCCGGCACGGTCGCCCGGCAGACGATCTGGCCGTTATACAGTACGGCGTCGGTCGCGAAGGCGAACTTGGCCTTGTCCTGATTATGCTCGGTCGCGTTTCTGTAGCGATTGCGGCCGAAGCCGACATGCGCGTCCCAGTTCCAGCCGCCGCCCAGATCGCCCTTTGCGCCCAGGGCGACATGCCACGTCCGGGTGCGCCCTCTCGCCACGCCATTGGCCAGCTCACCGGTTCCCGTAAGGTCGTAATTCAATCGATTGATCGTGAAGCTGGAAATACCGGCCGCATCCATCGCATCGACGATCTGCTGCGATAGATAAGGGTTGTCGCGGCGGATCACCGCGCCAAGCGCGCGCGGCGGATTGACGATATTGATGCTCTTCACCTGCGCATAGGACGCCTCGACGAACAGCGACAAAGCATCGCTTACATCATATTGTGTCCGCAAATAGGTGCTGAGCCGGGAGACGGGGTTTGCCAGGCTGTTGTTCGTCGTGAACGCCGTCGCGTTGGGATCGCCGCCGACCATGGTGAGCGCGCCCGGAAACTCACCCAGCTCGAACGGCGCCAGCGCCCCGCCGGGCAGGAACTGCATATTGGCGAGCGAGAAATTCGCCGGTCCGGTAATGACGCCGCCCGGTGTCGACTTGGCGACGACGTTGGGCAGGACGAGGTTGGCCGGCAATCCGTTCGTCTTCCAGTTCGGATTGCTGACGATATTGTAGAGTTTCGCGCTCCAGTCGCGCGTATAGACATCGCCCAGGCCAGCATCATGCGAATAATCGAACCCGGCGACGATGTTGCCCCGACCATCGGCAAAGTCGGTGCCGGCAAGACCGCCGATCCGATAGGTTTCATTGTCCCCATATTGGGAAATCCCGGTCTGCCCCTTGATCTCGATGCCTTTATATTTTGATTTCAGGAAGACGTTGACCACGCCGGCCACGGCATCAGAGCCCCATTGGGCCGACGCGCCGCCCGTCACGACATCGACATGGTCGATCATCAGCGAGGGAATGACGTTGAGGTCAACCGCCACGACCGACCCGGCGGACGCCGCCGGCGCCTGCGGAACCATCCGCATGCCGTCCAGCAGCACGAGCGTGCGGTTGGCGCCCAAGCCGTAGAGGTCCGCGAAATTGGCGCCGGGAAGCTGCGTGCGATAGCCGGTCGAGGCCGGATTGAACGTCGCCTTGAACGACGGCATCTTCGTCAGCACGTCGGCGACATTGCTGGCCTGGAATTTGTCGAGAGCCTCATTCGATACCACCGCCATCGGCGTCGGCGCGTTGAAGCCGCTGACGTTTACGCGCGATCCGGTGACGACGATTTCCTGAATCGGTGCCGGCGTGCCGGCGGTCGAGCTATTGGGCGTCGACGCGGCGGGCGAAGTCTGGGCAACCGCCGTGCCACTTATGCAAAGGCCAAGCGCCAGAACACTCGCACCCGGAAATTTCAATTTCCCCTTTTGCAGTCCAAAGTCCGCACGATGGGCAGATTCTCTCACCACATCTCCCTCCCAATATAATCATCAAAGATTTTTTCGATCATTTTATTATTTACGTCCGCAAGGTTGAGCGGCTTTTACTTCTTCACTATCTGCCGGACGGAAAACGCCCGAATCTACGCCAAACAGCGGCGCGATAGGTCTACGGCTGTCGGGCGCTTCCTCACGCCTGTTAGCCAACGCCTAGGCAACTCTACTCAATCACCTAGATTATTAGTACATCGGTCGCAACCGCGCAACTCTTTTGCGTCTGCCTGAAAATTCCCATTTTGCTTGCCGCGAATTGGATCGCCGAAATCATGAACGATTAATCTGTAGCATTCGATCTTGATGCTCGACAAAGGTGCGCTATCGGGCCGATCAGGCTCGACCCGTTGCCGCCCGACCATGCTCGCGATGGAGGAAATGGGCCGCCCCGAACAGCATGAGCGCCGACCCCGCCGGGAAGGTCGCCACCACCAGAAGCGAATAGCGAACCGACTGAGCGCCGAAGCCCTGAAGGACATAATCGTTGAGATAGCCGACGAGTAGCGGCCCGAGGCTGGTGCCGATCAGGCTTGCCGACAGCAGCAGGATCGAAACCGCGAGCGCGCGGCGCTGCGGCCCCGCAATCTCCATGGCCACGGCGTAGACGGGGGCTGTGTGCGCCAAAAGGAACAGGCTTTCGAGGCCGATGCCCGCCATCCACGCCCAGCGCGGCTCGCCGAGCAGGAACAGCACCTGCGACGGCGTGACCGCGAGGCAGCAGAGCGCCGGAAGCCACAGCCGCCAGCGCGCATCGCCTTTACCGAGCTGGTCTGTCAAAAAGCCCGCCATCAGCACGCCCACCGCAGTCAGCACGCCACGGAATGGCCCCAGTGCAACGGCGATCTCCCCGATGCCAAGACCATGGACGCGCGTCAGAAAGATCGCGCTCCACGCCGACGTAGCGTTGAGATGCGCGCCCACCAGCGCCGAGCTGCAGGCCAGCAAGACGAAAGGCAGCCTTACGAAACTGAAATCGAGAAACTTCGCGCTATCGTTACGCGCCGATTTTTCTGCGGCCGTTTCAAACCGACGCCGAGGCGGCTCCTTGACCGTCAGCGCCAGTATGCCGGCGAGCGAGAGCCCGACCAGGCCGGAGACGATGAAGGTCGTCCGCCAGCCATAAGACTGGCCGATCCAGCCCGCGATCGGATAGAAAATGATGCTGCTGATCGACGTCCCCGCCGCGAAGTAGACCGACAAAGCCCGCGCGCGCGTGCGCCGACTGAACATGTCGTTGATCATCGCGTTGGAGGGCGCGGTGCCGCACGCCTCGCCCGCCCCCATGAGGAAGCGTGTCGCGGCCAGTTCGAAAGCATTGGTCACGAAGCCGGTGAACATCGTCATCAGGCTCCACGCCGCGAAGCCGACGGTAATCACCACACGGCGGCTGACCCGATCGGCCAATGCCGCCATCGGCACGCCGAGAAGCGCATAGAAGAGAACGAAGGCGAATCCTGAAATCAGCCCGTAAACAGTATCGCTGATATGAACGTCGATCCGGATGAGCGGCGCCAGAAGCCCCAGGAGCCCGCGATCGAAATAGTTGAATGCCGCGATCAGGATCAGGATGAACAGCGTATAGCCCGTCCGCGCCTTCGAAAAGGGCGCTTCCGAGGCTGTGATATCCGCGTTATTGGCGGCGGAAGCGCCCAATGGCATTTCCTGCTGCGCGTGCGACGAATAGGCCTGCGTCATGCCGCATGCTTTCCGTAGGGCAGGATGTGGAGCAGCGGCTTGCCGGCGATGAAATGCTCCAGATTTTGCCGAACCGCTGCCGCCAGCCGTTTGGGGGATTCGGCGCTGCCGCCACCGCCGGTATGCGGCGAGACAATTAAATTGGGCGCGTCCCAAAGCGGGTCGTCGGCCGGCAGTGGCTCGGGGGTGGTGACATCCAACGCCGCCCCCGCGAGCCTGCCCTCGACCAGCGCCTGGCGAAGCGCGACCTGATCGATCAAGCCGCCGCGCGCGATGTTCACCAGAAAGGCACCGGGCTTCATCGCCGCAAATTCCGCCGCCCCGATCACGCCTTGGGTTTCGCGGTTCAGGGGCGCCGCAAGCAGCACCGCGTCCGCCTCGGCCAAGGCCGTCTTGATGTCGGCAACGGCGAAGGACGCATCGACGCCTTCGCGAGGGCCGCCCGATCGGGTCACGCCGATGACGCGCATGTCGAAGGCGTGCGCGCGTTTGGCGATTTCGAGACCGATCTTGCCCAGGCCGACCACCACCGCCGTCTTCATGAAGAGCGATCGGAAGCGCGGACTGAAGCCCCTGTTCCAGTCCCGCGCCGCCACGTTCCGCACGAAATCGGGCACGCAATGGGCGGTGGCCAGCAGCAACGCCATCGCATGCTCGGCAACGACGGGGGCGGAATGGCCGCCGCTGCTGGTCACAACGACATCATGCGGCACACCATGGGCCTCGAACCCCTCATTGCCGGCGGCGACGGTTTGGAACCAGCGCAGCGAGGGCGTTTCGCGCAGGAGCTTCGCGACCTCGGCGGTATATTTCGAAGCGCCCGACGAGATGATCGCATCGGCGCCGTCAAGCGCCTCGCCAAGCTTTTCCGGATCATCCACGACGACGATTTCGGCGCCGTCCACATCCTTTATGGCCGGAACGACGGCATCCTTATACACGTCCACGGGAATCCAGACGACAACGCGCATATCTTTTCCCTCTCCCGGTGCGCGTGTCTTTGTGGGGTCATCCTCCGTCCCGGACCTATTCAAAGTCCGGGTCAAACCACGGCTACGCCATGCTTCTCGGATGCCGCCTCTCCCTTGCGCATATCCGCTATCGGCCCGAATGTTCCAGAACCGCCCTTTGGTGTCAATATTCTATGTTTTTATGTGATAAGGGACGATAGGTGGCGCGCGCCGCTATCCGGCCGGAAGTCCTTCTCGCTCGAAATAGGTATTCGCCGCATCGACCAGATGGTCGATCACGGCCTGGCGGGCCTCTTGCGTGAAACTGGCCGAATGCGGGGTGAGGATGACATTATCGAGCGGATGGAAGCGCGGATTGACCGACGGCTCCCGTGGAAAGACATCCAATGCCGCGGCCGCCAACGCCTTGCGCTCAAGGGCGTCGAGCAGTGCCTCTTCGTCCACCACCGCGCCGCGCGCGATATTGACGAGAATCCCATCCCGTCCCAGCGCATCGAGCACGCGGCGGTTCACCAGATGGCGCGTTTCCTCCGACTCTCCGCAGGCGAGCACGAGAATGTCGCTGTCGGCGGCGAGGTCGACGATATCGGTATGAAAAGCGAAGGGTTGGTCGGTTCGTTCACGGCGCGAAGTATAGCCGACCGGCATGCCCAACGCCGCGCATTTTTCCGCGACGCGCAGCCCGATTCGGCCGAGGCCGACAATGCCGACGCGCCGGTTCGTCACCCGCCTCGCGGTACGGAAACGCCCCTTTTCCCAAAGGCCCGAACGAACGAAGCGATCGGCGCTGACGATGTCTCGCTGCGCCGCGAACATCAGCCCGAGCGCGAAATCGGCGACATCTTCGGTGAACTGATCGGGGGTATGGGCTAGCGCAATCCCCCGCCGATCCAGACCCGCGACATCGATCTTGTCCAGCCCGGCGCCCATCGACAGCACCAGTTCGAGATTCGGCAACACGTCCAAGAGGCCGGGCGGAACGCCGAGCAGCGCGCGCGTCGCCACCACTCGGGTCGTAGAAGGAACCGCCTCTATCGGCACCGCGTCCAGACCTTCCAGGACGTGCTCGCTCAAAACGAAATGCTGCGCGAGGGCAGCGTGAAGATCATCCGGCAACTTCGCAATGACCGTAACCTCGCCGCGCCTGGGCTCCATATCCACTCCGTCCATGCTGCATCAAATCTCGGGTATAGTGATTAACCCATTTCAATGGGTCAATAGCGCTCCCGTCGGCTGTACGGATCTCAGACGATTCCCGTAAGCTACCGGTTTGCGCTTGACATTTAACCTAATGATTCAGTCTTTCTTCCCAAGAACGCCCCGCCCTCCTCTTCGCAACGCGAGTCTGGCTTACATGATCGAGACCGTCACCGCACCAGCCGTCACGCCGCCCATGAGCGCTCTCCCTCGCGGCGCATGCGACTGCCACATGCACGTCTTTGGGCCGTTCGACGCCTTTCCTCCGCCCGATGAACCGAGCTACGCCCTGCCGGACACTAATCCGACGCTTCACCTCACTACACTCGACCGGCTCGGCCTCGATCGCGCGATACTGATCCAGCCCTCGCCCTACCAGACCGACCATCGGGCACTGCTACACGCCCTCGCCAACAGCCCGGATCGGTTGCGCGGCATCGGCTCCTGCGATGCCGAGACGAGCGGCGAGACCTTGCAGGCGCTGCGGCGGGCCGGCATCATCGGGCTCCGCTTCGTCGAGATGAAAGCGAAGGATGGTGGCCGCTATCCGGGAACGCAGGGGCTGGACAGTTTCGATCGGCTGGCGGCGGATATGCGCACCCACCACATGCATGCCCAGCTTTGGGCCGATGCCGCTTCCTGCGCCGATGCCGCGCAAAGAATGGCGAAACAGGGCATGACGTTGGTTCTGGATCACCTCGCCGGTTTGGGTCCCGAAGACCTGCCCGGCAGCCGGAATTTCGACAGGATCGCCGAGGCGCTCGACAGCGGGCTGCTGTGGATCAAGCTCACCTATTTCCGCAAATCGGCCCGGCCTTTGGACTACGGCGACATGCGCCCGGTTGTTGCGGCGCTCGCCGAAGCGAGGCCGGATCGCCTGCTTTGGGGTTCGGACTGGCCCTTCGTGCGCATGGACGGGGAGCAGCCCGACGCCGGTCGCCTGATCGGGCAGCTCCGTGAATGGATCGGCGAGGATGCTTTCATCCGGGTCGTGCGCGACAACCCGGCGATGCTGTTCGGCTGGTAGCTACCGCGCTTAGGTCTCCCTGGGCCGGTCCCCCAGCGGATGACGGCTGTTCACCAGATCGACCAGCCGCCGGCTGTCGACATGCGTGTAGATCTGCGTCGTTGCGATATCGGCATGGCCCAGCATCGTCTGCAGCGCACGCAGGTCCGCCCCGCCTTCGAGCAGGTGCGTGGCGAAGGCATGGCGCAGCACATGGGGGCTGATCCGCGTGGGGGCGATCCCCGCCTCCGCCGCGAGTGCCTTGAGCAGTTGGTAGAGCCTCACCCGGCTCAGATGCGAGCGTCCTGATGGGAAAAGCCAGGGCGCATCCGCAGGCACACATGCACCCCACACTGCCACCGCGGCGCGCGCGCGATCGGAGATCGGCACCAGCCGCTCGCGCCCGCCCTTGCCGCGCAGGATCAGGAAAGGCCGATCGCCAGACAGCGCGCGGCGTGGCAGCGAAACAAGCTCGGTTGCGCGCAGCCCCGATCCGTAGAGCAGCTCGACGAGCGCGATCAGCCGCAGCACCGCCGAGTCGTCGGGCCGGGCCGCCCGCCGTTCCTCCAACGTGGCGAAAAGCCGATCGATATCGGCATGGTCGAGCGTCCGGGGCAGCGTGCGTTCGGCGCGCGGACGCGGCAGCGCGGAGGAGGGATCGTCCGTCCGTAACCCCTCCTCCGCCAGGAAGCCGTAGAAACGCCGCAGCGCCGCCGCCTTGCGCGCTACCGTCGCGCGCGCCAGTGGCATCCACGCCGCGCCCAGCCGGCCCAGATCCTCCGCCCCCGCCGTCGCTAGCCGGCCGCCGAGCAGGGCGGAGGCGGCGCGGAGATCGGAATCATAGGCCATCAACGTATTCTTCGCCGATCCCGCCTCGGCCGCCATCATTTCGAGGAAGCGCCCGATCAACCGGCCGTCTTCTCCAACTTCCAGCGCGGCGCCCTTCACGATCGCGTCATCGCCTCCGCCGCGATCATCCGCGCCTCATTCTCCAGCCCCACGGCCTTCAGCGCGGCCATCATGTGGTAGAAATAATGCGCGGGTACGCCGCGCCAGGTCGGCGTCTGCATGCCCACGGCACAGAGCAAGGCGACGGTGCCCGGCTGCCGCGCGCGCGCGGCCTTGTCGATCGCGCGCGTCCATACATCCTGGGCGCCCAACGGCAGGTCGGTAGCCTTGGCGAGCCGTTCCTGGTCGCGCGCCGAAATCCGCCCGAGGCCGGCAAGCGCGGCGATCAGCAGTCGGCTCTTGTGAAGTCCCTCGGCTCCCGCGCGTTCGCGGAAGGAATCGATCCGGCCGAAGCTCAGATCCACAGCCGGCCGGGACGAGCCTACCGCCAGCATCGCCCAGGCGGCATCGCCAGACTTGCCCATATTCTCGACGACGGGCGCCCAGCGTGCCGCCTGTATGTCGAGCCCGGCGGAGAACATCGATCCGATCAGCGCGGCCGCATCGCTCGCCCTTGTATCGCTCGGCGTGATTCGCGCCGCCGCGCGCGCGGTGAGGATCGCGGCGCCGTAACGGTCGCGATCACCCTTCGCCCCGCTCCACAGCGCGCGCATCGCCGACAGGCGCGCCGCCTCATCCTGCCCGACATAAGCGGTACGCAGCCGCCCGGCGTCGCTGTCCGTCACCTCGGACACATCGGTTGCGTCGTAAACCGTGCCGTAAAGATCGACGAGCGCGACGTTCGAGAAGACGCCGAGCGCGGCGGCGATCCGCGCCGCCTTGATCCGGTCGGCCGGCGGCACCATTGCGGCCCTCGCGCGCCACGCCTGAACCTGCGGCCCCACCGTTTCGAACAACGGATCGGGTATCTTGACCGCGAGCGCCGTGGCGAGGCCGAACCGCCAGGCGGTCAGCTTGTCGACCCCATTCCATTCGATATTGATCGATCGCCGGCCGTTGACGCCCGCGCCGACCACTTTCTCGGCCAGAAGCCGATCGATGCCGCGCCCTGCCCGCTTCTGCTTCGCCTGGTCCATCAGCGCGCTCGCGACCGATGGTTCGCCCGACAAAGCCGCGCACATGGCGGCGGCCAGCGGCCAGACCGGCTCGTCGCTGATCCGCTGCGCCCCGGGCACCAGCGGACACAGGCCGGCGGGATCGGCGGTGGCGAGCCGCGTCTGCGTCGCCACCTGATACATGTTCGCGTTGAAGTTCGCGACATCGACGCTCTGGACGAGCATCCTCGCCGCATCCGCCTCGCCCATCCGGAGGAGGAGCCAGGCGCGCTCAGCCACCCAGTCCACCGGCGCCACCGCACGGGGCGACGCGAGACGCGACAGGAGCGCACGCCGGAGCAGGATCGATTGCCAGCGCGAGGCGATCGGCGCGTCCAGCCGGTGCATGAGCACCGTGAGAAAACGGCCGTTCGCCTGCCCGAACGCATCGGTCGCCATGCCGTAGGGCGGCGATACCATGCCGACATTGGCGAGCGACCGGCGGGCGGCGGGCGGCAGCTCCAGTTCCTCGGCCTTTTTCTCCGCCTGCTCTGCCTTCGCCGCGGCTTCGGCGGGGCTCAGCTCCTCGGGCGGAGGCGGTGGCACGATGTCGGGCGGCAACAGCACCGTCGGTCCGCCGGGTTGCGGCGTCGGAGCGGCGGGTCGCTGCGCCGGTGGCGCCGAGGGCTGGGGCGGCGGCGCGGGCACAGGCTCGCCGAATCCCGGCGGCAGCAGGGATTCGGGCGCGCGCTGCGCCAATGCGGGCCAGTAGGCTATCGCGCCGCCCGCGACGCCGCAAAGCAATAGGCCGGCGAAAAACCTACTTCTGAGCCGTGACATTCAGCATCTCTTTCTCGACACGAACCGGCTGCACCTCGGTATTCCGGTTGGCGAGGAAGAGCACGCCTCCCACAATCAGCACGACGATCAGAAGGAGGATGATGCTGGAACGCGACATGGGCTTCCCTTGAGCTGGCCCCCGGACAGGCGGCTTCGACATGGACGATGCGTGGGCTTTTGCCCCACGCCCCGCCACTGTGTATAGCCCCGCCGCCATGCAGCAAAGCCTTTCGCCCGACAGCGCGCCCCGCCATCGCACGATCGTGCTCATCGGACTGATGGGCGCGGGCAAGTCGACCGTGGGGCGGAAGCTCGCGGCCAGACTGCATTTGCCTTTCGTCGACGCCGATACCGAGATCGAGCGCGCGGCGGGCCTCAGCATTCCCGAAATCTTCGAGCGGTTCGGCGAAGCGCATTTTCGCGACGGCGAACGGCGCGTGATCGCCCGGCTGATCGATGGCATGCCGAAGGTGATCGCCACCGGCGGCGGCGCCTTCATGCAGCCCGAAACGCGCTCGCTGATCCTCGACCGGGCGACCACCATCTGGCTCGACGCCGATATCGATACCTTGGCCGAACGCGTGCGGCGGCGGGACAATCGCCCTTTGCTTCGCGGCAGGAACCCGCATGAGGTGCTGTCCGAACTGGCGGCGGTGCGCAATCCCGTCTACGCGCTGGCCCCCATCCATATACGCAGCGAACCCGTGCCGCATGAGGCGACGGTGGAAGCGATAATGAAGGCGCTTGAAGCATGACACGGGTGGACGTTGCGCTGGGCCGGCGCGCTTATGCGATCGACATAGAGGATGGCGCGCTCGATCGGGCAGGCACGCTCCTTGCCTCCTACGCGCGAGGGGAGCGGCTGGTGATCGTCACCGACGACCACGTCGCGGCGAGCCAACTCCCGCGGCTCACCGCCTCGCTCGCCTCGGCCGGCATCGCGGTGGCGACCGAAATCCTTCCCGCCGGCGAAGGCACCAAGAGCTGGGCGTATCTCGAAAAGCTTCTCGATCGCCTGCTCGGCGAAGGGGTGGAACGCGGCGACCATATCGTCGCGCTGGGCGGCGGCGTGATCGGCGATCTCGTGGGCTTTGCGGCGGCGATCCTGAAACGCGGCTGCGGCTTCGTGCAGGTGCCGACCACCCTGCTCGCCCAGGTCGATTCGTCGGTCGGCGGCAAGACCGCGATCAATACGGCGGCGGGCAAGAATCTCGTCGGCTCTTTCCACCAGCCGTCCTACGTCCTGATCGATCCGACGACGCTCGATACGCTTCCGCCGCGCGAAGTGCGCGCAGGCTATGCCGAGGTCGTCAAATATGGGCTGATCGACAGCCTGCCCTTCTTCGCCTGGTGCGAGGAAAACGGCAGCGCCCTGCTCGCCGACGATGCGGCGGCGCGGGTGGAGGCAATCCGGCATAGTGTCTCGGCCAAGGCCGCGATCGTCGCCGAGGACGAGCGCGAGACGAGCGGCAAGCGCGCGCTCCTCAATCTCGGCCACACGTTCGGCCATGCGCTGGAAGCCGAAACGGGCTTCTCCGACCGGCTCCTCCATGGTGAGGCGGTGGCAGCGGGCATGGCGCTCGCTTTCCGCTTTTCCGTGCGTCAAGGCCTATGCCCAGCTGAGGACGCCGCGCGTGTCACCGCCCATCTGCGCGCCGCCGGCCTGCCCGCGACCCTCGCCGATGCCGGCGTCGACGCATCGGGCGAGGCTCTCGTCGCGCACATGGCGCACGACAAGAAAATGGAGGCGGGTCGCCTCCCCTTCCTCCTCGCGCGCGGCATCGGCCAGACCTATCTCGCCAGGGAAGTGGATCTTGCCGACGTCGCCGCCTTCCTCAATGAGGAACGGGCCAGCTGACATTTCCAATCGATCCTAGCGTCGTTTCGCCGCCAAGGCATCGAGCGCAAGGGCGGCCGCGCCCAATGGACCGGCGTCGTCGCCAAGCGCGGGCGGGCCGATGATATGCTCCAGAGCGGACGGCGTGATGCGGGCGATATAGCCGTTCAGCAAGGCGGCGGTGCGCGCGCGGATCGAGGGGAGCAGGAAGGCGCGGCCCAGTCCCACGCCGCCGCCGATCAGGATGCGATCGGGCGAAAGCGTGAGGATGAGGAGCGCCATCAGCTCGGCCAATTCATCCGCGATCTGCCACCATAAGGGGTCGTCGGGGGGTACCTCGCCCGCCGGCTGTCCGGCGCGGGCGGCGATGGCGGGGCCGGATATCAGGCCTTCCAGGCAGTCGCCATGATAGGGGCACAGGCCGACGAAATGGTCGCCGGGCGCGCGCCGGACGCGCAGATGGCCGATTTCGGGATGGACGAGGCCATGAACGGGCCTGCCGTCGATCAACACGCCGCCGCCGATCCCGGTGCCGATCGTCAGATAAACGAGCGCCCTTGCCCCTTGGCCCGCGCCCCAGCGCTGTTCGGCAAGCGCGCCGCCGGCGACATCGGTGTCGAAGCCGATCGGTACCGCGAAATGGTGGGCGAAATGGCCGCGCACATCGGTGCCCGCCCAGCCGGGCTTGGGTGTGCTGGTGATCGTTCCATAAGCCGGGCGCGTGGGATCGAGCTGCACAGGGCCGAAGCTCGCCACGCCGATCGCGGCGGGCGCGCCATGCTGTCCAGTCCAGCCCGCGATGGCGTCGGAAAGGGCCGCGAGCGTCGTTTGCGGATCGGCGGTCGGTACGCGCAGCCGATCGAGTATCCTGTTACCGCGCGCGATGAGCGCAACGCATTTGGTGCCCCCCAGTTCGACACCTGCAACAAGCGGGGGCGCGGCGTCACCGTCGGGCATCAGGCGCTGCTCTGCCGTACATTTTCCACCACGAAGCCCCGCCGCCACATCAGGAGCAACAGCAGCAGCCCCGGAAGCGCGACGAGTGTCGTCAGCAGATAGAAACCCGCCCAGCCCAGCGCCTCGGCCGCATAACCCGACGGTGCCGACAGCCACGTCCGCCCGACCGCGGCGAAGGAGGAGAGCAGCGCAAATTGCGTCGCGGTGTAAGCGAGATTCGACAGGCCCGAGAGGTAGGTGACGAAGACGGTCAGGCCGATACCGCTCGCCAGATTCTCGCTGCCCACCGCCCAGGCGAGCATCAGCGGCGAATGGCCGGCCCAGGCGAGGGCAGCGAAATTGAGGTTCGTCACCATCATCAGCATGCCCGAGACGACGAGCGCGCGACCCATACCGAGCCAGGCGATGAACGGTGCGCCCAGCGCGGAGCCGACGATCAGCGCCCAGAAGCCGACCAGCTTGTTCACCGCGATATATTCGGTGTCGGTGAAACCCAGATCGACGATCATCGGATTGAGCATCGCCTGCCCCATGGCATCACCCAGCTTGTAGATGAGGACGAAGAGGAGGATCAGCACCGCGCCGCGCCGGCTCAGGAACTCACGGAAGGGCAGGATCACGGTTTCCGACAGCCATTCCGTCACACCGCGTGCCGGCCGCTCGGCGGCAAGCGCGATCTCGTGCAGGCCGCGCCCGCCGATCAGGGCCGCCAGCACGCCCGGCAGGACAAGGAAAGCCGTCACACCATAGGCGACCGCCCAGCCGAGCCCCGCGCCTTCGGCCGAGGCGAGCCACACAGTACCGGCGCCCGCGGCGAGATTGCCGATACGATAGCCGAACTGGTTCATCGCGGTGCCGTGAGGCAATTCGGCATCGGGCAAAATCTCAATCCGATAGGCGTCGATCACGATATCCTGCGTCGCCGACAGGAAGGCTGTCATCACTGCCCAGAAGGCGAAGGCGGCCAGGCCGCCCGCCGGATCGCTGCCTCCCAGCATCCAGATCGACAGGAAGAGAAGCGCCTGGACGGCGAACAACCAGGCGCGCCGCTGCCCGACGAGGCGGGTCAGCAGCGGGATGGGCAAGCGATCGATCAGCGGCGCCCAGAGGAATTTGAGCGTGTAAGGCGTCGTCAGCCCGATCGCGAAGCCGATCGTCGTCTTGTCGACCCCTACTTTCGACAGCCAATAGGTCATCGTCGCGAGTAGCAGCGTAAGCGGAAAGCCGCTCGATATGCCGAGCAGCAGCGCCGCGACGGGACGGATGTGGAAATAGGGGCGGATGCCGGCCAGCCCGCCGGCCGGCGCTTCCTCGATCATCGTTTCGTTCATCAAGGCGCGAGCATAAGGCGGCCCGCCGGCTTGGAAAGCCCCAAAAGGTCAGGCGGGCGCGCCCTCATCATAGAGGGTGAGGCCCGGCGGCAACCGCCGCGGTGTCGTCCCCGCACGCCGCGCCTCCACCGCCAGAAGCGCATCGCGCAATATCCGATGCGAATAAGGCTTGGCGAGGCAGCCGATCGCAAAAGAGCGTGCCTCGGGCGGGCAATAGCCGGTGACGAGCAGCACCGGCACGTCCCGGCCAAAAGCGGCGCGCGCCACCGCCAGGCCGTCATCGCCGCTGGATAGTTGCACGTCCGCCAGCACGAGATCGGGCGGCGCCTTTTCGAGGAGCGCGATCGCCTCGGCCGCATTGTCTACGGTGCCGACGATCCGGTAGCCCTGCTCGCGCAGATAATGCTCCGTATCGAAAGCGATGAGCGGTTCGTCCTCGACGATCAATATGCGGTTGATCGCCTTTTCACGCTTGCCGAACATCATGGCCGCCGACTCATACGCATGGGTTCTCCAACGATAAATTGCGGCGAAACCGGACGCCAGCGGTAACAACGCATATCCTATGCGCTTGACCGCACGCCGCTTTCAGCGGACCAAGGCGAGACGGGCCGGTTGCGGGCCGGGCCCATTCCTTTCCCGAACCAGCCAGGGAGACGCCGTTTGGCGAAGCGCCTCACCCTCTACATCCTGCTCGCGATGATCGCCGGCATCGTGCTCGGCGTCGTCCTCCATGCCGCCCTCGACGATCCGAAGCAGATCGAGACGGTCACCAGCTATCTGACGATCCTGACCGACCTGTTCCTGCGGCTGATCAAGATGATCATCGCTCCGCTGGTCTTCTCCACGCTGGTTGCGGGCATCGCACATATGGGCGACACGGCGGCGCTGGGACGGATCGGCTTCCGCAGCATCGCCTGGTTCCTCACCGCGAGCCTGCTGTCGCTGACGCTTGGCCTGATCCTCGTCCACCTGTTCCAGCCCGGCACCGGGTTGCAGATGGCGCTACCCGAGGCGACCGCCGCCAGCGGTATCGATCGCGGCGATTTCAGTCTCCATCAATTCATCACCCATCTCGTCCCGCGATCGATATTCGAGGCGATGGCGACCAACGAGATCCTTCAGATCGTCATCTTCTCGCTTTTCGTCGGCGTGGCGATCACCGCGCTGGGGGAGAAGGCCGCGCCGGTGGTGCGCGGGATCGAGGCGCTGGTCGCGATCATGCTCCAGATCACCGATTACGTCATGCGTTTCGCACCCGTCGCGGTGTTCGCGGCGGTGACGACCGCCATCGCGCAGGAGGGCGTCGGCATCCTCGCTACCTTCGGCTATTTCATGGGCAGCTTCTATATCGGGCTGTTTCTGCTGTGGGGACTGCTGCTCTTCCTCGCCTTCGCGCTGACCGGCGGTCGGGCTGCAACACTTGCTCGCTACATTCGCGATCCCACGCTGCTCGCTTTCTCCACCGCATCGTCCGAAGCCGCCTTCCCGCGCACGCTGGAAGCGCTGGACCGGTTCGGCGTGCCGGGGCGCATTTCCAGCTTCGTGCTACCGCTCGGCTATTCTTTCAACCTCGACGGCACGATGATGTACTGCACCTTCGCGACGATGTTCATCGCGCAGGCCTATGGCATCCACATGCCGCTCGGCTCGCAGATCACGATGCTGCTCCTGCTGATGGTGACGTCGAAGGGGATGGCGGGCGTACCGCGTGCGAGTCTCGTCGTGATCGCCGCGACGCTGGCCTTCTTCGACATACCTGAAGCGGGCCTGCTTCTGATCCTCGCGGTCGATCATTTCCTCGACATGGGGCGATCGGCGACGAACGTCATCGGCAATGCGGTGGCGAGCGTGCTCGTCGCCAAATGGGAAGGTGCGCTGGAGCCGCCCGAATCGCCCGACATCGCCCCCCTGCGCGCCCCCAGCCATACCGCGCATCATGGCCGTCGCGGGCTGGAGGAGGAGCGATAGCTGGCGCGGGGCACATGTTGAGGCTAGGGGATCGGCATGCCTCCCACCCCTCCTCGCCCTCCTCGCCGCGAACCTGACCGGCCGCTGACCGCCGGCAAGGGACAGCCGCAGCGCATCGCCAAACTGCTCGCCCGCGCCGGTGTCGCGTCGCGGCGCGAAATCGAGCGGATGATCGCCGAGCGACGGATCGCGATCGACGGCGTGCCGCTGGAAACGCCCGCGACGATCATCACCTCGCTCGATGCCGTGACGGTGGACGGCAAGCCGGTGAAGGCCCCCGAGCCGGCGCGCCTCTTCCGCTTCCACAAGCCGGCCGGTCTGCTCACCACCGAGCGGGACCCTAAGGGCCGGCCCACCATCTACGACCGCCTGCCGCCTGACCTGCCGCGCGTGATGCCGGTCGGCCGGCTCGACCTTTCCACCGAGGGGCTGCTGCTGCTTACCACCGACGGCGGACTGAAGCGCCAGCTCGAACTGCCCTCGACGGGAATCACGCGCACCTATCGCGCGCGCGTGTTCGGCCCGATCAGCCAGCCACGCCTCGAATCATTGATCGACGGAATCGAGATAGACGACATCCGCTATGGATCGATCGACGCCAATCTTGAACGGCGCACCGGCCGCAATGCCTGGGTGGAAATGAAACTGACCGAGGGCAAGAATCGCGAGGTGCGGCGTGTCCTTGAGCATTTGGGGCTTCAGGTCAGCCGGTTGATCCGCACCGCCTACGGCCCCTTCCGACTGGCCGACATGCCCGTCGGCGCGGTGGACGAGGTGCGTCCGCACGAACTGGCGGCGCTGCGCAAGATGCTGAAATGAACATGATATGCGGATAATCGCGGGCGCATGGCGGGGCCGCAAACTGGCGGTTCCGGCGGGTCTGGCGACGCGGCCGACATCGGATCGCACGCGCGAGGCTCTGTTCTCGATGCTCGCTAGCCGGCTGGGCAGCTTCGAGGACCTGGTCGTCGCCGATCTTTTCGCAGGCACGGGTGCGCTTGGTCTCGAAGCGCTTTCGCGCGGTGCGGCGCGCTGCATCTTCGTCGAGCAGGATCGCGCCGCACTCGACGCGCTGCGCAAGAACGTCGCTGCGCTGGAAGCGAGGGCGGACATACGCGCCCAGCCTGTCTCGACATTAGGTCAGGCCCGGGAGCCCTGCCATCTCCTCCTGCTTGACCCGCCTTATGACAGCGGAGGGGGCGGCGCGCTTCTCGAACGGTTGAAGCGGCTCGGTTGGGTCGCCCCCGGCGCGTGGGTTAGCATCGAGACGGGGCGGCACGAAAAGGTCGGCGCGGGTGGCTTCCGCTTTGATGCCGAGCGCGTCCATGGCAAGGCTAAGCTCAGCCTGCTTCGCGCCGAAGACTGAACCCGCGGAACCGCCGCCCCCCTTTTCGCGCTCTGCGTCGGTTAAGGCTGACGAAGGGCGACGGGATTGGCTGGCAGGAAGAAGGACGAAGGCGATCCGCGCGAGGCGGCCGAGCATGCCGGACTGATCCACGTTTCCGACGACCAGCCAGGCATTACGCGGCGGCGCGCGGGCAAAGGCTTCCGCTATTTCGATGCCGAGGGGCAGCCGGTTCGCGACAAGGCGGTGCTCGCGCGCATCCGCAAGCTCGCCATTCCGCCCGCCTATGCGGACCTCTGGATCTGCCCGCATCCTAACGGACACATTCAGGCGACGGGGCGCGATGCGCGCGGGCGCAAGCAATATCGCTACCATGACCGCTTCCGCGAAGTCCGCGACAGCGCGAAATATAAGCATATGCTGGACTTCGCGACGACGCTGCCCGCCATAAGGCAGCGGATCGCCAAGGATATGGCGCGGCGTGGCCTGCCCCGGGAAAAGGTGTTGGCTACCGTCGTCCACCTGCTGGAAACGACGATGATCCGCGTCGGCAATGCCGATTATGCGAAGCAGAACAAGAGCTACGGCCTCACCACGCTGCGCGACCGGCATGTCGCGATCGAGGGATCGGAGCTGCGCTTCCGCTTTACGGGCAAGAGCGGCAAGACATGGCAATTGGCGCTGCACGATCGGCGCGTCGCGCGTATCGTCAAGGCGAGCCAGGACCTGCCCGGCCAGCATCTCTTCCAATATCTCGACGAAGCGGGCGAGCAACATGAGGTGACATCGACGGACGTGAACGCCTATCTACGCGAAATATCGGGGCAATCGATCACCGCGAAGGATTTTCGCACTTGGACGGGCACCGTTCTTGCCGCTCTGGCGCTCGCCGGGCAGGAGACGCCCGAAAGCGAAGCGGCGGCGAAACGTGGCATTCGCGCCGCGATCGACACTGTGGCGAAGAGCCTGGGTAATACACCCGCCATCTGCCGCAAATGCTACGTCCATCCGGAAATATTGGCCGCTTATGGACAGGGAGTGCTCGACCTGAAGCTGCGGCGCGACAACGCCAAGGACGGGCTTGATCCTGCTGAAGACGCCGTGCGTCGGTTCCTGCGCAAACGACTGTCCTGAAGAGCCGTTTTTTCTTGGAAGGCGAAACAATCGCCTCTTCCCGACGTTGAGCGCGGCGAAAGGGAGAAGGATCTTGGCTCGTCAGATCAGTTCGCTTACCCTTGCCGACGCCCGAGAGATCATAGCCGGGGGCGAGGCAGCCGCCGAAAAGCTTGGTATCCCTTATAACATCGCCGTCGTCGACGTAGGCGGCAATCTGATCGCCCATATCCGTATGGACGATTCCTGGGTCGGCAGCATCGACATAGCGATCCACAAGGCATGGACGGCACGCGCGTTCGACATGTCGACCGAGATGCTGGCTACTATGGCGCAATCAGGCAAGCCGCTGTTCGGCATTCAGGATACCAACCGGGATAAGGTGGTGATCTTCGCGGGCGGCATGCCGGTGAAGCTGGACGATGTCGTCATCGGCGCGGTGGGCGCGAGCGGCGGCACCGTCGATCAGGACCAGAAGGTCGTCGAAGCGGCGGTCGCGGCGTTCAGTCCCGCGGGCTGAAAACTCACCGGGAAAGAGGCGGCGATGATCGCGCATCTCCCTTATTGTGGTTCGCCCCCTATGCCCGCGGAGCTCGCCGGGCGCTTCAATCTCGATCCGGTCCTGATCGTCGTCTTGGTGGCGGTGGGCACAGCGCATTGGGCATGGGCCAGGCGCAGAAATGAGGGCGGATATGCCGCAGCCGGCTGGCTGGTGGCGGCCTTCGCCTTCCTCTCTCCGCTTTGTGCGCTGTCGGTATCGCTGTTCGGCGCACGCGTCGCCCAGCATATGATATTGCTGTTGCTCGCCGCGCCGCTGATCGCGCTCGCCCTTCCGCCAGTGCCCGAACGATATGGTCTGCGCGGCCTGTGGGGCAGCACGGCGGCTTTCTTCGTTGCATTATGGTTCTGGCACATGCCGGTGCCCTATGACGCGACCTTCCTGTCGACGCCGCTCTATTGGACAATGCACATAAGCCTGTTCGGCAGCGGCATTCTCCTGTGGCGCGCATTGCTCCGGCACCGGCCGGAACATACGGCGCAGGTTCTCGCGGCAGGCGCGCTCAGTTCGATGCAGATGGGGCTGCTGGGCGCAGTGCTGACGCTGGCGAACCACCCGATGTTCCTCTGGCACTTCGGGACGACAGGCGCATGGGGGCTCACCCCGCTTCAGGATCAGCAGATCGGCGGGCTCATCATGTGGGTGCCGGGCATACTGCTCTTCCTCTGGGCGGCGCTGCGTTCGCTGTCGCGGCTGTGGAACCTACTCGAAGAGGCGCGGCCGGCATGATGGGGCAGCCGCTCGGCTATCTCGACGCGGCGGGCGCACGCGCCTGGGGCGTCCTCCCCCTCACCTGGTTCACACTGATCGTCTCCATCCTCGTCTGCCTGATCGTCGGCATCCTCCTGTGGCTGGGCGTGCGGCGCGCGCTGGCGAACGGCGGCCCGGCGGAAACCCGCGCCACCCCGGTGGAGCGCGGCGGCAACGGCGTCCGCTGGATCGTCATCGGCCTGATCCTGACGGCGGTGCCGCTGTTTGCGACGCTGGTCTGGACGATGGTCGCGCTCGCCGCCGTATCGGGGCCGCCCGATCATCCGGCGCTGGTGCTCGACGTGACGGCGCATCAATGGTGGTGGGAAGTCAAATATAACGGATCGAACCCATCCCGGGGCTTCACGACCGCCAATGAGATTCACGTACCCATAGGCGTGCCGATCCTCGTGCGCCTCCATGGCGGCGACGTGATCCACAGCTTCTGGGTGCCCAAGCTGACGGGCAAGACCGACGCCATTCCCGGCCAGACCAACCAAAGCTGGATCGAAGCTGACAAGCCCGGCCGCTACCGAGGCCAGTGCACCGAATTTTGCGGCGCCCAGCATAGCAAGATGGGTTTCGAGGTGGTTGCGGAGCCGATGGCGGACTTCGAAAAGTGGCGAGCCCGTCAGTTGCAGACCGCCCCGCCGCCCGCGACGCCAGCGCAGGTGCGCGGCCTGGCGCTGGTCGAGTATCGCTGCGGACTGTGCCACACGGTTCGCGGGACGAGTGCGGGCGCCGTCACCGGCCCCGACCTAACCCATCTGATGAGCCGGCGCACGATCGCCGCCGGCATGCTCCCCAACAATCCGGGCACCCTTTCCGGCTGGATACAGGACCCGCAGGGCGTAAAACCGGGCGCGCTGATGCCCGCCCAATATCTTTCCGGCCAGCAGCTCTCCGATGTTCGCGCCTATCTGGAGACGCTCAAATGAAACCGGCCGATTATCGCACGCCGAAGGTCGACGCGAGCAGCGTGGAGCATGAGGCTCATCTGCTGAAATTGTGGGAAACGGCGCCCGGCCTGCGTGGATTCCTGAGCACCGTGGATCATAAGGAGATAGGCAAACGCTACATCGTTACCGCGTTCCTTTTCCTGTTCCTCGGCGGGATCGAGGCGCTGGTGATGCGCCTGCAACTTGCGGGGCCCGACAAGACCCTGCTGACCCCCGAACAATATAATGAGCTATTCTCGACGCACGGGATGACGATGATCTTCCTCTATGCGTCGCCGATCCTGTCCGGCTTTTCCAATTATCTGTGGCCGCTGCTCCTCGGCAGCCGCGACATGGCCTTTCCCCGGCTCAACGCGCTCAGCTACTGGATCTATCTCGCGGCGGGACTGTTCCTCTATGCCGGCTTCCTCACCGGCAACGGCCCTAATGACGGCTGGTTCAACTACGTCCCTTATGCCTCGCGCGACTATAATCCGGGGCTGAACCAGGATTTCTACGCATTGGGGATGGTATTCCTCGGCATATCGACGACGATCGGCGCGGCCAATTTCATCGTCACCGCCTTCCGCACCCGTGCGCCGGGCATGTCGATCAATCGTCTGCCGATCCTCGTCTGGGGCACGCTGACCGCGAGCGTGGCCAACCTGATCGTCGTGCCCGCCGTCAGCCTGGCCTTCTTCCTGCTGTGGATGGACCGGCAATATGGCACCCATTTCTTCGATCCGCAGGGCAATGGACAGCCGCTGCTATGGCAGCATCTGTTCTGGATATTCGGCCACCCGTGGGTCTATGCGATCGTGCTGCCCGCGATGGGTATGGTGTCGGACGGCCTGCCCGTCTTCTGCCGGCGGCCGCTCGTCGGCTATTCGCTGGTGGCGCTGGCGACGGTCGCGACGATGATCCTGGGCTTCGGCGTCTGGGTGCACCACATGTTCGCGACCGGCCTGCCGGGACTCAGCCTTTCCTTCTTTTCCGGCGCGTCGATCATCATCACCTTTCCCTCGGCGGTGGCGATCTTCGCCTGGCTGGCGACGATCTGGCTGGGGCGGCCCGTCATCACCACCGCCTTCCTGTTTTTCGCCTCGATGATCCTGCTGTTCGTGATCGGCGGCGTTTCGGGCTTCATGACCGCCAGCGTGCCGGTCGACTGGCAACTGACCGACACCTATTTCATCGTCGCGCACCTCCATTATGTCCTGATCGGCATCAACGTCTTCCCCGTCGTTGGCGCGACCTATTTCTGGTTTCCCAAGATGACGGGCCGCCTGATGGATGAGCGGCTGGGGCGCTGGAATTTCTGGACGATGTTCCTGGGCTTCAATATCGGCTTCCTGCCGATGCACCTCACCGGCCTCTACGGGATGCCACGCCGCATCTACACCTATCCCGCGGGCATGGGCTGGAGCACGCTCAATCTCGTCACCTCGATCGGCAGCTTCCTGTTCGCCGTCGGCGTGCTGCTATTCCTGATCAATGTGGTGAAAAGCTGGCGTAGCGGATCGCCCGCCGGCGCCAATCCTTGGGATGCGCCAACCCTCGAATGGGCCACCTCCTCGCCGCCGCCGCCCTATAATTTCGCGATCATCCCCACGGTCGCCTCGCGCCACCCGTTGTGGGAGGGCCGGCTGGATGAGGAAGGCGCCGTCTCGTCCCTCGATCGCGGCATGCTGCTTGCCGAGGGGAAGGAGACGATCGGCACGTCGGCGCTCGACGGTGCGCCGGACATGGTGCTTGAAATGCCCGAGGACAGCTATGCGCCGCTCCTCCTCGCGGCCGGCCTTTCAATCTTGTTCGCCGGCCTGCTTCTCCGGCTGTGGCCGGTGACGGCCGTAGGTGGGACAGTCGTTGCCCTGTCGGCGCTGGGCTGGCTGTGGCCGCGCCGCGAACTGCGCGAGCGGGAGGCCGCCCATGCCTGAAGTCGCGCTGGCCGAGCCCAGGGACCTGCCGGTCGGCCCGACCGGGCGCCGCGGGCTCGGCTCCTGGGGTGTCGGCACGCTGATCGCGAGCGAAGCCGCGCTCTTCGGTTATCTGCTGTTCGCTTATTTCTATACCGGCGCGGCCGCGCCGGGCGCATGGGTGCTGGAGGCAGAGCCTTCGCTCAAGCTGGCGCTGCCCAACACGATCCTCCTGCTGCTGTCGAGCGTCGCGGCATGGTTTGGCGAGAGCGGCGTGCTGAAGGGGCGGCGCGGCCGGGCGCTGACAGGCTTCGGGCTGGCGTTCGTGATGGGGGCGGTGTTCGCGCTCGTCCAATGGTTCGAGTGGCAGGCGAAGCCGTTCGGCATCGGCGCGTCGAGCTATGCCTCGCTCTATTTCGTGACGACGGGTTTCCATATGGCGCATGTCCTTGTCGGCATCGCCATATTGGCGGCGCTCTTCTGCTGGACGGCGCTGGATTATTTCAGCCCCCGCCGGCGGCTCACCGTCACCGCCGGCGTCCTCTACTGGCACTTTGTCGACCTGGTCTGGCTGTTCGTCTTCGCTACCTATTATATCACGCCTTATCTGGGGTTCGGCACATGAATGCCCGACATGAAGCGCTTCCCCATCATCCCGCGCCGCATCGGGAGCGGGTCGCGCTCCATGAGAGCCTGTTCGGCGTGGCGGGCGGGCCGATCGCCTGGTTCGTCCAGCTCTGCGCCGGCTATGCGTTGGCAAGCTGGCCCTGCTTTCCGAACAGCGATCGCGGCATCGCTCCCCTGCCCGGCTATGGCTGGACATGGCCGGCGATGATCGTGGTGCTGGTCGCCGGCGTGCTGGTGGCCTTCGCCGCTTTCCTCGTCTCGTGGCGGGTCTTCCGTCGGACGCGTGAGGAAGCCGGCGGCGGCGAGCATGAGTTGCTGGAAGTAGGAACGGGCCGTAGCCGCTTCCTTGCGCTCTGGGGCATGATCCTCGGGGGGAGCTTCACCATCGCGACCGCGCTCGACGCCGTCGCCTTCATCCTGCTGCCGCGATGCGCCGGCTGATCCCCCTCATGGCGCTCGGCCTTCTCGCGTCCTGCGGGAAGGGTGACCACTATGCCGAGGCGAAGGCGCTCATCGCCGCCAATTGCGTCGCCTGCCATATCGTGCCGGGCGTCCCCGCCGCCACGGGCACCGTGGGTCCCTCGCTGGCCGGGGTAGGTCGCCGCAAGGTACTCGCGGGTCGCTTCCCGAATACGCCCGCGACGATGGCGCGCTGGATCGAGCATCCGCAGGCGATGTTGCCGGGCACCGCCATGCCCGAAATGGGCTTTACCGCCGCACAGGCGCGCACCATCGCCACCTATCTCTACACGCTGGATGATGAAAAATGAGATGCTTACGCCTGCTTCCCGCGCTCACGCTTTTTCCCATGTCGGTGGCCGCGCAAACGGTGCCGCCCCCGGTGCCCGCGAACGAGGTGTTCACGCGTGAGCAGATCGGGCACGCGCTCGCGGCGCCGACCCCGAATGCGGGGCGCACGCACGCTAACGTCCCGCGCGATGACGGCCAGTGGACGATGCCGTCCAAAAATTATGCGGGCACCCGCTATTCGGCGATGAACGAGATCACGCCCGCGAACGTGCGCAACCTGAAGCCGGTCGTCACCTTTTCGCTGGGCGTGAACAAGGGGCAGGAGGCCGCGCCGATCGTGGCGGACGGCACGATGTATATCGTGACCGCCTATCCCAATTACGTCTATGCACTCGATCTCACCAAGCCCGGCGCGCCGCTCAAGTGGAAATTCGCGCCGAAGCCTCTGCCAGCCAGCCAGGGCGTCGCCTGCTGTGATGTGGTCAATCGCGGCGGAACGATCAGCAACGGCAAATATATCTTCAACACGCTCGACGGGCAGACGATCGCGATCAACGTCAGGACGGGCAAGGCGGTGTGGCGCACCAAGCTCGGCAACATCAACAAGGGTGAGACGATCACGATGGCGCCGCTGGTCGCCGACGGGAAGGTCTATGTCGGCAATTCGGGCGGCGAACTGGGCGTGCGCGGCTGGATCGCGGCACTCGACGAGAAGAGCGGCAAGCTGCTGTGGAAGGCCTATAATACAGGGCCGGACAAGGATGTGCTGATCGGTCCCGCCTTCAGGCCCTTCTACGCGGCCGATCGCGGCAAGGACCTCGGCGTGAAGACCTGGCCGCCCGAGGCCTGGAAGATCGGCGGCGGCAATGTCTGGGGATGGGTCAGCTATGATCCCGAACTGGGCGTGATCTATCACGGCACGGGCAATCCCGGTCCCTGGAATCAGGAGCAGCGGCCCGGCGACAACAAATGGACGACCGGCATCTTCGCGCGCGATCCCGATACGGGTGCCGCCAAATGGTATTATCAGTTCACGCCGCATGACGAGCATGATTATGACGGGATCAACGAGCAGATATTGCTCGACATGCCGTTTGCCGGGAAGATGCGGAAGGTGCTCGTCCGGCCCGAGCGCAACGGCTATGTCTATGTTATCGAGCGCACGACCGGGCGCGTGCTGTCTGCCGATCCTTTCGGACCCGTCAATTCCTCCAAGGGCGTCGATCTCAAGACCGGGCGGCTGATCGTCAACAAGGCGAAGGAAACGAAGCTCGGCCAGGTGGTCCGCAATATCTGCCCCACCGCGTCGGGCGCGAAGGACTGGAACCCCTCCTCATTCAGTCCGCGAACAGGGCTGATCTACATTCCGCACGAAAATCTGTGCATGGACTGGATGAACCTCGAGGTGAGCTACATCTCCGGCACGCCCTATGTCGGCGCAGAGGTGCATATGAAGCCGGGCCCCGGCGGCCATCGCGGCGAATTGACGGCGTGGGATCCCGTCCGGCGCCGTCCGGTCTGGACGGTGAAGGAGAATTTCCCCGTCTGGTCGGGCACCGTCGTCACCGGCGGCGATGTCGTTTTCTATGGAACGATGGACGGCTGGTTCAAGGCGGTCGACGCGCGCACGGGCAAGCTGCTGTGGCGGTTCAAGGCGGATAGCGGCATCATCAGCCAGCCGGTCAGCTATCGCGGGCCCGACGGGCACCAATATATCGCCGTGCTTTCGGGCGTGGGCGGCTGGGCGGGGGCGGTCGTGTCGGGGCCTGTCGATCCGCGCGACGGATCGGCCGCGCTCGGCTTCGTCAACGCCATGTCCGATCTTCCCAAATATTCCACCGCCGGAGGGACGCTTTATGTCTTCGCGCTTCCGCACTGAGGCCGTGGGGCTCGCCCTCCTGCTGCTCGCCGGCTGCGACAAGGGGCAAGAGGAACAGGGGATGCCGGCGCAGCAACCGATCACGCAAGGCGTGATAGACAGCGCGCTTGCCCCGGGATCGAGCGCGCCCGCCGTAACCGAGGACCCACGCGCCGCCGCTTATTATGACAATGCCGACGCCGTGAACACCGGCAAGCGATTGTTCCATCAATATAATTGTTCGGGCTGCCACTCGAACGGCGGCGGCGGCATGGGGCCGTCGCTGATGGACGATGAGTGGATCTATGGCGGCCGCCTGACGCAAATACATCAGACGCTGGTCGAGGGACGGCCCAACGGCATGCCCGCCTGGGGCGGACGGATACCCGACGAGCAGCTCTGGCAGATTTCCGCTTATGTCCGTTCGATGTCGTTACCGGCGACATTGGCGGCGCAGAACGGGCCGACGCCGTCACAGTCCCCCGCCCCCGTGCCAAGAGCAGCCGATCAGCATGCCGGTTGGGCGCCGCCGCCCGACACGACTAACGATTATACGACAACGACGATGGGGCCGGGGTGAGACATTATCCGCTGCTGTTGCTGGCGCTGCTCGCCACACCAGTCTTTGCCGATACCGTTTATGTTTCCGATGAGCAGGCGAACGTGCTGCGCGTCGTCAACGGCCAGACGGGCGCGGTAAAGGGCGCGATCGCAGTCGGCGCGCGTCCGCGCGGCATGGCGCTCTCCCCCGACGGGCGCACGCTCTACGTCGCGGCGGGCGACGCCAACCGGATCGATGCCATCGATCTCGCGACAGGAAAGGTGGTGCGCCACCTCGATTCCGGCACCGATCCCGAACGGTTCGTCGTCAGCCCCGACGGCAAGCGCCTTTACATCGCCAATGAGGATCATAGCGCCGTATCCTTTTTCGATCTGCCGGCGAACAAGGTGGTACGCGAGGTGCGCGTCGGCCCGGAGCCGGAGGGCATGGCGGTCAGCCCCGATGGCCGACTGGTAGTCGCGACGTCGGAGGGCGCCAGCACCGTCCATTTCATCGATGCGACGACGGGCGCATTGATCGATAGCGCGCTGGTCGGTTCGCGCCCCCGCGCCGCCCTGTTCCTCGATCACGGCAAGCGGCTCTGGGTCACGTCCGAGCTTCGGGGCACGATCAGTGTCTTCGACGTGGCCACGCGCAAGATCGCCGCGATCATCGATCTGCAAAAGATGCTGCCCGACATCGATCCGGTGCAGGCCGTCGAGCTTGCTGCCACGCGGGACGGCAAGCGCATCTTCGTGGCGCTGGGCCGCGGCGATCACGTCGCGGAGATCGATCCGGCGACGCGCGAGGTCGTGCGCACCTTTCCGGTCGGCAACCGCAACTGGGGCATAACGCTCTCGCCCGACGAGAAGCGTCTCTACGCGGTGGCCGGCCTTTCGGGAGACATGACCGTGATCGATCTGGTGGCCAATCGGGTGATACGTACCGTGAAGTTGGGAGGACGTCCCTGGGGCGTGGTGGCGACGCCATGAGCGCGTTGCTGCTCGGTATCCTGTTGCAGGCCGCGCCCGCGCCGGCACAACCGCGCGAGCTGGTGGTCTGCGCGGATCCCAACAACCTGCCCTTCTCCAATCGCGCGGGCGAGGGATTTGAGAACAAGATCGCCGCGCTGCTGGCGCGCGATCTCGGTGCAAAGATCAGCTATATCTGGTGGGCGCAGCGGCGCGGCTATGTCCGCAACACGCTGAACGAGGCGAAGTGCGACATCTGGCCGGGTGTGGCAAGCGGCGTCGAAATGGTCGCGACTACAAGGCCTTATTACCGTTCCACCTATGTCTTCCTGACGCGCAAGGACAGGCCGCTGGGCGGCCTCACCCTCGACGATCCGCGCCTCAAGTCGCTGTCGATCGGCGTGCAGATGGTGGGCGACGATGCGATGAACACGCCGCCCGCTCATGCGATGGCCAGCCGGGGGCTGATCGACAATATCCGCGGCTATATGCTTTACGGTGATTATCAGCAGCCCAACCCGCCGTCCGCAATCATCGATGCCGTCGCCAAAGGCGATGTGGACGTTGCCCTCGTCTGGGGGCCGCTTGCCGGCTATTTCGCACAGCGATCGGCGGTGCCGCTTCGGATCGAGCCGGTGACTCCCTGGCTCGATCAGGCGCAATGGCCAATGGTCTATGACATTTCGGTGGGGGTTCGCCGCGACGAACCTGGCCTTCGCAAGGCGATCGAAGCCGTCCTGGAGAAGGAAAAACCTACGATAGACGCACTATTGCGCGACTATGGCGTGCCCGCGCCAGCGGGCGATTGACGCGCCCGCGATCCGCCGCCTAGCTGATCGTCGAACGCGGCAAAGCCGCCGACGCGATCAAGGAGCGACGCATGACCGAACCGACCGGAGCCGCCGGGCTCACCATGTATCATATCCCCGGCTGCCCCTTCTCCGAGCGGGTGGAATTGCTGCTCGATCTCAAGGGCCTGAACGGGATCATGGCGGATCATGAGATCGACATCTCCAAGCCGCGCCCCGACTGGCTGCTCAAGAAGACGCGCGGCACCACCTCGCTCCCCGCGCTGGAGCTGGAAAATGGCGAGACGCTGAAGGAAAGCATGGTCATCATGCGCTACTTCGAGGATCGCTATCCCGATCCGGCGGTGGCTCAGCGCGATCCTTATCGCCACGCCGTCGAGAATATGCTGTGCGCGACCGACGGCGCGTTCACGGGATCGGGCTACCGCATGATCCTGAACCGCGATCCGGCCAAGCGCGACGAACTCGCTGCCGAAGTGAATGCGCAATATGCCCGGCTCGATGATTTCCTGCGCTATTACAGTCCGAACGGCACCTATCTGTTCGACGCGTTCGGCTGGGCCGAAGTGGCGTTCACGCCGATGTTCAAGCGACTCTGGTTCCTTGAATATTATGAGAATTACGAGATCCCGCAAACGCTGACGCGCCTTCTCGCCTGGCGCGAGGCGTGTCTGGCGCATGAGGTCAGCCAGCGCCATCATGGCCATGAGGAATTGATGAAGCTCTATTTCGATTATAGCCAGGGCGCGGGCAACGGCCGCATTCCCCAAGGCCGCACGATATCGAGCTTCACCCTCGATCCCCATTGGCGCGATCGGCCGATGCCCCCCCGCGACAAATGGGGCAAGGCGCCTGGCGATGCTGAACTGGGGCTCATCCCCGTCTGAAAAGGAGCCGAATCCTCATGCGGATCTTCGCCCGTCTGGTCCTGCCGGCCGCTCTCCTCTGCCTCGCCATCGCGCCGGCATCCGGCCAGGCGCCTGAAGGGCAGCCACCGGCGCCCAAACCGGCGACGGTCCGCGTAACGCTACAGACGAGTGACGGGCCGATCGTCCTCGAACTGGAAAAGGAGCGCGCGCCGATCACGACCGCCAATTTCCTGCGTTATGTCGACCAGAAGCGCTTCGACGGCACCAGCTTCTATCGCGCGGCGAAGGTGGCGGAGGGCTATGGTCTCGTCCAGGGCGGGACGCGCAACGATCCCAAGCGCACACTCCCGCCGATCGTGCATGAACCGACCACCCTAACCCACCTGTCGCATGTCGAGGGCGTCATCTCGATGGCGCGTGAGGCTCCGGGCACGGCGACCGGCGATTTCTTCATCACCGTAGGCGACATGCCCTCGCTCGACGCCGATCCGACGCAGCCGGGCGATAATGCCGGCTTCGCCGCCTTCGGTCATGTCGTCGAAGGCATGGACGTGGTGCGCCACATCCTCGAAGCGCCGACCTCACCCACCGAAGGCGAAGGCATCATGAAGGGCCAGATGCTCTCACCCCCGATCCGCATAGTCACGGCTCGCCGGACGGAGTGAAGGCGGGGAAACCCGAATTTATCGCGCTGGACCGCCACCGAACGTCAGCGTAGGCGCGAATCATGGTCCAACTCGCGCCCGAAATTATTGCCTTGCTGTTCTTCGCGGCAGTCGCGGCGGGCTTCGTCGACGCGATCGGCGGCGGGGGCGGATTGATCACCCTTCCTGCCCTTCTGGCGGCCGGCGTCGGCCCCGTCGCGGCGATCGCCACCAACAAGACGCAGGGCAGTTTCGGCACGGCGTCCGCCACCTGGGCCTTCTGGCGCAAGGGCCATATCGACTTCAGGCTTCTCAAATGGCCGCTGATCGCCACTCTGGTCGGCGCCGCCCTCGGCGCCGGCACCGTCCTGCTGGTCGATACAAAATGGCTGATGGTGCTGCTGCCCGTCCTGCTCGTCGCCATCGCCTTCTATTTTCTGATCGGCCCCAGGGCGAGCGACGAGGACGTCCATGCCCGGCTCACGCCCTTCGCGTTCGGGACGGTCGCCGGCGGCATCGGCTTCTATGACGGCTTCTTCGGGCCGGGCACCGGATCGTTCTTCATTTTGGCGCTGGTCACGCTGCTGGGCATGGGGTTGACCCGCGCCACCGCGCACACCAAGGCGCTGAATTTCACGAGCAACGCCGTCTCGCTCGTCATATTCGCGATCGGGGGCCACGTCCTCTGGATCGTCGGCCTGATCATGGCGGCGGGCCAGGTGATCGGCGGTTGGGCCGGCTCTCACGCCGCGATGCATTTCGGGCCGAAGATCATTCGCCCCTTACTGGTAATCGTCTGCCTCGCAATGGTGGTGAAACTTCTCGCCGACCCGGCTAACCCGCTGCGAGCTTGGGTCAGCGGCCCGTTTTGAGCTGCCGGTCAGCTAATATGAACGTGTGCGCAGCCGCCCTTCATAATCACGCTTGCCAATCGGAACGCCCCGCATCCGCAGGATGTCGTAGGCCGTGACAACGTGGAAGTAGAAGTTGGGTATCGAGAACGACAGAATCAGCGTCTCGGACGTAAAGGCGAGTTTGCGAGGACCGATCTGAAGGTCCAGATGCCTGCCCGCCCAGCCATTTACCTCGTCGGATCCGAACGCCTCCAGCGCCCTTTTCGCCTTCTCCATCATCCCTTTCAAATCGCCGAATGGAACCGGTCCCACAAGTGCGGGCGGAGTGAATGCGCCCGTTCGCGCAGCCTCAAGTCCCCACACCGCATGATGCCATGCTGCCTCGATCTGGAAATGAAATGGGGCCATGTCATCAATCAAGCGAACTTCCACAAAGTCGTCAGGGTCGTGGCCCGTTTTCACGCAATGCTCCTCTGCGCGATCAAGGACGCGCGCGAGAGCATTCACGGTCTGCAAGAAGGTCGGCACACTGATGTCGTAGAGTGAGATTGACATGAGCGGCGCTCTCCCCGGCGACTTTGCGACTCTGCTCTTAGTGAGAGAAGCGGACTGCGCCAACGGCAGCAATGGGGGCGTTTGGCGGATGGGGTGGGATTCGAACCCACGGTGAGCGTGAACCCACGGCGGTTTTCAAGACCGCTGCCTTAAACCACTCGGCCACCCATCCTGAGGCAAGCGCCTGTACCGTGTTTTTCGGCGATGCCAACGCTGTTCCTGTGATTGCCCCTGAAAATCGGACTTTCCACTCCTATCTATCTTTTTTGTCGATGTGCCGCTAACGCAGCGCGGTTTTCGCGGACATATGGATCAAGAGGGCTGATGGCCAAGGAAGAACTGCTTGAAATGCGCGGGTCGGTTGTGGAACTCCTCCCCAACGCGATGTTCCGCGTGCGGCTGGAGAACGATCATGAGGTTCTCAGCCATACCGCCGGCAAGATGCGCAAGAATCGTATTCGCGTGCTCGTCGGCGACGAGGTGCTCGTCGAATTGACGCCTTATGATCTGACCAAGGGTCGGATCACCTACCGCTTCAAATAATCGGACTGCTGTCGTGCGGCTGGTCCTTGCCTCCGCCAGCCCGCGCCGTCGCGACCTGCTCGCGCGTCTCGGCATCGTGCCCGATGTGATCGATCCGGCCGATATCGACGAGACGCCGACCAAGGGCGAACTGCCGCTGCCTTATGCGCGGCGCATGGCCGCGGCGAAGGCGCAGGTGGTGGCCGAACGCTATCCCGGCAGCCTGGTGCTGGCCGCCGACACGGTCGTCGCCGCCGGACGGCGCATCTTGCCCAAGGCAGACACGGAGGCCGAGGCGCGCGCCTGCCTCACTTTGCTGTCAGGCCGGCGTCATCGCGTCATTTCCGCTTTGTGCCTGATCGATGGCAGCGGACATGCGCGGCATCGCGAATCGATCAGCATCGTCGCCTTCACGCGCCTGACCGATACGGATATCGCGGCCTGTCTCGCGACCGGCGACTGGCAGGGTAAGGCCGGCGGCTATGCGCTCCAGGGCCGGGCGGAAGCCTATGTACGCTTCCTCTCAGGCAGTCATTCGGGCGTGGTCGGCCTGCCGCTATTCGAAACCCGCGCCCTGCTCTCCGCCGCCGGCTATGCGCCGCAAGCGGATGGCTGAGTGGCTCTATGAAGCCGGCATTGGCGAGGCGCGTGCGGCACTCGTCGAAGGGGATGCGATCGTAGAGGCACGAATCGAGCGCGAGGAGGAAGGGCCACGTGTCGGCGCCGTGCTGTCGGCGCGTTTGGTGCGGACGATGCCGGAAACGAAGCGGGCGCTCGTCACGCTCGAAAGCGGCGCACCGGCCATGCTGCGCCCCGTGCCGATGCGGATCGGCGAAGGCGCCCCCCTGCGCGTGACCATCACGCGTGAGGCGATTCCGGAGGAAGGCAATCCCAAACCCGCCTTGGCGCGGCTCGCTACAGAGGAGGAGGCGCCCTCCCCCGGCCCGTCGCTGCACGACAGGATCGTCGCCACTGGCCATCTGGTTCGCCAGTTGGATGCGCATGAGAGCGACGCTCTGGAGGCGGCCGGCTGGTCCGAAGTCTTGGAAGAAGCACACGGCGGCCTTATCGTCTTCCCCGGCGGGCTGCTTCGGTTGGCGCTGACTCCGGCCATGACCCTGTTCGATGTCGACGGCTCGCTTGCCCCCGGGGCGCTGGCGATCGCCGGGGCAGCGGCCGCGGCACGCGCGATCCGGCGGCTCGACATCGGCGGTTCGATCGGCATCGATTTGCCCAGCGCACAGGGCAAGGCCGATCGCCAGGCTGCGGCGGCGGCGGTGGACGCATGGCTGCCGCCGCCATTCGAACGTACCGCCGTCAACGGCTTCGGCTTCCTCCAGATCGTCCGCCCGCGCCCGCGCGTGTCGCTGCCCGAGCGGATTCGCGTCGATCCGGTGCTGACGGCGGCGCTTGCGCTCCTTCGGCGCGCCGAGCGCGCGGGGGGCGCCGGCCGGCGCACGATCGCAGCCGCCCCTGTCGTTATCCGTCGTCTCGCCGCCGCGCCCCAATGGCTGGAGATGCTGGGGCGCAGAACGGGCGCGGCGATCGACTTGCGAGAGCTGCCGGGCGCGCCCATATCCGGCGGCGATGTCCATGTCGAACACCCGCCGGCCTAAGCGCGCCGTCTGCCCTTATTGCGGCGACCCCGCCGTCGCCGAGCATGCGCCTTTTTGCAGCAGAGGCTGCCGCGATCGCGATCTTCTCAAATGGCTTGGCGAGGGCTATCGCCTGCCCGGCCGCCCCGCGACGAGCGACGGTGAAGAAATCGACGCCGATGGGCTGGACAGCGAGCGGGACGGCCCTCTATAGGCCCCCCGACGCTCCGGCCCAGGTAGCTCAGTTGGTAGAGCACGTGACTGAAAATCACGGTGTCGGCGGTTCGATTCCGTCCCTGGGCACCATCCTTCCGTTCAGCAGCATCCGCCACCATCCTTGAAACCCTAGGTATTCTGCGGTATTTCACCTTTGTAGCGTTCGCAGACGTTCGATTGCGTTCGCTCACATACCCCCAATCTCGGGGGTGTTTTTGGGGGTATATCGCTGGGGTATCCTTCAAACGGGCAAAATACCCCCAGCTACGGGGCATGGGCATGGCGCTCACCGATATAGCTGTTCGCACCGCGAAGCCGGGCGATAAGCCTTACAAGCTGTTTGATGGCGGCGGGCTGCACGTTGCCGTCACCCCGGCCGGAGGGAAACTCTGGCGGCTCAAATACCGCCTTGCGGGCAAGGAAAAGCTGCTCTCGCTGGGAGCCTATCCGGCAACGTCACTATCTGCCGCTCGCAAGGCCGCCGATGCCGCCCGCGTCGATATGGCGGCGGGCGTCGATCCCTCGCTGGAGAAGCGCCGCGCCAAGGCCAAGGCCATACAAGGCGCTGGCGACACGTTCGCGGCCATTGCGGCGGAATATATCGCCAAGCGCAAGCGCGACGGGGATCGGCCCTATTCGCCTGCCACGGCGGCCAAGGTCGAATGGTTAGCCGCGCAGTTGACGCCTGCCATCGGCACCATCCCCGTTGCGTCGATCGAACCGAGCGACATTCTGGCGGCCCTGCGCAAGCTGGAGCGCAAGGGAAATCTGGAAACAGCGCGGCGATGCCTGCAATTCGCTTCGCAAGTGCTGCGCTACGCCGTCGCCACCGCGCGCCTCGCCAGCGATCCCAGCCGCGACTTGAAGGGCGCTCTTACCGCGCCGCGCGTGAAGCACCATGCCGCGATCATCGAGCCGGCGAAGCTGGGCGGCTTGCTCCGCGCCATTGACGGCTATCAGGGCGACGCCGTGACGCGGCTGGCGCTCCAGCTCGCGCCCCATCTATTCGTCCGCCCCGGCGAACTGCGGCAGGCCCGTTGGGAAGAACTGAACCTGGCGGCGGCGACTTGGATGATCCCGGCGGAGAAAATGAAGATGCGCCGCCCCCATGCCGTCCCGTTATCCCGGCAAGCGCTTGCCATTCTTGACGCTCTACGGGCGATCACGGGCGGCGAGGAAGGCTATCGCGGCTATGTGTTCCCCTCGCTGCGGACGCGCCAGCGGCCGATGAGCGAGAACACGCTCAACGCGGCGCTGCGGCGGCTCGGCTATTCCAGCGACGAAATGACAGCGCACGGCTTCCGGGCGACGGCTTCCACGCTGTTGAACGAAAGCGGCAAATGGAGCGTCGATGCGATCGAACGCGCGCTGGCGCACGGCGACAGCGACGCGGTGCGCGCCGCCTACCATCGCGGGGCGCACTGGAAAGAGCGCGTGGCGATGGCCCAATGGTGGAGCGATTATCTCGACACCCTGCGCAAGGGCGCGGACATTGTGCCGTTTCCCGGCCGGGAGGTGGGATAGAGTTTCACCGGACTCTCGGTCCGATGGAAGCGGGCTGGCGACAGGATAGCCCCACGAGGCTGGCCCTGCCACATTCGGGGCGCTTGGTGGGCGTCCAGCCTAGGCCGCGCCACCATCGACAATCCTATTTCGGCTGATCCCTTGACCCGCTTCACCGCCACCCCTGTCAACTGCTCGACGCGCTGCTAGCGACAGCCGCCGCGCGCGGACTGGAGGCGACGAAATGACGCTCAGAACCACACCTATTCTTCTTTAATTCTCTTAATAATATCAGTATTATATAGGCACAATCAGTACCCGTTTTTGCGTGTTTTGCAGCCTCCGAAATGATAGAAGTTTGAGCTGTTTCTCGGAGGTTAGCACGATGTCTCCAATCCCGAATCGTCGCCATTTTCTCGCTGGTGGATTCGCGGCGCTTTACGCCTGCGGCGGGTTTAGCTCGCTTCATACGGCTCTCGCCAGACCGGTGCTCTTGCGTTCCTTCGCCGGGAACCGGACCGCTTCAAGCTTCGCTTCCTGCCTATTCCGGTACGAAGATGTCATGCCCAACGCCTTGGTCAGCGCCATTGAAACCGAGCTTAGCCATATTGTTGTGCAGCACGACAGTGAGGCGGAGGAGCGCCGAAGCGCCGAATTCTTCGCCTGGCTCACGGTCCGCGTGATCGCGCCGGCTTATCTACGGCGCGCCGGGTATGACCAGTTGGCGGCAGATTGCGAAAATCAGTCCGATTTGCGGGACGAAGCGCGCCCTTCGGCTACGGCACAACACACCATCGGCAAGCAATATGCCTACTCCCTGACTCCTCGACTCGCGAGCTTCGCTTATGGCGCGAGCGCCCACGCCTCGACAGCGACGTTCTATGCCGGCCATGAGGACATCGAAACCGTTATCGAGACGGGCCATTATTGCGCCCTCGCGCTGCTCGAAGGCTTCTCTTACGAAGACGCCTCGCCGGCCGACGCGGCGCAAATCTGGGCCTTTGCCGTGCGGGCGATCAACGCGGATCTCCAATTGAGTCAGGCAGATATGCCCGGCATGGTCTACGGCTGAACGTGCCGGCCTGATCACGTCGGGCCGAAGCTCCTACGCGATGCGCGCCGCCTACCTCCACGGGCCACATTAGAAATAGCGCATCGCGGTGGTGCGGTGACCATCCCGACATGCTGTGAACGGAGGCGAAGGTTGCGCCGCTACAGGGCGAGCCTTGGCGGCATCCCCGGCTGGCGTTAAGTCTTGGGTGAAGGCGGGGGTCATGCCCGGCTCTAACGCTTTGCTCTGGGGGGTAAATGTCCACGCCACTTCGCCGATTGCTTGCCCAATATCGGGCGGCATCCCGTACCGAACGCGAGAAGGGGACGTATTTCGAGCGGTTGGCGGTGGCCTTCGTCAAGCACGATCCGGGCATGGTGCAGGAATATGAGGATGCCTGGCTGTTCTCCGATTGGGCGAAGGCGCACCGGCTGGACGGGCGGGATATTGGCATTGATGCCGTCGCTAAAATCCGGGGCGAGGATAGCTTTTGCGCGATCCAGTGCAAATTCTATGCGGAGGGGTATCGCATCCAGAAAGGCGATATCGACAGTTTTCTTAGCTCATCACAGACCAAGCATTTTTCCCGTGGCCTGATCATCGAAACGACTGGCGCGCCGTGGAGCGTCAATGCCACAGCGTTGCTGGACGACCTGAATGTCACCACGCTTGATCTGGAGCGGCTTGAGCAGAGCCCGATTGATTGGGAGGCTTGGTTTCAGCGCGATGAAATCAAAGTCGCCCCGCCCAAAGTGTTGCGAGAGCACCAGCGTGACGCCCTCGCAGCCGTTCGGGAGGGGCTTGCGGAGGCCGATCGCGGCAAGCTGATCATGGCGTGCGGCACGGGCAAGACGTTCACCAGCCTGAAAATCGCCGAGGGACAGGTTGGCGCGGGCGGCACCGTGCTGGTGCTGGTGCCGTCGCTGGCGTTGATGAACCAGACGATCCGCGAATGGACAATAGACAGCACGACGCCGCTGCGTTCCTATGCGGTGTGTTCCGATGTTCAGGTGGGCCGGCGGACGCGCGACAAGGATGACGTGGCGGAGGTTGACCTCCACGACCTGGACTATCCCGCCACAACCAACGCGGCCAAGCTGGCGTCCCGGTCCTCCTATCCGGCGGGCGACCGGATGACGGTGGTGTTTTCCACCTATCAGTCGATTCAGGTCATAGCCGACGCGCAAAAGCGGTACGGCTTTCCCGAATTTGACCTGATCATCTGCGATGAGGCGCATCGCACGACCGGCGCGACCTTGGCGGGTGAAGACGAAAGCAATTTCGTCAAAATCCATGATCAGGACTTTATCGCAGGCCGGAAGCGCCTCTACATGACCGCCACGCCGCGCGTCTTTGGCGAGGCGGCCAAGGCCAAGGCGGGCGAGGTATCGGCCGCGCTGGCGTCGATGGACGACGAAGCGCTGTATGGCAAAACGCTGTTCACCCGTGGCTTTGGCTGGGCGGTGGAGCATGGCCTGCTGACCGATTACAAGGTGCTGGTGCTGGCCGTGGATGAAGCCATGGTGTCAACCGGCGTGCAGAACCGGCTGGCGGATGGCTCCAGCGAAATGAAGCTGGACGACGCGACCAAGATCATCGGGTGCTACAAGGCGCTGACCAAGAACGGCCAAAAGGGCGAGTTTGCCAACGACGGCCAGCCGATGAAACGCGCTTTGGCGTTCTGCAAGGATATCGCGTCATCGAAGCTGATCCGGTCCGAATTTGCAGCGGTGGTCAGTGAATATCTGGCGTCCGATGAGGGCGAGGCAGCGATGGGCGACGCGGAGGCGCTGCTCTGCGAATTGCGCCATGTGGACGGCACGATGGGCGCGAAGGAACGCGGCGCGCATCTGGAATGGCTGAAGGAACAGCATGGCGAACGGATCGCGCGCATCCTAACCAACGCCCGCTGTCTGTCCGAAGGCGTGGACGTGCCCGCGCTCGACGCCATCCTGTTCATGCACCCGCGCAAGAGCCAGATTGACGTGGTGCAGTCCGTCGGGCGGGTGATGCGTCGCGCGCCGGGCAAAACGATGGGCTATGTCATCCTGCCGATCGGCGTGCCCGCCGGGATGACCCCCGAACAGGCGCTGGCCGACAATGAGCGCTACCGCGTCATCTGGCAGATATTGAATGCGCTGCGCAGCCACGATGAACGCTTCGATGCGATGATCAACAAAGCCGATCTTGGCGTGGACATAAGCGACCATATCGAGGTGATCGCCGTCAGCAACAAGCTACCGAGTGGCAAGACGACCACGCAGACCGGGCATATTGGCGCGGGCGGCGGTGGCGATGGCGAATCGTCTGAAGGCGACAGCACGCCCAAGGCCGCACCAGCCTTCCAGAACGCCTTTGTGTTTGATGAATTTTCCAGGGCGATCATGGCGAAGATCGTCAAGAAATGCGGGCGGCGCGACTATTGGGAGGATTGGGCGGGCGACATTGCCACAATCGCCCAGACCCATATCACCCGGATCAGCGCGCTGGTGCAAAAGCCGGGCACGTCCGAACGCGCGGCGTTCGAGGCTTTTCTGGCTGAAATCCGCGATGACCTGAACGACAGCATCACCGAAGCCGACGCGATCGAAATGCTGGCGCAACATCTTATCACCCGCCCAGTGTTCGACGCGCTGTTCGAGGGGCACAGCTTCACCGGCAATAATCCGGTCTCGAAAGCCATGCAGACGGTGCTGGCGGCGCTCGACGAGCATCGGCTGGATAAGGAGGCGGACAGCCTCCAGCGCTTCTATGACAGCGTGCAGCGGCGCGCGGCGGGCATTGATAATGCCGAGGCCAAGCAAAAGATCGTCGTCGAACTGTACGACAAGTTTTTCCGCAACGCCTTCCCCAAGATGACCGAGCGGCTGGGCATCGTTTATACACCGGTGGAGGTGGTGGACTTCATCCTCCATTCGGTGAACGAGGTGCTGCAATCCGAATTTGGACAGACGCTGGGCAGCAAGGGCGTCCATATCCTTGATCCCTTCACCGGCACCGGCACCTTCATCACGCGGTTGCTGCAAACGGGCCTCATCAAGCCCGACGAGCTGGCCCACAAATACGCCCATGAAATCCACGCCAACGAGATCGTGCTGCTGGCCTATTACATCGCCGCGATCAATATCGAGGCGGTCTATCACGGCATCATGGGTGGCAATTACGTGCCGTTCGAGGGCATCTGCCTGACGGACACGTTCCAGCTTTACGAGCAGGAACGCGATCTGATCGCACATCTGATGCCCGAAAACAGCAACCGCCGCACCCGGCAAAAGGCGCTCGATATTCGCGTCATCATCGGCAACCCGCCGTATTCGGTGGGACAAGGCAGCGCGAACGATAATGCCGCCAATGTCGATTATCCCCGATTGGACGGGCGAATCCGCGAAACCTATGCCAAGCGATCCAAGGCGACCAACAAGAATGCGCTCTATGACAGCTATATCCGCGCGATCCGCTGGGCCAGCGACCGGATCGGCGACGCGGGCGTGGTGGCCTATGTGTCCAACGCCGGATGGCTGGACGCCAACACCGCCGATGGCCTGCGGAAATGTCTGGCGGATGAATTTGCCAGCATTCATGTGTTCCATTTGCGGGGCAATCAACGCACGTCGGGCGAGCGATCCCGGCGCGAAGGCGGCAAGATTTTTGGCAGCGGCAGCCGCACGCCCGTCGCCATCGCGCTGCTGGTCAAGAACCCCGCCGCCGCCGAACATGGCCAGATATATTTCCACGATATTGGCGATTATCTGACCCGCGAGGACAAGCTGGCGATCATCGCCCGGTTCAGCAGCATTGAAGGCATCGCGCGCGCGGGCGGCTGGCAGACGATCACCCCCGATGAGCATGGCGATTGGTTGGGGCAGCGTGACAAGGCGTTCGACGCCTTCCTGCCGATGGGGGACAAGGACAACAAATCGGGTGCGGTACTATTTGCGAACTATTCGAGAGGTATTGAAACTGGGCGCGATGCGTGGTGCTACAACGCTAGCCGCGAAACCGTGGCCCACAATATGCGCGCGATGATCGGCTTCTATAATGCTGAACTGGCGCGGTTCGACGCTGCCCACCCCCATGCCGACCGTAAGGCACGTGGCGACGCGGTGGACGGGTTTATCGACAATGACCCGACAAAGATCAGTTGGACTAGCAGCCTGAAAAGCGATTTGGCCAAAGGCGATGCGTTCACCTTTGAGGCATCAAACCTGACCCCCAGCCTCTATCGCCCCTTCACCCGCCAATGGCTCTACTACACCGGCGATACCGTTCATCGTGTAGGCCAGATGCCGCGTATCTTTCCGATGGGCGAAGCTGCGACCAATCGGGTGATTATGGTGAAGGCACGTCCAGCCGAAGGCGGGCAGCTTGCCTTGATGGTGGACACCATCCCCGAACTGCAAACCGACGGCGGCACGCAATGTTTTCCTGAATACCTCTATGAGGCAGCCAAAGGTGTAGCCAGAACAGAACAGAACAGAACAGAACAGAACAGAACAATTATACCCTCCATTAACGGAGGAGCAAGAACAAAATCTGGTGATTTGCACGTCGGGCGGGGGGGCAGAAAGTCGCCTTCAGCGTATTGATGAGCAACGCCGTACCGAGCCTCCACATGGTGGATATCGAGGGCAGCCAATGCTTCCCGATGTTTCTCTACGAAACGGAGGGCGGGCAATGAGCGATACGCAAGCCAGCCTCTTCGAGCAGGATTCGCCTCAGCCCCGAATCGTGCGCCGCGACGGCATTACCGACGAAGGGCTGGCCCATTTCCAGGCGGCCTATCCCGAAGAGGCGATCAGCAAGAAAGACCTGTTCTACTACATCTATGGCCTACTCCATTCAGAGGACTATCGCGCTCGTTTCGCCGACAATCTCTCAAAGCAATTACCGCGCATTCCCCGCGTGAAAACCGCTGCTGATTTCCGGGCCTTTTCCAAGTCAGGGCGTGCGCTGGCGGGATTGCATGTGAACTACGAACAGGTGGAGCCTTACCCCGTTACAATCGCTGAGGGTGATTTTCGGCTGGCCAATATCCCCGACCCGGTGAAATTCTACCGCGTCGAGAAAATGAAATTTGGCGGCAAGCGTCCGAATCTCGACAAAACGACCGTCACCTACAACACCAACATCACCATGACCGGTATCCCGCTGGAAGCCTATGAGTATGTGGTGAACGGCAAGCCCGCGCTGGAATGGGTGATGGAGCGCCAGTGCGTGAAGACCGACAAGGCCAGCGGCATCGTCAACGATGCCAATCGCTATGCCAACGAAACCGTGGGCGACCCCGCCTACCCCCTACTGCTGTTCCAACGGGTGATCACGGTAAGCTTGGAAACGATGAAAATCGTGCGGGCGTTGCCGAGGCTGGAGATTTAAGGCCTGTCGCGCGCGCGACTAGCATCTTCCGCGCGATATCTCTGTTGTCCGACACGAGATCAACGGCTGGAAATGGCCGGGCTTCACCCTTTGCTATCGATGGGCGCTGGCAGAGTTCGCTAGCGTCCGCTATGTTCCGCATATGTACCAGACGTTCGCTTGGAAGGGGCGAGCCAATGACAGGATATGCAGGCATGGACGATAATGGAAGCGCGGCGGCGGCTCTTGCGATCATTCGAGAATGGGAATGGGAGTACGAGGATTTTGATGGCTTCGGTACGACGCCGAAATGGCTTTCTCTGAACGAAGCGATGAACTCGCTTGCGTTCGCGGGTCATGCTGATCCGGCTCGCGCGTTCCTTAGGCTCCTGGCCGATGGTGCGCTGGTGACGCGGGGCAAATACCAGTGGCGGGCTTTTCGAGCGGGTAACCATTTCGACGGAGAGGGAAGCGGGGGCATTCCACCGGCACGCTGGCTTGTAATCGTCGATTCCACTCCTTTTGACATGTTTGATCTGCCAAAGCTTGGGTTATCAAACATGGAGCCAGGTGATTGGGACTGGCGGAATGGTTGCTGCACCGTCGCGGCGGCCTCTGACGGCGATCCAGCCAAATGGTGGGAAACCGGATATGCCGAGGAATGGTTTTCCGCTTGGGATATCGAAGTGCATTGCCCGTCAGTCGATTTCCCGAAGAGCGATAGTGCCCCTGCTGTCGAGAATGACGCTTGCGAGCCTGCCGAACCTCTGGTGCCCATCATTGGTCATAGCAAAGGCCGTCCGCCCAAATACGATTGGGAAGGCGCGTTAGCCCATGTCACGGCTGTAGCGAACACGCCGGACGGCCTGGAAACCGGCCCTGGCGCACAGGCTGCAATTGAGCGCTTGATGGCCGACCATTTCACGCGGACCAGCAATGATGGAAGCGGCCCTTGCGAGTCCGAAATCCGCAAGCGGGCGAGCCGTGTGATGAAGGCAATCGAGGCGTTGAAGCCGTCGCTTTCCAAGGTCGCGTAAACGGCGCTTGGCGGGAAGGCCGATAAATCCCGCCGCGCATGATAATCAGCCTTTCCCGGCCCTTATGGGCCTTTATCGGCGGACAACCGCAGCCATCCGCCAGCATCCTTTCGCATACCGCCGAGGCATTTCGCCACGGCGCAATCGCGAAGGAAACGGCCAATCATGGCAATTCAGGAACAGGGTCCGCCTCTCGCCTACAGTATTAAGGAGGCTTGTCGCGTTTCGTCATTGGGGCGCACCCGCCTTTATGCCCTTATCAACGAGGGCCGGCTCGAAAGCCGCAAGATCGGCAAGCGCACACTGATCCCCGCCGTAAGCTTGCGCCGCCTGATCGAGGGGGAGGCGTGAGCCATGGCCCAGACATACGAAGCCCCGCACATTGGCGGGGCGTCGCGGAACAACTGTGGTGGCTGCTTCCGTGCTTTTTCTACCCCGCGCGTCTTGCAGACGCAATTCCTGATCGCGGCCTGCCAGGTCCGCCCCGAACTGGCGGCGATGCTGGCTGCGTTCGTCTTCGGGGGAGGCGGGGCATGATAGACCTTCACGCCATCCGCGCTGCCAATCCGCTGCCTTCGATTGTGGGGGCAACAGTGAAGCTCCAGCGCGCGGGCCGCGAGTATAAGGCTTGCTGCCCCTTTCATCCCGACAGGTCGCCCTCCTTCACCATCTTTGCGGATGGCGAGCGCTTCCATTGCTTCGGCTGCGGGGCATCCGGCGACGTGCTGGATTTTGTGCAGCGGGCGTATGCCGTGCGGCTACCCGAGGCGGCACGGATGCTCGGCGCGGGCGATATGCCCCGGCGGCCCATGCCTTCGAGCCCCGAGGCTTCGGACGGCGCCGACACCCGCGCGAAGCGTGCGCGCGCCCTGGCGATCTGGCACCGGGCCAAGTCGGCGGCCGGGACGCTGGCAGAGGCCTATTTGCGCTTCCGGGGCATCCTTCCCCCCTATCCGCCTGATTTGCGGTTCCTGCGCCTTCGCTGTGGCAATCTGGGGGCGTTGCCGTGCCTTGTCGCTGCGGTGCGCGACGTGGCGGGCACGGTGATCGGCATTCAGCGGATCTGGCTTGCCGGCGATGGGCAGGGAAAGGCGGCCATTACCACCCCCAAACGATCGCTGGGCCAGGTGAAGGGCGGCGCAATCCGGCTCGGCAAGCTGGACGGCACGGGCTGGCTGACCGTCTGTGAAGGCCCCGAAGATGGCCTGTCGCTGCGGAACATGCTGGGCGGCCCGGTTTGGGTGGCGGCGGGGGCGACGTTCCTGCCCGCGATGCAGTTTCCCCCCGAGGTGCGAACGATCGTGATCGGGGCGGACAACGACCCGGCCGGGTGCAGGGCGGCAGAGGATGCGGCGCAGGCCTATGCCGGGCGCGGGCTATCCGTCCGCATCATCCGGCCCCTTTCTGGCTGCAAGGACTTCAACGACGAATTGAGGGGGCGCGGCAATGGCTGCTAACCCGAGCATACAAGAGCGGCTGGCAGCGGCGGACCCGTTTGCCGGTTGGCCCGATCCGATTCCGCTGCGGGACGAACTACCGCCGGTGCTGGCCTTCCCACCCGATCTGTTGCCGAGCCAATTGCGCGGCTGGGTGCTCGACATTGCCGAGCGCATGAATTGCCCGGTTGATCTGGTGGCCATCCCGGCCATGGTTTCGGCCGGGGCGCTTATCGGGCGGCGCATCGGCATTCGACCCCAGCGACGCACCACATGGCTGGAAGTGGGCAATCTGTGGGGGTGCGTCGTCGCCCGGCCCGGCTGCATGAAAAGCCCGGCGGCAGCCGAAGCGCTTGCCCCGATCCGGGGACTGGAAGCCAAAGCGGCGGAATGGAACAAGGAGGCCGCCGCCCGGTTCGAGGTAGCCGAGGCCGTGCACAAGCTGGAGCGCGGCGACGCCGACAAGGCCGCGCGAAAGCGGCTGAAAGACGAGGGCGCGGACTCCGCGCGGAAGGTGCTGGCGGCGCTTGTGACGCCCGAGCCGCCATCGGAGCGGCGGTACTTCACAAGCGACGCCACGGCGGAAAAGCTGGGCGAGATATGCGCGGCCAATCCGGATGGCATCCTGGTTCATCGCGACGAACTGGTGCCGCTCTTCACCGACCTGGACAGCCCCGAAAAGGCATCGGCGCGTGGATTCTTCCTGACCGGCTGGGGTGGGCAGGAAGGCTACACCTTCGATCGCATCATGCGCGGCACCGTGCGCGTGCCAGCGGTCAACCTGTCGGTATTCGGGACGACCCAGCCGAGCCGCATCGCCGCCTATATGCGCGACAGCATCCGGCGATTCGATGATGGCATGGTCCAGCGTTTGCAGTTGCTGGCCTGGCCGGATTTCACGGGCGAATTTCGAGAGGTGGACCGCTACCCGGACAGCGAGGCGCGGCGGCTGGCGCATGAATGCTATGCCGATCTGGCCGGTCTCAACCTGCACGAAATCGGCGCGCAACGGGATGAAGTCGACGGTCTGGGAGCGGTGCCCTTCCTGCGCTTTGCCGATGATGCGCAGGATATTTTCACCGAATGGCGGGCAGCGCTTGAAGCGGAATTGCGAGGCCAGGATTTGGCCCCGGCGCTGGTGGCCCATTTGTCCAAATATCGCGGGCTGATCCCCCGGCTGGCCCTAATCTGCCATCTTGCCAACAATGCCTACGGCCCGGTTTCGATTGAGGCGGTACGGCAGGCTTTGGGCTGGGCCGATTATCTCCGATCCCATGCCCGGCGCGCCTATGCCTCGACCATGATCGATAATGCCGAGGCGGCACGGGCGATCTGGCGGCGCGTCCACAGAGGTGATCTGCCCCAGCCGTTCACCGCGCGCGACATTCGCCAAAAGGGATGGTCTGGCCTGACAGAGCAAAGCCGGATCGAGGCCGGCCTGGAAGCGCTTACCGATGCCTACCGCCTCCGGGCTGAAAAGGTCGATACCGGGGGGCGGCCGTCAACACTCTATCGCGCCAATCCCAAGGCCATGCACGCATGAACGCCCCCGACAGGAACCCCCGAAACCAACAAAAGCCCTTTTGGGGGTTTTGGGGGCAACCCTCCCCGGCACTTTCCCGAAAATCGAGGTGAACCCATGACGGCACGCAAGAGCAAGGCGAAGCCCCCAGTGGACAAGGCAACGCGCCCGCCAAAAACCCCAATCATTATTGAGGAAGGCGAAGAGACAGCGGACGCCATCACGCGTGCAACGATCGCCCCGGCGCTACGGCACGGACAGCTCGCCCTGGAATTGGCCAAGCCATTTTTTAGCGGGATGCCCAAGGATCAACAGCCCGCGCTGGCGCACTTCGTAAGCGAGATCGCGACGCGGGCCAGCGAAGCCGGCGGGGGCGATATGGCGCTGGCCAGCCGGCTACTCGCCGCGCAGGCCATGACGCTGGATGGCATCTTCACCGAATGCGCCCGGCGATCGGCGCTCAATATGGGCGAATATATCAACGCCTCCGAACGCTATATGCGCCTGGCCCTCAAGGCGCAGGCCAATTCCCGTGCGACGATCGAAGCGCTGGCGAAGCTGCATAGCCCGCGCGAACAGACGGTGCGGCACGTTCACGTCAACGAAGGCGGCCAAGCCGTCATTGCCGATGAATTTCACCATCACGCGGGGGGCGCAGAAAATGCACAATCGACCGAACAACCCCATGCAACCCGAACCGGCGCGATTGGCGGCCGCCCCGCGCTGTCTGGCCCGGACCCGCTCGGGGAAGCCTTGTCGCTCCCCGGCGGTGAAGGGGCGCAAGCGGTGCCGAATGCACGGCGGCAAGGGTAGCGGCGCGCCCAAAGCCAACCGCAACGCCTGGAAACACGGCGCGAGGGCCGCCAGCACGCGCGATACGCTCGCGTTGATCCGTGCACTTGGCGAAATGCTCGACGATAGCAGGGGAGAAGCCTGCTAGCCGATCCGTGGCCATGCACCCCTCCGGGGGGGCTTCAAAGTTCAGCGCTCGCGAAGCGGACACCGCAGTGAACCTGTGTTAAATCGCTAAGTCAGTTTTTGTCAGATTTTTGCACGCGCGACCCCATGAAAGGCGGACGGACGCATGGAGGCGGTATCGCGCCAGCCCCCTCGCATTGGCGCGAAAGGCGGCCTGAACCGCGCATCCATCATTCATCCCCGTTCGCCACTATCCAGCATTTTTGGGGGTATTTTTGGGGGTATTCTGTAAAATTGCTCTATAATAAATGGCTAGTTTCAGCTATTTTTTAGCATTAATGTGATGCCGTCCCTGTCCCCGAATAGCGACATCTTGCCAGTCGGCGCCGGTTCCTTCACTGATTGATCAACGATCATCAGGAGAAAGCCGGACATGAGCGAAGAACGCCCCGTCGATCGCAGCGCCGTGATCGGCATGATTACCGCCTGCTGGAAAACGCAGGTGATCGGTGAAGGCGTGCGGCGCGGGATATTCGAAGCACTGGCGGAAGAACCGGATACGGCCGGCGCTCTCGCGACCGCCAGCGGCGTGGATACGGACGGGATGATGCGCCTCCTGCGGGCGCTGACGGTGCTCGGCCTTCTCGATCAGACGGGGCCGGATCGTTTCGCGCTGGCACCCGCCGGCCGCTATCTCACCCGCGACGCCGCCGATTCGCTGAGCGGCATGGCGATGCATTGGTCCGAACGCATCTGGGAGAGCTTCGCCAATCTCAGGAATAGCGTCGAAACCGGGGAAGCCTCGGTGCCCTCGGGGCCTGAGCATTTCGCCGAATCGCAGGCTGATCCCGTCCGGTCCGACATCTTCAACCGCGCCATGGCCGAGGGCAGCCTCATCGTCGGCCGCGCCCTCGCCAAGGCGCATGATTTTTCGCGCTACAGGACGGTGATGGACGTTGGCGGCGGCTATGGCGCGCTACTTGTCGGGCTGGTCGAGGCCAATCCCGGCCTGCACGGCTTCGTCTTCGACATGCCCGTCCTCGCGAATGCCGCGCGCCGCTATCTTGCCGAACAGGGTGTGGACGACCGGGTCGATTATGTGGGTGGCAGCTTTTTCGAAACAGTACCGGCCAAGGCCGATTGCCTGTTGCTGAAGTTCATCCTTCACGACTGGAATGATGAGAAATCGATACGGATTCTCGCCAATTGCAAGGCGGCGGTCGGCAAAGGCAGCCTCTTCGTGATCGAACGAATCATTCCCGAGATGGTGGGGCCGAAGGACGCGGCGGTTATCCAGGGCGACCTCGTGATGATGAGCGTGGGCGGCAAGGAACGCACCGCTGCCGAATATCGCGCGCTCTTCGCGCAAGCGGGGCTCAAGCTCGACCGAATCATTCCGACCGAAACCGATTTCTCGATCATCGAGTGCAGCGCGGCCGATCTATAGGCCTGTCTCCGCTATGATCTCAGCCGGGCGCAGCTCATGGACGAGTTGGTCCATCCCGCACTGGCGCGGCGCCTTGTCGGGGCGCCAGCGTAGCAGGCGCGTGCCGTGACGAAACCGATTACCGGTAACCTGATCGTAGAGCACCTCGACCACCAGTTCGGGACGCAGCGGCTCCCACGCACTTGCCTCGCCATTGTTCCAGCGGCTCGGCCCGCCGGGCGCGCGGCCGGTGAAGCCCGGCGGGCCAATCAGCGGATCGAGCTTCGTCGCAAGCGCCGCGCGTTCATCCCGGGCAAGGCCCGAGGTGAAGCCGACATGATTGAGCCTGCCCTCGTCATCATAAAGGCCGAGTAGCAGCGAGGCGACGCCCCTGCCCTCCTTCTCCCGCCGGAAGCCGCCCACGACACAGTCGGCCGAACGATGCTGCTTCACCTTGAGCATCGCCCGCTCACCGGGGCGATAGGGTTCGTCGAGCCGTTTGGCGACAACGCCATCGAGCGCGCCGCCGCTCCGCGCCAGCCACGCTTCGGCATCCGCCACATTCTCGCTACGCGGCGACAGCAGCAGCGAAGGGCCGCCGTGCGCGGCCTGGAAGCGCTCCAGCACCGCCCGGCGATCGGCAAGAGGATCGGTCAACAGGTCGCGGCCTTCCATCATCAGGCAATCGAACAGCATCAGTTGCGCGGGCGTTTCGCGTGAAAGGCGATCGATGCGGCTCTGCGCCGGATGGAGGCGCTGCTGGAGTGCGTCGAACGACGCTATGTCGCCGATCGGCAGGATCAGTTCGCCGTCCAGCAGAAAGCGCGTCGTGCCGACATCCCTCAGAAGAGCGACGATTTCCGGGAAGTAGCGGGCGAGCGGCTTGCCGGACTTGGAACCGATCTCGATCCTGTCGCCATCCCGAAAGGCGAGCGCGCGGAAGCCGTCCCATTTGGGCTCGAACTGCCAGCCCGGTTCTTCGGGCAGCGCATCAACGAGCTTCGCCTCCATCGGCGCCGGCAGCGCCGTCATGTATCGGCGGAACCCGGCTCGGCCATCTTGCGATGTTGCTCCGCGAGTACGGCGGCGGGTGTGACATGCGCCGCGGCCGCCTGAAGCTTGTTCATCCAGCCAGAGACGATATGCGCCTTGCCGGCGATCATCGCGTCCCAGCCATCCTGCGCGACCTTGGCGGCGTCGGCCTTTTCCTCGACGCCCACCTTCGTATCCATCATGTCGGCGCGTTCGAAAAATTCGGTTTCGGTCGGCCCCGGCATCAAGGTGGTGATGGTGACGTTCTCGCTGCCCTTGATCTCGTTGCGAATCGCATCGGCGAAGCTGTCGATGAACGCCTTGGTGCCGTTATAGACCGCCTGGAAGCTGCCCGGGATGAAACCGGCGATCGAGCCGGTGATAAGCACCTTGCCCGTGTTGCGTGCCACCATGTCCCGCAGCACGGGCTGGAGCAGGCAGAGGGTGCCGGTGATGTTGGTGTCGATCACCCGCCGCCACTCGGACATCTCCTGGTCGAGGAAGCTGTGACCCAGCCCGCGCCCCGCATTGGCGCAGAGCAGGTCGACCTTGCGTCCTTCGGCGGCGGAAAGCAGCCTGTCGACGCCGTCCGTCGTCGCCAGGTCCGTCTGGATGAAACGGAGGTCGGCGCCATGGCCCCGCAATTCGGCCTCAGCGTTCGTATCGAGCGGCTCATCGGCGGCGAGCAGCAGATCATATCCTTCGCGCGCGGCAATGGCCGCAAGCTCGAAACCTATACCGGACGACGCGCCGGTGACGATCGCGAATGTATCGGCCATGGAATCGATCCTTCGCCTAGACTCGTTTCCACTTAGGTTGAAGCGTAGCCCGAGTTTCTGAGGTAGTTGGCGCATTCGTGTGGTGGGAAGGCGTCGAGCAGGGTGCCGATGCGACGCCAAGTTGCCTCGACGGATCGTTCGGCTGCC